>Ga0209604_1003663_pt1 | contig 10426 bp, 8 predicted proteins | sample AD_UKC097_MetaG_FD_184405 | JGI IMG/M metagenome (GOLD analysis project Ga0209604, IMG submission 184405) | Active sludge microbial communities of municipal wastewater-treating anaerobic digesters from USA - AD_UKC097_MetaG (SPAdes) (version 2) | ecosystem: Engineered > Bioreactor > Anaerobic >... | reverse complement strand
GGTAGCGTATCTTATCTTGTGTCAGAGACAGGAAAGGGGTACCTCGAGATTGCCAGATCCCATAAGGAGGTACCCCATGAAGACACCGTTGTTGTTGATCGAGAGTTTGCCACAAGCGTTTCGGATGATCAAGCAGATGAACCTTTCGCCCGAGTGGGACTCGGATTACCGCACAGCGGCCCGCCAGGCCCTCCGGGATATCCTCGAAGAGCGGATGAACGACCGGCTGGAGCGCTACCTCGACGAGGTGGGCCGCTCGCTGGCCGACCGGCGCAACGGGTATTACTGCCGCCACCTGCTCACGGAGCTGGGGGATATCGAGCTTCGGGTGCCCCGGAGCCGCAAAAGATCCATGCTCGAGGTGGTCCGGGCTTACGCCCGCCGCGTGGGCTGCGTGGAGCGGATGATCCTGGCCTGCTTCGTCCTGGGGATCTCGACCCGCAAGATCGCCCACGCGCTGATGCCGCTCCTGGGCGAGCCGGTCAGCCCCTCGGTGGTCAGCCGCGTGGCCCGTCTGCTCGATGAGGCCGTCCAGAGTTTCCACAGACGCCCGCTTGCCCGACCCTATCGGTTCCTGCTGTTCGACGGCGTCGTGCTCAAGCGCCGAACCGGCGCCGGGGCCGTCAGGCGCATCGTCCTGGTGGTGCTGGGCATCACGGCCGAGGGCCGCAAGGAGATCCTCGACTTCCGGATCGCCCATGCCGAGTCACAGAGCGCCTGGGAGCCCTTTCTGGCCGATCTGTACCGCCGGGGCCTCACGGGCAAGGGGCTCGAGATGATCATCACCGACGGAGCACCGGGGCTGCTGGCCGCGCTGCCCTTTGTCTACCCGCAGGTGCCCCTGCAGCGCTGCTGGGTCCATAAAACCCGCAACATTCTCAACTATGCCCGCAAAGGCGACCAGCCGGCCATGAAAAAAAACCTCCACGCCATCAGCCATGCCGCCTCGCTGCGTGAAGCCCAGGGGGCCCTGAAGAGCTTCTGCCGCATCTGGCAGACGCTCTACCCCAGGGCCGTCAAAAGTCTCATGAACCATGAAGAACAACTGCTGGCCTTCTTCCGAATCAAGGAGCCTGAACTCTGGTCCTCCATCCGCACCACCAACCTCATCGAACGCAGGTTCCGTGAAGTCAGCAGACGAACCCGCCCCATGGGCGTCTTCTCGGATCGAACCAGCATGGAGAGAATCCTCTATGCCATCTTTACTCATGAAAACCTGAAAGAAAATACCATGACCCCTTTCCTGATCATGACACATAACTCTTGAAGTTACCGGCAGGAAAGCCTAACGATCCGGCACGTCCATCTCGAGAATGGCCGAACCCAGGGATTTGCCGTGGAGATCCAGGGCCAGCGTGCGCGTCACGCCGCCTCCGAGGGCCTCGTGGAGGACGAAATTGAGCGCGCCGATCCCGGGAAGCTCGTAACGGACCACATCCCCTCTCACGATCCCGGCGAAGTGGGCCTTCACGCGCCCGGCCGTGACGTGTTGTTCCAGGTGCGCGTAGTCGGCCGGAGCCCTGGCGATGACGGAGATGTTCGCCGTGTCCCCCTTGTCCCCCGAGCGCGCGTGTGCAATCTCCCTGAGCTTCATTCGACCGCCTCATACGAGATGGCTGGACGTACCCGGGCACGCGGGATGAGCGTCGAGACCATGGCAATCACCTCCCTGGTGCTCTTCCAGACACCGGCTCCCCCCGCCGGTCCATTGGTATAGAGGGTCTCGACCTCGTTCCCGATGCGGACGGCCTCGGCCCGGATCTTTGTGCGGCCGGCGACTCGCGCGCGAACCTCGCAGGGGTCATGCCCGGCGGGAGGCCTCTCGCCCCGGAGGGAATCGACGCCGATGAGGTCATAACGGATCTCGTCAACCTGTGCGCCCGTCAACTTCAGCCTCTCCCGGACGATCTCCAGGGCCAGCCTCCCCCGGGCGACCGCCCCGGGCCCGCCGTAGCTGATCTGCCCCTCGCCGATCCAGCCGTCCGCGTAGCCGACGGACACCTTCAGGCTGTCCGTGCGAGGCTTTCCCCGGCCGCCGGTGACCCGGATACAATCCCTGCCGGTTTCCTCCATCCGGACGCCCGTGAAATCCGCCACGACGTCCGGCGTGATGTACGATGACGGATCGTGGAGCTCGTAGAGGAGTTGCTCCTTGCAGGCGGCCAGCGTGACCCGCCCGCCCGACCCGGGCACCTTGGTGACGACAAAGACGCCGTCCTCCCGGACCTCGGCGATGGGAAATCCGAGACGTGCGAGACCCGGCACGTCTTTATATCCGGGATCGGCAAAATACCCCCCCGTCACCTGGCCCGCGCACTCGAGCAGGTGCCCCAGGACAGTCCCCTGTCCCAGGAGGTCCCACTCATCGTCCCGCCATCCGAACTCAACCATGAGCGGCGCGAGGAAGAGAGAGGGGTCGGCGACACGGCCGGTGACGACCACGTCGGCACCGTTGTGCAGGGCCTCCGCAACAGGAGCGGCGCCCAGGTAGGCATTGGCCGATACAAGCCGCTCCCCGAGCCCCGAGATGCGCCCGGCCGTCTCGGCAATGACGGGATTTTCCTCCCTGACCAGCTCCAGGACGTCATCGCCCGTGACGGCGGCAATCTTGAGGCCTCGGATGCCGAGCCGGGTTGCGATCTCCCTGATTTTCTCCGTCCCGGCCATGGGGTTGGCCGCGCCCATGTTGGTGATGATCCGCACGCCGTTTTTCCGGCACGCGGGCAGGCAGGCCTCCATCCGGGCCTCCAGCAGGGCATCGTAGCCCGACGCGGGGTCCTTCATCCTGGCCTGCTGGGCGATGGCGATGGTCCGCTCGGCAAGGCACTCGAAGACGAGGTACCGGACACCCCCCTTCTCGGCCAGCTCGACGGCGGGCTCGATCCGGTCGCCCGAATAGCCAGCCCCGCACCCGATGCGGATCGTCTTCATCGCAGTCCCTCGAAAAAGGGCCGGAGGCGGACGCGCCCCGCTTTCCGGTTCCCATCGGCGTCCAACGGGGCGCCGCTCAGCGGTTCCGACTCCGGATGGCGCGCTCCATCTCGCGCTTGTCCGTCCTGCGCTTGAGGTCCTGGCGCCGGTCGTGGGTCTTCTTGCCGCGCCCCACGCCGAGCAGGATCTTCACCTTGCCGTTCTTGAAGTAGGCCTTCAGCGGGATGACCGTCTGCCCCTTCTCCTGGGTCTTTCCGTAGAGCTTGCGGATCTCCCGCTTGTGCAGCAGCAGTTTGCGAACCCGCAGGGGGTCGTGGTTCATGATGTTGCCGAAGGTGTAGGGGCTGATGTTCATCTCGTACAGGAACACCTCGCCGTTCTTCACCCGGGCGAAGCTGTCGGTGAGATTGCCTTTCCCCTCGCGCAGGGCCTTGACCTCGGTGCCCACCAGCGCGATGCCCGCCTCGAAGGTGTCCTCGATCTCGAAGTTGAGCCGGGCCGTCTTGTTCTGGCAGATGGGTTTCTCGCCGGTCTGTTTCTTAGCCATCGTGTCTGCCCCGGGGCATGTAGTCCTTCTTGACGTTCTTCATGGCACGGAAGAGATTGTCCCGGACGAGACGGTTGTCCTTCTCCAGCGCGCTGAGCAGCTCCTTCACGTAGCGCCTGCGGGAATTGCCGCTCGTCGGGCATCGGTTGGCGATCACGGGGAATCCCCTTTCTCGGGCGAACTTCTTGACCAGTTCCTCGCGGATGTAGGCCAGCGGCCGGATGATGTGGAGCGTCCCCGAGAAGATGCGCTGTTTGGGCATCATGGTGCTGATCTCCCGGCCGTAGAGCATGTTGATCAGCAGGGTCTCGATCAGGTCGTCGCGGTGGTGGGCCAGGGCGATCTTGTTGCAGCCCCGCTCGGCCGCGATCTCGAAGATGCGCCGGCGCCGGAGTCTCGAACACAAAAAGCAGGGGTTCTTCCGGTTTACCTCGCTGTGCGCCACAGGCCCGATGTCGGTTCGGTCGATGACGCAGTCACAACCCGTCCGGCGGAGATAGGATTCGAGCTGAGCCGCATCCTCGCTGCTGCCCTCGAAGCCGAGGTCGATGTGAGCGGCCGTGACGGTGTAGTCGCCGGGGATGACGTACTTGGGCGTCCGGAGCAGGTCCAGCAGGACCATGCTGTCCGTCCCCCCCGAGACGCCGACGAGGATGCGGTCCCCGGATTCGATCATGCCGTACTCCGCCGAGGCGGTCTCGAACCCCTTGTTGAGATGATTGTGAAGCCGGGTCCTTTTCGCCCCGTTCGGCTGCCTGTCGTTCACCGGTCCGTTCCCTGCCCCGATCCGCAATACCCGGACATGTATACCACATCGGGCCCCCGAAGCAAACCCCAATCCGGTCCCGGGAAACGCGCTTTGGCTTGCAAAATTGCGGGCTTTGGGATAAGCAGGGATGCGTCGAGGGGGCGGAAGGCGGGAAACGGACGGGCAGTCATTTTCATCATCGAACAGGGAGGAGACATGAGCGAAATCATCCGGGTACATGCGCGGGAAATCCTCGACTCGCGGGGCAATCCCACCGTCGAGGCGGAGGTCATGCTGGCGTCGGGGGTCATCGGCAGGGCGGCGGTGCCCTCCGGGGCCTCCACGGGCGAACGCGAGGCTCTGGAGCTGCGGGACGGCGACAAGAAGCGATACCTGGGCAAGGGCGTCCAGAAGGCGGTTCAGAACGTCATCCTCAAGATCGGCCCTGAGATCGTCGGTATGGACGTCTTCGAGCAGCGCCGCATCGACTACACGATGATCGAGCTGGACGGCACGGAGGCCAAGCGAAAGCTCGGCGCCAACGCGATCCTCGCCGTTTCGCTGGCCTGCGCCCAGGCGGCCGCCCAACGGCTGGGAATGCCTCTTTACCGCTACATCGGCGGCGTGGCGGCCAGGGACATCCCAGTCCCCATGGTCAACATCCTCAACGGCGGGATGCACGCCGACAACAACGTAGACATCCAGGAGTTCATGATCATGCCCGTGGGCGCCCGGAGCTTCCGGGAGGGCATCCGGATGTGCGCCGAGGTCTTCCATACCCTCCGCGGGGTCCTCAAGGCCAAGGGGTACAACACCTCCGTTGGCGACGAAGGCGGCTTCGCCCCCAGTCTGAAGTCCAACGAGGAAGCCCTTGTCGTCATCGTCGACGCGATCAGGAAGGCCGGATACGACCCGGGCGGCAACGTCTGCATCGCCCTGGATTGCGCGGCAAGCTCCTTCTACCGCAAGGGCCGGTACAATCTGGCGGCCGAGAAGAATCCTCTGAAGGACGCCGGGGAGATGGTGGAATTCTACGCGGGCCTCATCCGGAAGTACCCCATCCTCTCCATCGAGGACGGACTGGCCGAGGGCGACTGGGACGGCTGGAAGCTGATGACGGAGCAACTCGGGGAGAAGATCCAGATCGTCGGCGACGACATCTTCGTGACGAACAAGAAGATCCTCGAGAAAGGCATCCGGCGGGGCATCGCCAACTCGATCCTGATCAAGCTCAACCAGATCGGCTCCCTGTCGGAGACCCTCGAGACGATCGAGATGGCCAGGACGGCGGGCTACACGACCGTCGTCTCCCACCGCTCGGGCGAGACGGAGGACACGGCCATGGCCGACGTGGCCGTGGCCATGAACTGCGGCCAGATCAAGAGCGGCTCCACCTCCCGCAGCGAGCGCCTGGCGAAATACAACCGCCTGCTGCGCATCGAGGAGGAACTCGCCACGGCGGCGGCCTACCCGGGCCGCAGGGCGCTGTACAGCATCAAGCGGGCATAAGTCGCCAGGCAACGGTCTCGGGGCGAAACGGATGGCCCGATTCAGCTGCGCTGAACCGGGGCGCCCTGTTTCCGTTTCTTCTGCCTGGCGCCCTCTTACAGGAACCGGAAGATCCTCTGCCTCAGCCCCTCGATGAGGCTCTTGTTTTCCGTGAGGGCATAGAAGGTCCTCGTTTCCTTCTTCTCTTTCCGTTCCGCGGCCTTCAGGATCTCCTCGTCGATGAGGGCCTTCATCGCGTTGCGGTAGTTCGACACGCTCTGGGCCTCGCTCCGGAGGATCTCCCCCTTGCGGTACATCCTGGATCCCAGCTTCTGCACCAGCTTGAGGAACTCCCTGTCGGTGCGCATGTCATTCTTCAGATAGGAGGACCCCCGGGTGACGACCCAGTAGGACTCGATGTAGTTCTGGATCAGTCCCGCGTAGGGCCTCAGGTTGGTGCGTCCCCTGCCCTTCACCTCGATCCAGGCCTCGCCGTCCTTCTCGAGGCCTGCCACCATGCCCCGGTCCAGCAGGTAGGCCAGGGCCTCGTGGACCTCCTCGGCGTCTCCCTTGCGGTGGTCGAAGATGAACTCGTGCCGGAAGAGACGCTTGAAGAACTTGTAGTCCTCCATGAGGCGCATGAGCGGGATCGCGTCCTCGCTCACCGAAAGGATGGAGGCCGCCACGAAGGAGAGCGGAACGAAAAAGTGCAGGATGTTGTTCTTGTAATATTCCAGGTTCAAACGCTTCTCCTCGTCCAGCGAGTAGACGACTTCGGCAAACTCGTCCTCCTCGCCGTCTTCGGCGCCCATCTCGGAGATGTAGCCCGCAGCCTTGAACTGCTCCAGGGCGTCCTGGATGGCGCGCTCGGGATTCGCGAAGGTGGACGCGATGGACACGCCCCGGGCCGCCAGGTAGTGGAACAGCTCGTAGATGATCTCCAGCAGGTCGTTGCGGGTCAGGCCCCGCTTGTAATGGCACAGCAGGGCCGCCGCCACGAGTGCGAAGGGGGTTACCACGGATACGCGGCTGATCTCGCTGACCACCTCGTAGCTGATCTTGCGGTAGAAGCTGCGGCGCTCGTCCGTTTCCATCTCCTCCGGGTGGCGGCCCTGGGCCTCGAGGGATGAGCAGATGTATATCGCCTCGCCGATGTTGAGGTAGACGCGCCCGTAGCGCTTGTCGAGGAGCTTGCGGCTCCTGATGACGGAGCTGGCCTTCTCCTTCTCCTTCTCTGCTCCGCCGAGTTCCTGGATGTAGGACTTCTCCTCCAGCACGCGGTCGTACCCGATGAAGACAGGGACCAGGGCCACGTCCCGGTGCAGCTCCGTGCAGGCCTGGATGACCATGGAGAGCATCCCGTACCTCGGCATGACCATCTTGCCCGTCCGGCTGCGCCCTCCCTCGATGAAGAACTCGATCGGATAGCCCTCGCGGAGCATCGTCCGGATGTAGGTCTCCATGACCTGGCGGTAGACGACGTTTCCGCCGAAGGTACGGCGGATGAAGAAGGCGCCGGCCTTGCGGAAGATGTGCCCGAGAGGCCAGAACATCAGGTTCGTCCCCGCCGCAATGAAGGGCAGGGGAATGTTGTGCTTGTAGAAGACGTAGGACAGCAGCAGGTAGTCGATGTGGCTGCGGTGGCAGGGGATGATCACGCAGGGCACGCGCCGCGAGAGATCCCGGATGCGGCCGAGCCCCTCCCGGTCGAAGACCACGCCGTCGTAGATGTTGTTCCAGAGCCAGGTGAGGGCCTTGTCCCAGAGCTCGACGTAGAAATCGCTGTAGTCCGCCGCGATCTCCTCGAGGTAACGCCTCGCCTGCTTCTGCACCGACGGCAGATCCCTTTTCGCGGCGGCGGCGTGTCCCTCCAGGAAGCGCGTCAGCGACGGGTCGCCCATGGCGATCCGGATGATCTCGTCGCGGGCCTTGACCCTCGGCCCCAGGGCCGTGCGCTTCTCGCGATCGATCCTGCCGATCAGCTCGGCTCTCAGACCGCCCGCGAGATCCTGCGGTGAGCCGCCGGCCGTCTCCGCGAGGATGCGGGAAAGATCGATCGGTTCGGCGGCAATCGCGGAGGTTCGGTTCTTGTACCGGATGAAGGCGATGAGCCTTCGGAGCGAGCCCGGGTGCTCCTGGTCGCCGAAGAAGATATCCACCAGGGGCCGTTCCTTCTTCTCCCGCCGCGGGCCGTAGATGACGGCCATGGGGACGATGGTGACGGGGACGTCGAGGGCCTTCTGGGCGCTCAGGAGCTGGACGAGGGGGTCGGACGGGCCGTCGCTCTCCGAGCCCCGGAGGTAGATCACGGAACTGCGGCGAACGCGGGTCAGGCGGTCGAGGATGCCCGTCGAGCCCGGCTCGGCAGGCCGGCCCTTCAGCAGGGAGCGGACTGCCCTCGCGGCGCGCCCCCAGAGCGGTGAGCTCATCCCGTGGCAATAGAGGGGCTGGAGGATGTTCATCCGCCGGCCCAGCTCGTGCAGGATGAGGCAGTTGAGACGGCTCGGGTATTTGAGGGCGTAGACGACGACACCCCTGCGGGCAAGCTCGGCAACCCTGTTTTCATCCTCGGGGGTCAGCCCGACCCTGGAGAGATACCGCGAGAGGAGCCGGCGAAAGTAAATGTCGACCTTTTCCCCGGCGCCGCCGGACGGCTCCGAGGCGCCGGCAGCCACGCTGTGGGTGCCCGGGTCCATGACCCCTCCGGTGTCAATCGGCGATTTCGAAATCTTCCTTGAACTTGCGCCGCATGTGATCCCTGACGAAGAACTCGATCTCGGAGGCCGTGTTGAACGACATGATCCGATCGACGAGTTTTTTGCACTCCTTCAACGTGACGGAGCGTACGATCTTCTTGACGCGGGGGATCACCAGGGCATTCATGCTCAGCTCGTCAAGCCCCAGGCCGAGCAGGACCATGGTGTAGACCGGCTCCCCGGCCATCTCCCCGCACATGGCCACCTCGATGCCGGCCTTGCGGCCCGCCTCCACCATGTGCCGGATCAGCTTCAGGACGGCCGGGTGCAGCGGCTCGTACAGGTAGCTGACCCGCTCGTTCACCCGGTCGATGGCCAGCGTGTACTGGATCAGGTCGTTGGTGCCGATGCTGAAGAAGTCCACCTCGCGGGCGAGATCCTCCGCGATGAGGGCCGCCGACGGGACTTCCATCATGATCCCGATCTTGACGTCCTTGCCATAGGGGATCCCGTCGCGCTTGAGATCCTTCTTGACCTCGTTGAAGATCCGCTTGGTCTCCAGCAGCTCCTCCATCCCCGAGATCATGGGAAAGAGGACCTTCGTCCGGCCGTAGGCGCTGGCCCGGAGGATGGCCCGCAGCTGCACCTTGAAGAGGTCCACCTCGCGCAGGCAGAAGCGGATGGCCCGAAGGCCCATGACGGGGTTCATCTCGGCGGCCAGCCTCGGGTCGGAGATAAACTTGTCGCCGCCGAGATCGAAGGTGCGGATCGTGGCCCACCGGATCCCCCTGGATTCGACAACCTTCCTGTAGGCGCAGAAGTGCTCCTCCTCGGTGGGGAGCCTGTCGCGATTGATGTAGATGAACTCCGTCCGGTACAGGCCGATGCCGTCGGCGCCGTGGTGCACGGCCGAGGCGACCTCCTCGGTGAACTCGATGTTGGCCCCGATCTGCAGCCGGTGCCTGTCCAGCGTGACGGCGGGCCTGCGGGCGTTCTTGAGAAGGCTGTCCTCGACCGTCTCGTAGTGCCGCTTTTTCTCCTCGTAGCGGCGGATGATCTCCGGGTCGGGGTTCACGATCACGGCACCTGCCGTGCCGTCGATGATGACGAGATCCCCTGTCCTGGCCTCTGTCGTGATCTTCTCGAGACCGACGACCGCCGGGATCTCGTAGGCCCGGGCCACGATGGCCGTGTGCGAGGTCTTGCCGCCCATGTCGGTGGCGAACCCCTGGATCTTCTCCACCTTCATCTGCATCGTGTCCGCGGGCGAGAGGTCGCGCGCGATGACGATGGCATGGTCGCCGATCCCCGAGATGGTCTCGTGGTGGACCCCGGCCAGGTTGCGCAGGATCCGCTGCCCCGCGTACTCCACGTCGCTGACGCGTTCGCGCAGGTACTCGTCGTCGACCTTGCTGAAGACATCGCGGTACTTGTCGAGGGTCATGCGGAGGGCCCACTCGGCATTGATCCCCTTCTCCTCGATGTTCTGGGTCGTCTGCCGAATGAGCATCTTGTCGCGCAGAATCATGATGTGCACGTCGAGGATGTAGAGGGTCTCGAGCCCCTCCTGGTCCTTGAACTTGCGTTTGATCTCGAGGAGTTCGTTCTCGGAGTCCTTGAGGGCCTTGCGGAACCGCCGGATCTCCTCGGCGACGAGGCGGCGGTCCTCGAGCTGGTAGCGCGAGATGGGGGCGTCGACGGGCCGGACGAGATGGGCCGTGCCGATGGCTATGCCGGGGGAGACGCCCACCCCCTGCACGATGAGGGTTCTCTTGGGTTCGGCGGCGGTCATGCAGCCTCTCCAAACCCGCTCTCGACGAGTCTCTCGATGCTCTCGACTACTTCCCGGGCATCCTCCCCGTCGGCCCTCACCACGATCCGGCTGTCCTTCGGGCAGGCCAGGGTCAGGATGTCCAGGAGGCTCCGGGCGTCAACCCGGACCCCGTCCCTCTCGAGAAACACTTCCGACCGGCTTCCCTCGACGGCTCGGACGATCATGGCCGCCGACCGTGCGTG
>Ga0209604_1003653_pt1 | contig 10443 bp, 8 predicted proteins | sample AD_UKC097_MetaG_FD_184405 | JGI IMG/M metagenome (GOLD analysis project Ga0209604, IMG submission 184405) | Active sludge microbial communities of municipal wastewater-treating anaerobic digesters from USA - AD_UKC097_MetaG (SPAdes) (version 2) | ecosystem: Engineered > Bioreactor > Anaerobic >... | reverse complement strand
AGCGGCCGGACTGCTCTATCCGTTTTTCCAGATAACGCTCAATCCGATGATCGCCTCCCTGGCTATGGCTTTTAGCTCAGTGACGGTAGTTTCTAACTCGCTGAGGCTCCGCCGGCTTAAAATTTGAAGAGGATAAAATTGGAAAATTACTATTTCTCAGGGTAATAAAAACATAAGAACAATGATTATTAAGATAGCGGTGACAGTCTTTGGCCTGATACTCATTCTTTTTATTAACCTGTATTTTCTCGGTCCAAGAAAGAAGCCAGAGTCCTCTGGACAGGCAGACGCTCCTCAGGATAATAAAGAATCTACAGGCCAGAAAAACTAAACCCCAGCCAAAAAGTCAGTTAAAAGGTTAATTTTTTTCGATGCGGGTGATTTCTATTGTCCTTCTGCCGAATAAAAGAGTAGTTGACCGCTGGCCGTTTTTGAGCTAATTTTAAGGTAAACTGCAGGCTGGAACACAGGAGGAAAAATGTCAGCTAAAATAATATCCGGGAAAGAAGTGGCAGCAGCCATCAGAGAGGAATTAAAATTGAGGGCTCAAAAACTTAAAGAAAAAGGGGTGGTGGCTGGCCTGGGTGTGATTCTGGTCGGCGAAGATCCAGCCTCGGTTTCTTATGTGACCGCCAAGGCTAAAGCGGCAGAAGAAATTGGCATTTTTGAAGAGACTGTCCGCCTGCCCGGCGATGCCTCCGAAGAGGAAATATTAAAAAATGTTGACCGCCTTAATCGTGATCAACGTTTTCATGGCGTGCTGGTTCAATTGCCTCTGCCCAAATGGGTAAATCCCGACAAGGTGATAAATTTTATATCGCCGGAAAAGGACGTGGACGGCTTTCATCCGGTTAATGTGGGCAAACTCCTGCGGGGCGAGCCCTGTCCGTTGCCCTGTACTCCTTATGGGATTCAGCAGATGCTGGTGCGAAGTGGATACAGTCCAGAAGGCCAGCATGTAGTTATCTGCGGGCGGAGCAATATCGTCGGCAAGCCTCTGGCTGCCTTGCTCATGCAGAAAAAACCGGGTGCCAATGCTACGGTCACTGTCTGCCACACCGGCACGCGGGACATTAAAAAGCATACCCTGCAGGCGGATATTCTGGTCGCGGCCATGGGGGCACCAAAAGTCATCACGGCCGAGATGGTGAGAGAAGGCTGTGTGGTGATTGATGTTGGTGTTAACCGGGTGCCGGATCCAGCTGCTGCCAAAGGCTTCAGGCTGGTGGGCGACTGCGATTTTGAAGCGATCAAGGAAAAAGCTGCGGCCATTACGCCTGTTCCCGGCGGGGTTGGACCGATGACGGTCACCATGCTGATGATGAACACTATTGAGGCAGCTGAAAGATCGCTTTCATAAAAAGAATTGATTGTTATCTGTAGTCGCTCCCAGAACCCGGCCAGGAGTCTGATTATTGATTATCAATCAGACATAACTGTGGAGCCCGGACAGCAGGTAATTAACGCCGAAAAAGGTGAAAAGAGCAGCCAGAAAACCGATGATGGCGATAAGAGCCGATCTTTTTCCTTTCCAGCCCATGACCAGCCTGGTGTGAAGGTAAAGTGCATAGAAAAGCCAGGTAATCAGCGACCAGACTTCTTTTGGATCCCAGCTCCAGTAACGGCCCCAGGCCCGGCTGGCCCAGATCATGCCAAAAACCAGGGCACCGAGAGTAAAAAGCGGGAAACCGGCGGCTACTGCCCGATAGGCAATAAGGTCATAATGTTCCTGTTTTTTTTGGACTTCTAAATTTCCAGCCGAGCTGCGACCGGCGGCGAGATAAAGTATACTGGCCACAAAAGCCACTGCCAGGAAAGCTTCCCCCAGGAGAGTCACCGAGACATGCAGCCAGAGCCAGTAGCTCTGCAGGGCAGGAACCAGAGGGGTAACGTTTTTGGGCAGGAGGGGAGAGGAGACAAGAGCCATCAGGGCGACAATGAGCAGCCACAGATATGGCCAGGCCTTTTCCAATCTGAATTTACGTTGAAAAATAATAATAACCAGCACACAAGACCAGCTGAGGAAATTTATTGATTCATACATGTTGGTAAAAGGAGCATGTCCGCTGACTATGGTTCTAAGCAGCAAACCGGCTGATTGAATAATAAAGCCGGCTATGGCCAGGGAGTAAGATATTCTTGACCATTTAGCTTTAGAACCGAAAGAAGAAGCAAAGCCAGAAAGCATGACCAGAATATAAATGGTAAAAGAAATGAGCAGCAGGGGAAATTCATTCATTTCGTTTTTCCTTCGTTTTTTCTGTCTGAATTTATAGCACTGTCCGGTCTGACTTCGAGCAGCCTCTCCAGTTCTTGATAAAAAGTTGTCTGATTATGCCGACTGTGAGCTGAAAATACCGGCTTTTCTCCTGGCCTGAGGCCAATAACCATCTGGCGATAATTAAGATAAAAGCAGATCAGAAGTCCAAGAAAAAGAAGAGCACAGCCCAACCAGACCAGATTCAGACCGGGATCGCTGGCTGCTTCCAGGCCAGAAAAGAGTGGTGCTTCAAACTTTTTTAAGCTAATGGCCAGCTCTAAACCTGGTTGCTGCTGTATCTGGTTCGATTCTGGATGGTAATAAAAAAGCCAGCCCTGATAAACCGGCGTTCCTTCCCTCGTTACCAGCACCAGGGCAGCAGGATTATTGGCTTCAGCCGAGCGGCTGGTTGGCCGACCTCCCGGGTCGAGGGTAAAATCAGGAATAAAATTTAGAAGACTCAAAGTCAGGCTAGAGTCTAGCTGAACCTTTTCTCCAACTTTCAGGCTCAGCTGTCTGACAGCCGAATTACCACTTATTATTTCGAGCCCCACCTTTGTCCTGTCCCAGTCAAAACCATAGCTCATCTGGAAAAAGTTTAGGCCATCATATTTTAAGGGGTGATTAACCTCTATTATCTTTTGTTTCTTCACCTGGCCCTGTTCCAGAATGGAGACCAGACTTTTCCAGCTTTTAATCGAGCCGTCAGGATAATAATCGATGGTGAACCGATCGAGGCGAAAGGAGAAATTCTTCCCGGGCAGGTCAGCCGTCTGACCTTCAGTTAAAGCCAGTTCAATTCTCTGACTGAAGAGAGCTGAAATCAGACCGCCAACGATGATTATCATAATAGCCAGATGGACTATCTCCGGTCCAAACAGTCCCGGTCTCTCTTTTTGAGCCAGCAGGGTTTTCTTTTCCCCCGATTTCTTTATTTTTACCTGATAATGTCTTTGTCTGAGTTCGGCGAGTAGAGAATCAGGCGAGGCTTCGAACCAATCTGAGAAACTTGAAGCCAGCTTTCTAACCGCCGCCGATTGAACTCCGGGCGGGATAAATTTGATCTCGCCCGGGAGTTGTTTGAGCTTAACAGGTAATTGCCTCAGCGAGCAAAAAAGAATATTAAGCAAGAAAAAAAAGGCTACGCTCAGAAAAAGAGGAGAACGATAGAGATGATCCAGCTGTAGACTCAAGATAATTCCTGACCAGCGTGGCAAATAAGTCTGATAAAAACCAGGGTCCTCTCCCTGAGGGATAAGAGTACCGATAACGGAGAGTAGAATTATCAGGCTGAGAAGGAAAATGGCCAGCTTCAATGATGATAGAAATCTTATCAACTGGAGACCTGCCTGTTACTCATAAGTATTCGGTTACTTTGGGCCGCGTGACTTTCGCCGGCTTTTCTTTTCGGCTATTTTGACCATATCCTCGAGGCTAACCGAATCAAAATATTGTTTCATGATACGGGTAGCTTCCTTCCAGATCTCATAGGCTGCACAGGTGGCCATTCTGGAGCACTGGCTGCCTTCTTCCAGGCAATCAGTCAGGCAGCAATTGCCCTCAACAGCCAGCAGCACCTGACTCAGACTGATGGCGGCTGGCGGTCTGGTTAAGGTATAACCACCGCCAGCTCCGCGGACACTTTTGACCAGCCGGTGAACGCGAAGGGGGATAATTATCTGTTCCAGATATCTGATAGAAATGTCCTCTTCGGCCGCCACATCCTTGAGCGAACGGGCCTTTTGGCCATCCTGATAATGCTGGGCCAGGTTCAGCATCAGCCTGGTGCCATAGCGACCTTTGGTTGAAATCCTAAACATCGACTGCCTCCTGGCCAGTAGTCCGGTGACTTCAGCCAGCCACCAGCTAGCTGACCGTAATATAACATAATTTTATAGGAATTATAGTGATTTGACAAATTAAATCTTTCTTGACAGCAGAAAGACTTAAATTGTATGCTGAAGGCTCAATCAAGGCAAAAAATTAAATTATTCTGCTACAAAAATACTAAAGGATGGATCAATGGAAAAAGTTGTTTTACTGGGCGACGAGGCGGTTGCTCTTGGAGCTATCCACTCCGGTTTAACCGCTGCTTATTCCTATCCAGGCACGCCGGCCTCAGAAATCATGGAATTTCTGATCAGGCAATCAGCTGGTGGCAAAAATTTTGTAGCCAAATGGTGTGTCAATGAAAAGGTAGCTACAGAAGAAGCCCTGGGCGTTTCCTTTGCCGGCCAGCGGGCCATGGTCTCCTTCAAGCATGTTGGTCTCAATGTCGCCGCTGACCCTTTTATCAATGCTGCTATCACCGGGGCCAACGGCGGACTGGTCATCGTCACAGCCGATGATCCTGGCTTCCATTCTTCTCAAAATGAACAGGATAACCGCTTTTATGCCGATTTTGCTCACCTGTTGTGTTTTGAACCGAGCAGTCACCAGGAAGCCTATGATCAAACGCGAGAAGCTTTTGACCTCTCGGAAAAATTCGGCCTGCCGGTAATGATCAGACTGGTCACCAGGCTGGCCCACAGCCGGGCGCCGGTGGCGGTAGGAGAGCCAAGAGGGAAAAATCAGGGTTTTAAGTATGGCTACGGGCCGGACTGGACTCTTCTCCCGGCCAATGCCAGGCGTCGCTATGGTGATTTGTTGCAGAAGCAAAAAGATCTGCAGTCATACGCCGAAGAATGTCGTTTTAACCAATTTTCTCCCCCCGAGCCAGGCCAGCGCCTTGGAGTCGTTGCTTCTGGTCTGGCGGCCAGTTATTTTCGTGAAGTTGTCAACCGACTGGAAACCAGGCCGGCTTTTCTAAAAATTTCAACCTATCCTTTCCCTCAGAAAAAGCTCCTCGAGTTGATTGATCAGGTGGATGAAATTCTGATCGTAGAAGAAGGCTATCCTTTCTTAGAACGGTTTATCCGCGGCGTCACTGGCCTTCCCGGTAAGGTCATCAAAGGTAAGATGGATGGAACGCTTCCTGCCTCTGGTGAGCTGAGGCCAGAGATCGTGGCCAGGGTGCTCGGGCTGCCGGTAAGGAATGGAGTCAGCCTGGGTGATTTCAAACTGCCGGCCAGACCGCCTCAGCTCTGTCCTGGTTGTCCTCATTCCGATACTTTCAAAGCTCTTAATGAAGCTCTCCAGGGTTATGAGCGGGGCAACGTTTTTTCTGACATCGGCTGCTACACGCTGGGTGCACTTCCACCTTACCGTGCGATTCAAAGCTGCGTCTGCATGGGAGCCAGCGTGTCGATGGCCAAGGGAGGAGCCGAGGCCGGTGTTTATCCTTCGGTAGCCGTCATCGGCGATTCGACTTTTGCCCATTCGGGTATAACGCCACTGCTTGATGCCGTCTATTCTCAGACCGACATGACCGTTGTCATCCTTGATAACAGTACGGTCGCCATGACCGGTGCTCAACCCAGCTTCGGCACAGGCCAACCGCTGGACAGAATGCTGGTTGGACTGGGAGTTTCTCCGGAGCATATCCGGGTCATCACCCCTTTGCCCAGAAATCACCAGCTCAATGTCGGGATTATCAAAGAAGAACTGGCCTATCACGGCCTGTCGGTTATCATCGCCCGGCGAGAATGCATCCAGATTCTTGGTAACAAATAAAGGAGCCAGGGACCATGTATAACATTATAATTTCCGGAGTTGGTGGCCAGGGAATTCTATCCATAGCTTTTGTCATTGATCAGGCAGCCCTGGCAGAAGGACTTTATTTTTTGCAGTCTGAAGTTCATGGCATGTCACAGCGGGGCGGGGCGGTTGAGTCTCATCTCCGACTTTCTGAGACAGAAATTTTCAGTCCGCTTATCCCGTTGGGAGAAGCTGATCTGATTTTAAGTGTGGAACCGCTCGAGGCTCTGCGCTATTTTTCTTTTCTCAAACCGGAGGGGACGGTCATCTCCAGCCGCACTCCTTATGTCAATATTCCCGACTATCCACCCCTTGAGGAGGTTTTCAGAGAGATAAAAAAAGTCAGAGAAAGCTGGTTGATTGAAGCTGGTCAGCTGGCCAAACAGGCGGGTAGCATGAGGGCGGAAAACATGGTTGTCCTCGGAGCTGCCTCCCGCTATCTTCCTCTTCATGAGGACAACCTGAAAAAGTTTATCAGGGTTTTATTCCAGTCAAAAGGCGAGAAGGTGGTGGAAACCAATCTTAAGGCTTTTGACCTCGGCCGCCAGGCAATCGAGAGCCAGGCTTGAGTTTCTGAGCATCTTGATGGAGAGATAATTTATAAAATGAATCCAGTCAAAATTGAAAAAAATAATTTAGTCCGGGCCAGAAAAATTCTGGAGAAAGCAGAAAATGACGGAAGAAGCTTTTTGCTGGAGCCTGAGGTTTATGCCCTCTTAAAGCTTTTTGGCTTCAAAGTGCCAGCTCATATCTTTTTAAAAAATGGAGAAAGACTTGAAAAGGACAGTCTGAGAAAAATTAAGAGCAAAGAAGCGGTGGTCAAGGTTGTTTCGCCCCTTATTCAGCACAAGTCAGATGTGGGCGGAGTCGCCCTGGTCAAAAATTCCAGCCACGATATTGAGCTGGCTATAAAAAACATGAAGCGTCGGGTGGGAGAAGCTGTTTCCCGCCTGGATAAAAGCCATAAAATTTCTTCAGCTGAAGTTGAAAAATCAATAAGAGGATTTTTGATAGTCGAGCGGGTCGATTATATTCAGGTTGGCTTTGGTTCGGAAATGCTACTCGGCCTCAGGACGAGCAACGACTTCGGCCCGGTCGTGACTTTCGGTGGTGGTGGGCTGGACGTTGAATATCTAAATGTTCACCTTAAAACAGGTCATAATCTGGCTATTTTACCTTCTTCGTCGCTTCCAGTCACAGTGATGAAGGAGGTCCTGGGGAAAACGGCTATTTATGGGAAAATAGCCGAAGAATTTCGGGGTCAGAAGCCTTTGATCCAGCCCGAAAAGCTGCTGGAGGCGGTTTCGATATTTCAGGCCATCGGGCAGAGTTTTTCCCTTTTCAATCAGAAAGAGACTTATACCATTGAAGAACTGGAAATTAATCCGCTGGTTATAGCCTCTGGTAAGCTACTACCGCTCGATGGTCTCTGTCGTTTTTCCAGGTACAAGAGAGAGCTGGCTGTTCGACCAGCCGAGCAGATTAAGAAGCTCCTTGAACCTCAAACGATTGCTATCATCGGCGTCTCAGAAAAGATGAATACCGGCCATATCATTCTTAATAATATTCTAAAGAATGGTTTTCCAGCTGAAAATATTTTCGTAATAAAACCTGGCGTTCAGTCAATTGAGGGCTGCCGCTGTGTGGCCAGTGTGGCCGAGCTGCCGATGACTGTTGATCTTTTTATCCATTCGCTAGGAGCAGAACAAGTTTATCCAGTAATGAAGGATCTGGTTGAACTGCAGAAAGCTTATTCGGTCATTATCATTGCTGGCGGTCTGGGAGAAAAAGCAGGGACGCAGGAACTGGAAGCCAGCCTGAGGAACCTTTTAAAGCAGAAGAGGCAGGAAGGGAAAATTGTGCCGGTGGTTAATGGCGGCAATTGTCTGGGAGTTATTTCTGTCCCCGGGAGATATGACAGCATTTTCATTCCGGATTACAAACTCAAAAGACCGCATGGTTTCGAAGCAGGTCTGGCTATGGTCAGCCAGAGCGGTGCTTTTATGTTGTCCAGGATGAGCAATGAAGGACGCCTGGAAGCTGTTTATTCCATCTCGATTGGCAATCAACTTGATCTGACGGCTGGTGATTATCTTCAGTATCTTCAAGGTCGGCCGGAAGTAAAAATCATTGCCCTTTACCTGGAAGGTTTGCAGCCAGGAGATGGGTTAAATCTTCTCGACGCAGCCAAAAAATCTATCAAAGCAGGCCAGAAAATTGTTGTCTATAAAGCCGGGCGGAGCCCGGAGGGACGCCAAGCTACTTCCAGCCATACCGCTTCGGTCGCCGGTGACTATGCTGTTTCTTCCAGCCTGATGGCTCAGGCCGGAATGATTGTCACCGAGACGGTGGATGAGTTTGAGAACCTGATCAAAGGGCTGGCTTACCTGGCCAACAAAAAGGTCCGGGGTAATCGCGTTGGCCTGATGACCAATGCCGGTTTCGAATCGGTCATTATGGCGGATAATCTGAGAGGAGAAAATGGTGACCTGGTGCTGGCTGAATTTTCAGAGCAGACGGTAAAGAAAATAAATCAGGCTTTAGCGCCGGCTGGCATTGACCGTCTGCAGGATGTTCACAATCCACTTGATGTGACACCTATGGCGGATGATGCAACTTTCGGAACCTGTGTCGAAGCTCTGCTCGAAGAGGATAATGTAGACTGCGCCGTTGTTTCGATTGTCCCGGTGACGGCTGCTCTTCAGACTTTGCCTCCAGGTGAAGGGCATGCGGAGAATATCTACGCTGAAAATAGCCTGGCCGGCTATCTTCTCCGAGCTTTTAAGAAGACTGATAAGCCGCTCATTATCAATATTGATGCCGGTGCGTTGTATGATCCGCTGGCTGCTTATCTTGAAGACCACGGCCTGCCGGTTTTCCGCCGCTGCGACCGGGCGGTTAGCTTCTTAAGAAGATTTGTAGCCGTACAAGAAACTTGAAGGGCGCCAGACCGGTTCCAAACATCATCAAAAAACCAGGGCGAGAAGGGGCAGGGCGAGTAGTGGAACAAAAGGATAAGGATAGAGAACAAAGGTGTCAGGTGCTGTCTAAATTAGCCAGAAGAAGAGAGCTTCAGGCCAGATATGGTTACGACCTTGACCGGGAAAGGCTGGCTGTGATTGAAGCGGCCAGACCGCTGGCCGGTCGGATTCTGGAGGCAGGAACAGGCCGGGGGCATTTGGCCCTCAACCTGGCCAGGCTGGGCTACCACCTGGTGAGTTTTGATCAGTCAGCCGAGCAGCTGGATTTTGCCCGCCAGAACCTGGAAGCCAATGGTCTGGCTGAACTGGTCGAACTCAGGCAGGAAGATGGGGAAAATCTGTCATTGGCGGATGGTTCCTTTGATGTTATTTTTGCTGTCAATCTGATTCATCATTTAAAAAATCCTTATCGGGTCATGGATGAACTCCAGCGGGTGCTGGCCTCTTCTGGAAAGCAGGTCATAAGTGATTTTAATGAACGAGGACTGGCCATGATGGCCGAAATCCATCGCCTGGAGGGAGACGAGCATGAAGTTTCCGGGGTTAGCCTGGCTGAGATTGAAGAGTATCTAAAAACTAAGGGACTGAATATAAAAAGGACCCAGACCGAGTTTGAGATTATCCTTGTTGCCAGTAAGCCAGGCTGATTTCAAAATGTTTCGGCAGGATAAATTTTTAAAATTTAAAAATATATAAGAATATATAAATAAATAAATTTAAGAACGAATCGGGCCTGGAGGAAAAAATGAAGAATAAATTCGAATCTTGTCCGGGGAAGAGCCTGAGTAAAAGCCTGACTCTGACCTTCAGTCTCTTCCTCATGGGATTTTTCTTTACGGCCTCGCCGGCTCTGGCTGGAAGAGAGAAAGGCGAGGAAGGAGGGCGACTGGCCGTCGGGTTAAAGGCTTTAGATTTTTTAATCTCACCTCCCGCTCAGTCAGAAGCTTCTTCTCTTCCCAGGCCAGAATATCCACGTCCTGATTTCACTCGCTCGCGTTGGCTCAATTTAAATGGTCAGTGGGACTTTGCCTTTGATTTATCCGATTCAGGCGAAGAACGTGGACTGCCGCAGGGCGAAGGGTTTGACCGGAAAATTCTTGTTCCTTTTGCCCCGGAAAGTCAGCTCTCAGGAATTGGCTATCCTGATTTTGTGGCAGCCGCCTGGTACAAACGGCAGATCTCCATTCCAGCCGATTGGCAGGGGCAGAGAATCAAACTGAATTTTGAAGCGGCTGATTATGAAACGACTGTCTGGATTAACGGTCAAAAAGTTGGAACTCATCGTGGCGGTTATACTCCTTTCTCTTTTGATCTTACAGACTTCTGTCAGCAGCAGGAGAATGTCCTGGTAGTCAGGTGCCGGGATGATGTTCGAAGCGGCCGCCAGCCAGCCGGGAAGCAGAGTGAGCGTTATAATTCTTATGGCTGCATGTACCGGAGGACAACAGGTATCTGGCAGACAGTCTGGCTGGAACCGGTCCCGGCCATAAGAATAGAAAAATACCGTGTTTATCCTGACCTGGACAACGGGCAGGCTATTCTGCAGGTTTATCTCAATGAGGAGCC
>Ga0209604_1003637_pt1 | contig 10477 bp, 11 predicted proteins | sample AD_UKC097_MetaG_FD_184405 | JGI IMG/M metagenome (GOLD analysis project Ga0209604, IMG submission 184405) | Active sludge microbial communities of municipal wastewater-treating anaerobic digesters from USA - AD_UKC097_MetaG (SPAdes) (version 2) | ecosystem: Engineered > Bioreactor > Anaerobic >... | reverse complement strand
TACAAAGACCTCGTGCACCTACGAATGCGGGCCGCCCAAAAGGCGGCCCGTCGCTGTCTTCAGGTCTTCCATGCAATCTCATGGTGAACCCGTCTTCAAAATGCTGTAGATTGGCACCCATGATCTATGCGGGCGTCGACGGCTGCCCGGGTGGCTGGTTCGCGGTCACGACTGGCGACGAGGGGTCCTGGAAGACGGGGCTGTTCAAAAACATCATGGGGCTCTTCGACGTGTCGCTAGGCGCGAGCCACGTCCTCGTGGACATCCCCGTCGGCCTCCCCTCGATGGGGCCTCGGCGATGCGACCGGGTGGCGAGAAGGCTCCTCGGCCCGGGGAGGGGTTCCAGCGTGTTCCCGGCCCCCTGCCGGCAGGCCGTGCATGCCCGGGCCTACCTGGAGGCGTGCAGAGCGAACGAGATGGTCCTGGGCGTCGGACTTTCCCGGCAGGCATGGGGCATCTGTCCGAAAATAGCCCAGGTGGATGACCTCCTCCGGAACCGTAGGGACCTCGTGGGCATTATCCGCGAGTCACACCCGGAGCTCTGCCTGTGGGCCCTGGCAGGTCAGCGTCCCATGCGATTTCCCAAGCGGACCATGCAGGGCAGGCTCGAGCGCATGACCGTGCTCGAGACGGTCTTCCCCGATGCGGTGGAGCTCTACGAGTACGCCCTGGAAAACTATCCGAGGTCTGCAGTGGCACGCGACGACATCGTGGACGCCCTGGCCCTGGCGGTGTGTATCTGGTCCTGCAGGGGTGAGCCAGGCTCCATCCCTGAGGAGCGGGAATATGACGAGGTCGGGCTTCCCATGGAGATGGTCCTGCCGACGGGAGACGGATACTGCTCGCCCATGTGATTCCTGTGGCGTGATCGGTAAAGATTTAGTAGGTTATACAGAGCATGCTATGACCTGCGGGAGGTTGCCATGAAGCACACGTTCCTGCTGACCCAGGGCAGATGGCACGCCAGCGGCGTGTTCACCGACGAGAACGGCACCACGAACCCGGCCGAGGCCGAGGTCACCATCACCCACTTCGACGACCTCTGGGTGAATGAGGGCACCATGGAGGTGTCGGGCGGCAGCCCGTCCGTGTTCAAGAACCGCTACGAGATCGTGCCCCTGGTCAAGGGGGCGCTGACCACCACCTGGAAGTCCACCAGCCCGGTTATCGGCGTGCTCTACGGCATCTTCTCCATCGTGGGCGACTCCATCCTGTCCGCCTACTGCTCGGACGACGGGTCGTACTCGGGCATGGAGTTCCTCAGGCAGGTCTCGCCGGACGCCTACGAGAACCGCGGCATCCTGCTCCACGAGGGCCTGCGGGTCTCCTCGTGGGAGCTCGACCTCACGCGGAGGGACTGACCCTTTCCCTGCTCACTCCCCGATGATCTTCACGAGCACCCGCTTCTTCCTGCGGCCGTCGAACTCGCCGTAGAAGATCTGCTCCCACGGCCCGAAGTCGAGGTTGCCGCCCGTGACCGCAACGACGACCTCCCGGCCCATGATCTGGCGCTTGAGGTGCCCGTCGGCATTGTCCTCGCCCACGTTGTGGTGGTACTGGGTGGTGGGCGCGTGGGGCGCGAGCCGCTCGAGCCACACCGTGAAGTCGTGGTGCAGCCCGCCCTCGTCGTCGTTGATGAACACGCTCGAGGTGATGTGCATGGCGTTGACGAGTGCGAGGCCTTCCTTTATGCCGCTCTCCTTCAGGCACTCGTTGACCTGGGGCGTGATGTTGATGTACTCCACGCGGTTTTGCGTGTTGAACCAGAGCTCCTTGCGGTATGATTTCATAGGGAAAGCCACCTAGGCTGCAGCATGGTGCGGCTGCACCTCTTTCTCGATCCTGCCGTCGAGCTTTTCCTGTGCGATCTCAAGATCGTAGTGGGTCTGCAGGTTCATCCAGCTCTGGGCTTCCGTGCCGAAAAAGCGAGCCAGTCTCAGTGCCGTATCCGCTGTAATGGAGCGCCTGCCTGCGATGATCTCGCCGATGCGCCTCTGGGGAACGCCTATGGACTTGGCCAGCCGGTACTGGGTAATCCCCATGGGCTTGAGAAAATCCTCCAGGAGAATCTCGCCGGGGTGTACAGGGGGCATCGCCCTTTTCACGGTCTTCATGTCATGTCTCCTTTTTAGTCCTTCTCAGTGATAGTCCACGACCTCCACATCATACGCGTCGCCGTCCTGCCAACGAAAACAGATCCGCCACTGATCGTTGATGCGGATGCTCCACTGTCCCTGCCTGGAGCCGGAAAGCTTCTCGAGGTGGTTAGCCGGTGGCACCCGGAGAAATCCGAGGGATGCCGCGCCATGAAGCATGGTCAGCTTCCGCAGGGCTGTTTTCTGCATCTCCTTCGGGAATCGCTTCGAGTGTCGACCCGAAAAGATCTTTTCCGTCTCCCTGCACCGGAACGTCTTTATCACTTCACTCTAATAACGTGGCGCGATAGTAATGTCAAGGGATAGTATAGCAATTGATACTCCATCATGATATCTTCTCACATCACGCCCGAGCCCTGCCAGGCGATCCACTGCCTGAATTCCTCCAGGAGCAGGTCCCTGATGTACCCGGGCTTCACCACCCGCACGTGGGGAAGCCAGGGCTTGAGGCACATGACCACCTCCTCGTCCGAGCAGGCCAGGAAGCGCAGCACGAGAGACCCGTCCGCCCTGGTCTCCACGGTCTCCTGCACGGGCAGGATGGGCCTCCGGACAAAGTAGTGGGCCCAGGCCGCATCCACCTCGACGACCACCTCGATGGTCCGGTCATTCTCGAACCACACGTTCACGCTGCGCGACAGGATGTCGTCCAGGTCAACGGGTATGCCCGCTGCGGCCTCCCTGAGCCTCCTGACGTCGCTGACCTTGTCCAGGGCGTACTTCTTGATGACGCCGTCCTTCGTGTCCCGGGCGATGAGGTACCACACGCCGCCGTAGTAGGCCACCCGGTACGGGTGGGCCACCACGTCGTGGGGGTGCTCGCCCCGGTAGGAGAAGAACACCTGCCTGCCCATCTGGATGGTGTCGATGAGCCTGTTCATGACTTTTGTCTTGAGGTCTATCCCGCCCTCGATCTTCACGTACACGGGCCTGCACGCGGAGTAGTCGCACAGCCTGCTCAGGATGTCCTCGGCCGCCTTCTGGAAGGGTGGACCGAGCTGGGCGACCATGTCCTTGAGCGCCACGATGAGCGCCAGCTCGCCCTCGTCGAACAGGCTCAGGTCCCCGTACTTGATGAGGTCCTTCTTGAGCCTGTACGTGCCTTTCTTCTCCTCGTGCACGGGCAGGCCCGCGTCTTTCAGCGCCCTGAGGTCCCGCTGGATGGTGCGGGCGTCCACACCCAGGAGCCTGGAGAGCACGGCCGTGGTCACGGTCTCCCGCTCGAGGAATGCCTTGAGGACCTTGCCTACCCTGATGATGCGCCGCTTCTGGGCCACGCGGGATTCCGTCTTCATACGCCCCCCGGGAGAATTTCATGCCATGCGCCCATGATAGGCCATGGAGAACTCTCCGTAAAGATTGACTTTTCTCCCTCCTTCTTTTTATGCGACACACCCCTGTCGCGGTGCCCTTTTGCCCTGCCATGATCCCTGCTATGCTCCTGTGCCTTGTTGAAAGGAGGTTTTCATGAAAAAGGACGCCCATGCACCCTTCAGTCACATCCGCCCGGGGGAACCCCGGACCTTCAGAAACGTCTCCATCCTCCCGCTCTTCAGCGACGCCCGGCCCACGGTCGAGCACCTGGTCCTGAAGGAGGCCCTTGAGCAGGAGCTCGTCATCATCCGCGAGGTGGACGAGGGAGGCCGCGTGCCGGAGCTGGTCGTGGTGAACAATGCGGACAGGCCGCTGCTCATCCTCGACGGAGAGGAGCTCTTCGGAGCCAAGCAGAACCGGGTGCTCAACACCACGGTGCTGCTGAAAAAGAAATCAGCCACCATCATCCCGGTGAGCTGCACCGAGCAGGGCCGGTGGCACTATGAGACAAAGACCTTCCAGGATTCGGGCATCATCATGTCGCCTCGGGTACGGGGGGTGAAGAACCGGTCCGTGCAGGATGCACTGCGTGCCACGGGCGAGTACCGCTCCGACCAGGGCGCGGTGTGGAACGGCATCCGCGAGCAGGCGGTGGGCGCGTCGATCGTCTCGCCAACCGGGGCCATGCGGGACGTGCACGAGGGCAGGAGGCACGACATCGAGGACTACGAGAAACACTTCCCCTGCATGGACTCCCAGCAGGGAATCATGGTCGCCATCGGCGGCCGCGTGGCGGGCATGGACCTGGTTTCGTACCCTTGTGCCTATGCGCTCCTGCACGGCAAGCTCGTGCGGAGCTACGTCATGGACGCCGTGCTGGTGGGGGATGGTAACAAGGGGCTGGACATGGCAGAGGCGGAGCAGTTCCTGGATGACATGGCAGGGTGCGAGGTGAGCCGGTACAAGTCCGTGGGCCATGGCTGGGACGTGCGGTTCGAGGGGAGGAGGATGTTCGGGTCTGCCCTGGAGTATCGCAAGGGACTGGTGCACATGGCCGTGTTTGCTGCGGACGGGGTGGTGCAGAGGAATAGCGGCAACGGCATGGCCGGGTACAGCAGGCGGGCTGGGTACAGGAGGAACGATCATTAAGTCTGCAAAATAAAGGAGGGAGAGCTATGGCAAGGATTCCCCTTCACCATGTGCTCGATACCATACTTGGCTTCAGCATCAGGGCCCTGGTGCTGGAGAAGCCGGAGGATGTTGAGGCGTTCAGGAGGAAGCTTCGGCTCGTGAGGGAGGAACTCGAAAGGCAAGAGGCCGCAGAAAAGGAAGGAGATGGAAAGAAGAAATGAAAGGATTCATAGTAATAATCCTCCTTGCCATGGTGGCATGTAGCGGTGAGGACCCGTGTGACCGGTGTTACGATGCGGATTATTACTACGAGAATCCGTATTATTGTCAGGAGTGTTTGGAGGAGATAAGCAAGGTTCGATCAGAAGAAAATCAGGACCACGAGGATGGCCGATGAAGTATTCTCCCATGGCCGAGATCGATTTCTTCAGGAAACATACAGGTCTTCAGGTGCTTTTCCTTCATCTTCATATGAAAGGAACAGACTTGTTTCATTTGCTCAGAGCTCCTGCCAATGGGGATCACTACCCCGACTTCTTTTTCAGGAAAGGTCTTTTGAACTGCCTCAATTGCCGGGATGAGATCGGTGTCACCAGAGACAAGAATGGCTCGGTCATAGCAATCTTGAAATGCAAGATTCATGAGATAGACGGCAATATTGACATCGGTCATCTTCTCTTCATAGGTCTGATATTCACGATGACACAGGCGACAGGTTTTATCGACCTTTTTGAACATCCCATAGACAATCTTTATACCGCCGGCCCTCAGTGCCTGGAGGAAGACCTTATGCCGCTTCATTTTTCCGGCGCTCCAACTGGCGAGGGCAGTGAAGTAATAGATATCCTCGATGGCATCCTTCCCGGTAACATAGCACTTGGCCAGCCTCGAGAAATCGAGCCATTTGTAGCGATGCAACCGTTCATCGTTGTTCAGTGCATGGTAGAGGTTGAATCCGTCGATGAAAAACGTCGTTCTCCTCATAGCATAAGAAAACCCGGAGCCACTGGGCTTCCGGGGCCGCCAGCACACGAGGTCCTGACGGGATGATAACGAGATAATAATAACTTTGAGCTATGCTGTCAATAGGGATTCTTGTCGGCAAGATAAGATGAATTGATTATTCAATGAAAACTGCTCTGGCGCCACTGGATAAGGAGATATGGCAATGGATTGTAATAATTAAGAAATTATGATATTAATTTCTAACTTGGTATTTCTTGATTCAGAGGGCTCCCCCAACGGCGCTTCAGAATGCTGTAATGAATAAGGAGATGCATGGGAAAAACCGTAAACACCGTAAACCAAGAAACCGAGATTTCCCTTGGCTTACCAGGAAAGATCCAGGTCATAACTCTTCAGGTATTGTGCTATACTATAAAAGCACCTGTTGCCAATAGAATATTATATATCGAGTGATTAGGTAATTATTTTGAGAAGGTTGGTGCTTATGACAACGAAAGAAGTCATTGATAAAATTTTTAAAGAGCCAGGGATAAAATATGAGCTCAAAGAGTTTGAAACACTTGAGAAACCCATTCATGAGCTGGTATCGATCTATCCGAAAGTAATTGAATCAGGTCGGGATGCAGGGAAGACCAAGTATTTTCTTAAGAGTTATATTCCTTTTTCCTCGGGCAATGAAGAAGTTCAAGTTTATGTTGAGGGAGGAAAATCAGCACCAGAAGAAATTGTAAGGCAGCTCTGGGTGTACAAATTAATGAAGCAATATGAGTATAAAGCTAATGAGATTGACTTGGAAAAAAGTGTCTATTTTGGAACAGAAGTGGGCACAAAAGCAGCAGATATAATTGTATATACTGATGCAACAAAAGAAACGCCAAAAATAATTGTGGAATGCAAGAAACCAAAACGTAAGGATGGCATAGAACAACTTAAAAGTTATATGAATGCTAAGGGCGCTTCTGTTGCAGTCTGGTCAAATGGTAGCGATAGCATTATCCTCTATCGCCCATACCCCGCCCAATTTGAGGATACACTTTTTGATATCCCCAAACGTGGCCAAGAACCAAAGGATGTTCTAGAAGCAAAAAAGACTCTTATACAACTTAAAAAGGACTTCAACTTTAAAAAGATCATACAGGATCTTGAAGAACTTGTTCTTGCGGATAGTGGGAAAGATGAGTTTAACGAGATCTTCAAACTTATTTTTGCAAAGATTTGGGATGAGAAAGAAGCACAAGAAAATCGGAGAAATAAGACTGTTGAATTCAGCAAATCACTTGATCCAGATATTACCTATGATAGGATAAATTCACTTTTCCATAAAGCATGCGAGGAATGGCCTGGAATTTTTAAGGATGGAGAAGACATTGAGTTGACCAAACGACATCTCCAGGTTTGTGTTGGTCCTATTGAAGGAGTTCGCCTCATGGGATCAAATCTACGAATAATGGATGATGCCTTTGAGTACCTCCTGCCAACCGAAGCTAAGAAAAAGAAGGGGCAGTTTTTCACACCTCGTCATGTAGTAGAGATGTGTGTCCGGATGCTAAATCCTAAGCGCAATGAGTATGTAATGGATCCAGCTTGTGGATCAGGTGGTTTTCTTTTACATGCGATGGACTGGTGCTATCCCGCCGAGGACAATGCTATTCGTGAGGTACGAAAACATAAGTATGCTTCAAAATACCTATGGGGTATAGACTTTGAAACACGTGCAGCGAAAACATCCCGGGCATTAATGCTGATAGCTGGTGACGGTCACACAAACATATTTGGACCTGATGTAAATAGTCTTGATCCAAGAACATGGTATGAAACCGCTTCAGGACAAGCTTTAATGCATGGGCTTCGTCAGGCTAAACTGACTGCTAAAAAAATTCCTGAGAATGAGACACTAAAAGATGAAGATCATGCATGGGAATATTTTGATGAATTGAAGTTTGATGTAATATTGGCCAATCCTCCATTTGCTGGGGAAATAAAAGACAGGAAAATGCTAGTTCATTACGAACTCGCAAAACCAGCCTTAAACAGGGCTAAAGATAAAGCACCAAAGGAAGAGCGCGATGTGCTTTTTATAGAACGGATTTTAAAAATGCTTAGACCTGGGGGACGAGCAGCTATTGTTTTACCACAAGGAAAATTCAACAATTCTTCTCTTGCCTATATTAGAGAATGGATTCTAAAGAAAGCTCGGCTGCTGGCTGTTGTAGGGCTTCACCCGAACACATTTAAACCTCATACAGGAACGAAGACTTCTGTAATATTTTTCCAGAAATATACACATGAACAGCTTGAAGAGATCGCCAAAGTACAGCAGGAGGTGGCAGGTGATTGCCCAGATTATAGTGAAGATATAAGAATGCTCTTGGATAAATACAAATATGATACAGATGTACCCGATGATGCAATTCCTGATGATGTAGCAGATCTCATTGCTGAATCATTTAAAGAACCGGAAGTGGAAATCGAATCCACCAATGATACTGACAGTGAACAAGACAACAGACCAGTTCTTATGGCAGCCGAGAGCCATAAAGGATATGATGTTCAAGATGTACAGGAAGATACCGAAGATCAGCTTGGGTATTTAAAGGAAAGATACATTTTAATTAAACAAAAGATTATAGACCTAGATAGCGATATGGAAGCACTAGAAGAACAGCAGAAGAAAGAAATTGAGATTATCACCGAGCAATGGGAAGGAGATATTGGGGACCTTCGAGCACATTTGAAACGAGTTAAAGAAGGCCATAAGAAAGCATTAAAAAAAATAAAGGTCGACAATAAGTCGAAGTCAAAAGCACTGAGAGATGAAATTAAGACCTTGGAAGATGAAATTCCCCAGCTAGAATATGATATCAAGGTTATTAGCAATAGGGGAAGGTTAGAGTTAATCCTTTCAGATTCAGACCTGATTGGTACGCTTAAAGATCGATGGATAGCTGCTGAAGTAGCCTTACGTCTTGATTATCCAATATTTATGGCTGTCAGTGAACGAGGTGGGAAAGACAATTCTGGCGATTATAAATATCTAATAGATGAAAATGGTAGTTTGATTGAATTCTCGGAAGGGCATCCACAGGAAGGGCAACTCATAATAGACCAGGATCTTGTGAATTATGACCTGACCTCATTAGAACTAACTTATGCAAAAAGTATAACTGAGAATAACCTATGTATTTCAGAAGCTTTTGTTCAGTTCGCACAAGGGCAAGGTTTTGATTTTTGGAAGGTTGTTTAATGTCCGAATGGAATATTATAAACAGATCTAATTTGTCGGAAACTTGGAGATTTGACTCTGAATATTGGAGAGTCAGGTATATTGATAATCTTCGTACGATTAAAGCTTCCACCAAGGGTGGACTGAGAACTAGTAAGATTAAATATGTAGTAGATAAGGTCACAGGATCTGCATTTTATCCCTCATTTGCCCGCTATTATGATGATAAAGGAATGCCATTTATTCGTGTTGCAGACCTTGGTGATTTATACCTAAAATCAGAAGGTATGGTAAGAATCTCTCAAAAAACAATCATGAACCATAAACAAGTTTCAACAATAATGCCTGGTGATTTGGTAATTGCCAAAGGTGGCAGCATTGGTAGTGTGTGTATTGTTACTGAAGATCTTGGGGAATCTGCTGTTTGTCGTGATGTAGTAGCAATTAAATCTAATAATGAAAAACTTGATCCTTACTATTTAGCCGTATTTCTTAATACTTACTTTGGGAACCTCCAATTAGAAAGAAACAAATCATTACAAGTTCAAGCACACCTGACATTCCCAGCAGTAGAGAGAATTGAAGTTGCCTATCCAGATTATTCTTTTCAGAAAGATATCCGTGAACTAGCCTTGAAAGCCCGCATTGCACTAACAACCAGCAAGCAATGTAACGAATTGGCACGAAAAATCCTCGAAGCAGAAACTGGTCTAGACAGGTACACTTATCAGAGACCGGAGAGGCACTCAGTGCGATATAGCACCATTAGCCTCAGTCAAACCTTCTCAGCAGGTCGTGTGGATGCACAATGCTTCTCGCCAGATGCTATTTTCTATGAGAAATGGCTTAATTCACAAATAAAATGTGACCGACTTGGCTTATTACTAAGATCTACTGCAAAAGGCCATCTGCAGACAGACCAAATTGATGGAGCAGTCCATTATTGCAGCATTAAGAATATTTCTAATAGGGAAATATTAGGTTCTTCATTGTGTACTCCAGATAACAAGGCACCCTTGGCAAAAGTTGATGATCTTCTTCTTGCAATTACTGGAGCTACAATTGGGAAGATCGGTATCGTTAAACGTTATAAGGAAATAGCTTTTTCGGGTGATATGCTTTGTTTAAAAACGAATGAAAAGATTGATCCACACTACTTGTTAGCAGTTTTAGATCACCAAATTGGACGTGTGCAATTCGAACGATGGGTTACTGGTTCAACAAATGGACATCTAGCCCCAAAGGATGTGAAAAGAGTGCTTGTACCCAGGCTTAATTATCGTAAAGAGGAGATGATTGCCAAGTTAATCAAAAGAGAACTCTCTAAGCGACTTGATTCCGAGATGTTCATCGAACAAGCTAAAAACAAAGTGGTAAACCTTATTGAACAGGCGGTGAAGCAATGAACTTATCCGTAGAAGACAAACATCTCCTTAAGGAACTCTGTGAGCAGAATAGTGTGGAATATAAAAAAGTGTACAAGCTCTTGGAAACTGTACGAGAGTATGAATTCAAGGAACGTCGAACAGGTATCTATGATGAACTGAAGAGGATTCTCAGACAGGAGTTTCGGGGATCTTCCATAGGGCGAGCTGCAGCAGGTTGATAATATTGCATAAATCACTTCAGGGCCTGTAGGACCCCATGGGCATCTATGCAGTGACTGAGTGCCTTCAGGACTTCTTCC
>Ga0209604_1003634_pt1 | contig 10482 bp, 8 predicted proteins | sample AD_UKC097_MetaG_FD_184405 | JGI IMG/M metagenome (GOLD analysis project Ga0209604, IMG submission 184405) | Active sludge microbial communities of municipal wastewater-treating anaerobic digesters from USA - AD_UKC097_MetaG (SPAdes) (version 2) | ecosystem: Engineered > Bioreactor > Anaerobic >... | reverse complement strand
GGCCCGGCCTGCCCATCGGGGCCGACGACGAAGGCCGAGTTGGCGTACCCCTCGGTGGCGCTGCCGGCCACCGAGTTGAGCACGATCGTGAGCCCCAGCCGGCGGGCGGTGTCGATCACCCTGGCGCGGTAGTCGGGCTCGGCGTCGAACCGGAACGGCACCGCACTCTCCGGCCACAGCACGACCTGCGCGCCGCGCGCCGCCGCCTCGTCGGTCAGCGCCCACACCCGCCGCTCCATCTCCATCCATTCGTTCGGGTCCCACTTCTCCTCGAGCGAGCTGCCCGGCTGGAGCACGGCGACCGCGAGCGGAGCGCCGGCGGGCCGCGCCGCGGGCGCGACCAGGGTGGCGGCGACGGTCAGCCCCAGCGCCGTCGCCAGCACGGCGAGGCCGGGCCGGCGGGACGGCAGCCGCACCAGCGCCCACAGCCCGCTGCCGGACGCCACCAGGGCCCAGCCGAGGCCGGTCGCCCCCCACACCGGCAGCGAGCCGAGCAGCGCCGGGGCGTCCGCCACCACCGACGCGGGGGGGTTCCAGGGGAAGCCGAGCGGCCAGAACTGGCGCCAGGCGTCGAGCGCGATGAAGGCGCAGGGGAAGAGCCACACCCGGAACCGGGTCGGGGCGAGCGAGGTCACCCAGGCCGCGAGCGCCCAGCAGGTGCCGAGGATCGCCGCCATGCCGGCCAGGCAGCCGATCGCCGCGGCCAGCGGCATGCCGCCGTAGTGGTCCATCACCGGCAACACCCAGTTGACGGCGATCACCCAGTGCACGATGCCGGCGAACCATCCCAGCACGAGGGCCCGCCGCCCGCCGGTCGAGCGCTCCAGGGCCTCGAGCAGGAGGCCGGGGAAGAGCAGGACCAGCGGCCGCCACCCGGCCCCGGGCAGGGCGAGGGCGAACGCCGCTCCCGAAGCGGCGGCGAGGAGCCAAGGTATGAAACGCCTCACAGGGGGAGTTTAGCGCTCCTGCCGGACCAGGGGTTGGGGATCAGGGTCGGGGGATCAACCCCCCGTTCCCGCTCCCGTTCCCGTTCCCGTACCCGGATTCAGCCAGTCACGACAGGTTACTCAGCCGGCGCGTCGACTCGGGAACGGGTACGGGTACGGGTACGGGAACGAACGGGACAGCACCCCGGTGCGAGGCGGACGAGCCGATCGGTTACGGAATCCCAAACTCGGCGAGCACGCGCGCGGTGTGCTCCCCCACCGCCCCGACCGGGGTCGCCGGCGTGCGGCCCAGGCTCGGCACGAACGGCGCGACGCCGTCTATGGTCCCGCCGCCGGGCGCCGGCGTCGCCTCGAGCTGGCCGGCGCCGGCAGCGGCGGCCTGGGCCTCGGCCGCAGTGTGGACCGGGCCGACCGGCAGGCCGAGTTCGAGGGCGAGCCGGAGCCAGTGGGCTCGCGGTCGGCCGGCGAAGATCTCGGCCAGCCGGGCGGCGGCCGCCGCCCCCTCCTCGCCGACGTCCCAGCCGGCCGCGGTCAGCTCGGGCGCGCTGAGCGCCGTGACCAGGGCCGCCCAGAACTTCGGCTCGACCGCTGCGACCGCGATCTCCGCGCCGTCGCCGCACACGTAGGTCCGGTAGCACGGGCAGCGCCCGGACAGCAGCAGCTCCCGGGGGCCTGCGCCGCCGGCAGCGGCCTCCGCCCACGCCCAGGCGACGAAGGGCAGTGGCCCGGCGGCCAGCGGCTGGTCGAGGAAGCGCCCCCGGCCGTGGCGCTCGCGATCGAGCAGGGCGGCGAGGACCGCGGTCGCGGCGAGCAGGGCGGCGCCAATGTCGGCCACCTGCAGCCCGGGCACCCCGGAGGAGCACAGCTCGCGCAGCGCCCCGCACTCGGCGATGAAGTTGAGGTCGTGGCCGACCCGCGCCGCGGCGGCCCCCGACCGGCCGTAACCCGACAGCGAGCACCAGACGAGGCGGGGGTTGGCGCTCGACAGGGCGTCCCAGCCGAGCCCCCGGCGCTCCATGGTCCCCGGCCGGAAGCTCTCCACCAGCACGTCCGCCCGGCCCGCGAGCGCCCGGACGCGCTCGACGTCGCGCGCGTCCCGGAGATCGAGCGCGACCGACTCGCTGCCGCGCAGCAGCGCCGCGTAGCCGGCGCCCACGCCCCCGACCAGCGGCGGCACCATCCGCATCGGGTCGCCGAGCCCCGGCTCCTCGACCTTGATCAGGCGCGCCCCGAGGTCGACGAGCTGCCGCGCCAGTACGGCGCCGGGGAGCATCCTCGACATGTCGAGCACGACCATGCCGGCAAGCGGGCGGCCATTGTCCGGGCCTTCGGCCATGCGCCCCCCCCGGGTCGCCCGGGCCCTGGCGAGCCGCCGGGCCGGGCCGCTGATCACCGGCTCAGGGTACACCCGGGCCGGCAGCCGACGCCGGCCGCCCGAGCGTCGCGCCGATGAGCAGCTGCAGCGTGTAGTCCGGCGTCACCCCGACCTGCGGCAGGTTCTCGCCGAACGACATGGCGAGCCAGGAGCCGCCGCCGAGCTCGCGGCGCACCCCGAGGTCGAAGAGCAGCGCCGTGTCCCCGAGGTCGGATCCGTCGAAGCCATCGATCGGCGAGCTGTCGGCGCGGGCGGCGAGGCGGAGCGACCACGCCGCCCCGAGCTGGAGGTGGTAGGCCGTCTGCAGCTGCCAGGTGTCCTGCCGCGGAAGCCCGAGCCAGCCGCCCTCGCGATCGAGGTGGGCGAAGCCGACGGCCGCGAGCAGCGTGCTGCGCCGCAGCTCCCAGCTCGCGAGCCAGCGCAGGCCGAGGTCCCAGCCGCCGCTGCCGGCCAGGGTCGCGTCGTCACCGGTCGGCGCCTCCACCACCGCCGCCCAGCGATGCCGGGCGCCCAGCCAGCGGCCGGCGGCGCCGCTCACGGCCAGGCCCAGGTCTCCCCAGCCCGACCAGCCTCCGCCCAGGCGCTCGACCCGCCCGGCCTCGCCGTGGGCCCAGGCAACGGTCTGGCCGTAGGGGAAGACTTCGAAGCCGTCCTGCTCGGCGCCGATCAGCTCGTGCAGCGACCGCGCGAGGTCGTCCCAGTGGGGCCGGCCGACCTCCAGCCACGGCAGGTGCGCCGACAGCACCACGCCGCGGCCGAGACCGGCCGAGGCCTGGAGGTCGACCTGCCAGCCCTCGAGGTCGAGCAGGTACATCTCGTCGTCCGGGTAGGCGCGCTCGAGCATCGCCAGCTCATCGGCGGTCAGGGGCTGCCCGTCGAGGCCGAGGTCGTGATGGATGGTGGGAGCGTGCCAGGTGCTCTCCTGGACGTTGAAGTACCCGGACGTCACCTCGAGGCTGAAGCGGCCGCGCTCGGGCACGATCAGGTCGGCGCCCCGCAGCGGCAGCGAGGCCGCCCGCAGTGGGTCGAGCGGCGGCGGCGACCACAGCGGCGGCGGCTCGCAGCGGCCGCGAGCGGCCGCCAGCAGGAGAGCGGCGGCCGCTGCGGCCACGACGGGGAGCGATCGCCGGCGGCGGCTCAAGTCGCGGCCCGCGCGCATCACGAGGGCCGCGCCGGGTAGAAGCGGCCGCCCCGCTCGGCCATCTCGACCAGCAGGCCCGCCGGCTGGAACCGCGGGCCGTGCCGGGCGGCGAGCTGCTCCATCCGGTTGACCAGGATTGCCGGGCCGTACGCGTCGACGTGGCGGAAGGGCCCGCCCCGCAGCGGCGGGAAGCCGAGGCCGAGCACCGCGCCGAGGTCTCCGTCCCGGGGCGACGAGATCACGCCCTCCTCGAGGCAGCGCGCCGCTTCGTTGACCATCAGCAGGGCGAGCCGGTCGCGGACCGCCGCTTCCTCGACGGCGCGGCGCGACGACCCACCGAGGAAGGAGTACACCGCCTGGTTGACCCGCTTGGTGCCTTTGCGCTTGGCTGCCGGGTACTGGTAGAAGCCCCGCCGGTTCTTGCGCCCGCCGAATCCGGCCTCGCTGAGCCGCCGCAGGGCGTCGGAGGAGACGTGGCCGCGGTCGGCGAAGGCGGCGCCGAGGTCACGCGACACGTGGGCGCCGACGTCGATGCCGACCTCGTCGAGCAGCGCGATCGGCCCGACCGGGAAACCGAAGTCCCTCAGCACGCGATCGACGTCCTCGATCCGCCCGCCCTCCTCCAGCACGAGCATCGCCTCGTTGAGGTAGGGCGCCAGGATCCGGGTGGTGTAGAAGCCCGGAGAGTCCCGGACCACGATCGGGGTCTTGCCCTGGGCGCGGCCGAGGGCGTGGGCGGTGGCGACCGCCCACGGCGCGCTGCGTAGGGTGACCACGATCTCGACGAGCGGCATCTTGGGCACCGGCGAGAAGTAGTGCATGCCGAGGACCCGCTCCGGGTGGTTCGCCACCGCGGCGATCTCGGCGATCGGCAGCGCCGAGGTGTTGGACGCGTACACCGCCGTCGGCGCGATCACCCCCTCGGCCTCGGCCAGCACCCGGCGCTTGAGCGCGAGGTCCTCGAACACCGCCTCGACCACCAGGTCGGCACTGGCCAGGCCCGCCACCTCGGTGGTCAACTCGAGCCGCGACCGCCGCCGGTCGGCCTCGTTTCTCGAGATCGCCCCGGACCGCACCTGCTTGCGCAGGCCCTCGTCGATCGCCCTGGCCGCGGCGGCGAGCGCCTCCTCGGCGACGTCCCGCACCACGACCGGGGACAGCCCGAGCGACACCGAGGCGACCCCCGAGCCCATGAAGCCGGCCCCCAGCACGCCGAGTGAGCGCACCGGCCGCGGCCTGGCGCCGGGCGATGCCTTCCTGGCCTCGTTCACGGCGTGGAACATGGAGACCAGCGACCGGCTCACCGGGCCGGCCGCGAGCGGGCCGAAGTGCTCGGACTCCTTGGCCAGACCGGCCTTGCGTCCCCGCTTCAAGCCGGTCTCGACGCAGTCGAGGACCGCCTCCGGCGCCGGGTAGAGGCCGCGGGTCTGCCGCCGCACCCGCTCGCGCGCGGCTTTCAGCACGCGGCCGCGCACCGGCGCGTGGCGGGCGGCGCGGTCGAGCAGGCTTGGCTTCCTCGGCGGCCGGCGCAGCGTTCCGTCGGCGAGCGCGAGGGCGGCGCGGCAGGCGGTCTCGACGATGCCGCCGGGCGTGGTCACCGCGTCCACGATGCCCAGCCGCCGCGCCTCGCGCGCCCGCACCCTCTTGCCGGTCAGCAGCAGCGGCAGCGCGCCGGTCAGGCCGGCCCGCTCCACCAGCCGCTGGGTCGCGCCGCCGGCCGGCAGCAGCCCGAGCTGGACCTCTGGCTGGCCGAGCACCGTCGCCGGGTCGTCGGAGGCCAGGATGTAGTGGCAGGCGAGCGCCACCTCGAGGCCGCCGCCGAGGGCCGCGCCGTGGACCGCCGCCACCACCGGCTTGCGCTGGGTGGCGATCCGCTCGAGCAGGGCGTTGCCGTCGCGGGACATCGCCGAGATCTCGGCCGCGTTGAGGCCCTCGATCACCTCGAGGTCGGCGCCGGCGATGAAGGTGTCGGGCTTGCCGGAGGCGACCACGATCGCCCGCACCGCCTCGTCGTCGAGCAGCGGGAGCGCCGTGGCCTCGAACTCGTGCACCAGCTCGGGCGACAGGGTGTTGACGCTCTTGTCCGGATGGTCGAGCCAGACGATCGCCACCCCGTCCTCGCGCCGCTCCACTCTGATCATCGCCATCTGTGTTCTCCTACTCCAATTCCTCCGACACTTCTTTTCCCCGGACGGGGGTTGCCCTCATTGGCGTTCCACCGCGCACTCGCGCAGCGGGCAACCCACGGCCGGGGAAAAGAAAACGAGCATCACATCGCCTCGAAGACGAGCCCGATGCCGATGGCGCCGGCTGCGCAGGCCGCCACCGCGCCCAAGCGCGCGCGCTCGGCCTGCATGCGGTGGCAGCAGGTGGTGATCAGGCGGGCGCCGGTCGCGCCGAACGGGTGGCCGACCGCGAGCGACCCGCCCCAGGCGTTGAGCCGCCCCCGATCGACCGCACCCACCGCGCGGTCGCGGCCCAGCCGCTCGCGGCAGAAGCCGTCGTCGTCGAGCAGCCTCAGCACCGCCAGCACCTGGGCCGCGAACGCCTCGTGCAGCTCAAGCACCCCGACCTCGGGAAGCTCGCAGCCGGCGGCGTCGAGGGCGCGCGGCAGGGTGAGGGCCGGGCCGAGCAGCAGCTCCTCGAGCGGGTCGAGCGCGGCGGTCGCCGACCCCTTGAGCGCCGCCAGCGGCTCGAGCCGGAGCCGCCTCGCCGCCTCGTCGGAGGCGAGCAGCACGGCCCCTGCGCCGTCGGTCAGGTACGAGGAGTTGCCGGCGGTGACCGTCCCGAAGCGGCGGTCGAACGCCGGCCGCAGGCTGGCCAGCCGCCCGAGCGTCGAGTCGCCGCGCACGCCGTTGTCCTGGGCCACCGCGGCGAACGCCGGCGGCACCCGCACCGGCACGATCTGGCGGGCGAGCAGCCCCTGCTCGGCGGCGCGGGCCGCGCGCTGGTGGGAGGTCAGCGCGTAGCGGTCCTGGTCCTCGCGCGAGATGCCGACCCGCTTGGCCAGCCGCTCGCAGTTCTCCCCCATCAGCTCGCCGGTCGAGAACTCGGCCAGCGCCACCGGCTCGGGCAGCAGGTCACGCAGCCGCAGCCCCTTCAGCAGCCCGGCGTAGCCGAGCGGGCCTCTCGCCCGCTGCGAGGCGATCAGCCGCTTGCGGAAGGGCCTCCGGAACCGGATCGGTGCGTCGGACAGGGTCTCCGCGCCGGCCGCGATCGCGACCTCGGCGGCGCCGGTCGAGATCGCCCGGGCGCAGTCGAGGAAGGCCTGCAGCGACGACACGCAGGCGACGCTGACGGTGTAGGCGGGACAGCTCTCCGGCAGCTGCGTGCCGAGGACGACCTCGCGGCCGAGGTTCGAGGTCCGCGGGTCGGCGATCACCGTGCCCATGACCAGCAGGTCCACCACCGCCGGGTCGATGCGCGTCCGCTGCACCAGTCCGGCGACGGCCATCCGGCCGAGGTCGTACGTCGTGAGGTCGTTGAAGGCGGTGCCGGAGCGGCAGAACGGGGTGCGGCAGCCGTCGATGACGACGACGCGGCGCTGGGGCAGCGCGGACTGGCTCATGGCGACCCTCCCCGGTGCGGCCCCGTCTTAGCAGAACCGCCGGCGAGTTGCCACTCGCAGCCGGGCCTCTCCCGCTCGCTCCCGCGGCGCCCCCCTCGACCAGAGCGCGACACCTTCGTGCCGCCGAGGGCTTGCGAGTTTTGGCCGGCGGGACGATATTGTCGGCGTGGGCTCCATGCGAATCCTCACCGTCGTCGCCCTCGCGTGGCTCGCGGCAGCGGCCACCAGCGCTGCCGAGGAAGGGGACCAGGCCATGGACAGCGGACTCGCCATCAGCTCGCCGGCGTTCGCGGACGGGCAGCCGATCCCGGCCAGGTTCACCGCGGATGGCACCAACCTCAGCCCCGAGCTTGTCATCGCCAATCCGCCGCCCCGGACCGCGTGCTTCGCCCTGATCGTCGACGACCCGGACGCCCCGATGGGGACCTGGGTCCACTGGGTGGCGTGGAACATCCCGGCCGCCACCGCCAGGATCCCCGAGGGCAAGCTGCCGGCAGGCTCTGTGGAGGGCCGCAACAGCTGGGGCCGCACCGGCTACGGCGGGCCGTCGCCGCCGTCGGGCACCCACCACTACCACTTCAAGCTCTACGCCCTCGACCGCCCGCTCGAGCTGCCGAGGACCGCCGACAAGCAGACGCTGATCGACGCCATGGAAGGGCGCGTCCTGGCGCGCGCCCAGCTGATCGGGACCTACCGGCGCTGACCCGCATATCTCTCCGCCCTCCTGAATCGAGGCGGAGGTGACGGGTGAGCGTTGCCAGACGAGGTCGCTCGGCTCTCCGCTCAGCTCGGCGACCGAACGACATCCACACGGGCGCCTTGATCACGTTCTCGTCGGGCCTTACCCCATTCAGGCACTCATTTTCCGGGGCGGTGGATTCCTGCGACCCGGCTTGACCGCGCCCAATGCGGATGGGAGAATCCGCGCTCGCGCGCGCCGGAAGCGCGTCCGCATGACCGAGATCGTCGACCTGCTCGCCGCGAACCAGCTCCTGCTGCTGTTCGCCGTCATCGGGCTGGGCTACCTGCTCGGCAGCGTACGCGTCGCCTCGTTTCGCCTCGGCGTCGTCGCGGTGCTCTTCGTCGGCATGGCCGTCGGCGGTCTCGACCCCCGTCTCGCGCTGCCCGACCACATCTACGTCATCGGCCTCGTGCTCTTCGTCTACGCCATCGGCCTCCACTCGGGACCAGGGTTCTTCGCCTCGTTCCGCAAGCGCGGACTGCGCGTCAACGCGCTCGTGGTGGGTCTCCTGACCGGCGGTGCGGCGCTCGCAGTTCTGCTGTCGCGGCTTTTCGGCATCCCGGGAGGCACCACCGCGGGAGTGTTCTGCGGCGCGCTCACCAACACCCCGGCGCTCGCGGCGACCATCGAGACCATCAAGGGGACTGCCGCCGGAGGCAGCGGAGCCGCCGCCGAGGCGAGCGCCGCGGTGATCGCCTACGGGCTCGCCTACCCGATCGGCGTCTTCGGCGTGATCGTGACGTTTTTCGTCGCCCGCCGCATCCTCGGGGCCGCGGCCGACGCCGCCGAGACCGAACCGTTGCAGCCGATCCTGTCGCGCACCTACCGCGTCTCGAACCCCGGCGTCTTCGGCGCGACGCTCGGCGACGTCCTCGAGCACGTGCCCAATCGCGGCTTTTCGCTCAGCCGCATCCGCAGCGGCGGCGTCGTGTCGGTGGTGACTCCCGAGATGACGCTCGCCGAGGGCGACCTCGTCGTCGCGGTGGGTACCGAGAAGGAGCAGGAGCGCGCGCGCATCCTGTTCGGCGAGGAGGCGCCCGAGCATCTTGGCGAGAGCCTCGGTGAGATCCGCTTCCGGCGCTTCTTCGTCTCCAACCGGGAGGCGGCCGGAAGGCCGCTGCGCGAGCTGCACCTCGAGGAGCGGTTCAACGCCACGGTGACGCGCGTGCAACGGGGCGACGTCGAGTTCGTCCCCAACCGCGACACCGTTCTCGAGCTCGGCGACCGCATCCGCGTCGTCGCGCTGCGCTCACGCCTCGACGCGCTGGCGTCGTACTTCGGCGACTCGATGAAGGGGATCGCGGAGACCGACTTCCTCTCGCTGTCGCTCGGCATCGTGCTCGGCGTGCTGCTTGGAATGGTGCCCTTCCCGCTGCCGGGCGGGACGGTGGTCCGGCTCGGCTTCGCCGGTGGCCCGCTGATCGTGTCGCTCATCCTCGGGCGGCTCGAGCGCACCGGGCCGATCACCTGGGGGCTGCCGTTCGCCGGCAACCTCGTCCTCCGCCAGGTCGGCCTGGTGTTCTTCATGGCCGGGATCGGCACCAAGGCCGGGTTCGGGTTCGGCGAGCAGTTCGCGGCCGGCGGATGGCGGCTGCTCGCGCTCGGCGCAGTCGTCACCATCTCGGTCGCGGTCGCCGCCGTCGTCGTCGGCGTCCGCGTCCTGCGCCTTCCGCTCGCCGCGGTGATGGGCGTGGTCTCTGGGATGCAGACGCAGCCCGCGTGCCTCGCCTACGCCAACCAGCAGACGCCCTCGGAGCTCCCGAACGTCTGGTACGCCGCGGTCTACCCCGCCGCGATGGTCACCAAGATCCTCCTCGCGCAGCTCCTCGTCTCGCTGCTGCTCGTCTGAGCAGGCGCCGGCCCCGCGGCACGGCCGCACCGGCTCCGGAACCACGTGCAACCTGGCCGCAAAAGTGCCGGTTTCGCACATTCGGTGATTCGAGGTCGAACGGCGCGAGCGCTCCGTGATGCCGAGGGTGCCGCGGGTGTTCGTTGAGGGCGGGATCTCCCACCTCTCCAACAGGGTGACGCGCGGCGAGCGGATGTTTGCCGACGACGGCAAGGCCGAGCGGCTGCGGCTGGAGAAGGACCTGGCCGCGACGTCGGGAGTCCGGTATGACACGGCATGTCTCAGTCAGGGGGAGAAGAGGCATTTGCCGGCGACGCGACGACGACGGCAAGGCCGCCAGATGGACGAGCTCGACCCTGCCCTCGCCGCGGCGGTTCCCTCCCGGACGGTGACCGGCGATGGACATCGCCAAACACCGAATGTATGAACCCGGCACCTTTTCCCGAATGTATGAACCCGGCACCTTTTCGACAATCGAGCCGGCGGGCGCTACGCCTTCGGTTCGCCCATCGCCATGGCGACGAGTTCGATGACGTCCCAGGTCTTCGCCCGCTCGTGGCCGAGCTCGCGCTGGGCGTCGGACAGCATGGCCCAGCAGTAGGGGCAGGCGACGCCGACATTCTTGGTGCCGGAGGCCGCGAGCTGGGTGAAACGGGTCTGGTTGATGCGCTCGCCGAGCTTCTCCTCGAGCCACATCCGGCCGCCGCCGGCGCCGCAGCACATGGCCCGCTCGCGGTGAAGCTCGGCCTCACGCACCCTCACCGCCGGGGATCGCGCGGAGCAGGAAGCGGGGCGCGTCGTACTCGCCGTTGGTGCGGCCGGCTCGTAGATCTGCGGAACAAGCGGTGGAGCCAGTAGCT
>Ga0209604_1003628_pt1 | contig 10504 bp, 9 predicted proteins | sample AD_UKC097_MetaG_FD_184405 | JGI IMG/M metagenome (GOLD analysis project Ga0209604, IMG submission 184405) | Active sludge microbial communities of municipal wastewater-treating anaerobic digesters from USA - AD_UKC097_MetaG (SPAdes) (version 2) | ecosystem: Engineered > Bioreactor > Anaerobic >... | reverse complement strand
AATATATCGCAGTAAACTGCGGAGCCATTCCGGAAGGAACCATAGATTCCGAGTTGTTTGGACATGAAAAAGGATCTTTTACAGGTGCTTCTGAGATGAGAAAAGGTTATTTTGAAGTAGCTAATGGGGGAACGATCTTTTTGGATGAAGTGGCTGATCTTCCATTGGCAACTCAGGTAAGACTACTTCGTGTACTTGAAAATGGTGAGTATATGAGAGTAGGATCATCACAAGTGCTCAAGACAAAGTGAGAGTGGTTGCTGCTACCAATGTGAATATTGCTGACCGGATTGCAAGGGGGAAGTTTAGGGAAGATCTGTACTATAGATTAAATACAATCCCTATTCATGTACCTCCCTTAAGAGAGCGTAAAGATGACATCTACCTTCTTTTTGTCAAATTTGCTTCAGACTTTGCTTTGAAGTATAGAGTTCCGGCCCTTCAGCTAACGGATGATGCGGTCGCTTTGCTGAAATCATACAGCTGGCCGGGAAATATCAGACAATTGAGGAATGTTACTGAACAGATCTCCATTATTGAAAGTAATCGGTTGATAGAACGTGAGGTGTTACAGAAATATCTGGTAGCACCTCAGGTTTCTAATTTTCCGGCTTTAATTCACAATGAAAATGATCCTGCCGTTCCGGGTGTTTTTGAACGGGAGATTATCTATAAGTTTTTGACTGATCTCAAAAAAGAGGTTTCAGAGTTAAAGCAGATTGTATCGGAGATGAGTGGTGGAGGCTATTCGAATGTTTCACAAAGAGCACCTATTGAGTTTTCCGATTATGCTATAGAGAACCACTCTTCCGGTTATACCCTTCCGGAAGTAACACATGAAGTGGAACATGTGGTTGAGGAAGTAACTGCTGAGGATTCGGTGTTGGATGATGCTCCACTCTCTATTCAGAACGTTGAAAAAGAGTTGATCAGAAGGGCTTTGGAAAAACATGGAAACAAACGCAAATTGGCAGCAGAAGAGTTGGGTATATCGGAACGAACATTGTACAGAAAAATCAAAGATTATGGGATATCGTAGAAGAAGAAAATTTTTCTTTTCCCTGCTGGGAATTTTGATAGTCTCGTTGATTCTTTCTTGCGGGATGCGAATGAGCGTTTCATTGACCGGTGGCAGTGTACATCCTGAAGCTAAAACAGCTTATGTAGGGGTTTTTCCTAATAATGCTCCCCTGGTAAATCCAACCCTTTCTCAAGAGTTTACCGATGCGGTTAAAGATCGTATCCGGAATCAAACTCCCTTGATGGTGGTGAATGAACAAAATGCGGACTATACGCTGACAGGAGAGATTATTACCTATTCCATCACACCGGTTGCCATACAAGGCAATGATATGGCTGCGATGAATCGTCTCACTATTGGAGTACGGGTTCGCTTCACTAACAGATTTGATGAAACGCAAAATTTTGAACAGACTATTTCACGCTATGTAGATTATTTGAGTTCTTTGAGTTTTACCTCTATTGAAGCGGGATTGGTTGCCCAAATCAATGAAGCGATTAGTGAAGAGATCTTTAATAAAGCCTTTGTTAACTGGTAAAAGTATGAGTAAATTGATCCATTTTAATTTTTTAAACTATTTTCCCGGTATCTACGGAGACCGCAGTGAGATAGTGAAAAAAATGGAGGATTTACATTACCGTTTTCCGGCATCTTCAGTTGTAAATCTCTTCTATCTTAGGATTTTACAGGATTATAAATTGAGAGATTTCGAAAAAAAGAAATCGAAACTACTTCTCACCTTACCTCATAGAGCAACACTCCTCAGAATGCAAGTTGATTTACCTAAATTTCAGGATGAAATATTGCAAGGAGTACCCAAAATTAAACCTGCACCAACGCAACAACCAACTAAGTCGGATGAGCATCAAGAGATTGACTTGCTGATTACACAATTTACAAAAAATCCTCCGAAAATGATCTTCTCTCCGGAACGCCATGATGCTACCATAAATTATGAAACAAATCCGAGTGAAGAGGCTTTTGAACCCATAAGTGAAACATTAGCAAATATTTACGCCGAACAGGGGTATGTTGGGAAGGCTACAAAAATGTTTAAAAAATTGGGCTTGCTTTTTCCAGAAAAAAGTAGTTATTTTGCAGACCAAATAAAAAGGATTAAAAATAAAGATAATTAATAAATAAAAACTGACCTATATTATGGTAACTCTACTTGTTATTGTGATTATTTTAGCAAGCCTATTATTGGGCTTCATTATTCTTATTCAAAACTCTAAAGGAGGTGGTTTAGCTTCCAATTTTGCCGGACAAAACCAGGTGTTGGGTGTTAAACGTACGACGGATTTCTTAGAAAAAGCAACCTGGACTATTGCTGCAGTGATTATGGTTTTGTGTTTGACTATAGCAATTATCGTAAGAAACGAAGCAAAAAGTTTGAGACCTTCTATTCCGGACACTGAGCAAACTGAAGAAATTCCTCAGGAGTAAGAATTGAATGGTTTTTGATGATAGATTCGTCCTCTTCCCATTTTGACTCGATTTATTATGCGAAAGCTGGTTCCTTATTTGGCAATATTCATGTCAATGCTGTTTTGGGGATCCTCTTTTGTGTTGACTAAATATTTGCTGGACTCCTTTGCTCCTATTTCGATCATTTTTTTTAGATTATTTCTCTCCTCTATTATCTTTGTGATAATGGGACTTTTCGTGTATAAGAAAAAGTTTTTTTTACCTCAATCTGTTTGGCTCCTTTTTATTGTCCTCTCTTTGTTTGAGCCGGTTATCTATTTTGTTTTTGAAACATACAGCTTAAAATGGTCTGACCCTTCCGTGGTTTCTGTGATCATTTCGACTATTCCCCTCTTTATCGCTATTGTCGCATACTATTTTTTGAAAGAAAAATTGACCCGACTCAACTTTATTGGTGTCGTCATATCTGTGGTAGGGATTTTGATTATGCTTTTCCCCTCTCTAATGAGTGCCAACATGAATCTTTTGGGGATTCTATTTGCTTTTGGAGCTGTGATTAGCGCTGTTTGTTATAATTATGTATTGCAGAAAATTCCTTCTGAATATCCACCTCTGCTGGTCATCACGTGGCAGAATTTGATCGCCTTGGTAGTGTTTACTCCGTTGTTATTCCTAACCAACTCTGATCAAGCATTATCGACTCAATTTCAAAACCTTTTTGTGCTTTCCAATTTGATTCCGCTCCTTCTCCTGGCTGTTTTCTGTTCCTCTTTTGCTTTTATGTTCTACCTTTATGCATTACGAGCTATTGGTACAGCCAGAACCAGCATTTTTTCCAATATGATTCCTGCAGTTACAGCCGTTCTTTCATTTGCATGGTTAAATGAGCAGATTACCTGGAATAAACTATTGGGTATCGTTATTGTATTGCTTGGGATCACTTTGGTTCAGATGAGAACAGGAGAACGTAAAGAACCTGTAACTGTTTAGTTTCCCTTTTTTTATTGACTGACAATTTGTCATTTTTATGAGATGGCAAGCTCTTTGCATCGGTATAGGTGTATAATATTTAATAAAGAAAGAAGGAATATGAATTTTAATAATTTAACGCTTAAAACACAAGAGGTTATTGCATTGGCTCAAATGAATGCGTTGAACGAAAAGCATCAACGGATTGACAATTTGCACATCTTGAAAGCGCTGATTAATATAGATCACAATGTGATTCCCTATTTGATCAAAAAAATGGATGCAAATCCCAAAATGATTTCACAAGTAGTCGAAAAACAGTTGGAGTCAATACCTAAAGGAACCGGGGATGATCTTTTTTTATCAAACTCTTTTCATACTGCACTGCAGAGAGCAGTTGCTTTCAGTCACGAGTTAGGAGATGAGTTTGTTTCTTTGGAGCATCTTTTTTATGGAGTTTTTATGGCTAACGATGATGCATCCAAAATTTTAAAAGATGCAGGCATTACAGAGAAAAATATCAAATCTGTGATCGAGGAGATGAGAAAGGGAGGTAAAGCGACTTCAGAGAGTGCAGAGGATAGCTACAATGCATTGAATAAATATGCAACCAATTTGAATGAGGCTGCCCGTAAGGGTAAACTGGATCCTGTGATTGGACGGGATGAGGAGATCCGTAGGGTACTTCAAATTTTGTCGAGAAGAACCAAAAACAACCCGATCTTGATTGGAGAGGCGGGTGTGGGTAAAACTGCCATTGCGGAAGGATTAGCTCATCGTTTGGTAACAGGGGATATCCCTGAAAATTTAAAAACAAAAAAGCTCTATTCTTTGGATATGGGAGCACTGATTGCCGGTGCGAAGTACAAAGGAGAGTTTGAAGAACGACTCAAGAATGTAATCAATGAGGTGATAGAGTCAGATGGGGAGATTATCCTTTTTATTGATGAGATCCACACTTTGGTGGGAGCGGGAGCTACCGGTGAAGGAGCTATGGATGCAGCGAATATTTTGAAACCTGCTTTGGCAAGGGGTGATTTAAGATCGATTGGAGCGACTACACTCAATGAGTATCAGAAGTATTTTGAAAAGGATAAAGCGCTGGAAAGAAGATTTCAACCGGTGAGGATTGAAGAACCGGATAAATATTCGGCTATCTCTATTTTGAGAGGTTTGAAAGAACGCTACGAGAATCACCATCAAGTGAAGATTCTGGATGAAGCGCTCATCGCAGCTGTTGAACTGTCACAAAGGTATATTACCGATCGTTTCTTACCCGATAAAGCAATCGACCTGATTGATGAAGCAGCTTCTAAGTTAAAGCTGGAAATCAACTCCATGCCGGAAGAGTTGGATGAATTGGAGAGAAAAATTAGACAGTTGGAGATTGAAAAGGAGGCGATTAAGAGCGAAAATGATGAGGCTAAGACTGAGTCACTCAACAGAACCCTTGCGGAGTTGCAAGAGGAAAGAAATAGCCTCTACATGAAGTGGAATGCAGAAAAAGAGGTGGTAGATCAGATTCAAAAGTTGAAAGTAGATATCGAACAATATAAGTGGGAAGCAAACGAACAGGAACGTCAAGGGAATTATGGCAGAGTGGCGGAACTAAGATATGGTTTGATCAAATCTGCTGAAAATAAAATAGAAGAACTACAGGAAGAATTAAAAGAACTGCAAGTTTCAGGTGCCTTGATTGATGAGGAAGTGGATAGTGAAGATATCGCTGATGTGGTTTCACGCTGGACAGGTATTCCGGTAACTAAAATGATGCAGAGTGAGAAAAATAAGCTGTTGCATCTGGAAGAGGAACTGCATAAAAGAGTGGTGGGACAAGATGAGGCGATAACAGCAGTTGCGGATGCTATCAGAAGAAATAAGGCGGGACTTCAGGATCCCAAAAGACCGATCGGTTCTTTTATCTTTATGGGAACTACCGGAGTAGGGAAGACAGAGCTGGCTAAAGCATTGGCAGAGTACCTGTTCAATACGGAAGAAGCTTTGATTAGATTGGATATGAGTGAGTTTCAGGAAGCACATTCCATCTCTAAATTGATTGGTTCTCCTCCCGGATATGTGGGATATGATGAGGGAGGGATGTTGACGGAAAAGATACGTCGTAAAAAGTATGCTGTGGTGCTGTTTGATGAGATCGAAAAAGCACACCCCGATATTTTTAATACACTATTGCAAGTGTTGGATGATGGTCGATTGACCGACAATAAAGGGAGAACAGCAGATTTTAAGAATACGATCATTATTATGACCTCCAATCTCGGATCTCCGATTATTCAGGAGCATTACTCGAACTATACTGAGGAGAACGGAGAAGATATCTTTGAAAAGACTAAGGCAGAGGTAACCCATTTGCTGAAGAAGACATTACCACCTGAGTTTATCAATAGGATTGATGAAATAGTAATGTTCCAGCCTCTCTCCAAAAAGGAAATCAAGGAGATTATCAAGTTGCAACTCAACGGATTGAATGAATTGCTGGAAGAACAAGGAATCCGTGTAAACTTTTCAAAATATGCACTGGATCTGCTGGGAGAATTGGGTTATGATCCCATATATGGTGCCAGACCATTGAAGAGAGTGATTCAAAAGAAAATTTTAAATGAACTTTCTAAGGTGATCCTTTCAGGCGACTACTCTAAAGATCAAGTGATTCAGATTGACTGTTTTGGGGGTGATCAATTCCAGATTTTCTGTGAACCTCAAAAATAAAAAACTACGTTAGTGATTTGAAAAGCGGGGGAGTCTTTGCATCCCCCTTTTTTTTATTTAATTATAAAAAAGAAAAAAGAATGAAAATATTCAAGTTAACATTTTTTAACACAAAATAAGGATTCTTATCTAAAATAGTACTATTTTTGCAGCCTTATTGAAAAGTAATAGGTTTGAGTATGATGAATGAGGAAAAATTGATGGAATTAATCGAAGAGAAAAAAATAGATCAGAACAATCAGAATGGCAATGAGGAGGCGGAACTTATTGAAACAGAGCGAGTACCCAAAAGAAGAAAGGGAAAAATGAGATATCGGGTTGGAATTATCGGTGGGGGAAGTTGGGCGACAGCAATTGCTAAAATTTTATCTGAGAATTTAAAACATATCAATTGGTGGGTGAGAGAACCTGAAATTGAGGAGGGAATCTCTAAATATGGGCATAATCCGCTCTATTTGAGCTCGGTTCATTTTAATCATGGGGATGTTAAAATGAATCATAACTTAAAATATGTGATTACGAAATCGGATTATATTGTGATTGTAACTCCTTCCGCTTTTTTATATGAAACATTTTCAACTCTTCCTAAAGGGGTTTTCAAAAGGAAAAAGATTATTTCTGCGGTGAAGGGGATCATCCCGGAAACCAATCAGCTAATTACAGATTATTTTAGAGAGCATTTTGAAGTTCCGCTCTCAAATATGTCCTTAATCAGTGGTCCTTCCCACGCGGAAGAGATTGCGCAGGAGAGATTGACTTTTCTGACTGCTGCTTCAGCAAATCCTGAATTAGCTGAACTGGTTGCTAAATTTTTTAAAAGCAGATATGTAAGAACTACCACTTCCAATGATATGATGGGAATTGAACTATCAGTGGTTTTGAAAAATATATATGCTTTAGGAGCAGGAATCTATTCCGGATTAGGTTTTGGGGATAACTTCCTGGCTGCCTATATTGCAAATTGTGTCAAAGAAGCGGATGGGTTTGTAAACCACTTATACCCTAAAGCTGATCGCAATGGCTCTCTTTCCGTTTATTTGGGAGACCTGTTGGTAACATGCTACTCACCTCACAGTCGAAATAGACTTTTTGGGAAAATGATCGGACAAGGTTTTTCTGTTCGTACTGCACAAATTGAAATGCAAATGATCGCAGAAGGATATTATGCGCTTCATTGTATTCACCTACTGAGTAAACAAGTGGAGTACCCGCTTCCTATTGTAGAGACGCTTCACGGTATTTTATACGATAGAAATTCGGTTGCTGTGGAGATGAATCGAATGGCAGAACATTTTTTATAATTTTTATATAATGAAAAGAAGTTTTTTCTTTATTTTTTTATTGATCCCGGTTTGGCTCTTTTCTCAAGTACAACCGAACTGGGAATCGATCCGGGAAAGAGGCTATCCTCAATGGTTTGGAGATGCTAAATTGGGTATTTTTATTCACTGGGGACTCTATTCCGTGCCTTCCTATTCCGGTCCGGAACAATATGGCGAGTGGTATTATCGTGGGTTAATGGTGAATGATACGGCCAGAGTGCAGTTCATGAAAAAGAATTATGGTGAAGATTTTAAATATGAGGATTTTGACAAACTGTTTAAAGCGGAACTTTTTAATCCTGATGAGTGGGCGCAACTGTTTAAAGATGCCGGAGCAAAATATGTGCTGCTGGTAACTAAACATCATGATGGATATTGTTTGTGGGATTCTCCTCAAAAGCCTGATTTCAATAGCGTTGTGGGTGGTCCGAAACGCAATATTGTGGAAGAGTTGACTCAGTCAGTAAGAGCTCAAGGATTGAAGATGGGCTTTTACTACTCTTTGCCTGAATGGCGCAATCCGCTCCACACCTGGTATGTGGATTCTCCGGATTCTATCGGAAATTACGCAGAAAACTATATGATTCCCCAGTTTAAAGAGTTAATCGGTAGATATAAACCTTCCGTTTTGTTTACGGATGGGGAGTGGCTTAACAGTGCCGAGCAATGGCATGCTGAAGAGTTGATTGCGTGGTATTACAATACGGTTGGTCCGGAAGCGATTGTTAACGACCGATGGGGGAGTGGTGCCGATTATGGTTATAAAACCCCTGAATACAGCTCCGGAATTTCTGATACGACCCGTCCCTGGGCGGAGTGTCGTGGTTTAGGTCGTTCTTTTGGATTGAATCGCAATGAACCTTTGTCCAATTACCTTACTTCTGAAGAGTTGATTCAACATTTTGCCAAGCTGGTCGCTGCCGGTGGAGGGATGACTTTGAACGTTGGTCCCGCAGCAGATGGTCAGATTCCATTGTTGCAACAAGAACGCTTGCTTGACTTAGGTAATTGGTTGAAAATCAATGGAGAAGCGATTTATGGGTCCAGACCTTACACCCGTTTTTATGAAACCATAGGGCTGGAATTGACAAGAATCGATCCTCAAATCAACTTCAATTGGGTGAGAAATGCACCGGATAAAGAGATGACTTATGATCATTTTCAGATTCGATGGGAGGGGAAACTGTTGGCGCCTGTGTCAGGAGAGTATCTCTTTGAAGCTAAGGCGGATGAGTTTATGACACTTTGGATCGACGGGAAGAAGATATTTTCAAATCGGGTATTGGCTGAAAACTCTGACAGTAATGCTCAGGAAGCTGAGCGTTCTCAAGCCTTAAAAGGTTCTATTCGTCTGGAAAAAGGAAAACAGTACGATATCAAAATTGAATATGAGGAGAAAACTCACGAAGCTAAGGCGATCCTCTATTGGAGTTATCCCAATCAGGAGAAACAGGTGATTCCTGCTCAATATTTTCAAACTCCGGAGAGTGCAGGATCGCGACCCGGACTGTTGGGAGTTTACTTTTGTGAAAAGCCCTATATTGCTTACACAACTCAGCCCGGAAAGTTGTACGCCATCACTTTGAAATATCCTGATCATCAGTTGGTTCTCCCTGTTGAAAAACCTAAAGAAAATGCAAAAGTTCGATTTTTAGATCTTAAGGGAATGGCATTACCCTGGAAATATGTCAACAACCAACTCATTATTGATACCTCCTTGATCCCTTTTTCTGCCATTAAATCGAAAGGTGCTTGGGTTTTTGAGATTGAGATGTAACAAAAAGATAATCTTTAACGTTATTATTAGTAGAATTTGTAATCTACAACGATATGAAGTCCAATAGTTTGCGCAAAATTGCGTTTTTATCGCTCCTTTTTATAGGTGTAACTTATTCATTATCAGCTTCTTCTCTTTTATTAAATAAAAATAATTGGGGGGGAGATAGAGGGTGGTTCGGTCCTAAAACGTCGCTCCACTTCAATAAAATTTACTTCAATGAAAACTTTAGATCCTCATTTGAACCTGGATTCGAGTTAGGATTTTTTTTCAGAATAGGGAAACGTTTCTATTTTCAACCGGAGATCCTTTATTCTTTCCGCAGTTTAGATTTTGACCTCATGTTAGATGAGATTCAAACCAATATTCAGGCAAAGAATCATTACCTGATTCTACCTGTTGGAGTAGGAATTAAAATTCTGAAAGCTCGGGATTTTAACCTCAGAATCTTTGGTGGTGCAAAACTGGGCTATAGAATTTCCACTAACAGTGAGTATGTTGATCAGTTGATGAATCCCTTTGAAGTGGGTTATGAAGTAGGTGTCGGTGTCGATCTGTGGCGCTTCACCTTGGATTTTGGCTACAATGCGTTTTACTCTAAACCTGAAAACAATGAAATAACCAACAGCATCATTAGTCAATCGGTTTATAATCTGGGAATAGGATTTAAATTTTGATTTCGGATTTCGGATTTCGGAATGTCGGTTTTATGAAACATTTTACATTGTTTTTTGTTTGTTTTTTTGGGTTTCATTTTGGATATACACAATGTAATGCTGATGCGGGAGCGGATATACACAGATGTTCCCCCGATTCGATTGTTCAATTTGGTGGTAATCCTACAGCTATAGGAGGAACACCGCCATATACCTATCTGTGGAGTATGGATCCGATTCCAACTCAATTACAGTCTATGCCATTCATATATGCTTCTCACATGCTTGATGATACTACGGCAGCGAATCCCAATTTTATTTATAATGGTAGTTTCCTGGAAGAATCAATGACTTTTTATTTAACAGTTACAGATGCTGCCGGCTCTCAAAGTATGGACACGATTCTCTTAACAACCTCTATTTTTGGAGTACATTTAATAATATATGAATTCACAATTAATAAGGGAGATTCAGTTTATCTCAATTTTATACCTAATATATGCTGCGGATTTGGGGATTATTCATATGTCTGGTCACCCTCTCACGGATTAAGTGACACGACATTAGCAATGGGGTTTTGGGCTAAACCGGATACTACTATTGT
>Ga0209604_1003627_pt1 | contig 10511 bp, 9 predicted proteins | sample AD_UKC097_MetaG_FD_184405 | JGI IMG/M metagenome (GOLD analysis project Ga0209604, IMG submission 184405) | Active sludge microbial communities of municipal wastewater-treating anaerobic digesters from USA - AD_UKC097_MetaG (SPAdes) (version 2) | ecosystem: Engineered > Bioreactor > Anaerobic >... | reverse complement strand
GGTCAAGATCGGCAACATCCACGATTACGTTGTGAAGTTCTCCGCTGAGCGCGAAAGCTACATCCCGCGCCAGTATCTTTGCGAGGCCTTCGGACCGGGTGGATACAACCTTTCCCCAACACCTGACAAGGTACGCGTTGACGTGCAGGAAGCCGCCAGGCAGATCCCTTTCATGGGCTGCGGCCCGATTGCCGAACAACTCGCCCCGGATATCCTGGGGGACATCGCACGCCACCTGAACGGACAGGCCCGCATCGACTCGGCTGATGGAACGTTTTTTGACCTTCAGTCAGCGCAGGTTTCAAGGCGTTACTCGCTGCTTCAGATCCTCAAGGATGATCCTTTCTTCAAAACCAGGATCGAATCATTCGACGACCTGGTCAGGTTCCAGCAGCACCTGCGGGCCAATCCCGTCGACGCGGCCTGTGAAAAAGACCTCGGCGACTTCTTCAACGCGCCCATGACGGTTGGAATTCGCGACACGATCAGGTTTCTCGACGGGGCCCGACATCCCACTCTCGGCTGGGAAAAGGCCAGAAAGGTCATCGAGGACGCCTTCCTGACGCATGGACATGAAACCTACCTGCCCCCCGAATTCAACTACTACAACGCATCGCTGGAGTACCCGGCCGAATATCTGCGCGAGGTCGAGACAGCAAACGCTGTCGCTTCGGGGTATTTCGCGCGGGCGATGCTGGAAGCGCTCGGCCCCGGTGTGTTCATCGGCCTGACGGACGAGGCGATCGGGGACATCGCCGCCGCTGTTCTGGCGGTTCATTTCGCCTACCCGGAATATGAAATCGACCCGCACAGTGGCGTGATCAGCACCGCCACGGCCAGACTGGCCGGCAGGCTGGCGCTCTGGACGGCGGTGCACCTAACCGGCATTCCGATACCGGATCGGCGGAACCCTGTCACCGAGTCGACTGTCAGGAAGGTCTCGAGTCTGGTGGACTTCGTCGAAGGCCTCGATCGTTTCGAGCGCGACGCCTTCATGGCGGGCGTGAACCGCCTTCTGTGGAAGGTGGCCATGCTGGGCGGCATTCCAGGGCCGGATGACAAGGTCTTCCCATACACGCGAGTCAACAGGACGTTCTTCAACTTCCAGGAACTGGCGCAGTACCCCCTGAAACGCACCGGCGGACTTGAAGACACGATCACCCTCGAGGACCTGAACGGCCCGGGCGGCAGGGCCATCCTGAACGCCCACCCGGAACTGGCGCCGAAGCTGCTGGTTTTCTTCGTGCTGACACACCGCTACCACGCGGAAACCGGCTATATCCCGGATCTGCGTCCGGACGATGTCGGCGGTGATCTGTTCATCAAGGGTGTCTACGGATATTCGACACGCAACGTGATGATCGCGCTTGGACACGATGGCGCGGGACGACCGGCCAGCGCTGTCAGATTCATCGACAACAGGGACCAGTTCAAACAATACCGTCGATGGGAAGACCGGGACAGACCTCTGGGCTTCGTCAAGTACGGGATGCGTCTGCTGAGCCCGGTCGCCAAACCCGGTCTGGAGCGCGCGATCGGAATGTATGTGGAAAGGACGGCCGGTATCGAAAACCGCGACGGCATCTCCACCGCGGCCGAGGTCTCCGGCAGGATTCGAGAGACTCTCCGCAAGGGAGTCGACATGAGCACGAACGGGGTCCGCGTGTTCCTTGAAGACGCGATCGACGATACCTCGAAGGGAATCGAAAGGATTCTGTCGCGTTTCACCGACTGAATCACGTTGCGTCGCGAATTTGTATGAAACCGTGGATGGTTGCTAGAATGTGCGTGATTGACGGAGGAATGCGCCATGAAGAAGGCGATTCTGATGATACTCGGCCTGTCCATGCTGCTTTTTGTCGCCTGCGAAACCGGACTGCCGCGATGGTCTCCGACCGAAGGCACCCTGGGTCAGGAATACAGTGGTTCGAACCGCCTTTCTTTCATGGGTGGCGGAAATATAACCTACGAGGCCCCGGACGGTGGTTTCGTCGTTCCGACGGACGTGCTCGAGGAAGTCGAAGAGGACGCGAGCTACTGAACTGCGTCTCGACCTTCCTGAATCAAGCGACGGTGGCCCGGACATGACCGACAAGACCTATTTCAGGCTCACCGGGCCATGCACGGCCATTCTGATGATTCTCGCGGCGTGCGCCCCGGATCCGCTCGATAGAACCGACCCGATAGCCACCTACAATGAATTCAACGATGCCCGGGCCAGGGCGGATTTCAAACAGGTCTTCGTTCTGCTGGATCCGAACGTCTCCCAGAAGATCGCGGAGACATGGACCCAGAACCGCGAGACCATCCTGATGATCGAATCGAACATTCCGCCGCGGCTCAGGGCGAACTTTCTAAACGAGATCGGGACGCCCGAGATCCGCTCGGCGCGCAGCCCGGCGCACCTGTATGAACTGTCGAAGCTCGCATCGGGCGCGACTGAGTTCAATCTTGGCCAGCGGGTGGCATCGAAGCTCAGATGGATCAACGTGTTTCCCCAGGGAAGCAACAACCGTCTGATTGAAACGCTTGGTGGCGAGAAGCTGACCTTCAACGCCAGCCTGACGGGCATCTATTCCTACATGCCCAGCCCCGAAGAGGACGGTCTGAGGATACAGAGCGAGGCGGTCATAGCAGGACAAAACCTGGACCTGCAGAAATCGATTTCGATGGATCTGTACCGGCCGCGACAAAGGTGAACGCAATGATGCCGGGCCATAGTCCTGCACACGGATTTTTCTTGCCGACAGCGCTGATCGTGGTCGCCATGGTCTGTTTCACGGCAGCGACGGCTCAGGCGCGGGCGGGCGAACCGGAACCGGAAAACAACCAGCAGTGGTCGACGATCAGTTTCGTCTCTCCGCGCTCGGAAAGCGTCACGCTCAAGGTGCCTTCTCCTTCGAGATCGGTCGGTCTGCCGTCTGACGGGACTCTGGTCAACCCGCGATGCATCGGCGCCGAAGGCCCGGGATTCGTCCACTCCGGCGAGGCCTCGTGCGGTACCGATGAACTGGTAATGGTACTTCTGTTCGCGGTCTCCGAAATGCTCAGGGACTACCCGAACTCGACGGGGGTCGTGATCGGAAATATCTCGCTGCCCGGAGGCGGGCCGCTGAAACCGCACAAATCCCATATGAGCGGGCGCGATGTGGACATCGGTTTCTACGCGAAAGACAACGAAAGGCTTTCCAGCTTCGCGGATCTCGATCCGACGCGGATCGACTTCGACAAGACGCTGACGCTGCTCGTGAACCTGATCTCGACCGGAAGCGTGCAGTTCATCTTCATCAACTACGCGCTCCAGCCGTATTTCGTCGAGGCTGCGAAGAGGCTCGGGTACGACGATCAGCAGCTTGAGTATCTTTTTCAGTATCCGCGTGGCAAGAACGCGCAGGCAGGTGTCATCCGACACTCAAACGGCCATCTCAGGCACGCACACGTGCGCTTCAAATGCTCTGAAAGCGACCACGAGTGTCTGGATCGACGGCCCACGCCAGCACAGGACGATCTGCCAGCGCCAGAACAGGCCCGATAATCGACTCAGGTATCACCAGGGCCTGACCCGACAGATACCGGTCGCCGGTCACCACGCATATCCGGCCATCTCCCACGACTTCCGAAGACACGCCGACGACAAGTTCGAAGCCTCTGCCCCTGATTTTGATACGCCCGGCGTCGGGTCGGACCGACGCAGGTCTACGGTCAAGAAACGACGTGACCGACATCGACAGGATCGACGCCGCGACCGCGGTCACCTCTCGCGAGTCGTTCGCCACGCCATCCACGGAAGTCATGGCCCACTGAGAGCCTGGACCCGCTGGCGGACTCAGGGTGATCTGGCCTCCGTCCGGAGTGGATACCTCGATCGACGTGACCGATTCAACGCCGGACTTCAGAAGGCTCCTGCGCCTCAGACCGTCAAGACCGGGATTGACCTCGGCGACCGCGTCCGCCTTGAAGATGAACACGTCTTCTTCGCCCCCGACCGATGCCATAACCTCGCCGGCCGCATCCGGGCGGCAGAAACTGACGACCGCGGAATCGCCACCGCTCGATGTCACGCCAAGTTCGAACCAGGGTCTGCAAACCTCAAGGCCGGCCGCCGAAGGTCGACGCATCGCCCGTTGGGCCGACATACGGGACACGCCCATCAACCAGTCCTCGACCGCCGGTCGGTCCAGTTCTATTCCGGGCATTCCGGCAACAAGAAAACTGCCGTCGCGCCTGATGATGGAATACGAAGAGCCTGAACCTGAGACTGATATGGACGTCATGTCCTCAAGCGCGATGGAAAAAATTGACGTGTCGCGCACATCGGCCGCGGTTCGCACAAGAACGGCGGCATCCGACGCTCTGATCCGCGCCACGCCCGCGGGCGATGAAATCCAGACGAAGTATTCGTCCCGCCCCGCAACGCGAACCGTCTGAACAGAATCACCGGCCAGATGAACCGTCAACGAGGGGTCGTCCGGATCATCGGAAACACCCTCGGGCAACTCGTCCAGCCATTGATCGACCATGACTCCGGCGACCTGGCCGGCCAGCACTCCGATCCTGCCCGCCTTCACCCCTTCCGGCTCGACAATCGACCAGTCTCGAGAACGCCAGTCCTCGCGATTGCCTATCCCGACGCCGCTTCCCGGGCGAGTACGAAGACGAACCACGCGATCCCTGGGGTCGGGCGCGGACGGGTTCGAATAGTGAAGGCCGAGAACCGAGGCGGGAACAAACGAAAACAGTCTGCCCGACCGCAGTCCGTTCAAACCCTTTTCAAACGGCTGCCTGATATTCCTGCCTGTCACACGGAAGGTCGTTTCCTGGCCGACCCGCCTTACGAAGGTGTCCGCCCGCCCGCCCTCGAAGGTCTGCGACTCTCCGACATCGAGCTGGGCCAGGGCCTGTCCGCCGGACAGGATCTTCAATGTAACCGTGCCTGTTTCAAACCCGGTGGCTGCCCCCTGCCGTGACTCGACAACGATGTCCGAGACTATCGGCGTTTCGAACAACCCAAGGATCGATTTCACGACGGCGGAATCGGCCAGGATGCGTTCGGGACCGTCGAAGGACCACAGCCCGGAGTCACGATCCCGGACCAGGCTGGCCGAACGACCGCCTGTGACGACCACGATCGAATCAACCGATTCGGCCTGAATCGCCGGTATCGAAAGGACATCTCCGGAACGCCCCCGGTCCACTAAAAGAAGAATCGCGAGAAGCAGGGCCATGAGCGCCATGATTGACAAGAAAACCAATGCCCTGCGCTTCATTCCGATTCCCCCGGATGGCTCAGACGCGCCTGCGCCTGATGGTCCATCTGGCCAGGCCGAGCAGGCCGAATGCCACGGGCAGGCCGATGATCAACCCGAATTGCCAGGCCAGGACGGCACTACGTGACAAGGCTGGAAGGGGTCTGTTGTCGGCGCCCTTTGAACGGATCTCGGCGAGGGCATCGTTTTGAACGCCCCAGTCCAGGCAGTTGTAGACGAAGTCCATGTTCGAGTTGATGATGCCCGAAAGCTGCGTGTATCTGAGCTGCCAGTTTAGAAACCTGGCCGCGAACCTCGAGTAATCAGCCTGCAGGTCTGACTTGCCCTCGGTTATCCTGGAAACCGAGAAGCCATCGAGGATTGCGGCGGTCGACAGGTTCTCGAGGCCCATCGACGACCCGACGACCAGCAGTCGCCCGCTTCCCGACCCGATGTGTGGCTTCTGTGATCGTGCGGCGTTCTCCGGAGACTGGTCGAATGCCGACCGGAACTCTCCGGTGACCGCCACCACAACCGGAGCCGGAGGCTTCGGCCGAATCCGTGAAACCTGCTCGACCAGTCTTTCCGGCATGATGTCAACCGGACCGTCGATCACGGTGGCATCCGATGAAGTGCGCACCAGTTCCGTGAACGTCCGCTGGCCATCCTTGCCGGATTTGGGGGAGACCTCCAGAGTCGTTGCCCAGGGCAACACGATCCCGGGCAGGCTCCTGACCAGGACGTGGGTCTTGTCGATGTCCGAGAAAAAGGGAAGCAGTGGATAGGCGAAGCGCCGATCGGACCTCGCGTCCACGCCCGGCTGGCCCGCCCGCATCTGGGCGTAGGATTTTCGTCCCGCGACCAGATCGCCGCGAACCCGGACACCATAAGGTTCCAGCACGGTCGAAATGTTCGAGGTTCGTGCCTGAAGTTCCGATTTGAAAACGGGCTGTCCCGCCGCCAGGTCACTTCCCTCGTCGATATTGAACAGGGCTACATCCCAGGCGTTCACGAACACGACCACCGAACGGCCGGACATCAAAAACTGGTCAATCCGATACCGATCCGTCTCGGGGATGGGCATCGCCGGCCCGAACAGAACGAGAGCGTCGGCATCATCGGGGATCTCCTGGCCGGCCGAAACGAACACCGGCTTGATCCCGCGATCCTGGAACATCCTGAATCGAAGGCTGCTGTTGACGACGTTGATCTGGTTTCTGGTCTGTTCGATCAAGCCGACAAAAGACGACATGGCGGGATTGGTCTTCGAAAGCGCCGACGCCAGACCTGGTTCGATGACTGGCGCCGACTCGTCAACAGGGCAGAACTCGCGGTGGCCGCACATGAAGGCCACGGTCCGTGTGGACGGCAGATTGATCAGGTTCGATGCGTCCCTGTCGACCGCGCGAAACACCGTTTCCAGACGCTGCACCATCCCGGCTAGGTCCGCGTCGTCAAGGATGGAACCGGATGCCGCGCCGTTGATCGCGCTGACAAGTCTGTCGACAGCCTCCTCGTACAGTCGCGCCGAGCGTAACAACTGATCCAGCAGCTCGTTGGAGCCCTGATTCGGCAACGATGAGGCAATCGATGCACCGACCGCTCCACACGCCCTGGCAAAACCGCTTATATCGGACTCGAGCGCGTCACGGAGCGCATCGCCCTTTCCCAACAGAACTTCCAGCCCTGCGTTGGTGTCCCGTTCCCTGCGGTATGACTCCAGCTTTTCGTTGCAGACCACCGCCGCCTGCTGGATCTCGCGGGCCGCGGTGATGAACGGCTTTATCGTGGCGGAACGTTCGTTGCCTTCCTTCAGCCTCGAAAGGATCCTGGTGATCTCGAACTCGAGTGATTCGGGGTCGGTCACGATCGGCAGGACCGCTGCCTGGTCGCGATAGGTGAACACAGCGCCCAGGGCGTACTTCCTGAGCGCGAACTGGCCCCCACGGATCTCCGCGTCCTTCCAGGAGAAAAGCTCGAGCCTTGCAGCCTCGGCACGCTCCTCGACGTCGCCACGGACCACGTTGATCGTCATCCCCGAGCCGACCCATGAACGGAACTCGCCAAGCCGATCGAGCAGTTCACGGTCGAACCCGCGAATATCGATCTGCCTGCCTTTGTAGAGCATCGACGTCGGCAGGTCATCGCTGATGTAAACCTGTACGTCCAGCGAGTCCATCGATCGGGCGATCTCCCGGCTGGTTTTCGAAAGCGAGTACCGGGAATTCGAAGTCAAATCGAGCCTGAAAAAGAACCAGAATCCGAGCACCACGGCGAGCAGGGCAATTCCGGTGATCGAAATGGCCGTGACGGTGGCCGCCATCCTTCCCCTTCCCGCCATCGCTACCCTCCCTTCTTCCATTTTCGGGATTCGAGCGAGTAGACCGTCCAGGCCACGGCCGCGCAGATTATCCCCAGAAAGAAGACGATATCGCGAGAGTCTATGACTCCGCGGGCAATAGACCTGAAGTGCTGGGAAAACGACAACACGGAAAGAGCCTGGACCGCATGGATGCCAAGCGCCTCCGGAATCCGATCCATGAACGTGAACGCGGCGCAGATGGCGACCGAGGCCAGGAAGGCGGCGACCTGGGACTGAGTCCACGACGACACCAGCAGGCCGATCGACAGATAGGCGGTTCCAACCAGCAGTGTTCCCATGTATCCGCCGATGATCGGTCCGGGATCGGGATTGCCCAGTACTACCAGCATGATTGGGTAGACAAGCGTCAGCAGCAGGGCGGCGGACAGGAACCCGAGAGACCCGGCCAGCTTGCCCAGCACCACGTCAAGCTCGGTGACCGGCATGGTAAGAAGGATCTCTATCGTGCCGAGCTTCCTTTCCTCGGACAGCAGACGCATGGAAACCGCGGGCATCACGACTGAAAGAAGCAGCAGCATCCACTCGAAAAGGTAACGCAAGGACGCGTCGCCGGCCTCGAAAAACGCGGGCTTCGGCATCAAGACCGGAATCTTCAGGAAAAACGTGATGCCCAGCAGGGCAAGAAAGATCGAAATCGCGATGTAGGCGGCCGGCGAGGCGAAATGGGCCTGCATCTCCCGGCGGGCGATGGTCAGCGCGTTCTTCACGAGCCCACCTCCATGAAACCGGGACGGGTGAGACGACCAAAGATGGTCTCGAGATCCAGGCGTTCGTTGTGCAGCTCGACCATTTTCCAGGACCTGGAGACCGCGGCTTCGAAGATCGCCTGACGCAGGTCGACACCCTCGGCGGCCGACGCCAGGAAACGCCCGGAGCCGGCGGGCTGGGCCAGAACGCCTGTGCACCCTTCAAGAGCGCCAAGCACCGACAAAACCTGGTCGTCCGGGGGTAGTTCCGGGTTTCCGGCAAATTCGACGACGACCTGATGGCTGCCGCCGTGCCTTACGCGTATTTCTTCCTGGGTGCCATCGGCCGCGATACGGCCCTGATGTATGATGATGATGCGGTTGCAGACCGCGGTGACCTCGGCAAGATTGTGCGTGGACAGTATGACTGTCCGATCACGTCCGATATCGCGGATCAGCCTGCGGATCTCGACTATCTGGTTCGGATCAAGCCCGGTCGTCGGCTCATCCAGGATCAGAACCGGAGGATTGTGAATCAAGGCCTGGGCCAGACCCGTCCTCTGTCTGAAACCCTTTGAAAGGGTTCCGGTTTCCTGATCAAGGCGCTCGTAAAGACCAACCATGCGTGCCGTGTCGCGAATACGCTCTTCCGTGGAGCGGGGAGGCAGATGCCGCAGTCTGGCCACGAACCTCAGGTATTCCCTGACAGTCATGTCGGAATAGACCGGAGCGTTCTCGGGCAGGTATCCCATCAGCGACCTGACCTGGACGCCGTCCTGCACGATGTCGAGCCCGTCGACGGAAGCGGTTCCCGTCGTTGACGCGATAAAACCGGTGAGGATCTTCATGCACGTGGTCTTTCCCGCACCGTTGGGCCCGACCAGGCCGACGATTTCCCCTCGACGCACAGAGAACGAAACTCCGTCAAGGGCTCGTATGGGTCCGTAATCCTTGACCAGATGGTTGACTTCAATCATTGGAGTACCCAAAAGCCACGCCATGCGACCGCGACGGCGATCCGCGGCCGGCGGAAACTGCGGGATTCTATCCCGTTACCCCGCCGAATAACAGTGCCGCGTCCGACAAGCCTGCTTGACACCGCGGTCATTCCGGAATTTATATATCACCATGCACGAGTTCAAAAGAAACACCTGGGGTCTGACCGGTGGGATAGGGGCCGGCAAGTCGATGGCTGCCGACATCCTGCGCGGACTCGGGGTTCCGGTGATCGACATGGACAGGACGGCCGCGCGGCTGATGACGCCTGGAACGTCGGTTTACACGGCCGTTGTGGACAGGTTCGGTACAAGAATCCTGCGACCGGATCAGACCATCGATCGGTCGGTGCTGGCCGGGCTGGTATTTTCAGACAAAGATCGCCTGAAGGAGCTTGAGGCGATCGTCCATCCCGCAACCATAGCCGAGACCGCTCGCCGCGTCGATTGTCTTCCACTTTCGGGCTTGCCCTTCGTGTTTGTGGAAAGCGCGATCGTCTTCGAGGCCGGAATCGACGCGATGCTTGGGGGCGTGGTTCTGGTGACGGCACCGGAGTCAATCCGGATGGATCGGGTCATGCGTCGGGACGGGATGTCCAAAGACCAGTTCCTGGCGCGCGTGGCCTCACAGACCGACGACACGGTCAAGACGGAAAAGGCCACCTGCGTCTGGAACAATGACAGAGATCCAGGGTACTTGAGGCTTCAGATCCTGGGCATGCTTTGCGGGACGGACGGAATCTGAACAGAGTTGGCGGAACTACTTGCCCTTGTTGATCGTGTCGCGCAGACCAAGGCCGGCCTTGAAGAACGGCAGACGCTTTTCGGGAACCTTGACCTTAGAACCGGTCTTCGGGTTGCGACCTTCGTAACCTTCGTAGTGCTTGACCGTGAAGTTACCAAAATTACGAATCTCGATACGTTCGCCGCGCTTCATGGCATCAACCATCTGATCAAAAACGGCGTTAACGACTATGGTGGCGCGATCGAGAGTTATCTCGCTTCTTTTTGCTACGGCTTCGATCAGTTCGGACTTGGTCATCATGGACCTCCAAAAGTTCAAAACGTGCGCAATGTTAGCCAAATTTGCCGTTCGGTCAAGATAAACCGCACCCGGTTTTCTTGGACACGAACTTGGGATAAAGATCCTAAGGGAGGAGGACAGGAAAGATGGGGAAGGACAAAGGGACCGAGCGTAGCG
>Ga0209604_1003624_pt1 | contig 10517 bp, 11 predicted proteins | sample AD_UKC097_MetaG_FD_184405 | JGI IMG/M metagenome (GOLD analysis project Ga0209604, IMG submission 184405) | Active sludge microbial communities of municipal wastewater-treating anaerobic digesters from USA - AD_UKC097_MetaG (SPAdes) (version 2) | ecosystem: Engineered > Bioreactor > Anaerobic >... | reverse complement strand
AAATAACGCTACTTCTTCATTTGTTTCAAGAAAATTGCTTCTGCCTTCCGAGCGGAATCTTCCGCATTCATTGCAGCCTGTTCGGCCCGAGTTGCTGCTTTTTCTGCACGGGAAGCCGCACCTTCAGCATTTCCGGCAGCCGCTACAGCTCCTTGGCATTCATCGGAGCAACCAGCCGCTGCTGCTTTGGCGGCCTGAGAATCCTGCAGGGCCTGATCCGTTTTCTTATCAAGTTCCTGAACCTGATTTTCGAGTGCTACAAGCCTTTTCGATGGGCAACAACCGACCATGACCGCTCCGCAAAAAGCAAAAACTACAAGTAAGATCAATATGTTTCTAAACTTATAAGAACTCATCGGTTTTCCTCCTTATCCAGTTGGGTAAACAAGTGATTGCAGCAGAGAGAAACCACCGCCTCTTTAGCTACAGACCTATCACCTCCTTTCTGAAGCGTCCCGATACGAATCGGAACCCCATTTTGTCTCTCCAGTGCCGCTTTGACTTTTTCCATTTCAATATAATCTATTAAATCCAATTCTTTCAGGCGGTTTATCGTATATTCTTCCATATCCGAGATCTTTCCATACCAATCCGGATGGACCTCGATGAAAATTTCCATATCCTTGAATCCAACCTTCACGGGCTCATAAATGATCTCCACCGGGGTATTCACGGGAACTTCCTGATAAAGCTTTTCGATGTGCTCCGGATAAAGTCGAATACATCCATGACTGATCAGTCGCCCAACACCCCATGGAGAATTTGTCCCGTGCATGCCATACCCCTTGATCGAAAGCCCGATCCAATACTTTCCAAGCGGGTTCTCTAATCCCGGCGGCATGCTGATTATCCCATATTTCTCCCTGAGAGAGAGAGGAACCATCCACGTGGGGTCCTCCTTGCGGTCAACCACACGACAATTTCCCTCCGGGGTTTCCCATCCCATAACCCCAATTCCAACCGGATAGGTTTTCACCATCCGGATACGCGGGAAAAAGCGATAAAGCCTCAATTCCGGAAGATTAATCACCACACCTTCATGTTTACTTGGCGGTAAAATCCAGCAGGTTGGAATCGACAGTTGAGTTCCGACTTTCGGAATCCAGGGATCAATCTCCGGATGAAGAATTTGAATATCACTGAATCCCAATCCGTATTGTCTGGCGATATCTAAAAGCGTCTCGCTGGAGGACACGGTGTGATAGCGAATACACCCTACCACCGTCCGCCCTGAACCAAGGTCTTCACCAATGGATGTGAAACGATATTTGAATCCACCCGCGCCGGCAAGTGTTCCGCCAAGAAGCGCGGAAATAATTAAAACTCGGAAAGCAAGCTTTTCAACCATGCAAATCGACATATTTTGGAAATTCACCCCCTTCAGGGGCATGGTAAATTGGGATGAGGTAATGATTATAATAATTGGTTAGGTGATAAGAATTTTTAACTAAACAATCTATTTAGTTCTATAGAAAAAAAAAGCCGCTATGTCAAGACGGAATTGATTTAGGATTTCAGTAGTTTTCATCGCCAAGCCCCGATGATAGAGCAAAGAAGGTTATCCGCCGGGTTTTTCGATCATGGATCGTTGTATTTCCGATCCCGCAAGGTACCGCCGACGTCAAAGTATATTGGACACCATGCATCCGTGATATGGATTTTACAATTCAATTCATTCACAGAGTCCGCTTTAAAAGGCGACGGATCTGCCTTAACGGCCGCGTGTTGAGCACGTCTTTTTTTTCAAGCCAACCTCTTCGGGCCTGCCCGATGCCAAAACGCAGATTCTCATAATCGAAAATGCTGTGAGCATCCGAATTCACGCTAACCATCACGCCTTCATCTCTGGCAATCTGGCAATAGATATCCAAAAGGTCCAAACGCTTCGGATGAGCGTTCAGTTCCAAAAAACAACCCAACTGATAAGCCTTCCGGATAATACGGAGCATATCGACATCATAGGGCTCCCGTTTATCGATGATACGTCCGCCTGGATGCGCCAGTATCGAAAAGTGCGGGTGCTCCATGGCCTTCAGAATTCGCTCGGTCTGCCGTTTCCGGGATAGATCAAAATGGCTGTGTACCGCGCCAACCACCAGATCCAGCTTGCCCAGCACGGCATCGGGGAGATCCAATCGTCCGTCTTCCAGAATGTCCACTTCGATACCCTTTAAGATCGTGATCCCCTTGATCTTCTCATTCAGCCGATCGATTTCTTCGCACTGCTGCAGAAGTCGGCGCGAATCCAGACCGCGGGCAATGGCAAGGCGACTCGAATGCTCGGTAATGGCAATGTATTCAAAACCTTTTTTACTACCTGCCTCCGCCATCTCTTCGATGTTGTTACGGCCATCGCTGGCCTTTGTGTGAATATGCAAGTCACCCTTAAGGTCGGCAAGTTTTACCGGTTTGGGCAAAAGACCGGCCCGAGCCGCCTCGATTTCACCCCGGTTTTCGCGCAACTCCGGAAAAATGCAGGGAAGATTCACAGCCCGATATACCGAATTCTCAGTTCTTCCACCGATCCGTCGTTTTCCCTTGAACACGCCGTATTCATTGATCTTCAGCCCCACCTGACGGCCCAGCTTCCGGATAGCGATGTTATGAGCCTTGCTGCCGGTGAAATACTGCAGAGCGGCGCCGAAACTTTCTTCGGGTACCAGGCGGAGATCCACTTGGAGATCTGAACGCAGAATAAGGGTGGCGCGGGTGGCCCCTTTTGACAGGACATCTTTCACATCCTCATAGTTTATAAAACGTTCCATGATGGAACCATCGGCACGGCCGGTCACTAGAATATCGAGATCGCCCACCGTCTCCCGGGATCGCCGATAGCTGCCGGCAATGACCGCGTCCTTCACATCCGGTGAATCTTTCAGGTATGCCAGAAGCGGTTCAGCATATTGGGTGACGGTAGCCAGCTTGAAACGCCGTTGGGCGCCGAGATTCGTTTCGAGCATTTCCAGAATATGCCGTTCGGTTTTTTCCCCAAACCCGAAAAGATCACGGATATGACCGTCACGAGCCGCTTGCAGGAGTTGCTCCGTATTTTGGATATTCAGCATCCGGTAAAGCTTCTGAACCCGTTTGGGGCCCAGACCGGGCACCCTTAAAAGTTCCGTCAAGCCTGGGGGCATCTGCTTTCGCAATTTCTCCAGTGTCCGGCAGGTACCGGTATCGAGAATCTCCTTGATTTTGCCGAGAAGGTCCTTTCCGATACCCGGCAATCGGGTTAAGTCCTGCCCCTGATTCAAAAGTGTTTTCACGTCCTCCCCTAATCCCTTCAGCGTTAAGACCGCATTACGGTATGCCCGAACCCGAAAGGGATTGTCTCCCTTGATCTCCAGGAAGTCGGCGATTTCTTCGAAGATTGCGGCGATATCGAGATTATGAATTGGCATCACTTACCGATCCAAGGATTCAAAAGATTGTCTGTTGTGCGCTCAAATTCAGCCGTTGCGTAAGATCTTCATTAATCCGCACGGTTCCATCAAAGGCCACCTCATCGTACCCGGCTTCGGCGTTCCACGGCAAGGTAATCTTGCTGACAACCGCTACATCCAGAGAAAGTTTCAACCGGCTCGCAACTTCGACGGCTACCGGTATGCCGCCGGCAGGAATAGCCGGAACCATTGCAGAACTTTTCCGAAATTCTTTCATCATCTGCACAAGAAAATTACCGGCATCGAGTGGCGATGCACCATCCCGATGCCTCTTCATTTATCGATACCGAGGGTTTTCAGGCGCATGAGGCTGGAAAACGGCCCCTGTTTACCGCTTTGGTTCCGGTTTTCATTCATTCGAACATTCATCGGATATTCTTAAAAAAGAATAGTAAAAAAGGAATTTATGTGTCAAGTACAAGTGGTATGATACAAACAGATCGTTGTTGACTCTGCCTGTCGGATAATGCGATAGGACGATTTTGAAACGAATGCACAGGTCGGATCAATAATAAGAGATTGAAAATGTAACATTTTTTGGGAGCACGGGTAATGATTTCTAATGAAGGAAATATCAAAACAGAATTTCTTATTATCGGCAGCGGCATCGCGGGCTTGAGAGCAGCGATTGAATTGAGCAAGAGAGGCAGAAAATCCGTGTTGGTAACCAAGTCAAAACTAGATGAAGCCAACACTTATTATGCACAAGGAGGAATCGCGGCAGTTGATCCGGCGAGGGTTGAAAAAGGCCTCGACAGTTTCGAATCGCATATCGAAGACACGCTGAAAGCCGGGGACGGATTGTGTTTGCCGTCAATCGTCCGTAAATTTGTATATAGAGCATTCCCGGATGCAATCCAATTTCTGATCGATCAGGGAGTTGAATTCTCCAGAAACGAAAAGGGAGAATATGTTTTGCATCAAGAGGGAGGCCACGGGGATAAGCGGATATACTGCCGGGATGATTTTACCGGGCAGGCAATCGAAGAAAAACTGGTAGAGAATGTGAAGAAGAATCCCCAAATACAGGTATTCGAATATCATACGGCAGTTAATCTTATCACCTGGGATTTAATTTCAAAAGCAAAATCTCCGAGGAATAGATGTTTCGGCGCATATGTTTTGGACCGGAAAACAGGGAAAGTGAAAACATTTCAGGCAAACGTGGTCTTCTTGGCAACGGGAGGGGCTGGAAGGGCGTTTCTGTATACAAGCAATCCGGAAAATGCAACGGGTGATGGAATTGCCATGGCCTTCCGGGCAGGGGCAAGGATCGCGAATATGGAATTTTTTCAATTCCATCCGACCGTGCTTTATGAACTGCGTCCGGAAAATCCTGCGGAAAGAAGATTTTTGCTGACGGAAGCCTTGAGAGGAGAGGCAATTGGTGGAAAGCTGACCCTGCAAAAAAATTCAACGGAAGACTTTGTATTGAAATATGATCCAAGGGGTTCACATGGTACAAGAGACATTGTTGCCAGAGCAATCGACATAGAAATGAAAAAAAGGGGACTTTCGCATGTCTGGTTGAACGTGACACCTGAGGTGACTGGAAAAAGTGAAGAATATATCCGTGAATCTTTCCCAATCATATTTGACCACTGCTTAAAAAAAGGAATTAATATCACAAAAGAGCCGATACCGGTTATTCCGGCTGCGCACTATACATGCGGTGGAGTCGTGGTCAATGACTCGGGCCTCACGAACATCAACGGGCTGTATGCCATCGGTGAAGTTTCATGTACCGGATTGATGGGAGCTAACCGATTGGCATCGAATTCATTGACGGAGGGGGCCTTATATGGAAAACTGGCCGTTGAACATGCCTTAAGCAAGTTTATTTCATTCCGGGAAGAAGAAATTCAGATTCCCGGATGGGAAGTTCGAACCGTGCTTCCGGAAATAAACGATGCGATGTTAAACCGCTTCTGGGACACGACCCGATACACAATGATGGAGTATTGCGCAATCGAAAGGAATGAAACAAGGCTTCGCGTGGCCCTGGATATTTTAAATGGAATTGTTCACATTACGAACAACATTTATTGGCATTTTCATCCGAGCCACGCGATTATTGAATTAAGAAATCTGTCGCTGGTTGCGAAATTAATCGTCCAGTCCGCCATCCTTCGCAAAGAAAGCCGAGGCGGTCATTATCGATCAGACTATCCCGATAAAAATGACGAACCGTTTTTAGGTCCCACCATCATTCAGAAGAACCGAAAACCTCGAATTCTGAAAATGGATTAGGAGGGGGAAACCGAGAGACATGGACCGTGCCCCCCGCGGGTTCGTGTTCGATCGGGAAACTGTTCTTTTCAAATCCTCACGGTGCTGGCCTGCGGTCCCTTTTCACCTTCTGTTTCAACAAACCGGACTTCGGTCCCGATTTCAAGATCCTTGAACTTATCGCCGATCACACTGTTTTTGTGAAAATAAATTTCCATCCCGTCTTCCGAGATCAAAAATCCATATCCTCTATCGGGAAACAGTCTGCTTACGCGGCCTCGAGGCATCTCCTCCCGCTGCTTCACATCACCCCGCCGTCGCTCGGCATATTCCTGCAACTGCCGTTGAGCGGCATCAAAGGCATCACCGATCGCGACATAGAGATCTTCATGAGGTTCTCTTTTCACCACCAATTCTCCACCGGGGACAGTCAAGTCAATTCTCACATTATACCGAACCCCTTTACGCTGATGCTGGTGGGGAATCTCGACCACTACTCGACAGCCAACAATTTTATCATAAAAAAGCCCCAGCTTTTCTGCTTCTTCTCGGATAGCGGACTCGATAGCGTCTGTAAGGTCAAAGTCTCGAGCAGTAATCTGTAAATCAAGTTCCATTGTGTATCCTCCCTCTTATAAAAAATCTATAATGAGAAGCGGTTCATGCAGCCGGCACAGGGTCCTGAAATCAGCAAGCCGTTTATAATCCCAGTTTAATCCAGTCGCAAAAAAGGATATTGATACATGTCGTTCCGGGTCCAGAGCGAAAACCCGGCTCGCTGCCCCAGCGTTTCAACCGCCAAAATCGCATCGGGATCGTCGAAGGTTATCATGCCGGGGGTTCCAGCCTTTTCCAAAGATTTCAGAAGGACTTCGTCAAGAAAACGTTCTTCCTCCGGGCTGGATAATCGGCCCTTAAAACCGCGTCGATGCATCCGCACATGAAAGGATTTTCCGGCCAGCTGCGGTACCCAAACCAAAACGAGTTCCTTCGCCTTGGTCTCGAATTCTTCGGGCGTTTGAAAATTGAACGTGCGGTTCAAGGGAACGAGTCTGGCTAAAAAGGAGCGTATCTCTGGATTTTTCAAAATCCTCTCACGAAGCGTTTCCATTAAAAATTCAATATCATCGGCTTGCATTACCAGTACATTGAAAAATTCCGTCCGATGGACGGATCCAAATTCTTCCAGCAGCTCAATCGCCTGTCGATAACCTCTTTCAGAAACCGTAATTACCGCGTTCCATTCATACATTTTTTGTTTCCCTTCAATCGGATGTCGGCAGTTCGATTTGAAAAAAATGTCATTCCTTTTCCGGTGGTGGACGGTCGGGAAAAATATAAGGAGTCTCTTTTTCCTGAGATTCAAACACATCATCGCTGATCTCATCCAAATCGGCACTGAGAGGATACTCCGCCCTTCCCGAAGCAAGTTCTTCCCTTTCCCATATCAGTTCGGTAACCTGCAGGTGATCAATGATACATTCGAAGCCCATCACGTCGGTGAGGATTTGCATGAGAATCTGATGCTCGGCCTCACTTGGAATAACACCTTCCAGGTTAACCACTCCCTTTTTAAAAAACACTTCCAGTTCATCCCGATCGATCCGCCCGTCATTCCGGAGATTTTCCAATATTGCCTCCCGGATTTCATCATCGCTCATATCCCGATATTCACCGGGCACTTCTTTGCAGGATATCATCTCTTTGGACGGGGTCAACTTCTTGTTTTTTGCCTCATATCTGCCTGCGCACTTGCGGCAGAGGCGTGCCGCCGGCAGAGCCGCCAGTCGTTTCAGAAGTATCGGTTCATTGCAGCTTTCACAGATCCCATAATTTCCAACAGCCAGTTTAGAAAGCGCCAGATCGATATCTTCAATCTGCTCCTTTTCAAGCTCGTTCAATCGGTCGTAAAGGCTGCTTAAATCCGCCTTTTGGGCTTCTTCTTCCAGTTCGATATCACGCTCGCCAAGTTTTCTCCAATCGGATTCCAACCGTCGGATTCGTTCAAAAATCTCCTGACGTTGGTTAAGGAGCCTCCCTCTTAGATAGATTAAATCTTGCTTGGTCATAACGGTTCCTCCTGTAGAAACGCGAATGGATGCAAAAATTTTTGAGACCGATTAAAAAATTTTTGGGAGTTGAAGCCGGTTCGTGACGGGGTGAAGATGATTTGAAAAACTCCTTTCTTTGAAGGATTCAATGAACGTTTTCAGCACGTCCGCATTCCGCGTTAGGATGAGTAAAAAAATCTATAAGCTATTTGAAATATACAACGATATCGCAACGAGTTCAACATGGATTTTTCATGCAGGTTCCCCTAACGCTTTTATGTTCTTTTGTCTCCATATGGAAAATGAAAGATAAAAGGATATAATAACCCGGTCTGCTGTTGCCATGAGTGAAGGCGAATCATTCAAGCTTTCAAATCCCTTGCTCATAAAATCACTTGCGCGGTGGGTTCATAAAATTCCTACGCCATTTCACCACACAATGTCTGTCCCTCTTTGACAATCTTCACTTCGTACGAGAAACACCCCTTAACAAAGATTATGCCGGTAATACCGGCGACTATAAACGGGAGGATAATCGGGTTGGGAATCGACACTTCAGGATCCTTTCCCCAAGCCGGCGGATTTTTCGAGAAAATGACTTGCTGTTGAGGTTCAAAATCGATTGACTTTCCATTTTTGTCGGCGGCAGGCGATCGTTGGTTAGACAAAATCCCGACGAAAAACCAATCACAATCATCCGTAGAAAAAAACAAAACGAATCTATTCCAGTTCATTAATAATCGGTATTCTGAACAGCCTTTTCAAGACATCGTCGAAATAATCGGGTAGGTAGCGGTTCCAGAGTTTGATCGGCAATTGTCCCAACTCGATTTGAGACGATGCCGGGAAGGAAAACAGATACTCCATGAGATACTCGATGTTTTTGGCCAGATGCCCGCAATAAGGCTGCTGCAATCGTTGTTCGATGATTCGATCCTCATGAATACATCGTCCGATCTCGCTTTCCAGCATTTCCTTGTAATCAGAGACAATGATCTCTAAATCAACGCTTTCCTCTCCCGACCGGACAAATTCAACAAAGTCCCGGTTGGCCTCCGCCGGTATCATTCCTTTTCCCTGCATGACTTTAAGTGTCCCATGGCCAAGAGAACGAGAGAGGATCCGTTCCTTGGGCGGATAAAAACGTACAATCAGGTTGATGGCATTATATTTCCCGGAGTGCGGTTCCACCTCGATTATTTCACAATCTTTCATTTGCCCCACCAAATCCATCAGGTGATCCTGTTCCGGTTCCTCGACAATTACCTTGATTCCTGCAACATCATTGATCACAAGCCGATCGGCATCTTGGATCTGCCGCCGGTAGCGCAAATCTTCCAGAAGGCGGTTTTCGGCTTTTAGGAATTCCGCTGTCATATCCTCCGGCGTCGTTACCATTTGTTGCCGGGAAACGCCCATGCGGCCCGCGCGTTCTTCGGCCAGCCGATCGGCATTTTTCTTAATGGTTTCAAAAATTCGATCGATAATCCGCCGGGCGCTCTTCTCCGCCAGCCTTCGAACGCGTTTGATCCGATTCGAACCGATATAGAGCTTCACTCCATTGCGATAAACGAAAAACATCGTTGCGTGAAACGGTGTCTCTCGAAAGAATCGCTCGGGATGATTCCGGTAGTTATGGATCATTTCTTCGATCCGTGCATCCGGGTAAGGAACATTGGTGATGATCACGTCCTTAAGATCGCCCTTTAGAGTTGTACGCCGAGTATGATAATTGCATCGGTGCAATTGACCAAATAATCGATCGGAAAAAAGCTGCAGGTACCGGGAAACATAAATGATGTTAAAATGCACAAGCCGGGTGATCTGACCTGCGTCCGAAGGGTGAGCGTCGTCGTACATCCATCGGAGGATGATATCGTGCAGCGTATTTCGATGCAGGTAACTTGTGATGGTGATCATATGATTAACGATGTTTCTTCGTAACATGAACCCGGTCGGGTAGCCTGAAAAAAGAAACCGGCAGTGAAATCATGGATCGGCAACGGGATAAAACGTCAAACGGGTGAAGAATGATTGCCGGATTCGAGGCGATCCTGTTTAGACAACAACGACCGAGTTCTCGCAATTTCCAAACGGAGCCGGCACATATTTGTCCGCATTCCAATCGTTTTCCCATACGGTCTCGTCGATCAGGTAACGGAACTGATATTCCCTGCCCACATCCAAGTCCAAGGTAACGGTAAATACGCCGTCTTTCAATCTTTTCATCGGCGTCCGGTAAACATCCCAGCCGTTAAACTCGCCGACGATATGAACGGTCCGGGCCGATCCGGCCGCTTCCTTGGAAAGTTTGAAAGTGACTTTGCAAACCGGTTTGTTTTTTAGATACTGCTTTTTTAAACTCATACGATCCTCCAAAATATGGGTTAAGGTTTTCCCGGGTTTTTGGGTCTAATTCCCTAAAAAGAAGTTTTCAGAGGTTGGAAAAAATTTGTGCAATTCAATGAAAAATGCGTCTTTGTTCGTGTAGTGCAGGGTATGAAAACCCTTGATGCTTGCACGTACAATGTGGTCCAAGTGATCATCGACAAAAAGAACCTGCCGCGCATTTAAGTTGAGGCGATTGAGCACATAGTCAAATACGGCTGGATCTTTTTTCGTCAAACCTGTGTGATAGGAGTTGAAAACATGATCGAAAAAATAAAAGAAGCGGTATTTTTCGTTCAACTCATCCAGCCAGTTGCATTGATCGCTCAGGATCCCAAGGACAATACCCCGTTTCTTTAAACACGATACCGTCTCAATCATCCATGGGCGTAAGATAAAACGGGAA
>Ga0209604_1003623_pt1 | contig 10517 bp, 6 predicted proteins | sample AD_UKC097_MetaG_FD_184405 | JGI IMG/M metagenome (GOLD analysis project Ga0209604, IMG submission 184405) | Active sludge microbial communities of municipal wastewater-treating anaerobic digesters from USA - AD_UKC097_MetaG (SPAdes) (version 2) | ecosystem: Engineered > Bioreactor > Anaerobic >... | reverse complement strand
TCGAGCACCAGCAGGCCGTGCTGGCCGAGCTGCGCAAGCAGCTGGCGCGCGACCGGGTGAAGACGCAGGTGGGCGGCTTCTCGGCGCTGGGGCTGGTGGAGATGACACGCAAGCGCACGCGCGAATCACTGGCGCAGCTGCTGAGCGAGCCGTGCGAGCAGTGCCACGGCAGTGGCCGCGTGCGCACCGCGCGCACCGTGGCCTACGACATCCTGCGCGAGATCCTGCGCGAGGCGCGCCAGTTCAACCCCAAGGAGTTCCGCATCGTCGCCACCCCTGCCGTGGTCGAGATGCTGCTGGACGAGGAAAGCCAGCACCTGGCGGGCCTGTCGGACTTCATCGGCAAGCCGATCTCGTTGCAGGCCGAAAGCAGCATCGGGCCGGATCAGTACGACATCGTGTTGTTGTAGGGCACCCCCTGAGCCGCCTGCGGCGTCTTCCCCCTGGAAGGGGGACGCATCCTGTGTCCAGGGGGACCCTGGCCACGGATGCCCCGCATGGCCTGCTCCGCGGCCGCTTGAAAACCTGGCCGAGCCCGTGAGAGCATGAGGTCGGAGCAGGATCACCGAGGCAGTGGGATTACCCCGTGTTGCGCAACCCCGCCGCAATGCCGTTGATGCAGATGTGGATGCCGGTCTGCACGCGCTCGTCGCCGGGTTCGGCGCGCCAGCGGCGCAGCAGCTCGACCTGCAGGTGGTGCAGCGGGTCGATGTAGGGGAAGCGGTGGCGGATCGAGCGCGCCAGCGCGGCGTTGCCGGCCAGGCGCTGGCGGCTGCCGGTGATCCGGGCCAGCGCGTCGTTGGTGCGCTGCCATTCGGCCTCGATCGCGCCAAACACGCGACGGCGCAGCGCGCGGTCGGCCACCAGCTCGCTGTAGCGCGAGCCCAGCGCCGGGTCGCTCTTGGCCAGCACCATGTCGATGTTGGACAGCAGGGTGCGAAAGAACGGCCATTCCCGGTACATGCGCCGCAGCAGGGCCAGCTGCGTGCGCGGGCTGGCCCCCGCAGTTCCGATGAAGGCCTGCACCGCGGCACCAAAACCGTACCAGCCCGGCAGCGTGAGGCGGCACTGGCCCCAGCTGAAACCCCAGGGGATGGCGCGCAGGTCCTCGATGCGTTCGCTCGGCTTGCGGCTGGCCGGGCGCGAGCCGATGTGGAGCTGGGCGATCTCGCGGATCGGTGTGGCGGTGAAGAAGTAGTCGGCAAAGCCGGGTGTCTCATACACCAGGGCGCGGTAGGCCGTCATGCTGGCCTGTGACAGCTGCTTCGCCGCCTGCAGGAACTCGCCGGGCGCCGCTTGCGTGGGTTGCAGCAGGGTCGCTTCCAGCGTGGCGGCGACCAGCGTCTCCAGGTTGCGGCGGCCGATCTCGGGGTTGGCGTACTTGGAGGCGATCACCTCGCCCTGCTCGGTCAGGCGGATCTGGCCGCGCACCGTGCCCGGCGGCTGCGCCAGGATGGCCTGGTAGCTGGGGCCGCCGCCGCGCCCCACGGTGCCGCCGCGGCCGTGGAACATGCGCAGGCGGATCGGCGCGCCGACGTGCGCGCGGTTGAGCTCGTCGAACAGCTCGACCAGCGCGATCTCGGCACGGTACAGCTCCCAGTTGCTGGTGAAGATGCCGCCGTCCTTGTTGCTGTCGCTGTAGCCCAGCATCACGTCCTGATCGCCGCCACTGGCGCGCACCAGCTCGGCGATGCCGGGGATGGCGTAGAAGGCACGCATGATGGGCGCGGCATGGCGCAGGTCGGCGATGGTCTCGAACAGCGGCACCACGATCAGGTCGGCGCGCGCGCTTGTGCCTTGCGCGTCGTCGCTCAGGGTGCCCTGCATCAGCCCCACTTCCTTTTGCAGCAGCAGCACCTCCAGCAGGTCGCTCACGGTTTCGGTGTGGCTGATGATGTAGTGGCGAATGGCGTCGCGGCCGTGGCTGCGGCGCAGCGCCAGCGCCGCCTCGAAGATCGCCAGCTCGCCCCCGGTGTGTTCGCCGTACTCGGCGCCCACCACGCGCAGCGGCCGGGCGTCGCGCAGCAGGCGCAGCAGCAGGGTGCAGCGCGCGTCTTCGTCGAGGCCGGCGTAGTCGGCCTCCAGCTGCGCGGTGGCCAGCAGCTCGGCGATCACGCGCTCGTGCTGGTCGGAACTCTGGCGCAGGTCGACCGTGGCCAGGTGAAAGCCGAACACCTCGACCGCGCGGATCAGTGGTTGCAGGCGCTCGGGCGTCAGGGCCTGGCCGTCGTGCGCTTGCAGCGAAGCCTCGATGGTGCGCAGCTCGGCCAGCAACTCGTCGGCGTCTGCATAGGCCGCCATCCGCACCGCCGCCGGGCGCGCCGCGCCGCGCCCGGCAAGCCGCTCCAGCGTGGCGGCCAGCCGGGCATAGATGCCGGTCAGCGCGCGGCGGTAGGGCTCATCGCTGCGGTGCGTGCTGGCGTCCGGCGACCGCTCGGCCAGTGCCGCCAGGGCCGGCGACACCGTCGTCAGCCGCGACGACAGCGACAGCGCGCGCCCCAGCTCATGCACCTCGACCAGGTAGTGCCGCAGCGCCACTTCGGCCTGGCGTTGCAGCGCCAGCGCCAGCGTCTGCGCGCTGACGTTGGGGTTGCCGTCGCGGTCGCCTCCGATCCACTGGCCCATGCGCAGAAAACTGGCCACCGGCTGGTCGGCGCCGAGCGCGGCCTGCAGGTCGGCGTACAGGCGCGGGATTTCGGTCAGGAAGGTCGATTCGTAGTAGGACAGGGCGTTTTCGATTTCGTCGGCCACGGTGAGCCGGTCATAGCGCAGCAGGCGGGTCTGCCACAGCTGGGACACGCGCGCGTACAGGCGGGCCTCGCTGGCGGCCAGCTGGCGTGGCGACAGCACGTCGCGCCCGGCGGCGTACAGCTGGGCGCGCTCGCGCAGCTCGTCGCGCTCGGTCAGCAGCTGGGCGATCTCGCGTTCGGTGTCCAGGATGCTCTTGCGCTGCACCTCGGTGGGGTGGGCGGTCAGCACCGGGGCGACGTAGCTGCCCGCCAGTGTCTGCGCGATCGTGTCGGCGCCGATGCCGGCGGCGCGCAGCCGCTGCAGGGCCACGTCGATGCTGCCCTCCTGCGCGCTGCCGGCGCGCTCGTGCACCGCGCGGCGGCGGATGTGGTGGCGGTCCTCGGCCAGGTTGGCCAGCAGGCTGAAATAGGTGAAGGCGCGGATCACGCTCACGGTCTGCTCGCCGCTCAGGCGATTGAGCAGCTTGCGCAGGGCGTTGCCGGCGGTCTGGTCGGCGTCGCGCCGGAACGCCACCGACAGCGTGCGGATGCGCTCGACCAGCTCATACGTGGCGGCGCCTTCGTGTTCTCGGATCACGTCGCCCAGCAGGCGCCCGAGCAGGCGGATGTCCGCGATCAGTGGCTGGTCCTTGTCATGGCGCCGGGGGGTGGCGCTGCGGGTGGCGTGCGGCATGGTCGGGCGTGCGGTGACTGTCGGGTGCGCCATTGTCACTGCCTCGCCGTCAGGCCGGCCGGGCGGGGGGCGTTTCGTTTACCCGCCTGGGCGGGCTGGGTCATCGTCGGTGACCCACTGCAGCTGCCCCTGGCCGATGTCCTTCAGCTGCTCGCGCAGCAGCGCCGCGGTGTCGGCCGCTGCTTGAAAGTGCATGAGCACTGCGTCGGTGTGCTGCACCGCCAGCGCGCGCACCGCAGCAGCATCCAGCGCGCGGCGCACCGCGCCTTCCAGCGCATAGGGCAGGGTGCAGGTCAGCGGCGCCCAGCGCGTGACCGGCACCTTGCGGGCCTGCAGCAGAGCCTGCGCCACGGCGTCGGTATAGGCGCGCACCAGCCCGCCCGCGCCCAGCTTGACGCCGCCAAAATACCGCACCACGGTGGCCAGCACGCCGTCCAGCGCCTGCTGGCGCAGCACGTGCAGCATGGGGCGGCCGGCGGTGCCGCCGGGCTCGCCGTCGTCCACCGCCGCCGAATCGCCCCCGGCCAGCAGGGCCCAGCACACGTGCGCGGCGTCGGGGTGCGCGGCGCGCAAGGCGGCCACCACCTCCAGCGCCTGGGCGCGGCCTTCCACCGGTTGCACGCAGGCCAGGAAGCGGCTTTTCTTGACGATCAGCTCGTGGCTGACTGGTTGATCCAGGGTCCAGGGCATGGGCGCCGATGGTACGGCGCGCTGTGCTTCAAGCACACTCGATTTTGTTGAACAGGGTGGATTCAAGGCTCGGCCGTGTGACCGAAACAGCCGTCTTTGCGAGGAGTATCGCGACGACGCAATCCAGAACGCCTGATCGAGCGTTGCCGCTGGATTGCTTCACTGACGCTCGCAATGACAATGTTGAATCAGGCGCCTGCGCTTCCAACGTGGTGTCGATATTTTTCAATCCAGGCTGGCCTGGTATCAGGGCGCGATCTTCTTCTTGAGCGCGCGCGCCACCGGCTGCGGCAGGCTGGGCAGGGACTTGAGCAGCCAGGGCAGCACCTTGCGCTTGGCGCCCGAGAGCGATTCGGGCACCAGCGCCTCGATCAGGTGCGGGCCGGGCTGGGCCAGGGCGTATTCCAGCGCCTGGCAAAAGTCCTCCGCTGTGCTGGCACGCACGGCGTGCACGCCCATGCCTTGCGCCAGTTGCGCAAAGTTGAGCTGCGGACCGTGCAGGTCGAGCTGGGTGCGGGCCTTGGCGCCGCCAACGCCGGCGCCGACGCGGTCGAGCTCGACGTTCAGCACCGAGTAGCTGGCGTTGTTGAAGATGATGGCCGTCACGTTGAGGTTCTCGCGCGCCATGCTCCAAAGGGCCTGGATGGTGTACATGGCGGTGCCGTCGCCGATCAGGGCGATGACGGGGCGGTCGGGGCAGGCGATGGCCGCGCCCACGGCATTCGGCAGGCCCTGGCCGATGGCGCCGCCGGTCAGCGTCAGCAGGTCGTGGCGCGGGCAGCCTGCGGTCATCACGTTCAGCATCAGGCCGCTGGTGATGGCTTCGTCGATCACGATGGCGTTGTCGGGCAGTAGGTGGCCCACGGCCTTGCAGACCTTGGGGGCGGTGAGCCCGCCGCGCGGGCGATCCGGGCGCTGGGCGGGCTGCAGGGGTGGCGGCGTGCTGCCGGCGCCCAGGGCCTGCGCCAGCCGGGCCAGGCTGGCGGCGGCGTCCTGGTCGGGGGCGGCCAGGGTGTGGACGGTGCAGCCTTCGGGCACCAGGTCGCTCTTCTTGCCGGGGTAGGCGAAGAAGGAGACGGGCGATTTGCTGTCCACCAGCACCAGGTGGCGCGCGCCGGCGAGCTGCACGCCGGCCATCTCGGCCAGATAGGCCACGCGCTCGACGAAGGGCAGGCCGGCGCCGCGCTCCATGCGGGTGGGGAAGCACTCGGCCAGCAGCTGCACGCCGCTGTGCGCGGCGATGCGGGCGGCGTCGAGCAGCGCGGCCTCGCGCAGTGCGTGGCCGCCCAGCAGCAGCACAGTTTTTTCGCCTTTGGCACGGGCCTGCGTGATGGTCTGGGCGATGGCCTGCACGGTCATGTCGTCGGCCGGCTGCGGCGCGGGCGCGGGCGGCGGCGGGCAGGGCTGGCCGCCTTCGCCCCAGGACACGTCGGCCGGCAGGATGAGCGTGGCCACCTGGCCGGGCAGGCCGCGCGCGGTGGCGAGGGCATCGACCGCGTCCTGGCACAGGGTGGCGGTGCTTCTGGAGGTGTGCACGAAGCCGGGCGAGACGTTGCGGGCCACGGTTTCGATGTCGCTTTGCAACTGGGCGTCGTACTTGACGTGGTCGGTGGCGTGGTCGCCCACGATGTTGAGCACCGGCACCTTGCCCTTGCGCGCGTTGTGCAGGTTGGCCAGGCCATTGCCCAGGCCGCAGCCCAGGTGCAGCAGCACGGCGGCGGGCTTGCCGGCCATGCGCGCGTAGCCGTCGGCCGCGCCCGTGGCCACGCCCTCGAACAGGGCGAGCACGGCGCGCATGCGCGGCTCGAAGTCGAGCGCGGCGACGAAGTGCATCTCGCTGGTGCCGGGGTTGGAAAAGCACACCTCAACGCCGGCGTCGGCCAGGGTCTTCATCAATGCTTGGGCGCCGTTCATGACGATTGCTCCTTGTTTGATAGCTTCTGGCGCTTGTCTGGCAAGCGCTGGATCCGATTTTTGATCAAATGCTCAGCGATTGCGCCAGAGCATGAAGTTCAGCATCCTGCCGGCCAGGCCGGTGTAGGGCGGGATGAGAAAGTCCACCGTGCGCAGCGGCCCCTGGCGGAACACCGGGCGCAGCTTGGAAAAGGTCAAAAAGCCCTCGTGCCCGTGGTAGTGGCCCATGCCGCTGTTGCCCACGCCGCCAAAGGGCAAGGCGTGCTGGCCGGCGTGCAAGAGCGTGTCGTTGATGGTCACGCCGCCCGAGAGCGTCTGCTCCAGGTAGCACTGCTGGAGCGCCTTGTCTTCGCTGAACAGGTACAGCGCCAGCGGATGGGGCCGGTCGTTGATGTAGCCGATCACCTCATCCTTGTTCTGGTAGGGCAGGATGGGCAGCAGCGGGCCAAAAATCTCGCGCTGCATGACCTGCATGCCGTCGTGCACGTTCAGCAGGGCCACCGGCGGCATGATACGCCGCGCCGCGTCGCCGGCCTGGCCGGGCAGCAGCGGCACGGCCTGCGCGCCTTGGGCCACAGCGTCTTGCAGCATGGCCTGCAGGCGGTCGTACTGGCGCTGGTCGATGATGGCGGTGTAGTCGCCGTTCAGCAAATCGGGATAACGCTGCGCGAGGATGCGCCGGGCGTGGTCGATGAAGGCTTGCTCCTGGCCCACAGGCAGGAACAGGTAATCGACGTTGGTGCAAATCTGCCCGGCGTTGAGCATCTTCACCCACAGGATGCGCTCGGCGGCTTTGGCAAGCGGGTAGTCGGGCGCGACGATGGTGGGGGACTTGCCGCCGAGTTCGAGCGTCACCGGCGTGAGGTGGGCCGCCGCGTTGGCCATGACGGCGCGGCCCGTTTGCGGCGAGCCGGTGAAGAACAGGTGGTTGAACGGCAGCTGCGTGAACAGCGGCCCGAGGGGCTGACCTGGCCCGGCGTCGTCGTCGGCAAACAAGCACACCTTGTCCGCAGCAAAGTACTTGGGCAGTAGCTTTTGCAGCAGGCGCGCGGTGTGGGCGGAGTTTTCCGACATCTTCACCATGGCCCGGTTGCCTGCGGCCAGCGCCCCAATGAGGGGCTGCACCACCATGGCGATGGGGAAGTTCCATGGCGCGACGATGCCGATCACGCCCACGGGCTGGGGCAGCACGTAGGCGCTGGCGAGAGGGTATTGGGTGATGTCCAGGTGCCGCTTCTGCTTTTTCATCCAGCGCGGCAGCTGGCGGATGGCGTCCAGACACGCTTCCTGGCCTTGCAGCAGCTCGGTGGCCAGGGTTTTGAAGTGGCTGCGGCAGCCGAAGTCGGCATTCACGGCGTCGAGCAGCGCGGTGCGGTTATCTACCAGCAGGCGGTGCAGGGCGCGCAGATCGGCGCGGCGCTCCTGCAGGCTGGGGTAGCGGTTTTTGGCAAACGCGGCCTGCTGGGCGGCAAAGGCATCGCGCAAGAGGGCGGGCAGGTGCGCGGGAATGTGCAGGGCCTGCCAGGCGGCTTGGGGTGGGTTGGTGGTCATGGTGTTCCTTTCGATAACCGGGCCTGGGCGCGGCGGGCGATGCCGTCGCCCACGGCACGCGCCAGACCGGGTGTGTGGCGCGAGAGCCAGGCGGTGAGTGCCGCCTTGGGCGTGTCGGTGATCTCGAACTCGCGCCGCGCAATGCCGCGCAGCAGGGCGGGCACCGACTTGTCGAGCGTGCTGCTGCCGGCAAAGTCCTTCATGGCGGCCGAGACCGGGTGCATGGCGCGGCGCTCCTGCGCGACCATGGGGGTCATGATCTCGCCCGGGCAGCACAGGCTGACGGCTATGCCCTGCAGCTTCAGTTCGTAGCGCAGCGCCTCGGCCAGGCCGCGCACGCCGAACTTGGACGCGCAGTAGGCGGTGTAGCCGAAGTTGCCGGTCAGCCCCGCCAGCGAAGCGATGAAGGCGATCTGGCTGCCCGCGCGCATGTGCGGCAGCACGGCGGCGGCGACGTTCCGCGAGCCTTTCAGGTTGATGTCGATCACGCGCTCGAAGTCGGCGGCGGGTGTGTCCACCAGCGGCCCGTTGTGCAGCACGCCGGCGCTGTGGATGGCCAGGTCGGGTGCGCCCAGCTCCTGCACGGCCTGCGCCACGGCAGCCTGGATGGCCTCGGGCTGCGCCACGTCGGCGCGGTAGCAGGCAAAGCGCTGCGCCGGGCTTGGGGCGGCGGCGCGCAGCTCGGCCAGCACGTCCTCGGCGGCGGAGCGATTGAAGAGGGCGATGCTGGCGCCCTCGGCGGCCAGGCGCCGCGCCATGTCGCGGCCGATGCCGCTGCTGGCACCGGTGATGAACACCGTGCGCGGGGTGCCGTGCTTCCAGGGGTAGTGGCTGCTCATCGCCAGTCCTCGCGCAGCAGGGCGGCGCCCTTTTCGCCCACCATGTAGCTGGGCGCGGTGGTGTTGCCGCCGGGGATGGTGGGGAAGATCGAGCTGTCGATCACGCGCAGCCCTTGCAGGCCGTGCACGCGCAGGCGCGCGTCGACCACGCTGTCCGCTGCATTCGGCCCCATGCGGCAGGTGCTGGTGGGGTGGTAGTTGGTGCCGGCTACGCGGCGGCAGTAGTCGGCGTAGTCGTCATCGGTGCGGCAGTGGGCGGTGCGCAGGTCGGCCTTCACAAGCGCCTTCATCGTCGGCGTGTCGTAGACCTGCAGCACCTGGCGCACGCCCTTGACCATGGTGGCCATGTCGTCGGGGTGCGAAAAATAGCGGAAGTCGATTGCTGGGTCGTCCTGCCAGCGTGGGCTGGCGATGGCGATCTGCCCGCGGCTCTTGGGGTGCAGCAACAGCACATGGGTGGACATGCCGTGGCGCGCGTACATCTTGCGGCCGTGGTCCATGGCGAGCACGACGACGAATTCGTACTGCATCTCCGGCATGGGCGAATCGGGCGCCAGGCGCATGAAGCCCGTGACCTCGGCGAAGTTGGTGGTGCACATGCCGCGCCGTTCTTGCCGCCAGCGGCGCATGGCCTGCCAGAAGCTGCGCGCCCCGGTGGGCGAGATGCCGACCAGATTCGGGTCGCCCGGAATGTGATGGCCCAGGATCACGTCCAGATGGTCTTGCAGGTTCTGTCCCACGGCGGGAAGGTGCGCCACGACCGGGATGCCCAGGCGCTGCAGCAGCGCGCCGTCGCCCACGCCCGACAGTTGCAGCAGCTTGGCCGACAGCAGGCCGCCGCTGCTCACGATCACCTCCTTGCGGGCGCGAATCTGGCGCTTTTGCCCGCCTTGCACCAGCTCCACGCCCACGGCGCGCAGGCCCTCGAACAGGATGCGCGTGACCTGCGCCTCGCATTGCAACGTCAGGTTGGGTCTGCTCTCCAGGTGCGGCAGGATGTAGGCTTGGCCCGCGTGGTGGCGCTCGCCGTTTTTCATCATCACCTGCGTGGGGCGAAAGCCGTCTTGCGCCGCGCCGTTCAGGTCGGGGTTGAGCGGCCAGCCCAGCTCCTTGAAGGCTTGATTGAGCGTGCCGTGCCAGGGGTTGTCGGTGCGCAATTCTTCCGCCCACACCGGGCCGCTGTTGCCGTGCCAGGGGTCGTCGGGGGCGTTGAAGGTCTGGTTGTTTTCGCTCTTCTTGAAGTAGGGCAGCACCTCGCTCCAGCCCCAGCCGGGGTTGCCGGCCGCGGCCCAGCCGTCGTAGTCCAGCGGGTTGCCGCGCATGTACATCAGCATGTTGATGCTGGTGCCGCCGCCCAGGCCCCGGCCCAGCGGGTGGTAGGCGCGCTTGCCGTTCAGGCCCTGCTCGGGGCCGCTGGTGAGGCCCCAGTTGTAGGCGCTGCGCTTGAGGCCATAGACGAGGGAGGCCAGCGCCGCGTTGGTGGCGAGCAAGCCCTTGCGCTGGCCGGGCCCGGCTTCGAGCAGCAGCACCTGGTGGCGCGGGTCTTCGGACAGGCGCGAGGCCACGGCGCAGCCGGCCGGGCCGGCGCCGATGACGATGAAGTCCGCTCCGTCGAATGCTTCTGAAGTCATAGCTGCTGGCGCTGGGTGGTAGGGCGCTGGAAGCGTTTTTTGCTTTTAGGGCAACGCTGAACAAGTCCCACGCGCGCGTCGCATCCCTGTCTGGGGCGGTCTGCGGCGTTGCAAATGCTCGCCATAGCTTGGGCTATGGCTGCGCTTTGCGCCTTGCATCCCATCCCCAGCCAGGGCGCGCCACATCGCGGGGACTTATTCAGCGTCGCCTTAATCATCGGCCGGTGATGTGCCGCGCCGCCGCCTTGGCCGTGAGGATGCAGCCGGGCAGGAAGGTGCCTTCCAGCGAGCGCTTGCCACTGGTGCCGCCGCCGCCAAAGCCGGCCGCCTCGCCCACGCAGTACAGGCCATCGACCGGCTGACCGCGGCCATCCAGCACGCGGCTTTGCAGGTCGGTTTGCAGACCGCCCAGGCTCTTGCGCGTGATCAGCTGGGTCTGGATGGCGATGAAGGGGCCCGCGCCCGGTTT
>Ga0209604_1003620_pt1 | contig 10524 bp, 7 predicted proteins | sample AD_UKC097_MetaG_FD_184405 | JGI IMG/M metagenome (GOLD analysis project Ga0209604, IMG submission 184405) | Active sludge microbial communities of municipal wastewater-treating anaerobic digesters from USA - AD_UKC097_MetaG (SPAdes) (version 2) | ecosystem: Engineered > Bioreactor > Anaerobic >... | reverse complement strand
GATTCAAGGGTTGTAGCCCGCTTCAACTTTTGTGTAACTTGATAGGAAATCGCCCGCAATCGGCAACTTTTCATACCGCCAACCGTTATAGGCAAGGCTAAAAAACACAACCATTATGACAGAACTATACATTTTTAAGGACGAAGTAACCAGCATTTTCGAATTGATAGGAGAAAAAGAAAATGATATTTCTTACAGTGTCGGTTATGCATTTAGTAATTGTAGGGTTTTCTTACAAAAGTTCTTGGAATATATTAAGGTCAAAACACCTTATCAACCAGACAATATAATTATACGCTTGCAGACACATGAAAAAGATAAAGGATTTACTGACTTTGAAATTTTTCAGGAAAATGAATTTCATATAATAATTGAAGCCAAAAGGGGTTGGAGCTTTCCGACACAGCATCAATTGGACAAATATGCAAGTAGACCGTCTTTCAAGAATTCAACAGCAAAAGACAAGAGAATTATAGTTTTTAATGAAAGTATTCCAGCTTATACGACAGCACACTTTCATCCTTCATTTAAAGTTGATGTTGTTTCATGGAAAGATATTCAACAAATCGCTAAATCTTCAATTTCAATAGGACGTGACTCAGAAAATAGATTACTAAAAGAATTAATAATTTACCTCAATAAAATTAGTAGCATGCAGAAAAAAGATAGTAATTGGGTTTATATCGTTTCTCTTGGGAGCGGTATTCCAAAAGGTTGGAGTATTTCCTGGCAAGACATAGTAAATAAACATTTAAAATATTTCCATCCCGTTGGTGGAGGTAAAGGTGGTTGGCCTGCTGAACCGCCAAACTATATAGCATTTCGTTATGGAGGAAAACTTCAATCAATTCATCACATTGACAATTATGTGGTATTCACTGATCCATCAACGCATTTTAAAGGAATACCTAAACTGACTTGGGGACCACATTATTTGTATAATTTAGGCCCTGCAATTAAACCGACACATGAAGTAAAGTCAGGTAAAAAAATAGTCAGAAGTATGAGAAATTGGGCAATGATTGATTTATTGCTGACATGCGACACGATACAAGAAGCAAGGGATAAATCAGACATGAGATAGCCCAGCCTATAACTTCGGCTTGCTTGCAGCGGGGCAGCGGGGTTTTAGGACAGTTTCGTTCTTTTATTTACCTTTGGTGTATTAGGACAGGACACTGCTTCGATTCGCCCCGCCGACAAGCAAGCCCTGTTCGTTATGCACAAGCGGAGAAAAGACAACGACACAGCAAATTGACAATGAAAATAGAATATTAAACTTGGAATGAAAAACGAAACTGACAGACAAATAACCCGACACTCATTGCCGACCCAAAAGTGTTTTAATTTTTTTTACCCACCGCACAAAAATTTTGAAATTCTGCCGACCCACATTGCACACATTGCCAAAGCCCCACAAGCCAACGCTACAACCAAAGCTTTGTCAAAGAGTGCAATTTTGCCGACCCACTTAAAAGAAACTTCTAAAAGATATTTATATGCCTAAGATTTTTGACAATATTTCGTTACACCTAAAAACTGGATTATTAGAAACAATTGAAAGTTCATACAGAGCTGACTTCTGTGTAGGATATTTCAATTTGAGAGGTTGGAAATTGCTGATGAACCACATTGACCATTTTGAAGGTGAAGATAATTGTTGTCGGTTACTCGTTGGAATGCAAAGTCCTGAAGAAAATCTATTAAGACAAGCATTAAGCGAAGCTAAAAAAGGGCTAATGGACAACCCGACTGCTTTAGCACTCAAAAAAGAAATTGCAAAATCGTTTACCAGACAATTGACATTTGGTATTCCGACTAATGAAGATGAAGAATGTTTGAGAAAGCTTAAAACACAGATTACTGAAAAGAAACTTAAAGTAAAATTATTCCTTGCATATCCTTTACACGCTAAATTGTACTTATGCCATAAAAAAGATAAAGATGCTCCTTTGATTGGATATGTAGGAAGCAGTAATTTAACAATGGCAGGACTTTCACAACAAGGAGAACTAAATGTAAATGTAGTTGAACAAGATGCTGCCGAAAAACTTGATAAATGGTTTGAAGACAGATGGGAAGACCGTTGGTGTGTTGATATTTCTGACGAACTTGTTCAGATACTAGAGGAAAGTTGGGCTGGAGAAAACACTATTCCACCTTACTATATTTATTTAAAAATTGCTTATCATCTTTCACAGGAAGCAAGAAGCGGTATCGGAAATTACATTATTCCAAAGATTCTGCAAACAGACCTATTGCCCTTTCAGATGAACGCAGTTAGTGTAGCAGCCAGACATTTGGACAAGCGAGGCGGTGTTTTAATTAGTGATGTTGTAGGTTTAGGTAAAACAATGACTGCATCAGCAGTTGCAAAACTTTTTGAAGAAACATTTTTCACCGAGACTTTAATCATTTGCCCTAAAAACCTCGTTGAAATGTGGGAAGGATATGTTCATACCTATCAATTGAGGGCAAAAGTTCATAGCATTTCAAAAGTTGACAAAAAGTTTCTTGAAGAAACAAGACGATACAGAGTAGTAATAATTGATGAAAGCCACAATTTAAGAAACAGAGAAGGAAAACGCTACGCCATTGTAAAAGAGTATTTGGAAAGGAACGAAAGCAAAGTTATTCTATTGACTGCAACGCCATACAATAAGAGTTATACCGACATTTCTAATCAGTTGCGTTTGTTTATTCCCGAAGATAGAGACATTGGAATATCACCTGAAAATTTTATTCGTGAAGTAGGCGGACCAATTGAATTTATTGCAAATTATCAGTACTCGCCAAATACCTTACTTGCTTTTGAAAAAAGTACCTTTTCTGATGACTGGCAAGAACTTCTTAAATTATATATGGTTAGACGAACCAGAACTTTCATTAAAGAAAACTATTCAACCTATGATGAAAACAAGAAACAGTTTTATTTAACATTCAATGATGGTAGAATTGAATATTTTCCCGACAGATTGCCAAAGAAGATTGAATACTCATTTGACCCGAAAGACAAGAAAGATATTTACGTAAAACTTTACGATGAAGATGTTGTGAAAATAATCAATGGTTTATACCTTTCTCGTTATGGTTTGGGTAATTACATTGACAAGGAAAAAGAAGGCTTGGCAAATGCAGAAGAAAGAAAAATAATTGCCAATTTAAGCCGAGCAGGAAAACGATTGATGGGATTTTGCCGAACCAATCTTTTTAAAAGGTTAGAAAGTTCAGGTTTTTCATTTCTAATTTCATTGGCTCGTCACGTTTTAAGAAACGAAGTTTTTGTTTATGCTATTGAAAACGGTTTGCCACTGCCAATTGGACAACAGGAAAAAGCAGAAATGGACGAGTTCTTAGAGGAAAACGATAATGGCGAAGGTGTTGTAATGAATTTGATTACCGATGAAGCCGAATACAAAAAGTTAGCAAAGAAATATTACGAAAAATGCGTTCTTGAAAAAAACAGATACGACTGGATTTCCAGCAATTTGTTTACTGAATCTCTGAAGGAATTATTGACTAAAGATGCAGAAAAAATTATTTCAATACTTGAAATTGGTAAAAACTGGAATCCTGATGATGATAAACAATTGAATTCACTTGAAAAACTTTGTGAAAAAGACCATAAGAATGAAAAAATCTTAATCTTTACTCAATTTGCCGACACAGCGTATTATCTGTTTGAACACTTGAAAAAAAGAGGTTTAAAAAATATTGCTTGTGCTACTGGCGACCTTGAAAACCCTACTGATTTAGCTCACAGATTCAGTCCAGTGAGTAATAAGGTTAAAAATATAAAAGATGAAATACGTATTTTGATATGTACCGATGTTTTGAGTGAAGGACAGAATTTGCAAGATGCACATATCATTGTCAACTACGATTTGCCTTGGGCTATTATTCGTTTAATACAAAGGGCTGGTCGTGTTGACAGAATTGGACAAGCATCGGATAAAATATTTTGTTACTCATTTTTGCCGCAAGATGGATTGGAACGCATAATACGTTTAAGAGGCAGATTAACACAACGTATCAGAGAAAATGCAGAAGCAGTTGGAACAGACGAAGTTTTCTTTGATGGTGACCCTGTGAATATACGCGATTTGTACAATGAAAAAGCCGGAATACTTGATGCTGACGAAGGCGAGGTTGACCTGACTTCGCAGGCTTATGAAATCTGGAACCAGGCAATAAAAGCCAATCCCGAATTAAAAAAGAAAATTATTAAACTGCCTGATGTTGTTTATTCGACCAAAGAAAAACACGATGATGGTTTTGAAAACAAAAGCGTAATAACTTATCATCGAAATAGTCACGGTTACGAAGTTTTATCTTGGCTAAACGAAAAAGGGGAAACTATTTCAACAAGTCAATCCCGAATTTTGAAAATAGCGGAGTGTTCATTAGATACGCCTGCAATTGATAAATTAGAAAATCATCACGATTTAGTGAAGAAAGCTGTTTTACTTGCAGAGAACGAAGCAGCAAAATCAGGAGGACAACTTGGAAGCAAATCAAGTGCAAGATATAGGGCTTATGGTATGCTTACCCGCTATTATGAGGGTGTGAAAAATACCTTGTTTGATGTGGATGCCTTAAAGAAAACAATTGATGATATTTACCATTATCCGCTTCGTGAAACAGCAAGAGAAATAATAAATCGTAGAATTAAATTGAATTGTTCTGATGATGAAATGGCTTCACTTTGTATGCAATTACGTGATGAAGGACGGCTTTGCATTGTGGAACAAAAAGATCAGGATGGTTTCAGAACACCGCATATTCTTTGTTCAATGGGTATTAAAAAAAGTAATGTATGAGTACGATAAGTAAAAAACAATTCAAACAATATATTGAAGTTTTCGATTTTACTGGTTTGTTTAATCAATTAGGATGGTCTTACCTTGATGAGAAAACACCTGTAAAACTGAAAGAAGAAACGTATTTATTTCATTCCGTTGCTCAAAAGGGCGGTTTCAGAATTTTAGTTTTCAAACCTGCAAAACATCAGGATTTGCCAGACTATGCTACTCGATTGCAACTTGACAGAAAAATAGGAAAATTGTATCGTGAGCACCTGATTATTTTTTGCGATAAAGGCAATGTAACTCAGATTTGGCAATTATTTGTTAAGCAGCTAGGCAAACCCTCTCGTTTGAGTGAAACACGTTGGCATAAAGGGCAAGAACCCGAATTACTTTATCAGAAAACTTCCAACCTGTTTTTTACACTCGACCAGGAAGAAAACATTACGATTGCCGATGTGGTGGACGTGGTAAATGAGAATTTCAGCAAAAATGTTGAACAGGTAACCAAGAAATTTTACGAGAATTTCCGGAAAGAACATAAAAAATTCATTGAATTTATAAAAGGAATTTCGGTCGTAACCGACCGTGAATGGTATGCTTCATTGATGCTCAACCGCTTAATGTTTTGCTACTTCATTCAGAAAAAAGGATTTCTTGATAAAAATTTGAATTATCTGAAAGAAAAATTATCGTATTGCCAACAAAAAAAAGGTAAAGATAAATTCTATGAAAATTTCTACAAAAGTTTTCTTAAGCATTTATTTCATCAAGAATTAGGTTCATCTGATGAAAAAGAAAAAAATATTAAAGAATTTGGACATATTCCATATCTGAATGGCGGTCTGTTTGACAAACACGAACTTGAAAAACGATACGAAAATATTGATATTAGCGATAATGCATTTGAAAATATTTTCAATTTCTTTGACCAATACAATTGGCATCTTGACACCAAGATTACTGCATCAGGTAAAGACATTAACCCCGATGTAATAGGATTTATTTTTGAAAAATATATAAACGACCGTGCCCAGATGGGTGCATACTATACCAAAGAAGACATTACCGATTACATCAGCAAAAACTGTGTTGTGCCATTTTTATTTGATGAAACAGAAAGCACCCTTCGACAGGCTCTGGGTGCAAAAAAGTCAGAAACAGTTTTTTCAGAAATATGGCAAATGCTAAGAGAATCGGGCGATACTTACATTTACGATGCAGTAAAAAAAGGTGTTGATATTCCATTACCTAAAGAAATAGAAATTGGCATAGATACAAGTAAACCAAACCTGATTGAAAGACGAAAAGACTGGAATAAGCCAGCTTCGGAAGAATATGCTTTGCCTACAGAAATATGGCGTGAAGTAGTTGACCGCAGAAAACGCTACAAAGAAATTAGAGAGAAAATAGATAAAGGCGAAATTATACACATCAACGATTTTATTACTTACAATCTAAATATACGACAGTTTACACAGGATATTATTGATAGCCACAACGACCCCGATTTTGTCCGACATTTTTACGAAGCATTAAGCAATATTACAATTATTGACCCAACCTGTGGCTCAGGTGCTTTCCTTTTTGCAGCAATGAATATACTTGAACCACTTTATGAAAGCTGCATACAAAGAATGGAAAACTTTGTTGAAGAAGCCCCCAAAGGTAAGTATGCAAAATTCGAAGAAATTCTGAAATATGTAAAAGCCCCTGAACATCCCAACCTGAAATATTTCGTTTTCAAAAATATAATTCTTCGCAATTTATATGGCGTAGATATAATGAAGGAAGCTGTTGAAATAGCCAAACTTCGTTTATTTCTAAAACTTGTTGCAACGGTTGAAGCCGATTATAAGAAGCCTAATCTTGGACTGGAACCTTTGCCTGATATTGATTTTAATATTCGTTCGGGAAATACATTGATTGGCTACGCCACAAAGAAAGAAATTGACGACTTGCAGGGAATGTTTGTAACCCCCAAAATGAAAGAACAGATACTGGAAGAATGCGACCTTGTATCAAGAGCATTTCAACGGTTCAAAGAAATTCAGCTAAAAGGTTACGAAAACAAAAAGGAGTTTACCAAGGCCAAAACCGAATTAATTGCCCGTTTAGATAAACTTGCTGACAACTTAAATAAAATATTGCACAAACAAAATTATGAAGGTTCTGACTATGGCAAGTGGTTAGAAACCCACCAACCTTTTCATTGGTTTGCTGAATTTTATGAAATTATTAATGATAATGATGGTTTTAGTGTTGTAATTGGCAATCCACCTTATGTTGAATATTCGAAAGTTAGAGGAACGTACACATTAAATGGTTTTGAGACAGAAAAGTGTTACAATCTTTATGGATATGTAATTGAAAAAAGTTATAAAATACTTAATAAAAAGGGGCTTATTGGGATGATTATTCCAATAAGTGCTTTTTCAAATTCAAGTATGGAATCACTTCAAAAATATTTTCGAAAATTCAAATTAACTTATTTATCAAACTATCATCAACGACCAGCCGCTCTTTTTGAAGGTGTACTTCAACGACTTTCAATTTTCATTTCATATAAAGAGAACATTGATACTGGTGTTTATTCGACAATTGTATTTAGATGGAAATCTGAAACACGTAATCTATTATTTCAAAGTTTATTTTATGTAAAGGGAGAGCAAGATAAACAGTACAATTCATTAAAAATTGGTTTTGAAATAGAGCCTAATATTTTTAAAAAATACTTTTCACAAAATACAATTTCAGTTTTAACTAATCCAACAGCCATTAGAAACAATTCTATTTATTATAGGACTGCTGGCGGTGGTTATTGGGTTACAATATTAAATTCTCAATTTCAAACAACTTCTTTGAGTAATAAATCTACATCTTTTCAAGAAATATATAAGGCAAAAGTTATTTCGGCAATCCTAAATTCAAATCTTTTCTGGTGGTATTATTCTATAAATTTTGACCAATTCAATTTTAAAGACTATATGATATTTGGATTTAGATTTAACTATCCCAAGGAATCCAAAACTATTAATGAATTAGTAAGGCTTTCAGAAAAAATGGAAAGAGAACTCCTAAAAAATGCAACAACATATGTAATTAATAGTAAGACAAGAGGTAGCAATGAGACAATTACATACAACAAATACTATTCAAAAGAAACAATGGACGAAATAGATACTGTTTTAGCCGAGCATTATGGCTTCACAGAGGAAGAATTGGATTTTATCATCAATTATGATATAAAGTACAGGATGGGTAAGGAGTTGGAGAATGGGGAGGAGGAATAGCTAAAATTATTTAACTTTGTAATTTATGACAGCAGTATTAGGAATATTAAACAAACAGGCGGTTGCCATAGCAGCCGACAGTGCCGTAACAGTTGGCGGGCCTGAAAATCATAAAATTTTCAACAGGGCAAACAAGGTATTTACTTTGTCAAAAAGGCATCCGGTAGGCATAATGCTATACAATTCGGCTTCCTTTATGGCAACACCCTGGGAAACCATTATAAAGATGTATCGAAACAAACTTGGCGAAACTTCATTTGCTACCTTGAAGGAGTATCAGAATAACTTTTTAGAATTTCTTGCTTCAAAGAATTACTTTGCTAACGAGGAAATGCAAAGAAGTTATTTTGCAAGTTTTGCTTTGAACATTGTTGATATTGAAATTAATAATATTGTCATTAAAAATCGTGTGTTATTTGAAAACCCAACAGAAGAAAATAAAAAACAAATTATTCTTCTTTTGGAACAGCATTTCAATTCAATTAAAGGTTTTGTTCAAAGTAATAAAAACATTTGTTCTGAATTTGAAAATTACACATTCAAAGATTTTAAAAAGTTTTCTGATGTTGTATTTGAGCAGATAATTAATAATCGTTTTTCCGACAATGGCGTTATTTTACCAGAACCACTAATAGAATTAATAAAAGAAACCATCTTTAGCATTCTTTCCACTAAAGAGAATAGGACAAATCATACAGGTCTTGTATTTGCTGGTTTTGGTGAAGACGAAATATATCCCCATCTGCTTCCTATTAATGTGTCAATGGTTTATGATAATAAACTAAGATATTATTTGGATGAACCTAATTGTGCAGACATATCTGACGAAAATAGCGGTGCAGTAAGACCTTTTGCTCAAACAGATGTGATAAATACTATTTTAAGCGGAATAGACCCTGAATTAAACAACACATTTTTAAATAATTTTGGTTCACTCTTCGATAAATATAATAAATTCTTGCTTAATACAATTGGCGATTCAAATCCCCTACTTTCAAAACAAATTCAATCTGTTGACATCAGAAAGTTAGTAGGCGAATATGCTTCAATGAATCAAAATATTTTACGCGAAAATTATATTAATCCTTTAATGAATGCCGTTAGCCATTTATCAAAAGAAGACCTTGCGGAAATGGCAGAAAGTTTAATTTACTTGACTTACCTGAAAAGGCGTATTACCAATGCAGAAGAAAGCGTTGGAGGACCTGTTGATGTTGCAATCATTTCAAAAGGTGATGGTTTCATTTGGATAAAACGAAAACATTACTTCAAACCTGAACTAAATCAATTCTTTTTCGATAATTACTTTAAAATTTAATCATATGTACAAGTCATATTTCATACCAGAAGAAAACCAAAATTGTGTAATGGAGCCTGATGCACTATCGGTTTTCAAAAAAGAAAAAAATGCTCCAAGTCAAATAAGACAAGGGATGCCACAAAATCAAATCGCTGAAATTGTTTCTGATAAACTTATTGGTTACATCAAAAATCAATTTGAAGAAGTAAAAAAACAAAGTCAGAAAAACAAATAGAGCATTGTGGAATATTTTGGCAATAAAGACCTTTTAAAGCATACCAAAACAGCTTTTTTGTGTAGCCGTTCTATTCCTGCATCAGCAGTATTAAAATGCTACGATTGGGCTATTGCACAGCGTGAGGCAGGTAATTGCATTATTAGCGGTTTTCATAGCCAATTGGAAAAAGATGTCTTTTATTATTTGTTGAAGGGAAATCAGCCAATAATTATTGCATTAGCCAGAGGTCTAAAAGAAAAGATTGAACCGGAACTCATAAAACCTTTAGAGGAAGGAAGAATTTTAATCATCAGCCCTTTTGACAAGACAGTAAAACGAGTAACCGAACAAACAGCCGAAATACGAAATAAAATGATGATTGAACTTGCCGACAACATTACAGTTGGTTACGCAAGCGAAGGTGGGAATCTTGAAACATTATTAAAAACAACAAAAAAAGAAATTACAAGATTAGTATGAGCCATCGCAGCAGCCACACACATTGTCAAGCCCCGCAAGCCCAAGCTCAAACCAAAGCTTGCCAAAGAGTGTGTCTGCCCCAACCCAGAGAGAATTTCAAAATTTTTCTCCCACGCTTAAAAGAAAAAAATTAAAACACGCCAACACACGAGCGACACAGACACAAAAGAAAATGAAACGAATGTCAAGTTTAATATGAAAGTGCAATTTGACTCAGACACACGGACAGACAAGAACCGCCAGTGCATAACACATAGAGCGATAGCCGAAAAGCCCTAAAACGAAAGCCCGAAAGAATTGATACTCTTTCGGGCTTTTTGGTCTATCGCCTGTTCAGCGACTCCGACATCACTTATTTGAGCGTAGGGGGTAAAGTAGCCGTTTTTTCAATGTTTGTTATAGGGATGACGTCATTTCGGGTTTAAGTTT
>Ga0209604_1003617_pt1 | contig 10526 bp, 6 predicted proteins | sample AD_UKC097_MetaG_FD_184405 | JGI IMG/M metagenome (GOLD analysis project Ga0209604, IMG submission 184405) | Active sludge microbial communities of municipal wastewater-treating anaerobic digesters from USA - AD_UKC097_MetaG (SPAdes) (version 2) | ecosystem: Engineered > Bioreactor > Anaerobic >... | reverse complement strand
AATTCGTCCCGTTCCACCTCAGTTAAATGCACGCGATATTTCTTCATCGGCCGCTCCCACCGGTCGGATTCCCGCTGAGAGCAGAGTATCACAATATGCGACACTATACAAGTGACATGACACTAGAATCCCTGTTGAGATCCAGTGGATAACAGATCTGTGAATAGAATAGTCCCGCAGCGGGGAGCTGTGACGAATGGAAAAATGCATGCTGCTAACGTCGCAATGTCCCCATCCTGCCCCGGCAACGAAAAACGGACTCCCCGGATTGCTCCGAAAAGCCCGTCGTATCTGGTGCCGATGGCCGGACTCGAACCGGCACAGGGCTTGCGCCCCGAGAAATATTAAGTCAGCCCGAATGGCATACATTAGAATCCATTAGAACACATAAGAACATATATTTCAATAGATTGGAGGAAAGTGCCTTGTTGTCATGGGTGCTGATTTGTGCTCGTTTCTTCCGCTCGATTGCCCCAAGAATGCCCCAAATCGAACCCACCCACCACCCCCCGAAATCAGATCGGATCCGAAACGAATCTAGGCGCTCATGAAAACGCGGTTTAACAATTTCCGGATAGCCTCACCGACCGATGACTCCGGATTCATTTCACCTGCAGGTGACTCGGCAGATTCACCGACTCGGGCATTTCCTACCCGGTCCCTGCTATCCCTTCGGTTTGATTAACTTCTCATAGGGGGGATATCCATGCAAGGGTTCCAGCTCCGCGGTATGAGTGATGAGATGGGCGTAGTTCGAAAAGCTACCCGATCCGATGCCCTTGGCGATCGCGTTGCGAAGAAGCTCCACGGCACTGTCTCGTTGCCCCAGCTGTGCCATGATGCAAGCCCGTTGGAACGTGAGTGCTCCGAATGCTTCACTCTTTTCATGTTGCGTAAGTGTTTTGGCACATTTACGAGCTAGCTTAATGTCTCCCGTAGCAGCGGCCAATTTCCCCAATTCCCCTGAGAAGTTGATATCTTTAGGACACTCCTTATCAAGCAGGGAAAATACACCCTTGGATTCTTGGCACCGCCCTGCCGCAGCCAGGGCTGATCCCAAAATAGGCCGTAAGGTTTTCTGCTGATCCGAATTGGCGTTACGCAGACGGCTGCGGCAAAGATCGACCAGGCGATTCGCGATTCCAACAGAGGCAGCCTGAAAGCCATGTATACGCAATTCTGTGGTCGCGGTCATCATGTTGTCCAAGTCGCTGGCCCCCCAACTGTCCGGCGTGGAAAAACTGTCCTGCAGAACACGCTCGACTTCCTCGACCCTTCCCATGGCCGACAAAGCCATGATTTCAGCATCAAGGATAAAGTGAATCTCATTGTATTTGGAACGAGCCCGGCGGGCTTCGATCAACTCCCGATCGTGTTCACCCATCTGGTGCAGCGCGGCCGTCAAGATCCGAAAGATCATGGCTCCCTGAATTCGGTTGCGGTCGACTTGAAGTTCCCAATGCAACGGGCGGGATAAGACGTTGATAGCTTCTTGAGGCCGGTTGGCAAAGTATGCAAAGACTCCCAACTGCAGGTGATATTGGATATTGCCTGGGACCGCCTTGACCATTTCTCGAGCCAGATTCAGAGTTGATTCTCTTCTTCCTTCTAACAAGGCTCTCAACATATCGAGGCCCAATCGAAGCTCCAGTTTGAGCCGCCCTCGTCGGTGCTCAAGGTATGAGATTTGTTCCAACAAATCTTGTTGGTCGCCTTGCAGGGAATATGCCCCGATCAGGTTAAAACGCGCAGTGTCAAAATCGGGGGCGATCTCGAGCGCTCGTTTGAGGTGGATGATGGCTTCCCGAGAATTGGAGTAGATTAATCTGGTGCCGGCCAGAAATTCTTGATATGCCTCTCGTGTAGGGGGTTGTACCTCCAGGCTCAAGAGATCCCAATTGGCATCGAGAAATCGAGCAGCGAGCGCATTAATGATCCGCCGTCGTATCTCGTCAACGGCTTTCATTGGCTGATCGCTCTTCACGGACACCGGTTCGACGGCATACACTAATTTATGAGCGGCCGCGTCGACGATCTTCGGATGAAATTGAAGATTTGGACCGATTAGGTAATAAGAGCCTGTCACCACGAGTCTGGCTCCGGTCGCTTTCGAGAGTGTAGAGACGGATTGACTCTCGATCGATCCTTCTCCCAGTTTTTCCGTCAAGTCAAACACATAGCCACTGGGCACAACATCGATTTCCGGCATCCTGGACAAGCCTTCGCAGATCCAATCCGCGGCGATCATGCCGATCGATTGGAAAGCCTTATCGCCCGTCTTGTTTTCAAAAACAGAGATCACAACTCCTTTCGGATTCAGGTCTGAGGCGATTGGAAGGGACGATACGGCCTTCTGATGATTGTTCCAGATCCATATAGATATTGTGATCAATCCCATTATCAAGAGTGCTGTAACCAAGGGAAACAGCCGATGCCGGCGTAACCAAGCGCTTGTCCTCCGTGGCCAACTACCGGACCATCGCGTCTTCCGATCCGTAGCCACCGGCCCGGGCAATCCCGCCTTCTCCAACTTCGCCCCGAGCTCTACCATGCTCTCAATCCGCTGGTCCGGATCTTTCTCTAGGCACTGCAGGATGATCCCCTCCAACTGTGTCGGAATGTCAGGAATCACCTTCGAAGGCGTCGTCGGGTCTTCGTTCAGGATCCCATAGATCACCGCCTGAGGGTAGTCTCCGTAAAATGGCTGTTGACCCACTACCATCTCGTACAGCACCACCCCCATCGACCAGATGTCCGTGCGTGCGTCCACCGCGTCGCCCCGCGCCTGCTCCGGCGACATGTACGCCGTTGTCCCCGGCGTCGTCCCGCTCCGCGTCAGCACCGATCCCCCGGCCAGCTTCGCCAGCCCGAAGTCCAGCACCTTGACCAGTCCCCCCTCGGTCACGAACAGGTTGGCCGGCTTCACGTCCCGGTGCACGATCCCCCGGGCATGGGCGTCGGCCAGCCCCGCCGCCGCCTCGCCCGCGATCCGCAGCGCCTCGGCCAGCGGCAGCGGGCCCCGGGCGATGCGGTCCCGCAGCGTTTCCCCGGTGTAGCAGGCCATGGCGATGAAGAGCTGGCCGTCTTCGGTCTCGCCCACCTCGTAGACGGTGCAGATGTTGGGGTGGTCCAGGGCGGCGGCCGCTTCGGCCTCGTGGAGGAAGCGCCGCTTGGCCTCGGCGTCCCGGGTCAGCTCCGGCGGCAGGAACTTCAGCGCGACGGTGCGCTTGAGCTTGGTGTCCTCCGCCCGGAACACTTCGCCCATCCCGCCCGCCCCGAGCCGGGCGATGATCCGATAGTGGGAGACGGTCCGCCCGATCATAACCCCTCGCCGGCAGCCCCAACAACAGATCGGATCCAGCCGATCCTCTTGGAGTAATTATACTCCTATGCGTCGGCGATTCCAGCTGGCGCCCAGACCGGGCCGGGCGGTCACTTTGGTGCGGACAATAATCGGGTCAGCTTCTCTTCCAGAAGCGGCAACCAGGTCGTGCCATCCGTTGAGATCCCTTCCACGTAGGTGTCAGACATCCGGTCCGCCGAGAGGACGTCGGTGCCCCGCATCTGATACTCCTTGCCGCCGGCGATCAGCGTGCCTTTCCAGCTCCAGGTTTTTCCGCTGACCGTCACGGTGCCGTGGGAGAACGTCCGGTCGCTGAAGCACATCGTGAACGGGTAGTTCTTGCTGGCCGCATCAAAGGTCAGGATCTGCATCCCCTGCATGCCCCCACCGGCACCGCCGGAGCCAAATCGGCCTTCCAGGAGGAAACCGCCCAGGGTCATCTGCCAGGTGGGCTTGCCGGCATACCGGATCGCGGGCCCCAGGGGACCGGCCTTCTGTTCGCCCACGAGCTCCCAACTTCCGACCCACACCTCCAGCGCCTTGTATTCCGGCCCGGGTTGCGGTCCCGGGGCCTGCGCCGGCCCCGCACCGGCAGTTTCTGCGGAGGATGGCGGCAACTTCGAGGAGTGGCCCGCGACGCACTGCCGGCAGATGGAGCGCTGGCGGTAGCTCTCTGCATCGCCGGGATCTTCCGCGATAGCCTGGCTGAACGCGGTTTGCGCCTCCGGCATACTCGCGCTGCTTCATCAGCGCCTTGCCCCGCTGGAAGTGGGGCGAACGCTCGTCGCTCCACGCGGCGGCCGTGGCGATCAGAGCCAGCATCAGGCAACCGATGAAGTGGCGTAACGGATGGTCGCAGCGCATTGCCGCTTCCAATCGAGCGAAGATCGTGACGAGAGGATAGCACAGTCCGGGGTGCGACATGTGTCTGGCGTCACGGGAGCCGGCCGATTGGGAGGGGCGTGGACGTGGCCCCGTGCGGCGGCGATGGTGTACAATGAGGCGAATATCAATGCGGACCCATCGGATGCGATCAGAATGGCGGCGGGAGGTCAGCCCCATGCGGTGGACACGTTGTCTGATGATCGGTTGGGCCTTGGTTTGCGCGTCGGCGCTGCCACAGGCGGGCGGGGGCACGCAGAACGCGGGCGCCGCCTTGTCCACGGCGGTGCGGCATTTGGGGTACAAGGTGGAAAAGATGGGCGACAGCCCGGCCCCGACCGCCGACTATTGGTCCGAGATGCAGCGGATGGGCCAGATCCCGCCGAATCTTGCCCGGCATATGGCATCCGGGTACTCCGCGGTGTGCGTCTCCAGCCGCGGCCCCACGCAGGTGGTCATCGGGCTCAGCCTGTTCGACACGGCGGCGGATGCGGAAGAGCGTCTGCACGCGATCCATCGCTTCCGCCAGGAGCGGCTCCGCACCCAAGCCAAAGGCTGGGTGGGGATGAAGGGGGAGATCCGGGCCGGAGACTTCCAGAGCTGCCCCGGCTACTATTCTCTGTTGACCGATCACTCCTGGGCCGAAGATCCGGACCCGCCGCGTTTCGAATACCGCTACTGGGTTCAGGGGAACGTCATGGCGGAATTCGGCGCGCTCTACCGGCGATCCGGTGGAGTGTACGGGGTGGACGACGAGGCGGCGGTGCTCCATCGGGAGCTCGCCGGCGAGGGCTTCCGGTGCGGCGGCGCAGCGCCGCCGCCGCCGGCCGTGCCATAGCGGACTACCCGTCCGGATCGGCTCCGACGATCGCCACTCGATCCGCCCGGGCGCCCCGGCCGCTGCACCACGTGAGTCGAAGGAAGATCTTCGGTGAGACTGTAATGGGAGTGTGACGAATGACCGACGACCAGCCGCGGAAGATGCGGATGATGGATGCGCGTACCACGGGGTATCCGTTTGCCGATGCAGACTTGGCCCGGCGCCTGGAGCGGGCGGAGGGGACGGCCAGCGCCCGGTTCGTGGAGGCGCGGGCGCGCCTCGAGCCGGCGAGCGGCGCGTGCTGGATCGAGATCGGCGGCGCGTACGCCATGTTCGACGGCGCGGATTCACCCCTGAGCCAGACGTTCGGGTTGGGGCTGTTCCAGCCGGGCGCGGCGGAGACGCTGGCGGCGATCGAGGAATTTTTCAAGGCCCACGGAACGCCGGTCTGCCACGAAGTCAGTCCGCACGCCGATCCCGCCCTGCTGTCGCTGTTGCCGGAGCGGGGCTACCGCCCCGTGGAACTGACCAGCGTGATGTTCCGGCCCGTCGCGCGGGATATCCGCCTGGCGCGTCCGTCCGCCCGGGGGATCACGGTGCGGCAGACCGCTCCCGCTGAGGTGGAACGGTGGGCGCAGACTTCGGCCCGCGGCTGGACCGAGCATCCCGGACTGGCGGATTTTCTTCTGGCCTTCGGCCGGATCTCGGCGGCGAGCGAAGGCGCCCAGCCGTACCTGGCCGAACTGGACGGCAAAATCGTCGCCACGGGCATGCTCATCGTGGCGGGCGAGGTGGCGCTGCTGGCCGGCGCCTCCACCGTTCCGGCCGCCCGCCGGCGGGGCGCCCAACTGGCGCTGCTGGAGGCGCGCCTCCGCGCGGCGGCGGAGCAGGGTTGCGCCATCGCCATGATGGGCGCCGCCCCGGGGAGCGCTTCGCAGCGCAACGCCGAGCGCCACGGTTTTCGCGTCGCCTACACCCGCATCAAGTGGCGTTTAGGCAATTGAATCTGAGTGATGTTGATCTGATTGGAACAATCCTGTGTTGCAGGCTGAGACCGAGAACCTTCGAAATATATATTTCCTGCTATGGACGATTCCCACGGGGCCCGAGGACGCCTGGATGGCTGTGCTCGGCCTGCTCTCCAGGTCTGAACCTTCCAGGCGATTCAAAATCAAATAGGACAGTGGTCATCGAGCGAATGGGGGCTCGAGACTACCACGGCCACCTGAGGGCGGGTCGGGTATTGGATCGATGGTTGCAACATTATGTATGGGGGTGAAGCATGAGACACGCGGTGACGGCTTTGTTGATCCTGCTGGTCGGTGGTTCAGTATTGTGGGCCGGAACGGGCCGGCCGAACGAGATTTTTGGCGGGGTGGCTGCCGATGCCGACTCCGGCGACGGCATGGCCGGCTTCTCGGTGGGGTACGCCCACTATTTCACCGGCAATTTCGGACTGGTCTCCGATTTCCGCGGCCATTTCCAGGACTCGCGGGAATACTACCAGTGGCTGGCCGGACCGCGCTACACCTTCAATCGTGGCGGTTGGGTGTCGCCGTTCGTCCACGGGCTGGCTGGCATCGGGCATCACAACTTCCCCGAGTGGGTCCAGCCGTGGGGCGGAGCGGACACCACCATGTTCGTAGCCGGCGGCGGTGTCGGCCTGGACGTCCGGCTGAGTCGAAACACGTCACTCCGGCCGCTGCAGCTGGACTTCCTCCGCCAGATGGGCGATGTGGACCGAACCCACATCGGCTATACATTCGCGCTCACCTTCCGGTTCTAGCTTAATCGGTTGAACGATCGGACACATGTCCCGAACCCAACGCCGCGACCTTACGGCACCAGAAAATCCACGATGCCCACGGACCAGCCGTGGGCCAGGCTGGCCCGGTCGTGGGTTTTCTCGTACAGGGTGCCGTACGTCCGGGCGACGGGGCCGTACCGGCGCCTGATGTAGTCGATCGCCCGCGCGGGATCGTGGCGGGCCAGCGCGCCGGCGACGAAGTAGCCGTAGTACAGCGTCACACGTTCGTCCAGGTTTGCCATGCCCGTGATGAACGCGAGGCTCCGCTCCAGCAGCCGCGGGTCGGTGGGCACGGAGCCCAGCATCGCCGCGGTGGCGTGGACGCTGGGACCGCCGTCCGGGTACAGGCGGTAGCCGTGCGTCGCCGGATCGTAGAAGGCGTGGTGCAGGCGATCCGGGTCGACGCCGGGATCGAGCCCGGCGCGAACACACGCTTCGAAGTGCCAGGCGTTGACCACGGCGTGGCACAAGGGGCCGGGCTGACGCCGCATCCCCCGATGGCCGGTGTCGGCGGCCTGAGGATCGCGGGTGTCCCAGTCCACGAAATGCCAGCCGGGCACGTCCGCGACGAGCCCGTCGTCGCGGCGGTACAAGGCCCGCCACTTGAGCAGGGACTCCCGAACGAGCGCCAGGAGGCGGGGATCGCGCCCGTGCCGCAGCGCCGTCAGGCAGAACGCCAGGTGGTAGGTGGGCATCGCCAGGCCGCGGTAGTCGGGGCGGCGGACGGGCCAGGCGCCCTGGACCATGGCGGCGGCGGGGTCGTAGGACGTGGCGATCTGCGCCAGCGCGCGTTCCACGACGGGCAGGCCGTTCGTCGTCAGCTTTTCAAGAGCGATGGCGGACATCCGCAGGTCGCCGGTCCACTGGGCGCGCTCGCGCCAGCACGTGTCCACCGCACCCCCGTCGATGCACGCGGTGAGGTTGTTGCGGCAGGCCTGCAGGATGTCGGCGGTCAGGTCGTCCGGCGGGGAGAGACGGGCCCACTCCAGCGGGTATTCCTGCCGCCAGGCTGTCACCTCGACGGCGCCGACGGGAACACCGCCGAGCACGTGGATGTAGCGGCAGCCTCGCTGCCCCACGGGCGCGCCGCCGATGACGCCGGGCGCCACCGCGTCGGCCAGGCGCACCTTGGTCCGCTCGTGGTAGGCGGTGATCAGGTTCAGGTCTTCCACTTCACCATAGAGAAGGGCGACGCCGGCGGCGAGAGGGTTGCGCACCTCCACCCGGTGCAGGCCGATGAGAGGGAGTCGGCCGGTGCGGTGGAACAGGTTCTTGAGTCCGACCTGGCGTGTGCCGGCGAACACGTCGGCCAGCCGGTGCGGCTCAAACGGCAACCGGAGGCCGCCCCGGCGTGGCGTGTCCGTCCACTCGATCGCCACCGGCACGTGACGCAACGGCGCGATGGCCGGCTCCACAGCCGCCCAGTCCGGCCGCTCCGCCGACTCGAGAGGCAGGGGGGCGCCGGGGGCCACGGGGGCGCGGACCACGTTCTGGAACGCGAGCTGACGGTCCATCTGGGCGGCGAACGTGACGGAATCATCCCGATGGCAGACCCATTGTGCCGTCGGATCCAAGTCGGCCAGGAAAGGGTCGGGGAACAGACAGCGGAACCAGAGGCTGACGGTTTCGGAATTCAGATACTGCAGGCGGACCCAAACAGTCGCCGCGTGCGTGGCGTCCCAGGTGTCGATCTCCACGGTGCCCGACGCGCAGCGGAGGCCACCGGCGCCGGCGAAGGCACCATCGAGCCAGAGCTCGTACGCACAGTTCGAAGCCAACCGCAGGCGTCGTCCGCCGGACGTGACGAAGAGCAGCGACGCCTCCCGGACGTCGCGCGCGTCGAACACCGGCCACATGACCCGGGCGTTGTCGGCGATCAACCTCACCGCGATGCCTCCGGTTCGCCGCATTTCATCGTGTTCGCAAATGCTATCACAATCGTGCTCACGACCGTACTCGTTATCTCAAACCGGCGGAGCGGGAACTCATTGATTGGGAGTGTTCGGAATTCACTCGTTCAACCAGCCGTTCATCAATCGGTCCAGCGCCTGCGTCATGAGCACGATCCGCCGGTTGGCGATCGGAACACGAACACAATCCGCCGGTTGGCGACATGGAGGTGCCGCGAGCGGCAGCGAGCGGCGCGAAAGCCCACTCGTCACGCCTTCCCCCAGGTGCCCGACCACACTGTCTGAGCCGCTTGAATACCCTCCCATCAAGGATCAAATCATCACCCGCGATCGAATACGACACACCACGCTGCGTGCGCTGCACTGCCGTCACCGTGATGGAATGGTGTCGTGGCGCCGGCCGGTTGGGGGCGGCTGGCCCCTGGCGCCGCTCGCTGCCGCTCGCAGTACCTCCCGCCTGCCGGCTGTTCGTTTTTCTCATGGTTTCAGTCAAGAAAATCTTGCCAGCAGAAGCCAGAGTAACGGGAGTTACCGAATACTCATAAAAGCATTCGAAATCCGAGTCCAGTTCATCCGACGAAGGGCTCCGTCCGCGAGGCACTCGAAGATTCCGCGAGGAATCAGCATGTTATGAGGCATCCATTTGGTTTGAGAAAAAACATATAAATGTGACAAATTATAAAAGTTCATGCGATAATCAGGATGGGTTGTCGGTCACTACCGTCTGATCCAGCTCTGGCAGCTCCCCCGGACACCGTGTCGGGAACCAGTGAGTATTATTCAGAACACACCAAGGACGGATTCATGCCAAGAAGAGAACCGCGATCCGCAGCCATCCTGAAGGTGAAGCTCCGCCTGTTCTTTTTCATCGCGCTGATTGGCCTGTCAACGCAGTTCGGTTTGATTCCGGCCGCCCGTGGGGCAGACCGCGTCATCTACGACGACGGGCTCCGCAACGGCTTTCAGGACTGGAGCTGGGCCACGCGCAGCCTGACCCAGTCGGCGGTGGTCCACGCCGGTGGGGCGGCCGTATCGTTCGAGCCCGACGGCTGGGCGGGCATCTACTTTCACGTGGACGCCGGCCTGACAACCGACGCGTACGAGGCGTTCGACTTCTGGATCCACGGCGGCGCCGCCGGCGGCCAGGCTCTCACCGTGGCCCTCTACACCGGCACGTCGCTGGCGGGCTCGGCGCCTCTGGCCAATTACCTGCCGGGCGGCGTCCTGCCGGGCGGACAATGGGTGCACGTGCGGGTGCCGTTCGCGGACCTGGGCCTGGCGGCCGGCGTGATGAACGGCTTCTGCCTGCAGGACCGTTCCGGTGGCGACCAGGCGACGGTGTATGTCGACGACATCCTCGTCGCCGAACGCACCGGCCCGCCACCCGAACCCACGACCGTTGCCGTCAGTGTCAATCCGGCCGCCGACCGCCGGCCCGTCAACCCGCTCATCTACGGGGTCAGCTTCGGCGAGGCGGCCCAGCTCGATGCGCCCGGCTTCACGGTGCGCCGCTGGGGCGGCAATCACACCACGCGCTACTCGTGGCTCGCCGACACCGGCAACCGGGCCATGGACTGGTTCTTCCTGAACATCCCCGAAGACAATCCCCACCCGGAACGCCTGCCGGACGATTCGGCCGCCGACGTGTTCGTCGACGAGACCCTGGACGCCGGCCGCGAGGTGCTCCTGACGGTGCCGCTCATCGGCTGGACGCCCCGGGACCGCGCGGTGCGCTGGGGCTTCTCGGTGCAGAAGTACGGCGCC
>Ga0209604_1003614_pt1 | contig 10527 bp, 4 predicted proteins | sample AD_UKC097_MetaG_FD_184405 | JGI IMG/M metagenome (GOLD analysis project Ga0209604, IMG submission 184405) | Active sludge microbial communities of municipal wastewater-treating anaerobic digesters from USA - AD_UKC097_MetaG (SPAdes) (version 2) | ecosystem: Engineered > Bioreactor > Anaerobic >... | reverse complement strand
AAGCTTGTTATCGGGCTATAATAAATTTACTGCTGCCTAATCTTCTAAGGTTTTTTTGCCCGGTCGGCAAGGAAATTGTTGCTGTGTAAAAACCGCTATTCAAAAACGAAATATCTATTTGCGTGCTTTGCAATGAAGGTAAATTTTCTGCATAAACTCTGTGCCCGATTATGTCAAATATTTCTACAAAGGCATTGGTTTCCATCGCTTTATGAAACTCAATTTTAATAAATGAATTTGCCGGATTGGGATAGATAGTGAACCCTGGATGCTCTTGAGGAAGGGGTTTGCCAATGCCGCTTGCCGCTTGCGGTTTGGTGCCATAATAAAAGCACAGGCCGCCTGCAAAATTTCCGGTGATGATGTCTTTATAACCGTCGTTGTTCAGGTCATACACGGCAACACCCGAACGCATCCCTTCACTGATATATCTTGTTGCCGAATCCTTGTCCACAAAAATCAAAATCGAATCATAAGCCGTAAATTTACCATTCAGGTTTGATTCAACATCTTTATAATAAAAAATTCTTCCTGTTTCCGACCCTGAAAACAACTTTATTTTATTTGAATTATTAAAAAAACAGGGTGTGCTGTACCCATGCACTGAAATGTCCGGATCGGTCACATTTACCTTTCCGAGGCTGTCGGTTATTTTGGTAAATACCGGATTGGTGTTGGTTCCGGTGTTTTGATAATACGAGAGTAACCCTGTTTTGTTTCCAATGGCCAGGTCTAGCAGGCTGTCGTTGTTTAGATCAAAAAGCTGGGGTGCGCTATATGTACCAACATCAATGGATTGGTAATTAAAAACCGGTGTATCATAAAGAGGTAAATTTCCTGCGCCTGCGTTGTTCCTGAAATAGAGCAGGGAGCCGTCCGACACGCCGCATATCATGTCCATATCACCGTCATCGTCCACATCGCCGAAGGTGGGCAGCAAACCGATGAGCTTTAATGCCGAAAGGCTGCCATAATCATTCGTTACAAGCCGGAAAGCCGGATTAGATGCCGTGCCGGTATTTTCCAAAACCGCTATTTGTGAACAGAAGACTGCCTTCAGGTAACCAAATTCATAATAGGAAGAGTCCATGTAACCGTAGTTTCCGATGATTATATCCTGAAGGCCATCGCCATTATAATCGTAAATTACCGGATAGGCGCCAGTGCCCACCTCTATCATGTCACCCTGCCAGAAGTCGGATTTTACATAATCAAATACAGGAATGGTGGCTGTTCCGTTGTTTTTGTAATACCAAATGCTTCGGGTGTTTTCAGCCAAGGCATAAACCGACGAAAAAGGCGATACCAGCAGGTCTTTTTTGCCGTCGTTGTTTACATCCAGATAACTGGCTACAGGAAAAGAATTGAAATTTACAGGGGTGGTATTCGAAGGGAATAAGGTGTCCTGGCTCACCATATGAGCCGAATCGGCAGTCCCGCCATTGGTGAGTTTTATAAGGTTAAAATAGTCAACATCGCCCAGTATCATGTCAACGAGACCGTCGCCGTTAAAATCGTTGGCCAGCATGGTCGAACCCACGTGCCGCGTGGCCTTATCGGGATCAACAGTATCGTTGCGCCAGGGACAGGGGACATTCAAACTTAGTGTATTATCGAGGGAACTTTCGGCAAAATCTCCCCAGCAATGATAACTAAGCTCATAGAGTAGCGTATCGTTGGTGCCCGTTAACTCCTGCGAAAGATTCTGGTGCATTTCGAGGAATGTGCCCAACCCGAAAAACACCAGTATGTCCAGATCTCCGTCGCCGTCAAGATCGTGTATAGCGGGATAATCATCGTTGGTAACCATGATGTTGGAACTGCTGCTGCCCATATCCGAGTTCAGCATTGGATAAATAAGCTGGAACTTTAAAATAGTGTCTGAAATGTTTTTATAAACAGCAATACCTCCGGGAACATAAGTGAAAATGTCGTTTTTCTGGTCATTATTATAGTCAACAAAATGCGCCCACCCGTTTAAGGCCGGAAAAAATTTCTGATAATAAGGGTCATATGAATAACTGATACTGTCGGGCAGATTGTTATTGATAAAAGTAAGCACTTTATTCCCTGTTTTGTCAAAAGCCACCATGTCGTTTATACTGTCAAGATTCAGGTCGAGTTCCGAAAAATGACATGAGTTCATTCCTCCGGCCCATGCAAAAACAAGAGGATTCCCGTTCGAGGCAGTCGTATAAACCGAGAAATCTTTTTTAAATCCATAATCATATTGAATTTGACAATATGTAAAAGGCCTTGCAGTAAAAAACAAAAAAGAAAAAAGAAAAAATTTGGTTAATGCATTCATATATGGGGGAGGTATTTGTAATGTCTTACTCACAAAGGTATGAAATATACCCCGAAAAAATAACATTAAATTCCGCAGTATGTTTTTTTTAAGAAAGTTTTAAATATATGATTGGTTATTTACAAAGGAAATTCTATCTTTGCAGCTTCAAAAAAATAAGTACTTAAAAAACGTTGTAAGATATGCAAAACAAAGGAGTTTTCAGGTTTTTGGCGATTTTAATCGCCTTAGTGTGTTTATTTCAGCTGTCATTTACTCTATGTACACGCATGGTTGAAAAAGATGCAAAAGAATTTGCTTTAAGCGGTAATGTTGACAGTCTTGCCACCGCGTTGGCCAAGGGAATCCCGGAAATGGAACTGTATTACAAAGACTCTATTTCCAACAAGAGAGAACAATACTACTTAGATTCAATGTCGGGTGAAGTAATCTATAATTTCGCCTGGATACGCAAATATACCTACAAGGAATGTAAAGAACGCGAAATCAATCTGGGTCTTGACCTTAAGGGCGGTATGAACGTTACCCTGGAGGTTTCCATTCCCGATATTATAAGGGCTCTGGCCAGCAATACCAAAGATCCTTTCTTCAATAAAGTAATGGACGATGCCGTTGAAATGCAAAAAAACAGCTCGGCCGATTTTGTGTCTTTATTCGAGGCTTCCTTTAAAAAGAACAATACCTCTAATGCCAAGCTTGCTTCTTTCTTTATTGTAGGACTCAAAGACAAAATCAATTTTAACACCTCCGACGAAGATGTGCTTAAAGCCGTTCGGGTTGAAACTGAGGGCGCTGTCGACCGTACCTTTAATATCCTGCGTACCCGTATCGACCGCTTTGGCGTCGCCCAGCCCAATATTCAGAAATTATCTGGTTCAGGAAGAATTTTAATCGAATTGCCGGGTATAAAAGACCCCGAACGTGTCAGAAAACTCATTCAGGGAACCGCTAAACTCGAATTCTGGGAAACCTATGAATACAAAGATGTTTATGGCTTTATTGAACAAGCTGATAAAAAAATGAAAGCCGTTATCGCCACCGGCGACACCATGGTAGGGGTTGATACTACCGCTATAGCCACCGGCGATACCACTGCAGAAAAAGCTGAAACAACAACTGTGGCAGCCGAAACCGCTGATGATACCTCCTTGGTGGAAAAAGCCATGAGCGATACCACACAGGATACTGCCGCTAAAGGAGAACAATCTTTTGAGGAATATGCCGCCGAACACCCGCTGTTAGCCTTTTTGCAACCAGCCCTTATTCAGGATGAAAGCGGAAATTATTATCCGAACAAAGGCCCAGTGGTTGGCTACTGCCGGTCTTTCGACACCGCCAAGGTTATGGCCATGATACATCACCCCCAGGTGCAAATGATATTCCCGCGCGAAATCCGGTTCATGTGGTCGGTGAAACCCATTGATGAAAAAGGTACTACTCACCAGCTGATTGCCCTCAAAGCCTCGCGCGACGGGTCGGCATCACTGGCCGGCGATGTTATTGTGGATGCCAGACAGGATATTGACCAACAACAGGGTAACCAGATTTCAATGAGCATGAATTCCGAAGGAGCCACCAAATGGAAAAACCTCACAGCGGCCAATATCGGAAAATCCATCGCTATAGTCCTGGACAATATGGTGTATTCTTTCCCGACGGTGCAGGGCGAAATCCCCAACGGACACTCCTCCATCACAGGAAACTTTACCCTGGAAGAAGCCAAGGATTTGGCAAATATTCTTAAAGCCGGGAAACTGCCGGCCCCGACAAAAATTGTAGAAGAAGCCGTTGTCGGCCCTTCGCTGGGTAAAGAAGCCATCAACGCAGGTTTATTGTCGTTTATCATCGCCTTTGTGCTCGTGCTGATTTATATGGCGCTTTACTATGGCAAGGCCGGATTTGTAGCTGATATTGCCTTATTGGTAAATATTTTCTTCCTCCTGGGCGTCTTGGCTTCCCTGGGCGCTACGTTAACTCTACCCGGTATCGCAGGTATTGTGCTTACCATGGGTATGGCCGTTGACGCCAACGTTATTATCTATGAACGTATCAAAGAGGAGGTGAGAGCCGGAAAGGGAATGAAACTGGCTATAGCCGATGGATACAAACATGCTTATTCGGCTATCATCGACGGAAACGTTACCACCATTTTAACCGGTATCGTATTGTTTATCTTTGGTACAGGACCTATTCAAGGCTTTGCTACCACACTTATCATAGGTATCCTCACCTCTCTGTTTACCGCTATTTTCGTATCGCGTTTGATTTTCGAAAGCATGACCGCCAAAAACCGTACGATCAAATTCGGTAATAGTTACACCATTAACGCTTTCACCAATACCAAGATACGGTTTATTGACATCCGTAAAAAACTATATATTGTTTCTTTAACCATCATCGTCATCGGAATAATCTCTCTCTTTGTCAGAGGGATGAATTTTGGTATCGACTTTACCGGTGGACGCACCTATGTGGTCCGTTTTGATAAAGATGTAAAAACCAATGATGTCCGTACTGCGCTCGAACAATCCTTTGGGCAAACCCCCGAAGTGAAAACCTTCGGACCCAGCAACCAGGTGAAAGTAACCACGAAATATATGATTGATAACACTGATAAATCAACAGATTCCATCGTGGAAAACAAACTGTACGAAGGCCTGAAGTCAATTTATGCGAGCCCTATCACTAAAGAAGATTTCTTGAGTGATAAAGCCGGTAAACTACTGGGAAAATTAAGCTCCAATAAAGTGGGACCCACCATAGCTGACGATATCAAATTATCGTCCATGTACGCCATCATCATAGCTCTTTTTGTAATATTTGTTTACATTGCCATCAGATTTAAAAAATGGCAATACGGATTAGGTGGTGTGATATCATTAACCCACGATGCTTTAATAGTAATATCAATGTATTCGCTGTTCTGGGGAATACTACCTTTCGGCATGGAGGTCGACCAGGCGTTTATTGCCGCTATTCTTACTATTATCGGGTACTCTATTAACGACTCCGTAATCATTTTCGACCGAATCAGGGAATATATCGGGCTTTATCCCAAACGCGACCTGAAGGAAAATATGAATGCCGCTATGAATAGTACTCTGGGCCGAACCATTAATACCTCAGGAACGACAGTGATTACCTTGCTCGCCATGTTTATTTTGGGTGGCGAAATGATCAGGGGATTTATTTTTGCCTTATTGGTTGGTATTGTAGTAGGTACATATTCTTCTATTTTCAATGCTACCCCTCTGGCCTACGATTTTATTATGATGCAGAAAAAACGTAAAGAAAAGAAAGAATTGAAACTCCAGGCAAAGAAATAACGTATAATTAAAAAATTTAAAAAAGTTAAGAAATTTCAGCCAAAGTAAAATATTGATAAGAAAATATTACAATGCTAATTAGTTGATAATAAGCATTGTAGTATTTTTTTTAAAAAAATATAAAAATGTTCTTTTTTTTAGTGTTAATTATTTTTTTAAATTAGCAAACTATTATTAGGGTTTAATACTATTTTATATGAGTAAGAAAATATATCTATTAGGCTTCGTTGCATTTTTATTTCTCTTATTTGTGCAGGCCACACCATCTGTTGCGCAGCGTAATTATTCATCCGACGCCGATGAGGCGTTTGAAACAGAACAATACACTGTTGCTATTGATTTGTATAAACAGGCCTATAACAAAATTAAAGGAAATAAACCCGAAAAAGGAAGAGTATTGTTTCGTTTGGCAGAATGTTACCGAAAAACCGGCAACCACAAACAAGCTATAAACTGGTACACCCGGGTTGTTAAATCCAATTACCCGGATCCTATAGCTCATTTGTATCTTGCAGATGCTCTGAAAGCTGATGAACAATATGCCGAGGCAATTGTAGAATATAAGGAATACAGCAAACTGGCCCCCAGCGATACCCGCGGAACTTCCGGTGTGGAATCGTGCGAATATTCAATAAAATGGAAAGATGACCCCACCCGGTATGTGGTTGAAAATGTAAAAAAACTTAATAGTAAACAATCTGATTTTTCACCATATTGGGCCGATAAAAACTATAAAGCATTATTATTTACCTCAACTCGCGATGGCTCTACCGGCAAATCAACCGACGGATGGACAGGCCAGAGCTTTTCCGATATCTATATTACCACATTAGATAAAAAAGGTGCTTGGAGCGAACCTTTGCCGGCTGATGAAAACATCAATACCGATGTTAATGAAGGAACTCCCTGGTTAAACAAAAAAGCCAATGTTATTTATTTTACAAGGTGCCCCTATCTCAAGAAATCCAAAATGGGCTGCCAGGTATATTTTGCCAAAAAACAAGGCCGCGGATGGTCCACACCCGACACACTCAAACTGTACGACGATCTGAGTATGCATATAGGACATCCTGCATTGAGCGAGGACGAACTTACAATTTATTTTGCTGCTGATCTGCCCGGCGGAATAGGCGGAAAAGATATCTGGGTGGCTAAGCGCACCAAAAAAACAAAACCTTTCGATAAGGCTGTGAACCTCGGGCCAACCATTAATACTACAGGTGACGAAATGTTTCCTTACCTTAGGGATGAAAGTACTTTGTATTTCTCCTCTAACGGACACGAACACCTTGGACTTGGCGGACTCGATATTTTTGAAACCAAACTCGAAGGCGGTAAATGGTCAAAACCTGAAAACCTGAAATACCCCTTGAATTCAGCCGGCGATGATTTTGGCATTATTTTCAAAGCCGATAAAAATGAAGGTTTCTTAACATCAAACCGTAAAGGAGGAAAGGGTTTTGATGATCTTTATTCTTTCTATCTGCCCCCCTTATTATTCACGCTTCAGGGCGTAGTCAGAGACGACAGCACCAAACAAATCATTCCCGGAGCCTTAGTACGGCTCGAAGGCTCTGATGGAACCATCATCGAAGATTCCACTGATGCAACAGGAACCTACCAGTTTGGCAAAACCCAGATACGTGAAAATACATCTTACGAACTCAACGTTTCTAAAGATAATTATTTTGCTGCTGTCGGCCGCGAAACTACAGTTGGACTGAAAAGCAGCAAAGACCTTATCCACGATTTTAACCTGGCGCCTATCCCCAAAGTACCTATTGTATTGCCCGATGTACTTTATGTAATCGGACAGTGGTACCTTACCCCACAGGCAATGGACTCGCTCAACTGGCTGGTGGATGTGCTTAACCAAAACGAACGCTGGGTTATCGAATTGTCTTCACATACCGACATCAGGCCTATAGCCATGACGAACGACACTCTTTCGCAGCGCAGGGCGCGGTCTGCTGTTCATTATATTGTTGACTCTATGGGCATACACCCGGGGAGAATTTTTGCCAAAGGCTATGGCGCCAATAGGCCGCGCATACTCGACCGCGACAAAACAGTGTTTCTTGATGGTGCCAAATATCCGCAATGTAAGGAAAAACCATTCTTCTTCCCCAAAGGAACCGAGTTAACAGAAGCTTATATCAAATCGCTGAAAACTACCTGCGAAAAAGAAGCTGCGCACCAGTTGAACAGAAGAACAGAGTTTACTATTTTAAGTGAAGACTTTATGGCTACCGACCTTAATGATTCTACAGCTACTAACGTAGTCATTCAGGTAAACCCCATGGACAATGTGCTTACGATCCTGCCCAGCGGTAGCGGCACTTTCGAAGGCCGAAGCGTCATCAACGGTATTTCATCCGACTTCAAATATGAAGCCGATGAAGAAGGTATGCTCATTTCCGAAAAACTCGTTATGCGCCTGCTGACAGAGTACCGTGTTACCAAATCAGATTTTAAAGATAAGGATAAAGCTTTCAAGGAAGATGGTTCTATCGTTGAAGATGCTGTGGTGACCATCAAGAAAATGACCATCGCCAAAAAAACACAGGAATTCTTAACCGCCAAGGTGGTGAAGGACCTTACTAATGATGTTATTATCGGTTCTAAGGTGCTGACCAAATTCGGCGAATACTATATTGATGATGAAAAGAAACAACTTATTTTCGGAACTGCTCCGGTCGTTCCGGAAAATCCTGAAAAATAACATTTGTATTAATAAATAATATTTAAAAAAGCGTCCCGATAGCTATCGGGATGCTTTTTTTATTAAAATGAAATGACAGACCAGGAAAAATACAATCAGCGGGGTGTATCTGCCTCAAAAGAAGATGTACATAATTCTTTGAAAAACATTTCAAAAGGATTGTTCCCGCGATCTTTCTGTAAAATTATTCCTGATTATTTTGGTCAGGATGATGCGTATTGCTCTCTTATGCATGCCGATGGTGCCGGGACAAAATCATCCCTGGCCTACCTTTACTGGAAGGAAACAGGCGATTTGTCAATATGGAAAGGTGTGGCTCAGGATGCCATTGTAATGAACACCGATGATCTGCTATGTGTTGGCGCCACCCAAAATATTCTATTATCATCTCTCATTGGCCGTAATAAATTTCTTATACCTGGTGAAGTGATTTCGGCTATTATCAACGGTACGGAAGAAGTATTACAGATGATGCGCGACCATGGATTGTCAATTTATTCCACAGGAGGCGAAACCGCCGATGTGGGCGACCTGGTGCGCACCATAGTTGTTGATAGCGTTGTTTCCTGCAGGATGAAACGTGAGGAGGTCATTACCAATGAAAAAATTGCCCACGGCGATGTAATTGTCGGTTTGTCATCATGCGGACAAGCCACTTACGAAAATGAGTACAACAGCGGCATGGGAAGCAATGGACTCACATCGGCCCGGCACGAGGTGCTGCACAAGATGTATGCACAAAAATATCCGGAAAGTTTCGATGGATTGATCCCCGAAAACCTTGTGTACTCGGGCGGTTATAAGCTTACTGATGTGGCCCCCGGAATGCCTGTGAATATAGGTAAAGCGTTGTTGTCGCCTACCAGGACCTATACCCCGCTGATAATTCAGATACTCACTCAGTTTCGCAACGATATTCACGGGATGATACACTGTACCGGCGGCGCACAAACAAAAATTCTCCATTTCATCTCCAACCTGCACATAGTGAAAAACAACATGATGGCGGTACCGCCGTTATTCAGGATTATTCAGGAACAAGCCTCTTACGACTGGAAAGAAATGTATAAGGTGTTCAACATGGGACACCGCCTGGAAATTTATACCACTGAAGAGATTGCCCGGCAGATAATAAGCCTCGCCCAGGAGTTCCATATTGATGCGCAGGTTATCGGCTATTGCGAGTCCGCCCCTAAGGCTTCACTGACCATACGTTCGGAATTTGGCGACTTTGATTATTAGCTGCGCTATTATTATTAATTTTGTGAAATTTTTAAGATATGCTTGATAAACTCAAGGCGATTAATGATCGCTGGGAAGAAATAGGCCGGCAGATGAACGAGCCCGATGTGATGACCGATGTTAAAAGGTTTATCCGCCTGAGTAAAGATTATAAAGAACTTACACCAATTGTGGAGGCCTATAAAAGATATGATACCATAATAAACCATATTGCTTCTGCAAAAGACGTTCTTTACAACGAGAAGGACGAGGATATGCGGTCGCTGGCAAAAGAGGAGGTGGACAACCTTTCAGAAGAAAAGGAAAGGCTGGAGGAAGAAATACGTGTAATGCTTATTCCGGCAGACCCTCAGGATGGAAAAAACGCCATCGTCGAGATTCGTGCCGGTACCGGTGGCGACGAGGCATCAATTTTTGCGGGCGACCTGTACCGTATGTATGTCAGGTTTGCCGAAATCAAAGGCTGGAAAACCGAACTGGTAGATCTTACCGAAGGGACTGTTGGTGGCTATAAGGAAATCATTTTCAACATCAACGGCGAAAATGTTTACGGACAAATGAAATATGAGTCGGGGGTCCATCGTGTGCAACGTGTCCCAAAAACCGAAGCACAGGGGCGGGTGCACACTTCGGCAGCTTCGGTGGTGGTGTTGCCCGAAGCGGATGAGTTTGATGTGGAATTAAAAGATTCCGATATACGGAAAGACACCTATTGCTCTTCCGGCCCCGGCGGACAGTCGGTTAATACGACTTACAGCGCCGTACGACTCACCCACGTGCCCACTGGAATCGTGGTTACCTGCCAGGACCAGAAATCACAGGTTAAAAATCTCGAAAAAGCTATGTCGGTGCTTCGTAGCCGCATCTATGAATCGGAATATCAAAAATACCTTGACGAAATTTCGTCTAAACGAAAAACTATGGTCTCT
>Ga0209604_1003607_pt1 | contig 10550 bp, 6 predicted proteins | sample AD_UKC097_MetaG_FD_184405 | JGI IMG/M metagenome (GOLD analysis project Ga0209604, IMG submission 184405) | Active sludge microbial communities of municipal wastewater-treating anaerobic digesters from USA - AD_UKC097_MetaG (SPAdes) (version 2) | ecosystem: Engineered > Bioreactor > Anaerobic >... | reverse complement strand
TAGGCAGGTTCTGCTCATGGCTAATTCCTAACCCTAATTAAACCCAGACAAATAAATTTAAGCAGATGAAAACAAAACTTTTATGCTTTATCCTTTTGTTAGCCGTAATTCCTGTCCTTGGACAGGTAACACCTCAAGCGCCGCAGAAATTTTCCTACCAGGCTGTTCTGCGAAATGCCGATGGTACGGTTATTGGCAATCAAAGCGTTGAGGTGCAGGTGAAGCTTCATGCGCAAGCTGCCGACGGGGCAGTGGTGTACACTCAAACTCAAACCGTTGAGACCAACCAGTTTGGCCTGGTAGCTTTTGCAGTTGGCGGTAGCAGCGGATTTGAAACCATTCCTTGGACCGATCCAATATTCATGGAGATCCTTGTAAAGAGATCGGGCGAATCCAGCTTTTCCTCCATGGGAACTACCCAGATTATCTCGGTTCCCTATGCCCTTGTTGCCAACAACGGTATTCAGGGGCCTTACATTCAGGGTCAAACCGTTTTCAGCAATGGCGGGGGTTGGGTCGGCACTAACCGAGTGATGGTGGCCGACAGCTCGGTGGTTGTTACTACACCCCTTGGCCACGACTCATCAAAGCCAATTTTTGCCGTTACCAACGCCAATGGAGAAATGGTGATGGCGGTTTACGAATCGGGCGTGAGGTTTTATGTTGAAGAGGAAACTACCAAGGGAGTAAAGGGTGGATTTGCCGTGGGCGGTCTCACCAACCAGGTGAAAGAAACAAAAAGCGGTGAGCCCATTTACTACATGAACATTCAGCCAACACAGGTTCAATTTCTAATTGAGGAACCAACGGAGAAGGGGGTTAAAGGTGGATTTGCCGTTGGCGGGCTCACCAACCAGGGAAAGACGTTAACTCCTACTGAAAACTACTTTGAGGTTAACAGGGACTCCGCCCAATTCCTTACTCCATCGCTGGTATCTCAGGGTAACATAACCACTCAGGGTAACATTACTGTTAGCGGAAACATTACCACCAACGTTGGGCAAGCTGATTCCACACTGACCGATGTTGACGGCAACACCTATCAGACAGTTCGCATTGGATTCCAGCAGTGGATGGCCGAAAATCTTAAAACAACGCACTATTCTGATGGAACGCCGATTGACACCGCCGTCCATGTCTATAACGACTGGGCTTACCCCGACTCCATCAACATATACGGCAGGCTCTACAGCGGACTGGCTATTAGCAGCGGTAATAACGTTTGCCCCGATGGTTGGCATGTTCCAACTCCTGACGACTGGAATGAGCTGTTTACATTCATTGCCGGTCCTGCAGGGATTTCGGATATGCAATCCAGGGTTCTTGTTCTCAAAAAATTGTTAGAGCCAGGCACCATGATGGAAGGAAACGGCTACTGGAATTACCCCATATACCCCACCAACGAAACGGGGTTCACTGCCAGGCCTGCAGGACAAAGAGACTACCTGACCTACTATTCCGAACTGCACGACTATGCCTACTTCTGGTCATACGTTGTGGGTGTTGGGTTGCAACAGGTTTCCATGACAACAATGGATGGAGGTAATCTAGAAATTATGCCACCATCAGATTCTAATTACTCATTCTCAGTTAGATGCTTGCAAAATCCTTAAAAAGAGAATTTTTAGCAACAGGCTAGCTCTTCTAACTTAGAACAACTTGCGCTCTATAAAGTATAGCTAACTTGCTGCTCAGCTGGCAAAGATCAAGGGTCGGAGCAAGGTTTACTCCGACCCTTATTTTTCGCCCTGCTAAATTTTCGCCAGAATCCCACTTGCCACATCCATGCTACATATTCAGTAATCCCCAAACGCCGGCCAGGTTTAACAAGCAAAAACTCTTGCCTACCCGTTTCATCCGACATTATGTACAGACTCAACAAAATTGTTCAACCCATGTTACACATAGAGTTGAAAATTTAGCGCATTTTTGTCGTTGATTTTTAAACTATAACTAAGGGGCAGGCCTGCTAAACACTTTAGGTTTCAGCTGTAAGCTGGTGGTGAACAGGCTGCCATGCGGATACAAAATAAGCACCCACAGGATGAACAAAAAAAAGGTTATTATAGCTGGTGGGGGGTTTGCCGGAATTCAGCTTGCCCGAAAGCTCGACCAGCGGCTATTCGACGTGTTGTTGGTAGATAAAATCAACCACCACCAGTTTCAGCCGCTTTTCTACCAGGTTGCCACCTCGCAACTTGAACCATCAAGTATTTCCTTCCCATTAAGGAACATCTTTAGCAGGAAAAAAAATGTTCAGATTAGACTAGCTGAAATCCTCTCCATTGATCGAAATGAGAGCAAAATCATTACCAGTATAGGCGAATTTAGCTACGATTACCTGGTGCTGGCCATGGGCTGCACCAACAACTTTTTCGGAAATGAAAACATTAAAAAAAATGCTTTCACTCTAAAAACAACCTACGATGCCATTACCATCAGAAACCACATCATTCTAACATTCGAAAAAATTGTATCGGCTAAGGAGGACGAGCTCGAAGCGCTTAACAACCTTGCAATAGTTGGTGCCGGCCCAACAGGAGTTGAACTTGCCGGCGCATTTGCCGAAATAAAAAAGAATATCCTGCCAAAGGATTACGCAGGTGTTGACTTTTCAAAATTCAACATAATTCTAATCGAGGGTACCCGAAACACGCTTGGCAGCATGAGCGATGCCTCAAAGGTGGAGTCAAGAAGGTACCTACAGCAAATGGGCGTTACAATACTGACAGAAACTTTCGTAGCCGACTACGACGGATATCTATTAAAGCTGAGCAACGGAGAAACCATAAAAACAAAAACGGTTATCTGGGTTGCAGGAGTTACCGGAAACAACATCGAAGGGCTCCCGGAAGCTGCAAGGGCTCCCGGAAACAGGATAAGCGTTGACAGGTTTAACCGGGTTAACGGATGCGATAATGTATTCGCAGTAGGCGACATAGCCTACATGGTAACCCCCAAGTACCCCAAAGGGCACCCACAGGTTGCCAACGTGGCCATTAACCAGGCAAAACTTCTGGCAAAAAATCTAAAATCCATTCAAACAGGCAAAAAGCTAAAGGCGTATGAGTATAAAAATTTGGGGACCATGGCCACAATCGGCCGGAATAAGGCTGTGGTTGACCTACCCCACATTCATCTTAAGGGTTATTTTGCATGGTTCATCTGGATGTCGCTTCACCTCATGCTCATTCTTAGCGTGAGAAACAAGCTGATAATTTTTATCAACTGGGCATGGTCGTACCTGACCAAAGATACCTCGCTCCGATTAATCCTCAAGGAGGATAAGCCCCGAACCAATACATAGCTAAGTAGAATTCATATTCTCACTAAACCTTCAGGAACACTATTGCATTTCCGCCAACCGTTCAAAAACACTACTGTAGAAACTCAAATCCACAAGATACCCGTGGCCGATGCTCTAAATTAATCTATAGAACATCTTAAGCGCATGCGAAGGGGAAAAGGAATTTTCTGGATGAAAAATCATTCCCTCTAACCTAGAGCGGTCAACTAAAAATCCTGCCGCCATATTTAATCATGCTGAATATCTGCAACATACAGCACGGATAACATCAAAAGATATTTCAATTCCTTTAAAATTTGTTGCCGTTACCTGCCAATTGATTTACTTTGTGCAAATTTTTTCATCCATATATTATTAAGGTATGATTCAAAACCTGGTAATAGTTGAGTCCCCCGCAAAGGCCAAAACCATTGAGAAGTTTTTGGGCAAGGAGTACGTGGTAAAATCGAGCTTTGGGCATATTCGCGACCTATCCAAAAAGAATTTAGGTGTAGATATCGCCAAAAACTACGCTCCGGAGTACATTGTAAGCGACGACAAGAAAAAAGTTGTTGATGAGCTTAAAAAAGCCACTTCCGAAGCACAGATGGTTTGGCTAGCTTCCGATGAGGACCGTGAGGGAGAGGCAATTGCCTGGCACCTGGCTGAGGTTTTAAACCTCAACCCTAAGAAAACCAAGCGGATTGTGTTTCATGAAATCACAAAAAGCGCCATACTAAATGCCATTGAAACACCCCGCAGCATAGACCTGGACCTTGTGAATTCGCAACAAGCCCGAAGGGTGCTGGACCGGCTGGTAGGCTTTGAACTTTCGCCAATTCTCTGGAAAAAGGTTAAGCCCGCCCTTTCAGCCGGAAGGGTGCAATCGGTTGCCGTAAGGCTAATTGTGGAACGTGAACGCGAGATAATTGCCTTCACACCAACACCATACTACAGAGTAACAGCCATATTCATGGCCGACTCGGAATTTAACGCCGAACTATCGGTTAGGCTATCAACTTTCGAGGAAGCATTATCCCTGCTGGAGCATTGCAAAAATGCCACCTTCACAGTGCAGGATGTTACCAAAAAACCCTCAAAAAAGGCACCCGCTCCACCATTCACCACCTCCACCTTGCAACAGGAGGCTAGTCGTAAATATGGTTTTTCTGTTGCGCAAACAATGTCGATAGCCCAGAAACTTTACGAAGCAGGCCACATAACCTACATGCGTACCGACTCTGTAAACCTTTCTTCAACAGCTATTGCTGCCGCAAGAGATGTAATAGTAGCAGAATACGGTGAGAAATACCATCAACCCAGACAGTACAAAACCAAAACCAAAGGTGCCCAGGAAGCGCATGAAGCCATAAGGCCAACCTACCTCGACAGGGTTAAGATAAGCGGAACCAGCACCGAGCAAAAACTCTACGATTTAATCAGGAAACGAACCATAGCCTCCCAGATGAGCGATGCCCAAATTGAGAAAACTACTATAAACATTGATATATCGGGATCGCATTACAAATTTGTTGCTTCCGGCGAAGTAATCGTGTTCGACGGATTTCTCAAGGTTTACCTTGAATCGTCCGATGACGAAGCCGAGGAAAACGGACGTGAAATTCTTCCCCCGGTAAAGGCCGGCCAAACCCTAGCGGTAATGGAAATTGTTGCCAACGAACGTTTTACCCAACGTCCCCCAAGGTACACCGAGGCCAGCTTGGTTAAGAAGCTCGAAGAGCTGGGTATTGGCAGACCATCAACCTACGCACCAACTATTTCCACAATCATTTCCCGCGGCTATGTGGCCAAGGAAGACAGACCGGGAGTTGAGCGAAACTATAAGTCCATAATCCTTAAAAATGGTAAAATAACCCGGCAGGAAAAGGTTGAAAACTCCGGTGCCGAAAAAGCCAAACTTTTTCCAAGTGATATCGGTATGGTGGTTACAGATTTCCTACTTGAGTACTTCAGGGATATCCTCAGCTACGATTTTACCGCCCACATCGAGGAGAAGTTTGATGAGGTTGCCCTTGGCAAACTCGAGTGGACAAGAATGATCGACGAATTCTATAAACCCTTTCACTCCCTTGTTGAAAAAACTATCAAGGAGTCGGATTACACTAAGGGTGAACGTGTGCTTGGCATTGATCCGGTTAGCGGTAAACCTGTGAGCGTCCGTATAGGCCGATATGGCCCGGTGGTTCAGCTGGGAGAGGCTGACGCTTCAAAAAAAACAAAACCACAGTTCGCCAGCTTACTAAAAGGACAGCTGATAGAAACTATTACCCTTGAGGAAGCATTGTCGCTCTTCAAGCTGCCTCGTTCCCTTGGAAACTACGAAAACTCTGAGGTTGTTGTTGGCGTTGGAAGATTTGGACCCTATGTTCGACATCAATCCAAATTTTACTCGCTCAAAAAGGACGATAACCCCCTCACCATTGATCTCAATAGAGCGGTTGAGCTGATTGAAGAAGGACGTAAAAAAGAACGCGAAAGGGTTATCAAAAAGTTCGAATCCCCTCAAGTAGTTGAAATCCTAAATGGTAGATGGGGCCCATACATTTCATTCAACAAGCAGAACTACAAAATACCCAAGGACAAAGATCCGAAATTGCTTACCTTCGATGACTGCATGAAGCTCATTGACGAACAGGCTGAAAAAGGAAGTAAAAGGAATTCTACTGCCAAAAAAACTTTGCCCAAGCGACAGGGGAAAAAAGGAAACACAAAATAGTTTGCCATTTGGCGCCACCATATAACTTTTAAAACCATGGACGAGCTGCTGTCATTTTTAACACCCACAGCCATTAAGGGGGTTAACTTTAGCTCCCAAAACAGCCGTATGCTCCAGCAACAAGTAGTCCCGCTTAACAAAACTAACTACAAGCACCTAAAAAAAAATGATATAGTTGTAATCGGCGTAAATGAAAGCCGTAACTCCCCAAATCCATCTATCAAAAACTCCCCTGAAACCATTAGAAAGTACCTTTATGGGCTTTCGACCATAAAGCTAGCCGGTAAAATATATGATGCAGGCGATCTGGTGGAAACCAGCACCCCCTTAAAAACCTATGAGGCCTTAAATCGAGTTGTAGAAATTCTATTCCAGACCGGAGCAGCAACAGTGGTATTGGGCGGAACCCAGGAGTTAACTTACTGCCTTTACGAAGGCGTAAAGTCTAACAAATCGCTGGTAACAATTTCCATTATCGATTGCCTTATTGATGCCGACGAAGACTTGTCTGATTTTCATTCACGTAACTATGTCAACAGGCTGCTGGGCGAAAAGCTGCGCTCGCTTTTCGAATTAAGCATTGTTGGCTACCAGGGCTACTATGTTGGCGGAGATATGGTTAACCTGTTTCAGAAAAACAATCACGAACTTTTACGGCTTGGCTATGTCAGGAGTAGCTATCGCGAGGTTGAGCCAACCCTTCGAAATGCCGACATTGTAAGCTTCGACATGGAAGCCATAAGGGCCTGCGACTCTCCTGCCAACACCATTCCCTCTCCTAATGGGCTCTACGCTGAGGAAGCTTGTCAACTTGCCCATTATGCAGGTGTTGGAGAACGAGCTAGCCTTTTCGGAATTTTCAACTACAATCCTGATACGGACAACACAGAACAGTCGGCCTTACTTGCAGCCCAGCTAGCATGGCACTTCATTGAGGGTTATTCAAAAAGGAAAAACGTTCCCAAAACCCTAAATACACCTGACTACCTGAAGTTTATCGTAGGAACTGGCACATCAGGAGTTGACATGGTTTTCTACTGCGACGAAGCGCTCGATCGCTGGTGGATGGAGATTCCTATTTCCCCTGAAATGGGCATTCCCACCAATAGAATTATTATCCCATGCTCCCATAGCGATTACACCCTGGCAAGCCGACAGGAGCTGCCCGACCGGTGGCTCCGAATATTTCAGAAAATACAGCAGCTCTAGTGCAGCTCATCTTTTGCTTTAGGGTTAAGCTGTAGCTGCTATTGTTAAACTTGACCCTACTTTTCTATATTTTTGAATTATACGGTAACCCTTTTGGTCAAAAATCTGTATAACATTCTGCCTTCGGTTAAAATTTTATCATATTTGTTGATAAATTTGTATGCCTCTAATTTTTTTGCTTACTTTACTATCTAATTGAAAAGAACGTTGAATATTTTTTATGCTTTTTATATATAGCTATGCATAGCTCATCCCGAAAATTTCTGTTATTCCAGCTGTTTCTCCCTTTTGCGGGCATTCTAATGGCTCAGCAGGATCCACAATTTAGCCAAATTCTGTATAATCCAATGAGCATCAACCCCGGATATGCTGGCAGCCAGGAAATGATAGGAATAGGGGCATTTAACAAGCTTCAATGGACTGGTTTTGGCGATGGGGCTCCTGTTAGCACTACTGTTAGCATTAATGCCCCCATCGCACCATTTGGTTTTAAAAGCGGTTTGGGGTTGAGCATACTAAACGACCAGTACGGATTTAACAGCGACCTGGGCATCAGCTTAGCCTATGCCGCACGGTTCAAACCAAAACTCATAAACGGTAGCCTTGGAATTGGAGTAAGCGGAGGTTTCGTAAACAACACCATTGATCCAAAGTGGAACTATCCGGTTGCAGGAAACGACCAGGCAATTCCCCAACAGAAAGAAAGTTCTGTGAACCTTGACCTTGGGCTAGGCCTTTTCTACACCACCGACTATATGTTCTTCGGCGTTTCGGCAACCCATATTAACCGGGCTAAAATCAACAAAAGCCCCATACCTGCACGCTATACCCCTCAGTACTACATTTCCGGAGGTTACATCGTTATGTTCCCATCTAAAACCTGGCAATTTGAACCCTCAGTACTGATAGTAACCGACATTAAATCGTCAAGATTATCCCTAAATTCAATTGTTCGGTACAATAAAAAGTTTTGGGGCGGCGTTTCATACCGTATAAATGAGGCAGTTACCGGAATGATTGGATTTGAACTCTTCAACGGATTCCGAATAGGTTATGCCTACGACTTCAGCCTTAGCCGGATAAGTAAGTATAATGACGGATCGCACGAGTTCATGCTGGGTTACAGTTTTCAGCTTAAGAAGGAGAAACCGCCCCAGCAGTATAAAAGTATAAGATTTTTATAATTTTTTTTTCATGAGTTTAAAAAATTTGCGTTATTTGCTAAATAAATATGGCAGTATGAAAAAACTCCTTCCTATAGGCATTGCAGTAATTCTGCTTTCCAGCTGTTCTCCAGGAGGAAATGGCGAGTTAACGGGAGTACCCGGTCGTAGAGGCTTCTCTGAACCAACCCCCTATGGCATGGTATTTATCCCAATGGGATCGTTTACAATTGGTAGTAACGACCAGGATGTTGCGTGGGCCATCAATTCACCCACTAAAACCGTGTCGGTTGATGCATTTTGGATGGACCAAACCGAAATAACCAACAACCAGTACCGCCAGTTTGTGTACTATGTTCGCGACTCCATAGCCAGGCGTATGCTGGCAGAGGTTAACGATGAATTTGTCATTACCGAGGATGAATTTGGCAACCCCATAGATCCTCCTGTTCTAAACTGGGAAGTACCAATTGACCCCAACGACGAGGAGCAGATGGAAGTGCTTAATAACATGTACTACTCTAAAGAGGATGCCTTTTACGGAAGAAAGGAAATCGATACCCGCAAGCTCTTTTACGAGTACTACTGGATTGACATGAAGCAGGCCGGTCAGAAAAACAACCGGTATAACTTTGAAACATTAAGCTACGATAAAGGAGAGGTGGTCAACAGCCTGGGAGAGAAGGTTAAGGTGGATAACCGCCAAAGTTTCATCATGCGCGACATGGTTAATGTTTACCCCGACACGCTATGCTGGATTTCCGATTTTTCTTACGCTTTCAACGAACCTTATGCAAACAGCTACTTTTGGCATCCGGCATTCGACAACTATCCTGTTGTAGGAGTAACCTGGAAGCAGGCTACAGCTTTCTGCATATGGCGAACCCAACTTCTTAACAAGTACCTTGCCCCTGAAGGAATTACCATTCAGGATTACAGGCTCCCCAGCGAAGCAGAATGGGAGTATGCCGCACGCGGTGATCTTGATCATAGCATGTATCCTTGGGGTGGCCCCTACACCCGTAACATAGAGGGCTGCTTTATTGCAAACTTTAAACCCCTCAGAGGAAACTACATTGATGACGGCGGATTAATTCCCATCGCAGCTGGTAGCTATGAACCTAATGACTACGGACTATACGACATGGCCGGCAACGTTGCCGAATGGACAGCAAACGCTTTCGACGAAAGCACCTATTCCTTCATGCACGATATGAATCCCGACTATAAGTACAATGCTAAACCTAACGATTTGCCTGCCATGAAGCGTAAGGTAATTAGGGGCGGCTCCTGGAAGGATATCAGCTTCTTTCTTCAGGTTGGCTCCAGAGCATTTGAGTACCAGGATTCTGCAAAATCGTATATTGGATTTCGTTGCGTTAGGTCATACCTTGGTGCTAAGTAACCTGAACATGTAGGTTTTTAAAATCATAAATTCCTTTAGCATGAAAATCAACATTGAAGAACTCGTTACCTCCCGGAAGTGGAAAACCTTCATGAAATACCTCTACGGTTGGGGTGCATCGGTGGTTATCCTTGGAGCTCTCTTTAAAATACTGCACCTCCCGGGCGCAGGTACTATGCTTATGGCAGGGATGTGCACCGAATCAATTATATTCTTTTTCTCCGCATTTGAACCACTGCCCGATGAGTTTGACTGGACACTGGTTTTCCCTGAGCTAACAGGTATGACAGAGGAGGACGAAATAAACGGCTACAAGAGTTCCAGACGCCAGGGCATTGGTGCCGAGGAGATACATGAAATCGTTACCGGTATTCTTGCCTCCATGCCTGCAGGAAGTGTTCCGGCAGCTCAGGCTATTGCCCCCGAGAAAGTTGAAACTACTCCCCCGCACCAGGCAGCTGCCACCGCAGCCCCGCAGATCTCGGTGCAACATGCTGGAGCAGGAGCTGGCGGTGCCCTCATCTTTACCGAGAAGTTTAACCAAATGCTCGAGAATGCTGAGATTAGCCCAGCCCTATTCGATAAGGTAAGCCAAGGACTTAATAAGCTAAGCCAGGCATCAAGTAGCATTGCAGATATTACCACAACTGCCGTTCATGTTAAGGAGTTTACCGATAACATAGCAAAAGCTTCTGAATCAGTTAAAACATTCCACGAGAACTACTCACAGAATAGCCAGGTTCTCAACGA
>Ga0209604_1003603_pt1 | contig 10553 bp, 8 predicted proteins | sample AD_UKC097_MetaG_FD_184405 | JGI IMG/M metagenome (GOLD analysis project Ga0209604, IMG submission 184405) | Active sludge microbial communities of municipal wastewater-treating anaerobic digesters from USA - AD_UKC097_MetaG (SPAdes) (version 2) | ecosystem: Engineered > Bioreactor > Anaerobic >... | reverse complement strand
TCAGGCGTTTTTCGTCGGCATGGGCTTACTTGCGCAGACCCAGCTTCTGGATCAGGGCCACGTAGCGGTCGGCGTCCTTGGACTTCAGGTAGTCCAGCAGCTTGCGGCGGCGGCTGACCATGCGCAACAGGCCGCGACGACCGTGGTGGTCCTTGGCGTGCTGCTTGAAGTGGGGGGTCAGCTCGTTGATGCGAGCCGTCAGGATGGCAACCTGCACTTCGGGGCTGCCGGTGTCGGCGGCGCCGCGTGCGTTGTCCTTGACCACGGCGGCCTTGTTCTCTTTGGAGATCATCTCGATTTTCCTTGTTCCATATGATTTGACTTGCGAGGCGCGCCGGAACTGCATGCCACGTGCGTTCTGCGAAATGCAAAACCTGTCGATTGTATCAGGCGGCCGCCCGTTTTGGGCACCGCGCGACGCCCTCACCGCCGCAGCCAGGCCGCCAGCCGCTCCACGCCTTGCGCCAGCCGGTTCACGTCCTTCGACGCAAAGCACCAGCGCAGCCAGCCTTCGGCCTCGGGCGCGAAGGCGATGCCCGGCGCCAGGCCAATGCAGGCCTCGGCCACCAGCCGCTTGGCCAGCGCCAGCGAATCGCCCTGCCCCGCCACGCGCAGAAAAACGTACATGCCGCCCGGCGCGCTGCCCGCCTGCACGCCGGGCACGGCCTGCAGCAGCGGCACCAGCGTGTCGCGGCAGCCCTTCAGGTGCGCCACGATGCGCGGGGTGATCGCCTCGGTCTCGGCCAGCGCCACCAGCGCGGCGCGCTGCACAAAGACTGGCGCGCACGACGTGTTGAATTCCAGCAGCTTGCCGACCTGCGGCGTCATGTCGGGCGGCATCACCAGGTAGCCCAGGCGCCAGCCGGTCATCAGAAAGGCCTTGGAAAAGCTCTGCACCACCACCAGCCGGTCGTCGGGGCGCGCAATGTCCAGAAAGCTGGGCGCCGCGCCGCTGGCGGTGTCGCCGCGGTAATACAGGCGCTCGTACACCTCGTCCGACAGGATCCAGGTGCCGGTGGCGCGGCAGCGGTCCAGAATGGCCTGCTGCTCGGCGCGCGACAGCGTCCAGCCGGTGGGGTTGTTGGGCGAATTGACCACCAGCAACCGCGTGGCGGGCGTGATGGCCGCCAGCAGCGCCGGCAGGTCGAGCTGCCAGGCGCCCTGCGCGTCGGCCGACAAGGCCACGGTGCGCAGGCGCGCCCCCAGAATGCGCGGCTGCGCCGTCAGGTTGGGCCACACGGGCGTGACAGCCACCACGTCGTCGCCCGCGTCAATCAGCGCCTGCATCGCCACCATCAGCGCGTTGACGCCGCCCGAGGTGATCGCGATGCGGTCCACCGCCACGTCGCCATGCAGCCGGCTGGCGTAAGCCGACACGGCCTGGCGCAATTCCGGCAGGCCCAGGTTGTGCGAATAAAAGGTCTCGCCCGCCTGCAGCGACGCCACGCCGGCGGCCCGAATGGCCTCGGGCGTGACTTCGTCGCTTTCGCCAAACCAGAACGGCAGAACGTCGGCCACGCCCAGGCCGGCGTTGGCCACTTCGCGGATTTTGGATTCCTCCAGGTCTAGAACGGCTTGACGCATGGCATGTCGGCTCATCTAATAGCAGCCGCGAGCATCGCACAACCCGTGACGAGCCGCGCCACCCTACACGCACTGGAGCTTCGTCATGCCGTCCGCCCTTCCCCGCTGGTTTGTTGCGTCCGCCTGCGCGGTGTGCCTGGCGGTCGCCGCCCTGCCCGCCGACGCCAAGTCCAAGCGCGGCACGCGCCTGAAACCGGCCCCGCAGTCGACCTACGCCGACGGCCAGACGGGCGCCCAGCGCCAGAAAAGCGAGGACGCCCGCCTGCGGCGCGAATGCCGCGGCCGGCCGAATTCAGGCGCCTGCCTGGGCTACGCCAACTGAATCGTTTTCAAAACACAAGAAACGTCGTCATTCCCGCGCAGGCGGGAATCGAGCGCCGCAGGGCGTTGGCACTGGATTGCCGCCTATGCGGCAATGACGGTCAAGGCTTTGATCGCATGTTGGAATAAGGCCGGTTTGCTTCCGTTTTAATAGCTTTTAACGCAGTACCCGTCTGCGCTGGAAGCATCTTTTGCCCTGATTTTCGTCAGCCCACCCGCACCGGCACAAACAGCTGCTGCCCCTGGCGCTGGATCAGAAGCGCCACCGACTTGTCGGCCTGGGCCACCAACCCACGCACCTGCGCCACGTCGCGCACCGGCTGGCCGTTGACCGACACGATCACGTCGCCCGCCTGCACGCCCGCGCGCGCCGCGGCGCCGCTGGCCTGCTGCACCAGCAGCCCGCCGTCGACCTTGGCATCGGCGCGCTCGTCGGGCTGCAGCGGGCGCAGCGCCAGGCCCAGCTTGCCCTGCTCGCCGGCGGCAGCCGCCACCGGGGCGCCCTTGGCTGGCGTGCCGCCCAGCTGGGCGGTCAGGGCTTCGGGCTTGCCGCTGCGCCACACTTCCAGCTTGACGCTGTCGCCCGGCCGCGCCAGCGCCAGCCGCGCCGGCAGGTCGCCCGAGGCCACCACGGGCTGGCCGTCCACGGCGGTGACCACGTCGCCCGCCTTCAGGCCGGCGCGCGCGGCGGGACCGCCGTCTTCGACGTTCGACACCAGCGCGCCCGCGGGCCGCGGCAGCTTGAACGAATCGGCAAACGCCTGGTTCACCTCCTGCACCGTCACGCCCAGGCGCGCGTGCTCGACCTTGCCGTGGGCCACGATCTGGTTCTTGATGTGCGTGGCCAACTCGATCGGAATGGCGAACGACACGCCCTGGTAACCGCCCGAGCGGCTGTAGATCTGCGCGTTGATGCCCACCACCTCGCCGCGCGCGTTCAGCAGCGGGCCGCCCGAGTTGCCGGGGTTCACCGCCACGTCCGTCTGGATGAAGGGCACGGCGCTGTCGTCGGGCAGCGAGCGGCCCTTGGCGCTGACCACGCCCGCCGTCACCGTGTTCTCGAAGCCGAACGGCGAGCCGATGGCCAGCACCCATTCACCCGCCTTCAGCGCCTGGCTGCTGCCCAGCGGCAGCGTGGGCAGGCCGGTGGCGGCGATCTTCAGCACGGCGATGTCGGTTTTGTCGTCGCGGCCCAGCACCTTGGCGCGGAACTCACGCCGGTCGGTCAGCCGCACGTCCACCTCATCGGCGCCGCGCACCACGTGGGCGTTGGTCAGAATCAACCCGTCGGGGCTGACGATGAAGCCCGACCCCTGGCCGCGCGTGATCTGCGGCGCACCGCCGCCGCGCTGGCCCGGCCCCGACCCGAACATCCCGGGCGGCATGCCGAAGCGGCGCAGAAAATCCTGCATCTGCGCATCGGGCACCCCGCCGTGCTGCGCGGCCGAAGCGCCGTCCTCGTCGTCATCCCCCAGCGCCACCTTGCGCGTGCCGCTGACGCTGATGTTGACCACCGCCGGCCCGTACTGGGCGGTGATGGCGCTGAAGTCCGGCGCCGCGACCAGCGCGGGCGCCGCAGGCGCCGCCGATGGCGCGGCAGCGGCCACCACTGAAGGCGGCTGCGCCAGCGCCTGCGTCAACGGCACCTGCCGCACCGCCGTCGCACCCACGCCGCCCAACACGCCAGCGGCCACCAGCGCCGCCACCAGTTTCCTCGAAGTCCATTGCACAGGGGTGTTCATCTCTCGCATCCTTTCCTTGGGGACCGCCCAAAGGGGCGGCATGAAGAGGAATGTGGGGGCCGAGAGTTAGGCGGGGCTTAGGACAAGACGTGCGCCGACGTGGGGAACGCGGTTCTGGATTAAAAAAATCCGAGATCAGCCGACATGCACTCAAATAACCCACTCAGACTTTTCACCTTCAATCGCAATTCTTATGCATTCAAATTGATCAGAATCGTCATGAAGATGCATTGAAATTTCATTAGACAAATAGATAACAAGTTCTCGCTCCGTCGGGATCTTGTAGCCCAACACGTTGGTGTTCATAACTTCGTAGAACTGAGAGTCCGGCCATCGCCCTTCTCTCCAACTGCCGATGATTTGATCGTCACGAACGAGATCAATTCGTGACTGTACAACGAAACGCACTTCACCGAACGAAAACTGTATGTCAAATTGCCCCACCAAAATTTGAGTGGCAACGCATCCAACGATTTTTGTTAAATCCAGATTTAGCGGAATCTTATACAACCGTTTACCCTCAGTTATCTAGATGATGTTGGCCGTCAAAAATCTCGATATTCTCTCGCGATCGGAACAAGGTTTATTTGATGGCAATCGCCGGGAATACCATCCCCACCCGCGCCCCACCCAACTCCGCCGACTCCCCCACTTCAATCACCGCCCCATGCCTCTCCGCCACCGCGCGCGCAATGGCCAACCCCAGCCCGCTGCCATGCCCCGGCGCGCCGGGGGCGCGGTAGAAGCGGTCGAGCACGCGGGCGCGGTCTTCGGGGGCGATGCCGGGGCCGCTGTCTTCGACCGATAGGCGCGCGCCCTGCCCCGCCTGCGCGGGTTCGACGTTGACGCGCACGTGGCCACCTTCGGGCGTGTGGCGCAGGGCGTTGTCGAGCAGGTTGCGCAGCAGCACGGCCAGGGCGTCGGGTTGGCCGGGCACCCGCGCGGCGGCGGGGGCGTCCACGGTCAGGTTGAGGCCGCGGCGCGCGGCTTCGGGGGCAGCTTCGGCCACGGCGGCGTGGGCCAGCGCGGACAGGTCGACGTCCATCAGGGGCGCGTCGCGCGCGGCGCCTTCCTGGCGGGCCAGGGCCAGCAGTTGTTCGACCAGCCGGGTGGCGCGGTCGATGCCGGCCAGAAGGCGCGTTTCGGCGGTCTGGCGCGCTGCGGGCGTGTCGGCGCGCTGCAGGCCTTGCACCTGCAGGCGCAGCGCGGCCAGGGGTGAGCGCAGTTCGTGCGCGGCGTCGGCGGTGAAGTGGGTCAGCGCGTCCCACGCGGCGGACAGGCGCGTCAGCAGGCCGTTCATCTCGTCGACCAGCGGCCGCACTTCGGCCGGCAGGCCGGCGGTGGGCAGGGGCGACAGGTCGTCGGGACGGCGCGCGGCCACCTGGCGGCGGGCGCGCTCGATGGGGCCGAGCGCGCGTCCGACGACCCACCACACGATCAGCATGAGCACCGGCGCCAGCAGCACCACGGGCAGCACGGCGCGCAGCGCCAGCTGGCCCGCCATGCGGCCGCGCGCGGCGGCCTGCTGCGCCACCTGCACCACCTGGGTGGCGGTGCGCAGGGCGTAAACGCGGTAGCGTTCGCCGCCGGCATTCACGTCAGAGAAGCCGATGACGGCCTGCGGCTGCAGCAGCCGGCCGTGCGGGCTGCGGTACAGCATCAGGCCGTCGGCGCGCCAGACCTGGATGATCATCTCGCGCGCGGCCGGCTCGTCTACGGCCGGCGTGTCGTCGTCGCCCAGACCGCCCTCGCCCAGCCGGCCCGACAGCGTGAGGGCGATGCGCTGCATCTGGGCGTCGAACAGCGCTTCGGTCTCGGCACGCGCGGTGCGGTAGGTGACGGCGGCCTGCAGCGCGGCGAAGGCCAGCACGGCAGCCAGCAGCGCGCCGGTGAGCTGGCGGCGCAGCGAGGGCGCGGAGGATGGCAGACGCTCGGTGTTCATGGTGCGCCGTCGGCCCTCACCCCTGCCCTCTGCCAGAGGGAGAGGGGGTTTCGTTGAAATGGCGTGGCTTGGTCCGAAAGTCAGGCATGGCGGTGCCTTGGCCGCGCCTTGCCCGCACCTGCCCACCGTTCGACAAGGTGCGAGAACAAGTCAAGCCTGCGCCAATGAATGGATTTTTCAAGTGTTTTCGCCCCCCACCGCTTGCCAGATAAGCGCAAGCAGCTACCATTTCATGAGCGAAAATCGCCCCATAACGCATGCTGTCCCGTGGCCGCGAAGCAGGCCACGCCAGCGCAAGCGCAACATCCCGCACGACCCGCTGGTCGTCGAAGGGCCGCGGAGCAGGCCACACACGAACGCCGCGCTCGGGGTCCCCCCGAGCGCCAGCGTTGTCCCCCCGGGGGGAAGGCGCCGCAGGCGACTCAGGGGGGGGAGTCATATGGCACCCGATAACCCAGGCCACGCTGGTTCTCGATCAGCCCCGCGCCCAGCTTCTTGCGCACACCATGGATGTACACCTCCACCGCGTTGCTGCTGACGTCGTCGCGCCACGAATACAGCTTTTCCTCCAGCTGCTGGCGCGACAGCACGCGGCCGGGGCGCGCCAGCAGCGGCTCCAGCACGGCCCATTCGCGCGCCGACAGGGGCACCGGCTCGCCTTTCAGGGTGACTTCGCGCGTGGCGGGCACGATGCGCACGTCGCCCCACTCATAGGCGGGCTCGGCGCGGCCGTCGGCGCGGCGCAGCAGCGCGCGGATGCGCGCCAGCAGTTCGTCCAGGTCGTAGGGCTTGACGATGTAGTCGTCGGCCCCCGCGTCCAGCCCCGCCACGCGGTCGGCCACGGCGTCGCGCGCGGTGGCGACCAGCACCGGCAGGCGCTGTTTTTGCGCCCGCAGACAGCGCAACACCGACAGGCCGTCCTGCCGCGGCAGGCCCAGGTCGAGCAGCATCAGGTCGTAGGGCGTGGTGGCCAGCGCGGTCTGGGCCATGGCGCCGTCCTTCACCCAGTCGACGGCGTAATGCTCGGCGCGCAGGGCGTCCAGCACCACTTCGCCGATCATCGTGTCGTCTTCCACCAGCAGGATGCGCATGCGCCCATTGTGCCGCGCAGGCGGCCCCATGCGCCGTCAGGCGCCTCCATTCCGACGTTTTTTGCTATGGATTAGGTAGCTTCAGGCGCTTCATGGGCGCGGGCCCGGCGCGCTTTTGACGGTATTGGTATATTCGGGCGGTCAGCGGCGCCTTCACAGGCTGCCCGCGTCGCCTTTCAACCCCCGTTTGCTGATTCCGCCTTGACGACCACCCGCCGGCTGCCGCGTGGGTGCCGCCGCCCCACCGTTCACCGTTTTTGATGGATCTCGTCTACCTGCTCCTGCTGCCCTTTGCCGGCAGCCTGGTCGCCGCCCTGATGCCGACGCACGCGCGCACGGCCGCGGCGGCCTGGGCAGCACTGGTCAGCGGGGTGGCGCTGGTGTGGGTGGCGCTGCTGTTCCCCACCCTGCAGACGGGCGAGGTGCTGCGCGAGGAATACCGCTGGATCCCGTCGGCCGGCATCAACTTTGCCGTGCGCATGGACGGCTTCGCCTGGATGTTTGCCATGCTGGTGACGGGCATCGGCACCCTGGTGGCGCTGTACGCGCGGTACTACATGAGCAAAAACGACCCGGTGCCGCGCTTTTTCTCGTTCTTCCTGGCCTTCATGGGCGCCATGCTGGGCGTGGTGCTGTCGGGTAACGTGGTGCAGCTGGCGTTTTTCTGGGAGCTGACCAGCCTGTTCAGCTTTCTGCTCATCGGTTACTGGCACCACCGCAAGGACGCCCGGCGCGGCGCCCGCATGGCGCTGGCGGTGACCGGCGCCGGCGGGCTGGCCATGCTGGCAGGCATGCTGATGCTGGGTCACATCGCCGGCAGCTACCAGCTGGACGTGATCCTGGGCGCGGGCGACCGCATCCGCGCCCACCCGCTGTACACGCCCATGCTGGTGCTGGTGCTGCTGGGGGCGCTGACCAAAAGCGCGCAATTCCCCTTCCAGTTCTGGCTGCCGCGCGCCATGGCAGCGCCAACGCCGGTGTCGGCCTACCTGCATTCAGCCACCATGGTGAAGGCGGGGGTGTTCTTGCTGGCGCGGCTGTGGCCGGCGCTGTCGGGCACTGAAGCCTGGTTCTGGCTGGTGGGCGGTGCCGGCGTCATCACGCTGGTGCTGGGCGCGTACATCGCCATGTTCCAGACCGACCTGAAGGGGCTGCTGGCGTATTCGACCATCAGCCACCTGGGCCTGATCACGCTGCTGCTGGGGCTGAACCGCGACCTGGCGGCGGTGGCGGCGGTGTTCCACATCATGAACCACGCGACCTTCAAGGCGTCGCTGTTCATGGCCGCCGGCATCATCGACCACGAAACCGGCACGCGCGATCTGCGGCGGCTGTCGGGCCTGTGGCGCGCCATGCCGATCACCGGCACGCTGGCCTTCGTCGCCAGCGCGGCCATGGCAGGCGTGCCGCTGCTCAACGGCTTTCTGTCGAAGGAGATGTTCTTCGCCGAAACCGTGGACCTGAGCGCCATGCCGTGGCTGGACTTCGGCCTGCCGGTGGCGGCCACGGTGGCGGGCATCTTTGCGGTGGTGTATTCGCTGCGCTTTGCGGTCGACGTGTTTTTGGGGCCGCCGGCGCGCGACCTGCCGATCGAGCCGCACGAGCCGGTGCGCTGGATGCGCGTGCCGATCGAGGTGCTGGTGCTGCTGTGCCTGATCGTCGGCATCTTTCCGCAATGGTCCATCGGCCCGGCGCTGGACCTGGCGGCGCGACCTGTGGTGGGCGGGCCGATGCCGCGGTTCAGCCTGGCGATCTGGCATGGCTTCAACAAGCCGCTGATCATGAGCATGATCGCGCTGGTCGGCGGCATTGCGCTGTTCATGCTGCTGCGCGGCGGGCTGGAAAGCGGGCGCATCCGCCGCGTGCCGCTGCTGTACCGGCTGGACGGGCAGCGCATGTTCCAGAGCGCGCTGTACGGGCTGGACCGCGCCAGCCGCTGGGCGCTGGGCGCGCTGTCCACCCACCGGCTGCAGCCGCAGATGCTGCTGATGGTGGTGGCGGCCATTGCCGTGGCCACGGCGGCGCTGTGGCCCGGCGGCGTGAGCTGGGGCCCCCGCGAACGCGTGCCCGCCAACCTGGAATTCGCCCTGCTGTGGGTGTTTGGCTGCATCTGCGCCCTGGCGCTGGCCAACCAGGCCAAGTTCCACCGGCTGGTGGCGCTCATTCTGCTGGGCGCGGTGGGGCTGGTGGTGAGCCTGACCTTCCTGTGGTTCTCGGCGCCCGACCTGGCGCTGACGCAGCTGACGGTGGAGGTGGTGACTACCGTGCTGTTCCTGCTGGGCCTGCGCTGGCTGCCCAAGCGCCTGCCGTCCGAATCCGCACGGCTGGGCGCGCGCGTGCGGCTGCGCCGCGGGCGCGACCTGGTGGTGTCGGTGGTGGCGGGCAGCGGCATGGCCGTGCTGGCCTACGCCATGATGACGCGGCCGGCGCCGCAAAGCATTTCGCCCTTCTTCCTGGACCGCGCCGTGCCCGAGGGCGGCGGCACCAACGTGGTCAACGTCATGCTGGTCGACTTCCGCGCCTTCGACACCATGGGCGAGATCACCGTGCTGGGCATCGTCGGCCTGACGGTGTACGCGCTGCTGCGGCGCTTTCGCCCGCCGCGCGAAATGGCCAAGCTGCCGCCGCAGCAGCGCGCCGTGCCGCCCGACCTGGTGAGCGACCTGATCAACCCGCGCACCGCGCAGGACACCGCGCTGGGCTACGCCATGGTGCCGGCGGTGCTGGTGCGCGTGCTGCTGCCGGTGGCGGCGGTGATCGCCATGTACTTCTTCATGCGCGGGCACAACCTGCCGGGCGGCGGCTTCGTGGCGGGGCTGTGCGTGTCCATCGCCTTCCTCACGCAGTACATCGTGGCCGGCACGCACTGGGTCGAGGCGCACCTGCAGCTCAAGGTGGTGCGCTGGATTGCGTGGGGGCTGCTGATCGCCGTCGCCACCGGGCTGGGCTCGCTCTGGTTCGGCTACCCGTTCCTGACCTCGCACACGGCGCACCTCACGCTGCCGGTGCTGGGCGAGATCCACCTGGCCAGCGCCATGTTCTTCGACCTGGGCGTGTTCGCGGTGGTGGTCGGCTCCACCCTGCTGATCCTGACGGCGCTGGCCCACCAGTCGGTGCGCGGCCACCGCCGGCTGCCCGAGAAAACCGTAACCGCCACCACCGGACCGAGGGAGATCGACTGATGGAGGTCATCATCGCCATCGCCATCGGTGTGCTGGGCGGCTCCGGCGTGTGGCTGGTGCTGCGGCCGCGCACGTTCCAGGTGCTGATGGGGCTGTCGCTGCTGGCCTACGCGGTCAACCTGTTCATCTTTGCCATGGGCAGCCTGTTCCACGACCGCGAGCCCATCGTGCAGACCGGGCTGGTGCCCAACCTGGAAAATTACACCGACCCGCTGCCGCAGGCGCTGGTGCTGACGGCCATCGTGATCGGCTTTGCCACCTCGGCCATGTTCCTGGTGGTGCTGCTGGCCTCGCGGGGCCTGTCGGACACCGACCATGTGGACGGTGAAGAGCCGGACGACGGCACGGCGCATGTGTCGATTGCCAGCGCCGCGGCCTCGCCGCCGGGCGAAGCAGACGAGGGCCGACGCTCATGACGCTGGCCCACCTGCTCGAGGCGGCCATGCCGCACCTGATCGTGGCGCCCATCCTGCTGCCGATGGTCACCGCGGCCGTCATGCTGTTGCTGGGCGATGCGCGCCGGCCGCTGAAGGCGGTCATCAATGTGATGTCGTGCGTGCTGGGCGTGGGCATCGCCATCGCGCTGGTGTACTGGGTGCAGCAGCTGGGCGGCCCGCAGGCCGTGGGCGTGTACCTGCCGGGCAACTGGCCGGTGCCCTACGGCATCGTGCTGGTGGTCGACCGGCTGTCG
>Ga0209604_1003597_pt1 | contig 10566 bp, 8 predicted proteins | sample AD_UKC097_MetaG_FD_184405 | JGI IMG/M metagenome (GOLD analysis project Ga0209604, IMG submission 184405) | Active sludge microbial communities of municipal wastewater-treating anaerobic digesters from USA - AD_UKC097_MetaG (SPAdes) (version 2) | ecosystem: Engineered > Bioreactor > Anaerobic >... | reverse complement strand
ACGATTCTTTTATCAAAATCATCTCCACCTAAATGAGTGTCCCCATTGGTGGAAAGAACTTCAACCACACCTTGAGAAATATCCAGAATAGAGATATCAAAGGTACCTCCACCCAGGTCATAGACTGCAACTTTCTCTTCCTTTTTAGTATCCATTCCATAAGCTAAAGCTGCAGCAGTAGGCTCATTTATGATTCTCTTAACATCCAACCCTGCAATGGTGCCCGCATCTTTAGTTGCTTGACGCTGACTATCATTAAAATAGGCAGGAACGGTTATGACTGCCTCAGTCACCTTTTGACCTAAATAGGCTTCTGCAGTTTCCTTCATCTTAGTGAGAATCATTGCTGAAATCTCTTGAGGGGTGTAATCTCTATTTTCTACTTCAATATGGACAACTGCTTGCCCTTTCAAGCCTTCTTTAACAGTGAAAGGCACCTGTTTTATTTCATTTTGTACTTCACTAAAATGACGGCCCATAAAACGTTTTATGGAATACACTGTATTTTTAGGATTAGTGATTGCCTGTCTTTTGGCTAATTGTCCCACTAAACGCTGACCATCCTTAGTAAACGCTACTACGGAAGGAGTGGTGCGACTTCCTTCTGCATTGGTTATAACAACTGGTTTGCCGCCTTCTACGACAGCGACACAAGAGTTAGTTGTTCCCAAATCTATACCGATTATTTTTCCCATTTTTCCTCCTTAAGGTTATTTAATCTGTAATTTCTATATCAAGGTCATTAGAATCTTCACCCTTAGCTTCTGTAGCTTCATTTATTTCTTTGGGTTCTGATTCTGCTGACTTTTGTTCTAATTTCCCAGATGATACTGCTACTCGTGCAGGACGGAGTAACTTATCATACATCATATATCCGTTCTGGATAATAGCAGCAACCGTATTTTCCTCATATTCACTGGGAATATGAGCAAGGGCATCGTGAATGACAGGATCAAAAGGTTTGCCTAAAGCATCAATTTTAGTAATACCTTCCTTTTCCATCACTCTTTTCAATTGTTCTGCTATCATCATCATACCTTTTACAAAGCTATCATCCTTTTTATCCTCACTAACCTGCTTCAACGCCCTTTCAAAATTATCCGCCACTTCACAGATTTCCAGCGCAAATTTCTGGGTTGCCATCTTTATCCAGTCCGCTTTTTCCTCATTACTGCGACGACGATAATTTTCAAATTCCGCTATACTTCTAAGATACTTATCTTTCCATTCGGCACATTCTTTCTCCAGTTCAGCAATTCTTTTCATCAATTCCTGCTCCTTAGTATTTAGTTCCTCATCCTTTTCTTCTCTTTGGGTCTGTTGTGTATCTTGAGATTTTTTTTCTTTATTTTCATCTGAAATTATATCTGCTTTTTTCTTCTGTGTTGCCAATTTGTTCCTCCTTTGTTGATACTACTAATCCTTTATGAGTTGTTTCGGTTATAGTAACAGTTATATCACGGATTAAGGGAATAAGATGTCTATATGCAGTCCTGATGGGTGCTATCACACCTAAATAACTAGGAATTCCAAAAACTTCATAGCGCCCGTAAATCAAGCTAAAATTGCTCCATTCAGGAATATTAAAATCTTCTCCCATTAAAACCTTAACACCTGCGCCATCATCCGAACGACGCATCAGATTAATCAATATATCCTGACGCTGTATCATACTCATAAAGTTAAGTATATTTTGCTTTGAATCAAATTCTGGTTGTTCCAGAAAATTAATACTACCATCATAGTGAATATAAAAATCGCTAATTTCAATAAAAGCTTTATGTAACTGCTTCAAGAAAGTGCTGACCAGAACATTATCCTGATACATATCTTCCTGCATTTCCAATATAATGCGATAGGCAATATCGTAAATACGTTCACCAATCAATTCTTCATTCAGATATTGCACTAATTTCTTTAACTGACTTTCCGTAAAATCATAATCAATCTTCATTACAACCGTTTTGTCCAAGCCAGAATCCAGACTCATCACAAAGATATATTTCTGATTGCCAATAGGAAATACTTCCAGATTTTGCAGATAGCCACTGGAAACTTCTGGCTCAGCTACAAAACTAAGCTGGTCAGTCTCTTTAGCCAGCAGTTTCATTATATAATGCAAAGCTAATGGAGTATCTTTATAATGTCTGATTAGCAGATTACGTAATAAATCCATATCCTCAAACTTTACTTTTGCGTGATCTGGTTCTATAAGCTGAAGATAAGTTCTAAAACCCTTTATAGTAGGAATTCTGCCTGCAGAAGTATATGGTTGTTGTATTTTGTTTTCTGCTTCCAGCTTCATCAAATCCAGACGCAAAGTAGCAGAACTTACCTCCTGAAGATACTTTTCATTCAGGATACGAGATGAGACCGGCTCACAGGTCTGGATATATTCATCTACTAAAGCCTTTAAGGTTTTTTGTAATCTAAGCTGGTTTTTCTTCATTGTTGAACTAAAAACTCCTTTTTAATTTTTTAGCACTCACTTAGTCAATCTGCTAATCTTAATGACATATTAATCAAAATCCAGAAATTGTCAATTGAAAAGTGAGACTGCTAATTAATTTTTTACTATTTTCAGAAGATAAAATATCGTCCATTATCTTGGATTTAGTTCAGCTTCATTATGGCATAAGCTTTTTTGGGGGAGATACCTTGGTCATCTAGATTGGGGCCAGTACCGATGGTTAGCTTATCTGATGTACAGCTGTAAGGCTTCAACCTCAGACCTTTAGGTCTGTCTAACTTAGCTTTGATTCGGTTCATCAATGCTTCGGTTATGCTATCTTTTTGTACTTATTTTAGATATATAATTTAGAGCCAGGAAAGCACTACCCTGTATGTTGAAAAATCAGGATGGGCAAGGTTGAGACAGAAAAATAAAAAAAGTTCTTGACATAAAAAAGTGAAATATTTATGATTTAGTTAGCTAATATATACTGATTATGGTTGAACATTAGGCTTGCAATATACCCGTGAAGGTGAGTTCATTGATGAAAAACACACGCAACAACCTATATTAATCGGGAGGATTGATGAAAAAACATTTGTTGTTTACGCTGCTATTACTAATCTCTATTGGTCTGCTTGTAGGACAGACATGGATACGATACTATCCCTTTGGTGATCTTTGTCCGGGCCCCTCTGATAATGCGAGTTCAGAAGCCTGTAATGTAATCCCGGCAATTGGTGGTGGTTATTTACTACAGGGGTACGTTGAGTTTGTATATGGAGATATTCCAGCTTATGCTAACAATGTATTCTGGAAACTCGATGAAAATGGCGATATTGTGTGGAGGAGAACGGGGGGAGGAAACTTCCCATTTAACAGCATAGTAAGTAATGGAATTGATCGATACTATTGCCTAAGATACGATGAGATGTTTGTTTTCGATGGTGAGATGAACATGATAGCTCAGTATATTTTCGGTACTGTAAATGGCTTTTCCGCATCCTTATACGATATGCAATATGTTGACGATGGCTTGGTCTTTGCCGGAAGAATAGGCTCCCAAGCCGTGGTTCTTAAAACCGACTTCCAGTTCAATGTTATCTGGCAGAGTGATCCTTTCTGGACAATGGGTGAAGCACGTTCAGTTGAACCGTATGGAGATGGCTGGATTTCTCTTTCAGGCAGGGTGTTTACCGAAATCAATGCGGTAGGCGATACTCTTTGGACTTATTATGATCCGGTTAATTACACAAGTTTTTGGGACTGCACCGTAGCTACGGATAACAGTATATACTTGCTGGGATTTCACAAGCTATGGGAAATGGACACTACTGAGCACAATCTTCAATTGATTGCCGATTATTTACCAGAATTTGATATGGACTGGCATGGGTCTATCGACATGCTTCCCAATGGTAACATCGTATATACCGGTAGTAATTCATCATACACAGGTCCAATACTCCACTGCTATAGCCCTGATGGCGTACATCAATGGAGCAGATCGTATAATACGTTTGGAGCAATATATTTTGGGACAGGCTCCAAGAACCTTTTGGTTATGCCCGACGGAAGTATTCTGTTCCCAATGCATCACGGTACTATTGTTCTGGTAAAAACTGATTCTGAGGGCAATGTAGTGGCTAATGATGATCCAATCGCTCCCGTACCTATGGCATCCATCATATGTTATCCACAACCCGCAAGCAACAATGTTATGATCTCAGTAAAAAGTGATCAGGTGGGAAATTTGGGCTACAGCATTTTTAATATCAGAGGACAAAAAATATATTCCGGTAAGATCGACGATTTTAACAAAGAGCAAAGCTTTGAGCTTCCAAACGAAGCTCTGGATTGTATGCCCAGCGGTGTTTACTTGATTAGTCTGGATCAGGGAAAAAGCAAAATCGCCACTACCAAGCTGGTAGTAGTAAAATAAAAAAGGAAGGTAAATCATAAAACAAGGTAAAATCGTGACAATCGTTTTTATGTTTACAATGTTAATGGTGACTCAAAAACTTATGGCGGCCTATCCGTTAACACGTACTTATTCTATCAGTCCTGATTCACTGCACCAAATCCGCGCTGCAGCGGGACTGGTTGCTGGAGATCCATCAGATGCATTTATTACTCAGTACTGGAATGAGTATACATGACCATTTCGAGATGAAACTCCAGACACAGGTGATATACCGGGTGTAGTTCCACCAGAATGGGACAATGACCCAGGAGAAACAGATTATGATTGGGCTTGGTTGCAGTTGTCTGATTATCAGCTAGCCAGGTAGATGAGTTATAACCTGTTGCTCATATACTTTACTATCAATGTTGCAGGGTTAGTCCTTAATAATCAATGTCCTTGTGTGAATAATATCTCCTGAGCTTGGATCAATAAAAACGGTCAGCCCCCAAAATGCTATCATATAGCATAACTTACACTGATACGAGTCATTTTCGCCTGGGATGGGAAAATAGACCAATTTTGATCTCGGATGGGTTAACTCATTATTTGGATCATAGTTATAATTGGGGTCGTAGCGTTGAATGGCAATTTGAACAGCCTGGTTTAAGCTAATATTGATCGGTATAATGTCAGAGCTTATGTCTGCTGTATCATCGACAATACTCAGCTCAAATGTGGCAAAATTATAATACATCTTAAGATATCCAAAACCTCCTTCGATCCTGTATCCATTTACAATTTGTTCATATCTGACCCCGGTTCCATAAGTGTTGCTTGATATCTTTCCTCTGAACAGCTGTCCTTCTTTTGCAGAGATATAGGGCTTTACTTTGGCAAGAACCTGATCAAAGACCTGCCTCATATAAACGGTATCTTGCGGAGCTGTTATAACTATGTCTCTAAAATTTCCGATTATGTGGGAGAACTTCATATCCTGGTAATTATAAGTGATATATCCCTCAAAAGCTGTTTCGGCTTTGAATCTTGCCGCCCGTTCGTTTAAGATTGCTTGCTTTTGTGCATATTCCTCTGTTTGCTCATAGGGTACTCCCATCAATGGGACTACCATAAGCAATAGAAAGAACAGGCAAAACAAATACCTTTTCATCATTACCACTTTCTGAGTTTATTTTTTATCTATCTGACTTTTTTTAAATCTCATATAAGCAAGCAATCTGATTATATATGCATACTAATACGATAAATAATCTACTGATTCTTGTCAATAAGAAAGTTTATTACTTGCGAAAGAATCCATAGAGATATTGATCCTACGACTTCACTTGAAAACTATAGCCATCTCACAGTATGGAAGACAAAAAGCCGATAGCTGTTAATCTCCATACTACAGCCCGTTGTAATTTGGTTAAGCCTTATGGCTTAAGGATGACACCAAAGATCTTGTGGTTGGAGACTTACAAGTCCAGTTCCTTGATCACTTCATCCGTATGATACTTAATCTGCAGGAAGAGATTGACCAAACGATAGTCAAGATCGTTATAGACTTCCAAATCACACCACTTCTCCTTGTAGAGGAGCATCAAGGCAGCCTCACCAAAGGACTTTATGAACCCGGTGATATCCTTGGGAACATAGATTACGATAATCTCTCAGGAGGCGTTTACCGTATATCTAGCCGATAATGGCATCCATTAGACATCTCCTTTCGGATCGGTAATACAGAGTTTAAGATACAGCTCCGGTAGAGCGAGAGACTGAGAAAACTCTTAAAATTATGCATTTAGAGAACTACCAGTGAATTGTTCAGGGCAAAGCTACATCAAAAAAGGAATATTATTAAAATAGGAAAAGATAAGGGAAAACCTGATTAAAGTTTTGTTCTGCTAAGCTAAACAGAATCTGTATAATTAAAGGAAGGACCAGCCAATTCGGCAAAGGGATAATGTATAGAGAATAGTTTTATCCAATCTTAACAATTCTGCCAGCATATCATATAGCGCTGGGCTTTCTAAGGACTTCAGGATAAAGAGCTGGTGGTTTTTCCCATAGGTCTTTAAAATTATCTTCTTGAGGTCATAGGTAGTGGTTTTATTTTCTTTGATTTTGATAAAAGGATGAGAAACTTCTTTTTCAAAAGTAGAAAGAGAGCTTTCTATATGACTAATGTATTCTTGCGGTATTTTAATAGAAATCCATTCTGCAAAAGGGACTCTGGGTTTTATAATTAATCTTTCTGCTTTATTGATTTTATAACCTGGAATATTTTCTAAAGATAGAGCGTTTATTATATCTTCCTGAGTATAAGGGGAATAAAAGGATATATCAAAATATTCGCAGATACTTTCTACACCAAGAGGCAGTGGAGGACAGAGACTAATTTTGGGATGAGGTGAAAAGCCCTGAGTAAAAACGGTTTCCAGAGGAGCTTTAGAAACGAGACGGAACAGCATTCGCATCCAATCCAGATGAGAAATAAAGCGTTGAATATCTGTACGAACATAAAAGACCCGATAGCGATATTGAATGTCAGATTTGCTTTTTTTGGAAAGAAACGATTCTGAGATAAGCGTTCGCTCAGTTTCCAGTAGAGGTGAAGAGATTACATTTTTGATTTCGCCAGTACAAACACCACACTGAGAGCAGGTCTGACGGCAATCTGGAGTGGTTATAGCTTCTTGTGCCTTTCTCCATTCTTCCAATAAAAATTCCTTATTTATGCCTAAGTCAATAAAATCCCAGGATAGGACTTCATTTAGATTCTTCGCTTGCAAATATTCTTCGGGAGAAAGTCCATTTTCCTGAAAAGCTTTCTCCCAGAGTTCATATTTAAAACATTCATTCCAGCCATCAAAGAAGGCACCAGATTTCCAGGCATCAAAGATAACTTTATCTATTTTTCCATCACCGCGAGCAAAAATAGCTTCCAGGATGGAAGATTCTATGGTGTGATATTTAATTTTGATATTGCCAGAGCGTTTAAAGGCTTGTTTAATTTTGGTACATCGGTTTAAAAGCTCATCTCTAGGAAGCATTGCTGACCATTGAAAAGGAGTAAATGGTTTAGGAACAAAGGGAGAGAGAGTAACATTTATCTGCATCCTGTTTTTGCTTTGACTCTGGATTTTCTTGATAAGTTCTATTATAGCATCAATATCATCATCCGTTTCTTCGGGTAACCCAATCATAAAATAGAGTTTAACCTTTTGCCAGCCAAGTTGTTGAGCCAATTTAACCCCGGTTAAAATCTGTTCTTCCGTAAGGTTTTTATTTATGATATCACGCAAGCGTTGAGAACCTGCTTCGGGAGCAAGAGTTAAACCTTCCCTACCTAATTGTCTCATCAATTCAATTGTCTGGCTATCTAAAGCATCCACTCGTAAAGAAGGAAGAGAGATGTGAGTTTTATTAGTATCAATGGAATTCAATAAAGTGCGCAAGACATCTTTTAACTGACTGTAATCGCTACTAGAGAGAGAAAGTAGACCAGCTTCATCCCATCCGCTTTCTTTAATTTCAGAAAGGACATCCTCAATGAGAATATCAGCAGAGCGTTCACGGATAGGTCTATAAAAATAGCCTGCCTGACAAAAACGACAACCCCGAGAGCAACCTCGCATTAGTTCTGCAACACAGCGATGATGAGTAGCTATTTGCCAGGGTAAGATTTGTGGTTTATGAATCAAATCCGATTGAGAAAACTCCTTAAATTTTCTTGCTTTCACCTTCCAGCCTTGAGAAATAAGAGGAGAATGAATTTCAGGAACATAGCAGCCTTCAATGTTCGCCAGTTCTTGAAGTTTTATTTCCTTTTCTGAATGACGCTTAAAAATTTCAGCTATTTCACATATAGCTTTTTCCGCTTCTCCAATAAAGAAAACATCTATAAAATCCTGTAGAGGCAAGGGATTGATTGCACAGGGACCACCTGCCATAATAATTGGATATTCCTCTCCCCTATCTTTGGCTAAAACAGGGATTCCTGCTAAATCTAAAGCTTCAAGAACATTGCTATAGGTAATCTCACTTTGTAAAGTGAAGCCCAAAAGGTCAAAATCCCTTAGTGCTTTTCTGCTTTCCAGAGCAAATAGAGGTATTTTTTCACGATGCATAATTTCTATCATATCAATCCAGGGAAGATAGCATCTATCAGCCATCACTCCTTCAATACAATTGACTATAGAATAGAGTATTTTTAGACCAAGATTGGAAATGCCCACTTCATAGACATCAGGATAAACAAAGCAAAAATTGACTTTCTGCCAGGGTTTGTGAACAGCATTAATTTCCTCATCAATATAGCGGGAAGGTTTGCTTACCTGAAGTAGCCAGGGTTCAATCTGAATTTTTTCCATTTCTTTAAAGTGTGCGAATCTCTATTTTGACCTGATTTTTAGTTCCCCATTCAATTAGAGACTGGAAAACTGGATGATTTTGCATATTAATATGGGCGGAATTATCCCTAGCTGCAGGATTAGAAAGATTATCTAAGGTCTTGCTATACTGGCATTGCTGAATATAGAATTTATCCCCAGGACAAAGAAGACTCTGTATTTTTTCTAAATCCTCAAGATGTAATAATCTATCAAAGAAGGTAGTGCGAAATTCATAGTTTTTACTGCTGCTTCTTATAATTTCCATACTTTCCAATATACGGGAAAAAGGAATATCGCTACGAGTAACAACAGGATAGAGCGATTCTGGTGCTTTGAGGTCCATTGCCCAATAATCAACTAGTTTTTTCTTCACAAGACATTCTATAACTCCAGGTAAAGAACCGTTTGTATCAACTTTGATAAGGTAATTCATAGCTTTTATTTTAGCTAAGAAATCCTCTAAATCTTCTTGAAGTGTAGGTTCACCACCCCCAATAACGACAGCATTGAGTTTTCCTATTCTTCTTTTCAGAAAATCAAGAATCTGGTCTTCTGGATAAAGAGAATCAGACTTTGCTGCATCTACCAGTTCTGGATTATGACAGTAAGAACAGCGGAAATTGCAACCTTGAGTGAATATAATAGCTGCCAGTTCTCCTGGATAATCCAGCAAAGAGAATTTTTGAAAACCCCCAATTTTCATCCTTCATAACCTCAAGAAAGGTGAGTTTTCTCCCGATGCTGTTCTTTAGTTTCCATATTCTTGATTGGATTAAAGGATTTTCGCAGTTTAAATTCTGCTTTTTTTCCTTCATTCCATTGTGAAACGGGACGCAAATAACCAACTATACGCGAGAAAACTTCAGTCGGTTGATGACATTGGGGACAGATTGGTTGTTCACCTATCAAATATCCATGCTGAGGACAGATACTGAAAGTAGGAGAAAAAGTGAAATAAGGAAGACGATAATTTTCACATACTGTTTTCACCAGTTTCTTAATGCTTTCTCCTTGTTCCACTCTTTCTCCAGCATAGATATGAAGGACAGTTCCACCAGTATATTTAGTTTGCAGTTCATCCTGCAAATCCAGCACTTCAAAGATATCATCAGAATAGTTCACTGGTAGATGTGTGCTATTAGTATAAAAAGGAGCTTCATCATCGCAATTAGCAGTTAAAATAGCGGGAAAATGCTTTTTATCCAGCAAAGCTAAACGGTAGCTTGCCCCTTCAGCCGGTGTTGCTTCCAGATTGTAGTTGCATTCTGTTTCTTCCTGAAAATCAATCAATCTCTGACGTAGATAATCCATCACTTTTAGAGCAAATTCTCTTCCTTCAGTGGTGGCAATGCTTTTACCAAAAAGATTTAAGCAGGCTTCATTCATACCAATAATTCCGATAGTAGAAAAATGATTCTTCCAGTATTCTCCAAAGCGCTCATAGATATTTCTGAGGTAAAAACGAGTGTAGGGATAAAGACCGTTTTCTGTATAGCGTTCAAGCACTTTTCTCTTGATTTCCAGACTGTTTTTAGCAATAATTAATACAGGTTCCAGATATTCAAAAAACTCCTTTTCATTTTCAGCTTTAAAACCTATTCTGGGCAAATTTATAGTTACTACTCCAATAGAGCCAGTTAATGGATTGGCACCAAAAAGTCCTCCTCCCCGGGAAGCTAATTTTCTGGTATCCAATCTTAAACGACAGCACATTGAACGAGCGTCATCAGGATTCATATCTGAATTGATAAAATTAGAAAAATAAGGAATACCATATTTGGCTGTGGCTTCCCAGAGATAATTCAATTCAGGAG
>Ga0209604_1003589_pt1 | contig 10587 bp, 7 predicted proteins | sample AD_UKC097_MetaG_FD_184405 | JGI IMG/M metagenome (GOLD analysis project Ga0209604, IMG submission 184405) | Active sludge microbial communities of municipal wastewater-treating anaerobic digesters from USA - AD_UKC097_MetaG (SPAdes) (version 2) | ecosystem: Engineered > Bioreactor > Anaerobic >... | reverse complement strand
TTGCGACGGCGCGCCCGGCGGGCACGCCCGGGGGAGAGTATCAACCCTCCCCATGCGAACGCACGTCCCGGCGCCGGAGCGGTCTGCTCCCGCTCCGGCGAGCCGTCGGAGCCGCTTCCCGGGGCGCCGGCCGGCGGCCACGCCGCACCCGGCCGCTTCACGGCGTGCCGAAGACCCACGACCAGCGCGAGAGGTCGCCCTGCTCGAAGTCCTCCCGGAGGAGGTTGTTCAGGTAGCGGATCACCACGAGGTCCGCGGGCAAGACGTCCTGGGAGGTCTGCGCCGATTGCACGGCCACCACCGGCCGGGCGGACTTCCCCAGGACCACACTCCGGCCATAGTCGCTCCCACCGGACGGGCCGTCGTAGATCGCGCTCCAGATCAGGTTACCGGCCGCATCGTACCGGACGGTCACGGCGTCACTGCGGTAATCCGCCCGGAGCGTGGATCCGGTCAGGTAGACGGTGCCGGTGTTGCCCACCACCATGCCGCTGATCTCCTCGTCCATGTGAGTCGGACCGTCCCAGATCCGGTCCCACTGCCAGACGGCGTACTGGTTGTACTTCATCACCACGAGATCCCTCCCCCCCACGGTGCTCGTGATGGTGCCGGCCACATAGACGTTTCCGTACTGATCGCCGGCGAGACCGAGCGGCTGGTCGTCGTCGTTGGCCGACCCGTTGAACCGGGACGCGTCGCGCAGCGTGCCGTCGCTCGCGAAGCGGAGCGTCACGAGGTCGGACCCGGTGTTCAGACCTTGGGAACTGCCCGCCACCCAGACGTCACCACTCGGGTGCACCAGCAGCTTTCCGGCCTGGTCGTAGCCGCTCGCCGGACCGTTGTAGATCGAGGTCCAGACCTCGCTGCCGTCGCTCGTCTTGTATTTGACGAGATGGATGTCGTCACGGGCGCTCTGGCTGGTGTAGACCGTGCCGGCTGCGTAGAGGTAGGCGCCGGAGGCGTCGAGTCCGAGTCCCTCGACGCTCGTCGCGCTCTTGTCGGTGGCGTGCTCTTTCTTCCATTTGAGGAGACCGTTCGCATCGAATTTGAGGACGGTCCACCTGGGTCCCTGACCGAAGAGCTCATCGCCGCTGTAGCCGCCGAGATAGGCATTCCCGGCCCCGTCGACGACCATGTCCCAGACGCGTTCGTCTCCGTGATTCGCGCTGTCCCAGACCTGGGCCCAGAGGAGGGTGCCGCTGGGGCTGTACTTGAGCAGCGCGATGTCGTCGCTCGTCCCGCCCGCCACCCGCACGTTGCTGGCGATGTAGACGTTCTCGTTGGCGTCGAGGGTCAGCCGGCGCGAGCCGAAACTCCCACCTGCGCCCCAGGTGCGGCTCCAGACCAGGCTGCCGTCGATATCGAGCTTCATGAGGACGAGCGCCTGGTTGCTGAGGCTCGGGCCGACGGTCGCCACGAAGTAGATCTGCCCCTGCGCGTTGGTGGCCAGCACCGGATTCTCAGGTATGAGAAAGCCGGTCTCACCCGGCTCCGGCACGAAACGGGTCACCCAGTCGGGAGCCTGCGCCGGAAGCGGAGTCGCCGCGAGGAGGCCGAGAGACAGGATGGCGGCCGCCACGAAGGCCTTCGTGGCGAGCGCCGGGCGGAAGCGGGTGGGACGGGCGGTTCGCATCGTCGTTTCTCCTTTCCTTGCCACCCAGAACGACAGACGGCGGCAGACGGGGCCACGCCGGGCGTAGAATCGCCGCCGGCGCGGCGGGGGCCGCCGCGCGAACGTCCACATGGAGATCCGGTGAGCACGCTTTCGGTCAGCGCCCGACCCGGCACCACCTCGCCCCGCCTCGGCATGCTCGGGGCGATCAGCTTCGCCCACGTGCTCAACGACATGATGCAGTCGGTGATCATCACGATCTACCCGCTGCTCAAGGACGAGTTCGCCCTGAGCTTCGTGCAGGTCGGGGCGATCACGCTCACCTTCCAGATGACCGCCTCGCTGCTGCAGCCGGTCGTGGGCACCTTCACCGACAAGCGGCCGCTGCCCTACTCGCTGCCGGTCGGGATGTGCTTCTCCCTCTCCGGCCTCCTGCTCCTCTCGGTGGCGTGGTCGTATCCGATCCTCCTCCTCTCGGTCGCCCTGATCGGCTGCGGCTCCTCGGTCTTCCATCCGGAGTCGGCGCGGGTCGCCCGCATGGCCTCCGGCGGGCATTACGGCTTCGCCCAGTCGCTCTTCCAGATCGGCGGCAACTTCGGCCACGCGCTCGGCCCGGTGCTCGCCGCCGCGGTCGTGCTCCGGCTCGGCCGGCCGCACGCGAGCTGGTTCGCCCTCGTGGCGCTCCTGGCGATGGTGATCCTGCTGCAGGTGAGCCGCTGGTACGGCCAGCAGCTCGCCACCCGCAAGAAGAAGGAGGCGGTGCGCGTCGCGCCCCGCTTCCCCACCCGGGTCGTGGTGCGCACCGTCGGCATCCTCTTCGTGCTGATCTTCTCGAAGTTCTTCTACCTCGCGAGCTTCAGCAGCTACTACGAGTTCTACCTGATCGAGCACTTCGGCCTGTCGGTCCACACCGCCGCGAACCTGCTCGCCGTCTACCTCTTCGCGGTCGCCGCGGGCACCATGCTCGGCGGCCCGCTCGGCGACCGGATCGGGCGCAAGCGGGTGATCTGGTTCTCGATCCTCGGCTGCGCTCCGTTCTCGCTGATGCTGCCCTGGACCAGCCTGCCGGTGACGGTGGCGCTCACCGTCGTCATCGGCCTCGTGCTCGCCTCGGCCTTCCCGGCGATCGTCGTCTACGCGCAGGACATGCTCGTCCACCGCATCGGCATGGTCTCCGGCCTCTTCTACGGCTTCAGCTTCGGCCTCGGCGGGATCGGCGCCGCCTCGCTCGGCGTCCTCGCCGACCGGTTCGGGATCGACTTCGTCTACCGCACCTGCGCCTTCCTCCCCCTGCTCGGTCTGCTCGCCGCCTTCCTCCCCGACGTGCGGCCGCCCGAGGCGGCACCGGCCACCGGCACGGAAGGCTGAGGCGAGCGCCGCCGGCCACGGCCGCTCACCCCTCTCTTCTCTCGTAGACTCGTCCACCGGGGCGCGGCCACGCGGGCGGCGCCGTTTTCATCCGTGGAACCGGAGATCACGATCATGCAGCTGTTCACCATCGGCCACCAGGGGCGGCGCCGGGAGGATCTCCTGGCGCTGCTCCGGGCTCACGGCGTCCGGACCGTCGTCGACATCCGCCTCTGCCCGGAGCAGCCCGGCCGCGGCAACTGGGCCCGGGCGAAGACGCCAGACAAAGGCATCGAGGGCTGGCTCGCGGCGGCCGGCATCGGCTACCGCTCTCTCACCGAGCTGGGCAACCCCTTCGCCGGCCTTCCCGACTGGCGGGAGCGTTATCAGCGGCTGATCAACGTCGCGGGCGCGCTGCTGACCGAGCGACTGCGCGATCTTTCCGGGCCGATCTGCCTGCTCAGCCGCGAACGGCGAGCCGCCGAGTGCCACCGCGGGGAGGTGGCGGCGTACCTGGAGGCCCGGGACGCGACGGTCCAGCACCTGGAGTAGCGAAGCGGCCGCGACGAGCCCTCTTCGTCCCTAGCTTCTGGGGTATCCTTCGCCTCCAATCGCGCTGCGAAAGAGGTGCCCCCATGATCCGAACCACGGCTCTGTTCGCCGTCGTCTTCGCTCTGCTGGCCGTGCCCGGTCCGCTCGCCGGCCAGATGCCCCCTCCCACCCTCACCGTCGGCGGCCAGACGGCGACGTTCGCCGAGCCGCTCGGTCTCTTCGACGCCAGGACCGCACGGATGTCGGTCCTCTTCCCGCGGGTGCCGCTCGCCCCGGAGGCCGAGGCCGCGGCCCGCGCCAGCGGCTCCTGGGAACGGGTGGCGGGCACGGTCACCCCGGCCGTGATCGCCGATTTCGACTACACCCCCGGCTCGACCTCGGGCCTCGTCGGCGACCTGAAGGGCTGCCGGCTCCGGGCGGTCGGCTTCGCCTCGGCCTGGAGCCTCCAGGGCGACGCGGCGCGCTGCCACGTGGTGTCGATCGGCGGGCTGCTGCGCCCGAACGGCGGGATCGCCGGCCTGCTCGAAGGGAAAGGCTCCGGCTACTCGCTCCGCCTGCCGTTCGCGATCGCGCTGCTCACGGCGCCCGCTGGCGCGGAACCGAGCCCCGGCACGCCGGCGGCGCCCGACACGCCGCTCGGCACGGTACGCGCCACCTCCACCTACGAGGGGCAGACCGTGCGCGCCACCCACGGGCTCGCCTGGTGGGGCACGGAGGAGGGCCGGCCGGTGCTCGACATCACCCTCTTCGACCACGAGCCGGCAGCGGAGAGCGTGGCCGCCGCGGCCGCGGGCCGCAGCGGCAACGAATTCTCGGCGATGGTCATCGTCCTGGCGTTCCACGGCTCCGGGCGGGATCTCGACAGCCTGGCGCAGTGCACCTGGTCCGTGGAGTTCCCGGAAACCGGCTTCAACCAGTTCGTCGCCACCGAGCAGCCACGGAAGCGCTGTGGCTTCGTCAGCCTCGCCTTCCCCTCCACGCCGGAGCCCCACGGCGCCGTACAGATCCGGCTACGGGGTGACGACGGCGACGACGAGGCGCCGTGGAAGTGGGATGTGGAGATCCACCTCCCGCTCGCGAACTGAGCGCCGCGTTCAGAGGAAGGAGATCACCCGGTCGTCGAGCCGCAGCTCCCCCTGGCCGCGGCGGATGAGGATCCCCCGCGCGACGTCGGCGACGCGGTCGCGCGCGACGCTTCCCCGCACGCAGCCGAGGAGCGTGGCCGGTGCCCCGCGGCGGGTCGGCAGCTCGATCCAGAGGCTCCCGTCCTCTCCGGCCGCGCTCGCGAGCTCGGCGTTGATCGCCGCCTCCCGCTGCCGGGTGAGATCGTCGCCGACGGTGTCGAGGAGGACGGCGAGTGCCGGCGCCGGCCCCGGATCGGCCGCGCGGCCTCTCGGTTGCGCGACCGCGGCGTCGCTCGTGAAGAGGACGAGGCGGCGCTGCCCGTTGCCGTCCGCGGCGGCGAGCAGGCGCGTCACGCGGTGGCCGGCCTCGAGGTTGCGGGCGATCTCCCGCTCGAGCTGGAGCGCGAACGCCAGCCGGGCGGAGGGAGCGCGCCGGGAGCGGAGCCGCGCCTCGACGCTGCAGGTCGGCACCCGGAAGAGGAGCGCGTCGTCGGCCTTGGCGATCGGGCGCACGGTGAGGTCGTAGCCGCGGTTCGCGGGCGGCGCCGCCCCGCCCCGGTCGGCCGCGCAGAAGACCCGGCCGTCCGCGGCGACCGCGGCCCCCGCGAGCCGGCCGCTCCCGCAGGGGGCGCCCCAGGAGCCGGCATCGAGATCGAAACGGGCCGCGGAGCCGCTCGCCCCGGCCGGCCGGACCATCAGCAGATCGAAGTTGCTCTCGCGGCGCCGCACCATCTCCACCCCGTAGCCGCTCCGGGCGAGCGGGGCGACCTTCTCCTCGAGGGTCGAAAAGTCGTAGTCGTGCGCGGACAGCCAGCGGACGTCGCCGGGCGACTCCTGCGGGGACCCGAGCTCGACGAACCCTGCGCCGAGGCCGACCGGCACCACCGCGCGCAGCCGCGCGGGCACCCCCTCGTCGGCCAGCAGCTGCTCCATCCAGCTCTTGCGGAACTGGTTCCGGTAGGCGCGCAGCTCGACCGGCTCAGCGCCCTCGCGGCGCTCGAAGACGAGGTGGGTGACCGGGCCGTCGAGCTCGCTCGAGCGGTAGGCGAAGCCGTCGGCGGCGAGGCGGGCGAGCGTGTCGGCGAGCGGCGTGCTCTCCTCCGGATGGAGCAGCCGGTACTCCCGGGCGATCGCCCGCCCCCCCGCCGGCCGGGCCATCACGACGAGCGCGACCGGCCTCTCGGCCCCTCCCGCGCCCGCCTGCCGGCGGCCGAGGAGGGTGTCGAGCACCGCCGCGTCGCCGCCGGCCACGGCGACGATCTCGTAGCCGTGCGCGGCGAGCTGGTTGACGTTCGCTTCGAGGCTCGCCGCCACGCTCGCCTCGTCGGTACGCATCGTGGTCGGCACCACCACCCGGTGCTCCCAGCTCAGGGCGGCGGCCGGCGGCGCGGCCACGGGAACGAGAAGGGCGAGAAAGAGCACGACGAAGACGAACATCCGCATCGGAGGACCTCCCGGCCGCCTCCTGGAGATCGTCGGGCGGAGGCGACGCCACTGAATCCGAGAACGCCGAATCGCGAGCGCGGGGGACAGAGCCTGCCCGGGCGAGGCCCCGGGCGGGCGCTCAGGGCGCCGGCGCCGCGAGCTGCCCGGCGCGGTTCCGGTAGAGCCCGGGCTCGACCGCCGCCGCCATCTTCTCGACGTCGAGGCCGCCGCCGAGGAAGGCGTTGATCCGCGCCGCCGCCCGCAGCGGATCGGCGACGACGTCGGCGTAGGCGAGCTCGAGCCGTTCGAGGTGCGGCGCGTGCCGGAAGAGGTAGCCGACCCGCCAGAGGTGGCTCTCGAAGACCGCGAGCATCTCGTCGTCGGAGGTGGGGTGCTCCTCCTGCCGCCGGGCGAGCATCTTCCCCTGGGAGGCGAGCACCTCGCGCAGGTCCCGCTGGAGGAAGATCACCCGGTAGTTGTTGTCGGCGGGCAGCTCCTTGAGCAGCCAGGAGATCACCTTCACCGCCCGGCCCCGCGCCGCGCGCAGCCACCGCTTGTCGGCGGTTTCGGCGAGCGCCTTGACCCGCTCGTCCTCGAAGTAGCCGCGCGGGTTGTCCTCGTCGGCGACCCGCTCGCCGTCGGCCACCACCTCGAGGCCGCCGGCGGCGAGCATCTTCATCGCCATCGAGGTGCCCGAGCGGGGCAGGCCGGAGACGACGACGACCGGCGCGCCGTAGCGCAGCCGGCGCCAGAGCCTGTGGAGTGCGTGCGCCATGACCGGTTCGCCCGCCGTGCCCGCCGGGCGAGCGTGGCGGATAGACTACAATGCCCCGTCGGCCGGCGCGATTCCGTTCCCATGGCGAACGGCAGCGAGCTCCAGCCGACGATCCGAGGCCCGTCCGCCACCAGCCGCTCCGCGATGCCCTCCAGGTTCCGCCGCCGCCTCCTCCTCGCCACGCTCGCCGCCCTGGCCGCGGCGGCACCCGCTGCGGCCTACGTCGGCCCCGGCGCCGGGATCGCGCTCCTCTCGTCGGTCGGCGTGGTCCTCATGACCCTGCTGCTCGCGCTCGCCTCGATCCTGATCTGGCCGTTCCGTGTCCTCTGGCGCCTCCTGACCGGCAAGCGGGCCCGCGCCCCCTGGGTGCGGCGGTGCATCGCCGTCGGCCTCGACGGCCTCGATCCCCGCCTGACCGACCGGCTGATCGCCGAAGGCCGGCTGCCGAACCTCGCCAGGCTCGCCGCGCAGGGGAGCTACCACCGCCTGCGGACCACCTACCCGGCGATGACCCCGGTGGCCTGGTCGTCGTTCGCCACCGGCACGAACCCCGGCAAGCACAACATCTTCGACTTCATCGACCGCGACCGGAAGACCTACCTGCCGGTCCTCTCCTCGGCCGAGATCGGCAGCGTGGACCGCTTCCTCCGGCTGGGGAAGTGGAAGCTCCCGCTGCGGAAGCCCGCGATCCGGCTGCTGCGCAAGTCGCGGCCGTTCTGGGCGATCCTCGGCGACCACCGGATCTGGTCCACGGTGCTGCGGGTGCCGATCACCTTCCCCCCCGACCGCTTCTACGGCGCGGAGCTCTCGGCGATGAGCGTCCCCGACCTGCTCGGCACGCAGGGGACGTTCCACCTCTTCACCACCCGCCGGAGCGCGGCGCGGTTCAAGGAGGGGGGGCAGCGGGTCGCCCTCGCCGGCGGACCCGAGCGGTACACGGCGGTGCTCCACGGCCCCGAGAACATCTTCCGCGCCGGCGATCCACCGCTCGCACTGCCGGTCGAGATCCGCCTCGACCGCGCCGCCGGCTGCGCGCACGTGCGCCTCGGCGACGAGGAGCACCGGCTCGAGCCGCGGCGGCTGACCGGCTGGGTGCAGCTCACCTTCCCCGCCGCGCCCACGGTGAAGGTGCGCGGGCTCACGCGCCTCATGCTGCTCGAGATGGACGACGAGGTCTCGCTCTACCTCTCGCCGCTCAACCTCGATCCCGAGACCCCGGCGATGCCGATCTCCCACCCGTCCTACTACGCGACCTACCTCGCCAAGCGGGTCGGGCCGTTCTCGACGCTCGGGCTCGCCGAGGACACCTGGGCGCTCAACGAGAAGGTGACCGACGACGCGACCTTCCTCGCCCAGAGCTACGACATCGACCGGGAGCGGGAGGCGATGTTCTTCGCCGCCCTCGACCGCCTCGTCCGCGGCGCGCTCGTCTGCGTCTTCGACGGCAGCGACCGGATCCAGCACATGTTCTGGCGGTACCTCGAAGAGGGGCACCCGGCGGGCGAGAACCGCGAGCACGCCGAGCACCGGCAGGCGATCGAGGAGATGTACGTCCATTACGACGCCCTCGTCGGCCGGGTGATGGCGAAGCTGCGCCCCGACGATCTCCTCTTCGTCCTCTCCGACCACGGCTTCACCTCCTTCCGCCGGGGGGTGAACCTCAACGCCTGGCTCCTCGCCCACGGCTACCTCGCGCTGCGGGAGGGGTGCGACGGCTCCACCGAGTGGCTGCGCGACGTCGACTGGTCGCGCACCCGGGCCTACTCGGTCGGCCTCACCGGCATCTACCTGAACCTCGCGGGGCGGGAGGCGGAGGGGATCGTCGCCCCCGGCGCCGAGGCCGAGGCGCTGCGCCGCGAGCTGATCGCGAAGCTCTCCGGCCTGCGCGACGAGGAGCGGGGCGAGGTCGGGATCAACGAGGTCTACGCCGCCGTGGACGTCTACGACGGGCCGTACCTGCCCAACGCCCCGGATCTGATCGTCGGCTTCAACCACGGCTACCGGATCTCCTGGGACTGCGCCACCGGCGTCCTCTCCGGCCCGGTCTTCGAGGACAACGTGAAGGCCTGGAGCGGCGACCACTGCGTCGACCCGAAGGTCGTGCCCGGGGTGCTCTTCTGCAACCACGCGATCGCCCGTGACGAGCCGGCGATCGTCGACCTCGCGCCGACGGTGCTGCGCCTCTTCGGCATCGACGCCCCGGCTCACATGGACGGCCGGGCCCTCTTCGAAACCTCCCCGCTCGCCCGCCAGGGGGCGGCGGGAGCGACCCGGCGGGCGGCCTGACGATGCGGCGCCGGACGCTCCCCTTCGCTCTCGCCGTCGCGACCCTCGCGCTCGCGCTCGTCGCGCTCGCCGGCTGCAGCCGGAAGCCCGGACGCGGCGCCGACGGCCGCCGGGTGATCGTCCTCGGCTTCGACGGCCTCGACTACGAGCTCACCCGCCGGCTGATCGACGAGGGCCGGCTGCCCAACTTCGCCCGCCTCGAAGCCACGGGTGGCCCTCTCCAGCCGCTCGGCACCTCGATCCCGCCGCAGAGCCCGGTCGCCTGGTCGAACTTCCTCACCGGCAGCGATGCCGGCGTCCACGGCATCTTCGACTTCGTCCACCGCGATCCGAAGACGATGGAGCCGTACCTCTCCACGAGCCGGGTCGTCGAGCCGGAGAACCCCCGCGAGCCGCTCGCCGCCGGCAACTGCCGCCTTCCCCTCTCTTCGGGGCAGATGGAGCTGCTCCGGCGCGGCACGCCGATCTGGGAGCGGCTCGAAGAGCACGGGATCGAGACCACCGTGCTGCGGATGCCGGCGAACTTCCCCCCTTCGGGCAGCGCGAGCTACGAGCTCTCCGGGATGGGCACGCCGGACATCCTCGGCACCTACGGCACCTTCACCTTCTACACCTCCGAGCTCTTCTACGACGCCTCGAAGATCTCGGGGGGCGGCGAGGCGGTCGAGGCGTGGCCCGAGGACGGGGTGGTGACGAGCGACCTGCTCGGGCCGGACAACCCGTTCGTCGCCGGGAAGGTTAGGACCCGGGCGCCGTTCTCGGTCTACCTCGACCCCGACGAGCCGGTCGCCCGGCTCGTGGTCGGCGACGAGGAGCGCCTGCTCACGGTCGGCGAATGGACCGACTGGGTGCCGGTCTCCCTCGACCTCGGCCTCTGCGGCCGGCTGGTGATGAACCCGGCGATCCCGGCGATGGCCCGCTTCTACCTCAAGAGCGTGCGGCCGGAGTTCGAGCTCTACGTCTCGCCGCTCAACCTCGATCCGATGCAGCCGGTGATGCCGATCTCCACCCCGGCCGACTACGCGGCCCGGCTGGCGGCGGCCACCGGCCGCTTCTACACCCAGGGGATGCCCGAGGACACCAAGGCGGTCGAGGGCGGGGTCCTCGACCGGGCCGTCTTCATGGACCTCGTGCACCACACACTCGGCGAGCTGGTCACGCAGTACCGGCAGGTGCTCGCCGACTGGCGGGGCGGGCTCCTCTTCTACTACTTCGGCAGCGTCGATCAGGCCTCCCACGTCATGTGGGACACGCTCGATCCCGGCCATCCCCGCTACGACCCCGAGGAGTCGCCCCGGTTCGCCGACGCGATCCCCGGGCTCTACGGCGTGCTCGACGAGGTGGTCGGCTACACGCTCGACCACCTGCCGCCCGACACGACGGTGATCGTCATGTCCGACCACGGCTTCACGAGCTGGCGGCGGGTCTTCCACCTCAACACCTGGCTGCTCGACCACGGCTACCTC
>Ga0209604_1003582_pt1 | contig 10597 bp, 12 predicted proteins | sample AD_UKC097_MetaG_FD_184405 | JGI IMG/M metagenome (GOLD analysis project Ga0209604, IMG submission 184405) | Active sludge microbial communities of municipal wastewater-treating anaerobic digesters from USA - AD_UKC097_MetaG (SPAdes) (version 2) | ecosystem: Engineered > Bioreactor > Anaerobic >... | reverse complement strand
ATGCGCGGTAATTGACCGTTTGTCCGCGCGCCCAGGCCAGCGGTGGGCACAAGTTCTAAGATGCGAACCATGACCGCCCGAATTTCCTCACCACCGCGCACGCGCCAGTGGTCGGACCTCGTCACCACCGACTTCGCCGTCATGGACCTGGCGCGCACCATCGCCGTGCTGCCGCTGGGTGCCACCGAGCAGCATGGGCCGCACCTGCCGCTGTCGGTCGACGCCAATCTGGCGCACAGCATGGCGGACGCCACCACCGATCACCTGCCGGCCGACCTGCCTGTGCTGTTTTTACCGGTGCAGCGCATCGGCTACAGCCCCGAGCACGCGGCCTTTCCCGGCACGCTGACGCTGAAGTCCGAGACCGTGATCCGCCTGTGGACCGACATCGCCGAGAGCGTGGCGGCCAGCGGCGTGACCAAGCTGGTGCTGTTCAACACGCACGGTGGCAACGTGGGCCTGATGGACGTGGTGGCGCGCGACCTGCGCGCGCGCCTGGGCATGCTGGTGTACAGCGTCAGCTGGTTCACCCTGCCGCTGACCGACACCGACGGCAAGGACGTGATGGCGCGCTTCTCGCCCGAGGAGCAACGCTTTGGCGTGCACGGCGGGCAGGCGGAAACGTCGATGATGATGGCGCTCAAGCCCGGGCTGGTGCGAAAGTCCAAGGCACGCGCGTTCGCCTCCACCTCGCAGCAGCGCGCCGCCGCGCACCGCGTGCTGGGCAACGGCCGCAGCGCTAAACTGGCCTGGGCGGCGCAAGACCTGAACCCCGACGGCGCGGCCGGCGACGCCGCAGCCGCCCGGGTGGAAGACGGCTTTACGCTGATCGACGCCACCGGCCGAGCGCTGGCCGAATTGCTGAAGGAAATCGACCGCCTGCCGCAGGACACGCTGCGCTGGCGCTGACCCCATTGCCCATGAACATAAAGATGAAACGCATCACCGCCGCTGGCCCCCTGGCCGCGGGCGACCCCGCCACATCCCGCCGCCGCTTCACCACCGCCCTGCTGGGCGCCGCCACCTTGGCCGCCGTCCCGCCCGCCTGGGCGGCGAACGAGCCACCGATCCACGTGCTGGTGGGCTTTCCGGCCGGGGGCGGCTCGGACGTGATCGCGCGGCTGCTGGCCGAAAAGCTGGAAAAGGCGCTGGACCGCAGCGTGGTGGTTGAAAACCGGCCCGGCGCCGGCGGCCAGATCGCCGCGCAGCAGCTGAAGGCCGCGCGACCCGACGGCACCACGGTGTTCCTGTCGCACGACCACACCATCTCGATCCTGCCGCAGGTGGTCAAAAAGCCTGGCTACGCACCGCAGGAAGACTTCGTTCCGCTGGGCGGCTTTGCCACCTTCGTCAACGGCCTGGCCGTATCGCCCGGCACGCCGGCGAAGACGGTGCCCGAATACGTCGAATGGGTGAAGTCGCAAGGCGGCAAGAGCGCGGTCGGCATCCCCGCGCCGGCGTCGACACCCGAGTTTCTGGTGCAGCTGATCGCCAAGCGCTACGGGCTGGACCTGGTGGCCGTGCCCTACAAGGGCAGTGCACCGATGATGGCCGACATGCTGGGCAACCAGATTCCGGCCGGCGTAGGCTCGGTGCAGGACTTCATCGAGTACCAGCGCGCCGGCAAGCTGCGCATGATCGGCGTGCTGGGCGGCGCGCGCCAGGCCGCCGTGCCCGACGTACCCACGTTCAGCGAACTGGGCTTCAAGGGCCTGGAAGACACGCCCTTCTATGGCATCTGGGCGCCCAAGGGCACGCCGGCGGCCTTTGTCACGCGCTTCAGCCGCGCGCTGGACAGCGTGGTGGCCCTGCCCGACGTGCGCAAGCAGCTCACCGACCTGGGCCTGACGGTGGAGTCCATGAGCCCCGCGCAGCTGGCCAAGCGCGAGCAGGCCTACACCAAGGTGTGGTCGCGCATCATCCGCGACAGCGGTTTTCAGCCGCAATAAGACACGCCGATCAGTCCGGCGCCGGCAGCCGGATATCCGATGTGCCGGCGTGCAGCTGCCGCGGGTATTCGCGCGTGCGGTCGATGCAGCCGCCGTCGGCGTAGACGCCCTTCGGATCGCGCAGGCGCTGCATGCGCGCCAGCACGTCGGCGGTGCGCGCGGCGTCCTGCAGCGTGGCGGCAGTCAGCCGGTCAACCACCGACTCGTCCATCACCAGTTCGCCCTGGTCGTTGAGCTGCGCGCCATCGCGCCAGTGGTGGATTTCGACGCACTTGGCGTCGAAGCTGTAGGGCTGGTCGCGCTTCCAGAAGTTCGAAAACACGCCGCCGCCCAGGTAGATCACCCACGAGCCCTCATAGCCCGGAATGTCGGCCGAGCGCTCGTCCGGGTTGCGGAACCACACCCGGTCACCCGGCACGTAATAGCGCGGCGGCAGGGGCTGCTCCATGCTGCCGTACTCGATCAGGAACACGTCGTGAAACAGCGCCGAACGGATGGCGCGGCGCCGGCTGACCTCGGCCAGCGCGGTCAGCAGCGGCGGGTTGCGCTCGGCCAGCTCGCGCGCCAGGCCCAGCAGGATGACGTATTCGGTCGCCCGGTAGCACGAAAAATCGTAGCGCCGCCCGGTCACGTCGGGCTGCGTGGCGGCCTGCAGCGCCGCAATGAGGCACTGCGACGGCTTGAGCAGAAAGCCGTGCTCGTCGTCGTAATGCCAGTAGTCGGCCGGCCGTTCGGCCGCTTCGGTGCAGAACGCCAGCGCCGTGCGGCGTGCCGCCTGCGCGATGTGCACGCGCACATTGACGGCGGACTGCAGTTCATCCAGGCTGCTGAACGCCATCTGAATCGGCGCCGCCAGCATGGCCACCACGGTCTCGCGCTGCAGCGCGCGTTCGTCGTCCGCTGACTCCAAGCCCAGCCGCTGCGCCAGCTGCAGCGTGTCGAAACCCGGCGCCCATTGCGCAAGCGCGTCCGCGTTCAGCCCCACCGCAACGCTGCCCGGCTGCGCGGCGCACAGGGTGACGCTGTCTTTCAAGCCGTGGGCGTCCAGCCAGTCCCGCAGCGCGTGCTGCAGGTCTTGGAGGGTCTGGTGCGGCGCGGCCGACACGCGAACTCCGGCGGCCGTCGCGACGGCGGCGGACTCGGCGCTCGTCATGCGCCAAGTGTCGCCCCGAGTACGCGCCCGCCGCATCGGGGAAAACGTGGTTCGATCAGCTCAGGCGTAAGTCACCCAGTCGTGCCAGCGCGTGCCTTCCAGGTGCGGCAGCGTGTTGTAGGTGACCAGCATGTGGCGCTTGGGCGTGAAGGCGAACTCGGTCACCGAGCAGTTGCGGATGCGCAGGTTCAGCTCGATCGTGGTCTCGGGCGACGTGCCGAGGATGTGCCCCACGGCGGTCGAGATCGGGCCGCCGCTGGACACGAGCAGCACCTGCCCCTGGTGCTGGCGGCGCACCTGGTCGAGCGCGCCGACCACGCCGGCCACGAAGTCGGGGTACGTGGGCATGCCCACGGGCTGCGTGCGGCCCGCCATCCAGGCCGCCAGCCCTTCGCGCAGCAGCCGGAAATGGTGGCGGTACTTCTCGGGCGTGTCGGGCTTGGGCAAGGGTTCGGGGTGGATGGCGCGCACGACCGCTTCGCTGTCGTATTCGTTCAGCCCCGGCAGCGCCTGCGGCGTCAGCCCCGTCAGGCCCGCCCCTTCGGCCACGCCCTGCCAGGTTTCGGCATGGCGGCGCAGCGTGCCGGTCAACACGGCGTCGAACTGCGTCAGCCCGCTGGTCGCCATCCATTCGCCCAGACGCCGGCTCTGGCGCCAGCCCAGGTCGCTGAGGCGGTCATAGTCGTCGGCGCCAAAACTGGCCTGGCCGTGGCGCACGAGGTAGAGGGTTCCCATGCGGCGCATTGTGTGGGCATTGCGCCGCGGGGGGCGCGACAGCCGTCACCTGCGTGACGAATTCAGCGCCCTTTCGCCGCCCCGCCGCTGCACACAAGCCGTCTGAAGCTACTTGTTTTGTAGCACGCGGGCAAACGCCGCCGCATCCACATTGGCGCCGGTCAGCGCGATGCCGACCGCCTGGCCGCGCAGTTGCGCGCGCTCCTGCAGGGCCGCTGCCAGCGCGGCTGCGCCGGCGCCCTCGGCGACGTTGTGCGTGTCGACATACAGCGCGCGCATGGCGGCTTCCACTTCGTCGTCGCTGACTTGCACCACGTGGTCAAGGCCGTGCATCAGCACCGACAAGGCGGCCGGGTCGGCACGGCGCACCGCCATGCCGTCGGCGATGCGGGTGTTGGCGGGCGCTTCGACCACGCGGCCGGCGGCGATGGAATCGGCGTAAGTGGTGGCGTGCGCGCTGACCACGCCGACGATGCGCGCGGGGTGGTTCAGCGCGCGCTTGGCAGCGATGGCGGCGCATGCGCCGGAACCCAGGCCGATGGGCACGTAGGCGACCTGAAGCTGCGGCACCGCGCGCAGCAGCTCCCACCAGTAGGTCGCCACGCCGCTGACCAGGTCGGGGTGAAAGCTGGGTACGCGCAACGCACCGCGTTCGGCGGCCAGGCGCGCGGCATGGTCGCTGCTTTCGGTGAAGTCGTCGCCATGCTCGATCAGTTCAACGCCCAGCGCGCGCATGGCGGCGTTCTTTTCGACCGAATTGCCGCGCGGCACGACGATGGTGCAGGCCACGCCATGGGCGCGCGCCGCCCAGCCGATGCTCTGGCCGTGGTTGCCGCGCGTGGCGCTGACGACGGCGCGCGGCAGCTCGCCACGCCGTGCCAATGCGTCGAAGAAGGTGAGTCCGCCACGAATCTTGAACGCGCCCACCGGCGTGTGGTTCTCATGCTTGATCCAGCAGTCGGTGCCCAGCCGCTGCGACAGCATCGCCCAGCGGTACTGTGGCGTGGGCGGAAATTCGCGGTAGACGACTTGGGCGGCGGCTTCGATATCGGCCAGCGTCGGCAGCAGGTTCATTCAGCGCGCTCCTTCGTCAGACGACAAGCTGACCACGCCACGCGGCGTGCGCAGCTTGGCGTGCAGCGCGGCGGGGCCTTCGTCGACCGGCAGCGCACCCAACCCGACGGCTGCGCACGCCTGCCGCAGCGCAGCCGCGCGCGGGTGCGACAGCCGCAGCCCCTGCAGCGACACGCCAACCTGGGGCATCGACGCCGCCGGATGCACCGCGCCCCATTCGATCAGCGTGGGCAGCGCGCCGTCGAACAGCCGCTGGCCGTCCGGCCGCACGGCGATCTTCCATTCGAGCAAGCCGCGCGGCGTCATACGGCTGGCGGCGCGCACGTCGCCGCGGTCGATGTCCAGCGTGGCCAGGCGACCCACGGCGCTGTCGATGTCGGGCACGCGCGCCACCCAGTGGATAAGCTGCGGGCCTTGCGCGCGCACGCGCTCGCGCAGCGCGGGGTCGTCCATGTCGAACCAGCGCTTTTGCACGGTATTCTGGCCCCCACCGCTGTCTGCATGGGCGCGAACAGCTCCTGGATCGATAGCAATGATCTCCAGGTAGCTGAGCGGAAACTCGGCCGACGCCGCGCACAGCAGCCGGTTGTGCGTGCCGAACAGCGGGTGCTGGCCGCCCGGCCCGGGCGCGACGCCCAGCGTCTGCTCGCACCACGCCGCGCCTTGTGCCAACGTGTCGGCCAGCACCACCAGATGGTCGAGCGCCGGCGCGCTCCAGCCGGCTGCGGCCGTCACAACGTCACCTCGCCGCGAATCACGCCCACGCAGTCGCCGCCCACCCAGATCTGTCCTGAGTTTGTCGAAGCGGCCTGTCCTGCGTCGTCGCGCGCGATGTGCACGCGCCCGGCGCGGCCAAGCACCGTGCCTTGGGCGGCCACGTAGCGCGCAGGCAGGTCGCCGGTCTCGATCAGCCACTGCGCCAGGCTGGCGTTGAGGCTGCCGGTGACCGGGTCTTCGTTGACGCCAACGGCAGCCGCAAAGGCGCGCACCTCGATCGCTGGTGCGTCGGCGCGCGTGTCGAATGCGCGCGCTTCGGGGCTCGACTGCGCTATCAAATCAGAAGCTGTCGACGCCAACACCTTGGCCGCCACGCCCACTTTCTGCTTCAAGCTTTCAAGCTGGCCGTGGTTCGGCTCCAGCGCCAGCACGGTGTCGACGCTGTCCACCAGCAGGACCAGCCACTGCGGGCCGTTGTCGAGCGACTGCGCTTTCAGTATCTGCGCGGGTTTCAGCCCCAGCGCGGCGGCCACCTTGGCCAGGTGCGTGGGACTGGGCGCGCTCAGGTGGGCGGGCGGCGCGGCAAAGGCCAGGCGCGCGCCGTCGCGCCGGATCGGCACCAGGCCCTTGGCACATTCCTGCACGATCACGTCGCCGCGCCTGGGGACGCCGCCCGCCGCCAGCCACGCGAAGCACGAACCCAGCGTGGGGTGGCCCGCAAACGGCAGTTCGCCGCCGGGCGTGAAGATGCGCAGTCGGTAGTCGGCCTCGGGCACCGTGGGCGGCAGCACGAAGGTGGTTTCCGACAGGTTGGTCCAGCGCGCGAAGCGCTGCATGGCGTCGTCATCCAGACCCCCGCCATCCAGCACCACGGCCACGGGGTTGCCAAAGCCGGGCGCGGCGGTGAATACGTCGATCTGGGCGAAGGGGCGGTTTTTCATGGGGGGAGCCTGTCAGGCCAGGGGAAGATCGAGCACGCCGCGCGTGGCCGGGCGCGCCAGCACGGCGTTGAACCAGCGCTGCACGTGCGGTGCATCGGGCGCGGGTTGCGGCAGGTTCCACCAGCGGTGGATGTCGCAGGCGACGGGAATGTCGGCCATGCTGAAGGCATCGCCGCCCATCCACGCGCGGCTGGACAGGTGTGCGTTGAGCACGGCGATGCACGGCGCCATGGCGGCGCGCGAGGCGGCGACCACCGCCTGCTGTCTCGCTTCGGGGGGCGTGCGCACCAGTTGCAGAAACGCCGGGCTGCCGGCGCGGTTGAGCGTGGTCTGCTGCCAGTCCATCCAGCGCTCGGCGTCAAACCGGGCGCGCAAATCCTGCGGGTACAGCGCCGGCGCGTAGCGGGCGCACAGGTAGCGCACGATGGCGTTGGATTCCCACAGCACGAAGTCGCCGTCTTCCAGCAGCGGCACCAGGCGGTTGGGGTTCTTCGCCACGTAGTCGGCGTCGTTGACGACACCGAAGGCGAGGCCCGCGTCGATGCGCTCAAAGGGCACGCCCGCTTCCTGCAAGGTCCACAACACCTTGCGTACGTTGATGGACGTGGTGCGGCCCCACAGGCGGATCATGAGTCAGCCTTGCATCGCCGCGCGCACCACCTGCCCCAGCGCAGCCATGCCCTGGTCGATCTGCTCGGGCGTGGAAGTGACGAAGGACAGCCGCAGCGCGCGCGCATCGGGCTCATCGGCGAAGAAGGGCGCGCCGGGCACGAAGGCCATGCCGGCGTCGACGGCCTTGGGCAACAAGGCCTGGGCGTTCAGCCCCTCGGGCAGGCGCACCCACACGAACATGCCGCCCACGGGCTGCGTCCATTCGGCGCCGGTCGGGCCCAGCTCGCGCGCCAGCGCGGCCAGGATGGCGTCGCGCTGCGCGTGGTAGCGGGCACGGATGGTGGGCACGTGGCGGTCGAGGAAGCCGTCCTTGATGACCTCGGCCACCACGCGCTGGTTGAAGCCGGGCGTGTGCAAATCGGCCGCCTGCTTGGCCTGCAGCAGCTTGGGGTACAGCGCGGGCGGCGCGACGATGTAGCCCAGGCGCAGGCCGGGCGCCAGGATCTTGCTGAACGAGCCCAGGTACACCACGCCCTCGGGCCAGCGCGCCAGCAGGGGCGCGGGCGGCGGTGCGTCAAACCACAATTCGCCATACGGGTTGTCTTCGACAATCGGCAGGCCGTGCTCGCGGCAGACGTCGATCACGGCCTGGCGGCGCGCTTCGTCCATGGTGCGGCCGGTGGGGTTCTGGAAGTTGGGCAGCAGGTACATGAAGCGCGGCCGCTCACCTTTTTGAAGCGCGCTGCGCAGCGCGGACGCCGACACGCCGCCCATGTCGCTTTCAACGCTCTCCACCGCCGGCTGCATGGGCGTGAAGGCCTGCAGCGCGCCCAGGTAGGTGGGCGACTCGACCAGCATGCGGCTGCCCTTGTCGAGCAGCACCTTGGCGATCAGGTCCAGCCCCTGCTGGCTGCCGGTGGTGATGAGCACCTGGTCGGGCGACACCTGCGCGCCCTGCTTGCCCAGTTCGGTGGCGACCCACTGGCGCAATTCGGGCAGCCCTTCGCTCGACGCGTATTGCAACGATGGGCGCGCGATGGCGCTGCCTTCGGCCAGCACGGTGGCGCAAGCCGCGCGCATGGCGTCGACCGGAAAGGTCTCGGGCGCGGGCAGGCCGCCGGCAAAGTTCAGGATGCCCGGTCGCTCCGTCACCTTCAGGATTTCGCGGATCGCCGAGGGGTTCATGGCGTGGGCGCGCTCGGCCAGTTGCCAAGGGCTGGTTTGCTTGAGGTCGGTCGGGTTCATGGTTTTTCTCCTCCAGCGGGTCCGTAGAAGATGACCCAGGTTGCAAAGTCGGGCGTAAAGGTTTCGAAGCGATGGTCGGCCCCGGCGGGCACGAACAGCACGTCGCCGGGCGCGGCAGGCAGATTCTGAGCGCCGATGCGCAGCGTGGCGTGGCCACGCTGCACTACGTACAGCTCGTCCTGCGCATGCGGCTGCTGGCGGTCGCGCCCATCGGCGTTGCTGCCGGGGGCGTACAGCTCGACGGACATGCTGCCATGTGCGAATGCCATCGCAAACGGCAAGCCCTCAGGGTACGCACGGGTCGGAGCCGCGGGCAACTGCGCCAGCAGGTCGTGCAGCGACGCTCTCATCTCAGCCTCCGGCTGGCAAACACGATGGCCACCACCGCCAGCGCAAAGCCGACAGACACCGCGTCCAGCCGCTCGCCCAGCAGCGGCCACGCAAACAGCATCGCCAGAAACGGCTGCAGCAGTTGCGTCTGGCTCACGCGCAGGGCGCCGCCCCAGTCCAGCCCGCGGTACCAGGCAAAGAAGCCAGCCCACATCGACACCGTGCCCACGTAGACAAAGCCCGCCCAACTGCTGGCACGGATGTCGCCCGCGTTGGCCGGCCACAGCCACAGCGCCACCGGCAGCGTGAGGGGCAGCGCGCCCAGGCACACCCAGCAGATCACGCGCTCGGCGCCCAGCGCGGGCGTGACCTTGGCACCATAGATGTAGCCAACCGCGGCCGCCAGCACCGCGCCGGCCAACAGGGCGTCGGCCGCGGCGAAGCCGAAGCCGCCCGACTCGCCCGCGCGCAGCCACGCAAACACCACCACCAGGGCGCTGCCCGCGACGGCGCAGGCCCAGAACGCCGGCCGCGCGCGCTGGCCCAGGGCAAAGGCGGCCACCGCCGCCGTCACCAGCGGCAGCAGCGCAATGATGACGGCCGCGTGCGTGGCCGTCACGCTGCGCAGCGCCCACGCCAGCAGCAGCGGAAACCCGATGGCGTTGCCGGCCATCGACAGCGACAGCGCCCGCCACTGCGCGGCCGTGGGCCAGGGCGAGCGCGCCACCAGCAGAAACGCCGCCGACAGCAGCCCGGCCAGCGCCGCGCGGCCAAAGGTGACGAACCAGGGCGACAGCTGCGGATGTTCGGCAGTGCCCGTGGCCAGCCGGGTCGCCGGCAGCGTGATGGCAAAGCACGCCACGCCCAGCACGCCCAGCCAGAAACCCGCGACCAGGCGCGCATCACCTTGCGGCGCGCGCAGCGACCAGCGCGATGTGCCAGCGCTCATGCCGCGGCCACCCCGAAAACCGCTTGCCCCACATGCCACGGCAGCCGCACCCCGGCAGCGCTGCCCAGCGCGTTCCAGGCCATCCACAGCGCGGTGACCACCAGCGCCAGCGCCATCGCGCGGTTGAACCACAACAGGCGCCGGCCCTGCGCCAGCCAGTGCCGCAGCATCGACCCCACCAGCGCATACAGGAAGTTGCTGGCAAAGGCGTAGCCCAGCATCACTGGCAGCACGACCAGCAGGCGGCCCGTCCAGTCGGGCTGCCCGCCGATCCAGCCGGCCACGATGGACAGCGCCAGCATCCAGGCCTTGATGTTGACGAACTGCAGCAGCACGCCCTGCCAGAAGGTGACGTCCAGCCGCCCCTGGTCAGCCTGCGCCAGCGCGCCGCTTTGCGCCAGACGCGCGGCCAGCCACAGCATGTAGGCCACGCCCAGGCCCAGCACGCCCCAGCGCAGCACGGGCACCGCCAGCACCAGCGCGCCCACGCCCAGCGCGCTCAGCACCAGCAGCGCGGCCCAACCCACCGGCACCGCCAAGACAAAGTGCATGGCGCTGCGCAGGCCGCGGTTGGCCGCGATGGCGGTGGACAGCGTGGTGTTGGGGCCGGGCGTGAAGCTGACCGCGGTGGCCAGCGCCAGCAGCGCGGTGAATTCGGACCAGGACATGGCGCCACTGTAACGCCGCACACCCACACACCGTCAATACAGTTGACAAGCGCAGATCACGAACTGTATGGTTCAGCGTCACGACACACGGCCCCCACGCCGGCTTCCTGACATGCTGCATCCCGCCCCCGCCAAGACCCTGACCCACCAGCTGGCCGACCGCTTTGCCGAGCGCATCCGCGACCGCCTGCTGGCGCCGGGCACCCGCCTGCCCAGCGTGCGCC
>Ga0209604_1003581_pt1 | contig 10598 bp, 7 predicted proteins | sample AD_UKC097_MetaG_FD_184405 | JGI IMG/M metagenome (GOLD analysis project Ga0209604, IMG submission 184405) | Active sludge microbial communities of municipal wastewater-treating anaerobic digesters from USA - AD_UKC097_MetaG (SPAdes) (version 2) | ecosystem: Engineered > Bioreactor > Anaerobic >... | reverse complement strand
ATTACAGGATCATTCTCTTCATCATATGACATAACGGTAACAACAAGACTTAATTCATCTCTGTAATCATGAGGAAATCTGCAACGAAGTGCTCTGTCTATCATTCTTGCCTTAAGAACAGCATCATCACTTGGAAATCTCTCTATCTTTACAAACTTTGAGCCATTAATCTTTCCAGATGCATAAAATCTTTCTATATACTCAACAGACATAGGAAAGAAATCACTATCAGAGTTTGCAGGTGCAGTATTAACATTTACCTCAACAACCGTATCTCCCATTCTTGCAACAATACAGCTTTGAGATTTTAAAGCTAATTTGCCTGTTTCGAAAGAGCATTTTCTTCCATCTATTTCAAATTCATAAATCTTATGATTAAACAACATAAATATGTATTATTAAATATTAAATATCAAAAATATAGCTCTGTAGTTATATCAGGATAATGGGAAAAAAGAAAGACCTAAAATACTTCGTTATATCTTTATCTTTTTAGATAAAGCAAGATATCTATCTGCCTCATTACTGGAGAGATATTCAACCAATCTTCTTCTTTTACCTACCTTTTGAAGCAAACCTCTCCTTGAATGATTATCTTTTTTATGAGCTTTTAAATGCTCACTTAATTTACTGATCTCTTCTGTCAAGATAGCAATCTGCACCTCTGGAGAACCTGTATCTCCTTCGTGAAGCGCAAACTCGTTTACTATTTTTTGTTTTTCATCTTTAGATAATGCCATGTATTCTAGATTATCATTATATATTTCTTTTGACAATAGGCAAATACATTATAGACCTTATTGTATAATATTATAGGCTAGATGTCAATTATTAATTACCTAGAAACCTTGTAACAGTACACTTCATCACCTTCCATACTATCAATATCAATATCAAGTATAATTCCGCAATCAACTCCCTGTTTCGCTTCATTTACTTTTTCTTTCCCTATTCTAACAGATTGTATTCTTCCTTCACCAATAATCTCATCATTTCGGACAACATAACATTTACAGTCCCTTTTTAATATCCCTTCCTTAACTCTGCATCCTAAAACTTTTGACCCATCTGAAAGTATAAACATCATCTTTATTACACCATTCCCTATCTCCTCTTCAACTTGCTTGGGTGTTGAAAGCATATCTAATGCTTCTTCAACCTCTTCAAGAAGCTTGTATATTATTTGATATGTTCTTACAAGAACACCATTCTTTTTTGCAAATTCTTCAGTACTTCTATCCATTCCTACATCAAAACCGAGTACTATTGCTTTAGAGAGTTTAGCCATTTCAATATCTTTGTTTGATATATCCCCCACACCATCAGATACAATATTAACTTTGTATTCATCTTTCTTTATCTTTTCTAATGAATGCCTAAGAGCTTCAAGAGACCCTTGTGAAGAACACTTAATTACGACATTTAGTTGTGCATCTTCGTTATCTTGCTGATTACCAAAAATTGTGTTGAATATATCATCTCCTGTAATAGCAGTTTCACTTTCAATACTTTTAGATGTAAGTAATGGTTCAATTAACTTAGGATTATTTTCTTCAAGGATATATACCTCAGAGCCTACGGGTATTAAATTAGAAATACCAATGATTTTCCCTCCACAGCCACACTGTAAATCGCAAATATTCTTTCCGTCCTCTGAAATAACTCCTTTTATTCTTTCAATAATAACTTTTCCATCTTTAGAATATCCAAGCCAAGATCCCTTACACAAATTACCGCTTACTAACACGATAGAAGATATATTCCCTCTTGTCTTATCCCTTACAGACTCCAGTACAAATGCTTTTGCCACAACACCGTTGGGTAGTTCTCCTCTATCCTGCAGACCTTCAACTTCAGCTACAAGAGTTATTAAATCTAAAAGTTCAGGTATTCCTTTTCCAGTCTTTCCAGATACCTCTATAACAGGTATATTTCCACCCATACCTTCAAGTAAAAGCCCTTCATTAACAATATCTCTTTTTATCTTTGCTATATCAACATCAGGTAAATCCACCTTATTGATAACAACAATTGGTTTTGCAGATGAATTTTTAATTATATCTATAGACTCAACTGTCTGAGGTTTTACTCCATCATTTGCAGCTACGACTAAAAGAACAATATCTGCAATATTGCCACCTCTAACCCTCATTAAATCAAATGCTTCATGGCCAGGAGTGTCTATAAAAGTAATTCTTTTAGAAGAATCCTCATCTATTGGGACAGTAAATACAGAAATCTTTTGAGTTATACCACCTGCTTCACAGCTTTGTACATTTGTCTTCCTTATATAATCAAGTATTGTAGTTTTTCCATGGTCAACATGGCCCAAAATTGTGACAATTGGGATTCTGCCCTGAACACTTGTTTTATCTTTCTTTGCTTCTTTAACCATTTTAAACTACAGTTTTTCATTTTAAAATTCTTACTCTTCTTTTTTATCTACAACTTCTTCTTGAGTATCTTCTGCATACTCTTCTACAGCATCCACATCTTCTCCCTGTGCACCAACTATATCTATCTTTACCCCAGTAAGTTTACATGCGAGTCTTACATTCTGCCCATCTCTTCCAATTGCTAAAGATAACTGATCAGATGGAGAAACAACAGTTGCTGTATCGCCAGATATGTCAACAGACTCAACCTTTGCAGGACTTAATGCATTAGCTACAAATTTCTCTAAATCCTCATCCCATTCAATTATATCAATTTTCTCTTCACCTAGCTCGTTCATAACATTTGCAATACGCATTCCTCTTTGACCAACACAAGAACCAATAGGGTCTATACCTTCTTGATGAGATACAACTGCAATCTTACTTCTCGAACCTGCCTCTCTTGCTACAGCCTTAATTTCTACAATCCCAGATTCAATTTCTGGAACTTCAAGTTTAAAGAGTTCTATTAAGAAATTAGGGTCAGACCTTGAAACAATCATGTCTGAATCTTCAATACTTTTAAGAAGCACTTTATATCTCTCCCCAACTCTATAAAACTCATTTGCAATCTGCTCTTCAGGAGGCATATATGCTACTGCTTTTCCTATCTCCATAACAGCAGTACCTTTCTGCATCCTCTGCATTAATGCAGTAAATACTTGTCCTATTTTATCACTAAACTCACTTAAAACAGACTCTTTCTCAGATTCCCTTATCTTTTGAAGAAGCACCTGTTTAGCAGTCTGTGTAGCAATTCTTCCTAAATCCTCCGACGGCATCTCTATCTGAATAGAATCACCCACCTCTACATTAGGTGATATTAACTCTGCTTCACTCAGTGCTATTTCTTTTTCAGGGTTCTTAACTCTTTTAACAACTTCTTTAAGTGCAAAAAGTTTAAACTCACCTGTTTCTCTGTTTACCTCTACAACTAAGTTACTTCCTGCTTTTTCTTCCTCATCATCTTCATTCTCTGCTCTCCCATATTTTTCCTTTTTAACAGCACTAAGTATTGCAGATTCTAAAGCTTTAAACACTTCCTCTTTATCAATTCCTCTTTCTGCAGATATCTGATTTATTGCTGCAACAAGCTCTGATGTCATTGCCATATGTATATTCTTAAAAATTTAATTATTCATACTAAAAAAAAGGTGAGAAATACCTCACCATCCCAATAACCCTAATACAATACAGCATGAGTATATCACATCTACAGGAAAACCCCAAATATATTTAGGTATTACTTAACTCTTCCCACAATCTCCTTTCTTCCTTTTTAAGCCTCTTTGGAATATCTACATTAACTTTTACATACAAATCTCCTCTAGTATTCTCTTTTCTTAGTATTGGAGCACCCTTCCCCTTAATCTTGAATATTGTTCCTGGCTGTGTACCAGCAGGTATTTTTAATTTAACCCTTCCATCTACTGTTTCCACTTCAATAGCACCACCAAGTACTGCTGTATGCACAGGAATATATTCAACAGAGTACAAATCATTGCCACGTCTATCAAACTTCTCAGAGGGCTCAACCTCTAATTCAATATACAAATCACCATATTCTCCATCTAATGAGGCATTTCCACCCTCCCTAAACCTTAATACCATACCATCATATGCTCCTGCTGGAATTTTAACCTTCATATCTTCTGTTTTTGATTCAAGGCCTGTACCACCACATTTACTACAAACTGACTCTGGAATAGTTCCCAGACCTCCGCACTTTGAACACTCTGTCATAACAGATATCTGCCCTAAAAAGCTGTTCTGAAGTCTTCTCTCTCTTCCAGTACCTTTACAGACATCACATGTCTTTCTTTTACCAGTAGAACTTCCTGTTCCATTACACTCAGAGCATTTAACTTTCCTCTTTATCCTTACACTAAACTCTCCACCCTTCATTGCCTCTTCAAACGAAAATCTCATTCTATACCTAATATCTTCACCCCTAGAGACTCTCTGCCTTCTTGTTGTCTGCTCCCCAAATCCAAAATCAAACCCAAAATCACTTCCACCAAAAAATGTATTAAAGATATCCCCCATATCAAAGGGAGCACCTCCATATGTATACTCAAAGCCACCTCCATTTCCACTTCTAGGATCAAAACCTTGTGTACCAGCATGACCATATTGATCATATGCCTGTCTCTTTGCATCATCTGAAAGAACCTCATATGCCTCTTGTATCTCTTTAAACTTCTCTTCAGCATCAGCCTCTTTATTTACATCAGGATGATACGTCTTCACAAGCCTTCTATACGCCTTCTTTATATCTTCTTTTTTTGCATCCTTGCTTACACCAAGGACTTCATAGTAATCTCTCTTTGTCATACGGACAATATTCTAGCAGACAAATGAATTAATTACCAAATATGTGACATTGAAACACTTAATTGATAATATATTCCTACATATGGATGAAGATATTCAAATTAAAAAAGTTAGTGAGAAAAAGATATCAGAAACAAAAAAAACTATCTCTTGGATATTAGCAGTAATTGGTATAGTAATTATATTAAGTCAAGCTATTCCTCTCTTAGTATCATATGCACAAGGACAAATACAACTCTCAAAACAAAACTCAATGAAAGATCCACTTCCTGAATCTTACAAACAGTATATACAAGATGAATTTGCATATTATGACCCAGGAAAAAGCTACTTTGAGAATTTATCTAAAACAGCAGAAGGACTTCAATATCAAGGACTTTTTTCATATGACCCAACAACAAAAACAACAAAGGAAATTATCGTAAACAAAGAATACAAAAAGAATATGTTCCTTTCTATTTCTGAGGCAGGAATAGAGAAGGTGAGGATAACTCCAAATGTAGAAAGCTCAGAAGAAAAGATATATGACCAGTATCTAAAATATGGATTAGCCCACTTTAAGGGTACACCACTTCCGGGAGATGGAGGAAACTCTTTTATATACGGGCATAGTGCTGTTGAAAGTTTCTTTAAGTCTCATTCCAATCTTCCTGAAACAATATTCACAAGATTAGAGAATGTAGATATTGGAGATACAGTAGAGATTTACAGAGATGATCAAGTTTTAAAATATGTTGTAAGAAACAAAAAGATTGTTTCTGCTGATGACCTTTCAATACTTCAAACACAATCAGACAAAGAAACTGTAACACTAATGACATGCTGGCCACTAGGGGCTGGTATAAAAAGACTGGTAGTAGTGGCTGAAAGGATTTAATTTGTGTAATATATATGTATGGACGAAAAAAGAAAAAGACTATTAAAGATTCTTGCAATAGTAGTTGGCTTTGTAATAGTACTCTCTATTTTAATTGCAGTACTAAGCAATAGTGGTAAACCAAAACAAGTAGAACTAACTTTCTGGGGCTTCTGGGAAGAAGAAGAGGTAATGCACCCCCTAATTGAAAAATATGAGGCTGAAAATCCTGGAGTAAAGATAACATATGCAATTCAGCCATTAAGGAATTATGAATCTTTACTTTATACAAGACTTGAACAAGCAGAGGTATCAAATGAGCCTGCACCTGATATAGCAATGATACATAACAGCTGGACACCAAAATTCAGAAAATATCTATCGCCTCTTCCTTCATCTGTAATGAGTACAGATGAATATAGTAAAGAATTTTATCCGACAGCAATAGAAGATTTTACTGGGAATAATGGGAAAATATATGCAATTCCTCTTCAAATTGATGGCCTTATGATTATATACAACAAAGAACTTCTTAAAGAGGCTGGGTATAATGTACCTCCAACTGACTGGGATTCATTTATGGAAGCAGCAGCTAATCTTACAAAAAGAGATTCAAGTGGAAAAATTATACAATCTGGCTTAGCAATCGGCACATCAAGAAATATTACTCATTCAACAGATATCCTTTTCTACTTCTATCTTCAAAACCTAGCTCAAATACTTAGTGAGGATAAAACAATGATGAATCTTACATCTCCAAGAGCACTTGCTGCATTTGATAAATATACTTCATTTGTAAGAGAGAAAAACCCTACCTGGGCATCATATCTGCCTAACGATCTCACATATTTTGTTGATGGAAAGGTTGCAATGATGTTTGGAACAAGCTGGAGAGCACTTGAAATTTTAGAATACACAAAGGATATAGAGTTTGGGCTTGCTCCACTGCCACGTCTTACAAACAATGATGAGGTCTACTATGCTACATATTGGGGAACTACTGTAAGCAAAACAAGTAAAGACACTTTAGAAGCATGGAAATTTGTAAAGTTTTTAAGTGAGCCAGAACAGTTACGAAGACTCTATCAAAACGCTGCGAAGACAAGAGCATTTGGCGAACCATATTCAAGAGTATCTATGAATGCTGAGTTAGCTGAAAACAAGCATACAAAGGCACTCGCATACATGGCTCCATATATGAAATCATTCCAAGTAGGAGAGCAGGCATTTGTTGAAGAAAAACTTAGACAAGCAATAACTGCTGTAGCAGAAAATGGAAGATCCAGTAACTCTACCCTACAAACTATTCAAGATGAAATTAATGCTAGACTTGCAGTAAGCAATAAATAAAGAATAATATATATTAGATGAGTAGCAGAATTAAGCCAACAAAAAGTAAAAACAAGGAGCTGTTCCTTACACTCCTGCTGTTGCTTACACTTCCTGTTTTTGTATTTGGTATTATAGAAAACAGAAGTTTTGATACGAGAAATAAAGCCTTTGAGGAAATTATGCTTAGTAAGCTTAACCCTTGTATTATTACCTTCCCCAATGTTAATCCATATACGCTTGAAGTGGGTAAAACTGTAAGAATCCAGGTAGATGCAATATCTGACAGCTCTTCAATTAAGGAAATAACAATAACAGATGAAAGAGGAGAAACACTATTTAACAAGAATTATGATTCTACAATTAATACTAGAGTAACAGAATCTTTTGCATATACACCTAAATTTGAAGGAGCATACAACCTCACTGGTACATTAACTGATATGACAGGAAAAAGTTTTGCATGTGTAATAAGCAGTCCGTACAAAGCAGCTGATGAAAAAGCAGTAAAAGCAATTACATCTAACTCTAAACCAGAGTTTTTAACTACCCCGCAAGCATCTAAACCTTCACAAAGTATTAAAGTAGGAGAAACATATGAATATACACTTGAAGCACAAGATACGGATAAAGACACAATAAATTATGCTTTCTCATTCACAAAGGGAGAAACATGGTTAAAGGCAACAGTAATTAATGATGGTGGAAATGGACAGCTAAATATAAAGTTTAGAGGAACAGCTAAAAAAGCAGGAAGCTATCTGGCAAATATCTTTATACATGATGGATACAGCATGCATCTTTCCTCACAATCATGGGTTATAAGTGTAAGCCAAGAAGGAAATGATAACCCTGTAGTTACAATAATAGATCCAGTTTCAGATACAAGGATTACACAAGATACTAAACTTACAGTAACCTGGGAAGCAATTGATAGCAATCAAATATTAAGGTATGAAATATATATTACTTCTAACCCTGCAAACGAATCAGCATGGAAAGCAATAGATACCAATATACCATCAACTCAAAATTCATATACTATTGATCTCGCAGGATTAGAAAATGGTGCTTACAGAGTGATAGTAAGAGCAGTAGATGACCAAGACCCAGCAGGAATAGGAATTGATGTTTCAAAAGAGATAATTATGGCAAAAGAGGAAGAAGAAGGACCAGATGACCAGCCTCAACTTCCTCAGCCACAAATTATTAATTTCTCTCCTACAAGTACTGATGAGATAAGTAATACCTCACCGACTATAAAAGCCTCCCTTATCGCAACTCAAAATAATACAATAGAGGAGGATAGCATAGTATTCAAGATAGATGATATTGATAAGACAAAAGAATTAAAGATAAACAAAATATCCGACTCTGAGTATACATTAATATATATTCCTGAAACACCTCTTGCTGATGGTTTACATAAAGTATCAGTATCATTTAAAGATTCTAGTGGAGAAGATATCACTAAAGAGTGGACATTTACGATATCAGGAACACAACAGACTGACAGTTTTAACATATTTGGTCTTGAAATACCTAAAAGAACTACATACATAGTATTAGGAGGAATAGCACTCATACTTCTTGCAATATTTATACCCTCAGTTATTTCCTCTTTATGGAAAGAAGATTCTAAACAAGTATCAGCAGAAAATATGGCACTTCCAGAATCTATACCACCTACCCCTCAAACTGAGATGCCTCAAACTAGTCCCCAACCGATAGAAAGTACTGCCCAGCCACAAGAGCCTAAACAAGTATTTCAAGCACCCGAGCCTGAGATATCACAGATGCCTCAGCCTAGTCCCCAACCGATAGAAAGTACTGCCCAGCCACAGGAACCCAAAGCTACATTTACAGCCCCAGAACCACAAGAGGATCTTTCATCACTCTATGAGGAGATAAAGAAATTAGAAGAAGAAACTCAAACAAAAGAAAGTACTGATAACTCTACAGAGTAAATCCTTTCTGATATAATTATCAAATGAGAAAACTTACATATGCACAACTGCGGAATGAATATATAGATTTTTTTAGAAAGAAAGATCATATTGAAATACCTAATGCTCCACTTGTTCCAGAAGATGATCCCTCAGTACTCTTTGTAAATGCTGGGATGTTCCCCCTTGTTCCGTTTCTAAAAGGAGAAAAACATCCATTAGGAAACAGACTTGTAAACTCTCAAAGATGCTTAAGAACAGGTGATATAGATGAGGTTGGAGATAAGTACCACTGTACTACATTTGAGATGTTAGGAAATTGGTCTTTAAATGACTATTTCAAAAAAGAGGCAATAGAGATGACAATGGAATTCTTCATTGATGTGTTACAAATGGATATAAATAGAATATATGTTTCAGTATTTAAGGGAGAAGATAATATACCAAAAGATACTACCTCTATTGAAGTATGGAAAAGTGTATTTTCAAAATATAGTATCAATGCTAATGTTGGAAATAATGAAAGAATTCAAGAGTTTGGAAAGAAAAATAATTGGTGGGGACTGGCGACAGGGGGACCATGTGGACCTGATTCAGAAATCTTTTTTGATACAGGAAAACAACCTTGTAATAACAACTGTAATGTTAACTGCAACTGTGGGAAATATATAGAGATAGGAAATAATGTGTTTATGGAATACCTTCTTGAAAAGGGAAAATATCTCCCACTTGGAAGACATAATGTGGATTTTGGGGGAGGACTTGAAAGAATTGCAATGATAAGCCGGAATGTAGATTCCGTATATGAGATTGATATATATGAGCCTATACTTGATGAGGTTAAAAAGCTCTCTAAAAACAATAACCTGCACTCACAAAGGATAATAACAGATCATATAAAGGCAGCAGTACTTGTAATAATGGATGGTGTAATACCCTCAAATACTATGCAGGGATATGTCTTAAGAAGATTAATAAGAAGAGCAATGAGGCATGCAAGAATAGTTGGCATTGAGAATGGTTTTACTTCAGCAATTGGAAATATATGTATAGATCAGTTTAAACAAATATATCCTCAGCTTGATAAACAAAGAGAAAATATCTTAAACGAATTAAAGAAAGAAGAAGAAAAGTTTAATAAAACACTTGATAAGGGATTAAAAGAACTTGATAAATATATCTCTCATACAAATACAATAACAGGAGAAGAAATATTTACACTTTATGAAACCTACGGTTTGCCCAAGGAAGTAACAGAGGAAATACTTTCTGAAAAAAATATAACTATTAACAACCCTAATGGATTTGAAGAAGCAAAAAAACTACATCAAGAAAAATCAAGGAGCTCTTCTGCAGGAATATTTAAAGGCGGTCTTGCAGATACATCAGAAATGTCAACTAAGTACCATACAACTACACATCTCTTACTAGCAGCATTAAGAAAAGTATTAGGAGATCATGTATATCAAAAAGGAAGTAATATTACACCAGAGAGATTAAGACTAGACTTCCCTAACCAAGAAAATCTTACACAAGAACAGCTTCAGAAAGTAGAGGATTTAGTTAACCAAGCTATAAAAGAAAAGCTCCCTGTTACATATGAGCAACTGCCAAAAGAAGAAGCATTAAAGCTTGTTCCTTTTGCAGCATTTAAGGAAAAATATGGAGATACTGTAAAAGTATATTACATAGGTGATA
>Ga0209604_1003580_pt1 | contig 10600 bp, 5 predicted proteins | sample AD_UKC097_MetaG_FD_184405 | JGI IMG/M metagenome (GOLD analysis project Ga0209604, IMG submission 184405) | Active sludge microbial communities of municipal wastewater-treating anaerobic digesters from USA - AD_UKC097_MetaG (SPAdes) (version 2) | ecosystem: Engineered > Bioreactor > Anaerobic >... | reverse complement strand
TCGAGAAGGTGGCCCAATTCAAGGAAGTGGGTTTCAAATTCGATCAGTGGATCGATGTCGGTTACTGGCAGCGCATTCTGTAGATCATCGAACCGGCGCATGCGCTCGGACGGATGAAAGCCGTCGACAGGCCTCCCGGTTGGACTTTCCACTTACAACAGACTCTTCACTTCGGGAATTTTTCGGATCAGATGGGCGCCGAGAAAGCAGGCCGGGATGCCCAGTATCAATACGAAAGCCAGTCTTGCCAGCGGGGGAAGCGCCACCTGCTCCGAAAGGATCGTAAACCCGACCACGATCAGCGGGTGGAAGATGTAGACCGTGTAACTGTCTGCCGAAAGCGTCGACGCGAATCTGCCGGCCCCGTTCAGATACTTCTTGAAGAACATGAGCAGGAAGAAGCAGAATCCGACACAGATCACCGGTTCCCACATTGCGTAAAACAATGCCCTGAGGTTCATCCCGCCCGCGAATTCTTTCATGACTTCCGGGGCCTTGCTCAATGCCGCGACGATCACAAAGGCCGGAATGGCCAGAAGCGATGCGATAAACCACGGCCGGGCCTGCCTTATCGTGAACCGTTCGAGCCAATTGTTTCGGCCGGCGACAATGCCCAGCTCATACATGGCGATGTACAACACGAAGTATCCAAACTGTAATCCAAAGAAATTATTTCCCAATGGGTAGATCAGCCGGATATCGAAAGCGAGCAGTCCGGTCACTGCAATGAATAAAATGAATGCAAACGCGGAGGGCAGCCTTTTTTCCTGTTTTGCCGCGACGTTCCCTTTCGAGGAACGGTGGTAAAGGGCATACGCCGTTTCGAAGATCAGAAGTGTGAGGACGAACCACATGGGACCGGGGCCGGGATACTCCGTGTCGGTGATCCAGACGAAGTCAAGCCATGGTTCGGATGTCTTGCCCAGGTATCTGTAGACGGCGAATTTCAGCGTGGGGTGTATCAGCAGCGTGTAGACGGCCAGCGGAATGCCCAGGCGGACCAGACGATCTTTCATGAATTTTCCGAACCCTTTTCGATGGAAGGAGGCGGGCATCAGCAGGGCCGAAATGAAAAAGAAGCAGCTCATGAAGAAAGCCTGGTCGACGGCGGTAAACATCGAAAGGATGAAGGGCACGATGCCGGTGGTTGGCTGTGACGTGATGTAATACCAGCCTCCCAGGGCGCCGAAGGCAATGGCTGTATGGTGGAAAATGACCAGCGTCGTGAGCAGGATTCGCAGCCGGTCGATGTAATAAGCGCGCTTCATACGATAAGGATCGACTTTGTTCGACTGACAGCAATATTATTGATGAGACATCGCTTTTTCAGCGTCGTACTTTACGCACAACAATATGTTTTGTCAAAGGAATAACTGTATTGAATACGGATTGGGGACAGTGGACATGGACATGGGGGCGGGCAGAGTAAAAGAATGTCCGCGGACTTGCCTGTTGAGAGAGGCCATCGGTATCTCCCGAAAAGGCGTTTGTATCAATTTGCATTGCAAATGGGGTCGAACCAAGTCAAGTGTTGGATATTTTATGATATATTGCTTATTTAGACTTGGTTTTTGTGCTTAGAAGGCCTTTTTCAAGCCCAAAACATACGGTTTAAGGAAAAAGCTCTTTCACAGCGGCAAGTGTCCAATGTGAACCGGCCATCCCGTAAGGGGGCCTGATTGCAAGGTCAGGCTTTCGTGGCATGAATGTGTGCCGTGCGTCAAGGGTGTACAGGACCTTACGGACGTGATTTCGGGCCTGAAAACGTCATTCTAAGGCCTGAAAACAGCCTTTTATAGGAGATATATCCAGACATATGAAGGTGTTGTCTTGGTCCGACCCTCAATCAACTCAATCAATACGGGAAGCCGGCCGTCACGGTGCCACGGCGCTGATCCCGGCATAGCTCCTGGCCCCCGTTTTCAGGTTGTGATAGAGGGCGAAGGCCGCCACCCCCTGGGAGGCCGTGATCTCCACGCTCCCGCTGGTGTAGGAGCCTTCCCCGGTAATGGCCGACAGGGGATAGGCCCCGCTTGCGTTGACCGGCAGGGTGTATGGCTGGCTGACCACCACCGTGCCGTTGGAACGGACAAGAGTGAGATACAGGGTCGTCGTCGAGCCGTTGGGGTTGCAGACGTAGACGATGGTGTCCCAGGTGGCGTCTTGGGCCACATGGGGGACGTACAGCGTCGTCGCCAGCCCCGAAACGAAGGGGATGTCGAACATGAGCCTTTCGTCGTTGGCCATGGCGACGAACCCGAGACCCGTGAGCGGCTTGTTCGACGTGATCCTCGCCCATCCTTCCCCCCGTGCCATCATGAAGGCCGTCTGCCCTGAGGGGAGGATCGTCTTTATCTGGGTATCGAAGTCCGAACCGTCCTGTTCGATGCCGGTCACGGTGACGGAGGCTTTACCCGCGGTGCTTCCGTTCCTGAGTCCGACCCCGGTCCAATAGCCCGCATCGGAAAGGGCGTAGGGCAGGTAATAATTGTAGGAATACGGTGCCGGCATCAGTACGTGCGGTTCCTTGGCCATTGCACTGATCCCCGCGTAGCTCCGTGCACCCGTCTTCAGGTTGTGGTACAGGGCGAAGCCCGCTACCCCCTGGGAGGCCGTGATCCGGACGCTTCCGCTGGTGTAGGAATCGCTCCCGAGGAGCGCGGAGAGGGGATAGCTTCCTCTTCCGTTCGCAGGGAGGGTGTACCCGTGGCTGACCTTGACAAGCGTTCCCGCCGAATCGAAAAAGCTGAGGTACATGATTGTTTCCGTATCATGGGGGTTGCAGACGTAGACGATGGTGTCCCACGTGGTGTCCTGGGCTACGTGGGGGACGTACAGTTCTGACGCCGACACGGAAACGAAAGGGATGTCGAACATGAGCTTGTCTCCTTCGGCCATGGCGACGAACCCGAGACCCGTGAGGGGCTCATTCGAGGTGACTTTCACCCATCCTTCCCCGTCCATACCCGACCCGACCATGAAAGCGGCCTGGCCCCTTGGATCGAGAGACTTCGACTCCGTGGCAAGAACGGTTCCCGTGGTGTCGTACACCCTGGTGGTCACTGTTGCGGTGAACCACTGGCTTCCATCCTTCAATCCCACGCCCGTCCAGTAGGTGCCGTCGGAAATGGTGTAGGGAATGTAATAGTCATAAGTGGCAAAAAAACCAAGATTTAAAAATCCTTCCCCCTCAGGGCTGGAGACCTGGACGGGGGTCCACCGGTCCGTCTCGGTGTTGTTCCCCAACTGGCCGCTTGTGTTGTCCCCCCAGGCCCAGACCGTCCCGTCGTTCTTCAGGACCACCGTGTGCCGATACCGTGTCGCAACGGCCCTGACACCCGTGAGGAGTCCCACCCCTCCGGGTCCGACGACCTGGACAGGGGTATTCCGCGCTGTCGTGGTGTTGTCGCCCAACTGGCCGCTGCCGTTCCCCCCCCAGGCCCAGACCGTTCCGTCGTCCTTCAGGGCCACCGTGTGGTCAAGCCCTGCCGCTACATCTGTCACGTCGTCGGGGAATCCCGCCCCCCCGGGACCTTTGACCTGGACGGGGCTCTGCCGGTCCTCCGTGGTGTTGTCCCCCAACTGGCCGAGATGATTTTTTCCCCAGGTCCAGACCGTTCCGTCGTCCTTCAGGGCTGCCGTGTGGTCATGCCCGGCTGCAATGGCTGTCACGTCGTCGAGGAATCCTATTCCCCCGGGACCTTTGACCTGGACGGGGGTCCACCGGTCCGTCGCGGTGTCGTCCCCCAGCTGGCCGTCATTATTATGTCCCCAGGCCCAGACCGTTCCGTCATCCTTCAGGGCCACCGTGTGGGCATGCCCGGCCGCAACAGCCATTACATCGTCGAGGAATCCCACCCCCCCGGGGCCTCTGACTTGGACGGGGATCCACCGGTCCGTCGTGGTGCTGTCCCCCAACTGGCCGCAATCATTGTTTCCCCAGGCCCAGACTGTCCTGTCTTCCTTCAGGGCCACCGTGTGATAATTCCCGGCCGCTATGGCGATCATGTCGTCGAGGAATCCCACCCCTCCTGGACCTTTGACCTGGACGGGGGTTCCCCGGTCCGTAAAGGTGTTGTCGCCCAACCGGCCGCTGCCGTTTCCCCCCCAGGCCCAGACCGTCCCATCTTCCTTCAGGGCCACTGAGTGATTCTCCGCCGCCGCAACGGCTTTCATGCCCGTGAGAACTCCCCAACCCCCAGGGCTTCTGACCTGGATGGGAATCCACCGTTCCGATGTTGTGTTATCTCCCAGCTGGCCGTGACCATTATGTCCCCAGGCCCAGACTGTCCCGTTGTTTTTCAGGGCGATCGTGTAAGCCATTCCTCCGGCGACTGCCGGCTGAACGCACCAGCCATCGACCGGATGCATCAGCATGAGAACAAACTGCAGCAGGATGACCCATCCCATGAGACGGGCCAGGCACTTCCCTTCGGCAACACAACGCCCGTAAAGATCGGCATGGATGTTCCCCGAAGGAAGAATCGATGAACCCTTCATATTCCACCGCCCCCTTCCGCTTTGTATCTGTAAGGTTGAAAAGGAATGGAATCCGTTTTGAGCGTTTAAAAGGAAATCCGTTTCTCCCGTACGGAACCCTTGAGCACGATAGTGACTTTCCGGGCCGGTCACGATCTGCCGGATGATCCGGAAAATGGTACGGCAGATTTCTGCGCCTCAGTTCTAGAAAATTGGTAGCACAAGGCACGAAAAGTGTCAAATTGATGTGTGGGAATGGGGTCGGACCAAGTCAACTGTCTGATATTGCGTTACAACATGTCTTTTGGGGCTTGATTTTTCTGCTTAGAAGGCCTTTTTTGAGTCCCAAACATACGGTTTAAGGGAGAAGCTTCTTCGAAGCGATACGTATCAAATGTGAACGGACGATTCCCATGAGGGGACCTGAATGCAAGGTTAACCCTTCGTGGCATGGGTTTGCATATTGTTTCAAGGGTACACGGGGACCTTACAATCGCAATTTCGGGCCTGAAAATGGCCTTCTAAGGTCTTAAAACGGCTTTTTATAGGAGATATATCCAAATATATGAAGATGTTATCTTGGTCCGACCCTCAATCCGAGATGTTACCTTGGTCCGACCCTCAATCCGCTCCCGTTCGTCAATCCCGATTCCGGATCCCGTGGATCCGCCCGATCGCCCGCGTCATGGCCCCCATGAAGTTCCGCCAGTACTCCTCGTAGGTCGTGTTATCCGTCAGGTATGGCGTCAGAATGCAGGATCGGAGGACATAGACGCTTTCCACGCGGTCCCATTCGGCGGCGTCGATGCCGAAACGCTCCACGTAGGCCCGCGGCGTGTCGCCGTACTCCTCCCGTGTAAGCGCCGTCTTCGACGTGATGAAGTCGTTGACGTACACCGGGCCGCTCTTGTAGGAGCACTGCTCGTAGATCGCCTGGTTCAGGTCGTTCATCCGCTCCAGGCTGCCGTCGCCCCTTTCGTGGAAGGCGTAGTCGACGATGTTCAGGTCGGGCCTTGCCAGGGGAATGACCTCGAACTCCCTGCCGTCGACGACGACGGGATCGCGTTCGAGAAGGGACCTGTAGAAGCGGTAGGCCCCCTCGATGCTGCACCCGATGATCCGCCCGTATCCCGTGATGTCCAGAGGCACCACCCGGTGGGCCATCCAGACGGCCGCCGCGGCGGCCCCGGCCTTGGAGCCCTCCATGATGTAGCTGCCCAGGAGCATGGGATTGTCGTCGGTCTTCTCGAAGACGTAGGCGGCAAAGTAGGAGATCAGGTCGACGACGCGGCGGTCCCGGGCCACGACGGCGCCCGCCGCGTAAGGGACGTAGCCCATCTTGTGGGGATCGACGGTGATCGACTCCGCCTCCGGCATGGCGCGAAAGGCTTCGTACACGTCCGCGGTCAGCCAGTCCGTGTCACCGTGGAGGACGCCCTGCCGGGCATGCTGCCGGTGCACCTCGTTGTAGCCCAGGAAAAGTCCGTCGCCGTCGATGAAGAGGGACCGGGCGTATCCGCCGTATGCGGCGTCAAGATGGAGGTAGAACGAGACGCCCCGGTCCTCGAACCGGTCCCGAAGCCGGACGATCTCGTGGATTTCGTCAATGGCCCCTTCCTCCGTCGTGCCGATCACGCCAACGACGGCCAGGATCGGGATCTCCTTTGCGGCGAATCCGTCGATGATCGTTTTGAGGGCGGCGGTGTCCATGCGGTAATTTCCCTTCACCGGCACGGAGACCAGGTTTTCCTGGCCGAGACCGAGAATGTCCACCGCCTTGGTCCAGGAGTAGTGCTTCGACTGCGGCACCAGGACCTTGCCGAGATTCCCCCGCGACATGCCCGTTCCGCGGACGGAACAGCGGCGCAGGTCTTCGAAGCACCCCGCCGCCTTCGCCCTGTCGGCGAGATCGAGGATTTTTCCCGTCGGGAGGTTCAGAAGCTGCCAATCGTCCATGCCCGCCACGAGTTCCGGGAGGCAGGCACGGAGGGCAGGGGGGATGGACTTGAGGTTTCGCGCCATCCACAGGGCTTCGTAGTTGGCCACGGTCCCTCCGGATGTGACATGTCCCCAGGCCTTTTCCGGATCGTACCCCATCATCGCCGCCAGCTGCCGGCCCACTTCGATCTCCAGCGCCGTGGTGGCCGGCGACCCCTCGTATGCGCAGTTGTTCGGGTTGTAGAGAAGGGTCAGCATGTAGCCCAGATTGGCGGCGAGGAGCGTGTCGGTGTTCATGTGACCCAGGTAGCGCGGGGAGAACCACGGCATGGAGCTGACCTGGAGGTTTCCCGCAAGTTCGATCAGGGCTTCCCGCGTCTTCTGCAGGGTGGCGAGGAAATCGGGCCGGTCCTGCTCTTCGCCCGTGACCACGGGCGGGTCGTCGGGATGGAAGTAACGGCGCCAGTCCGCGTGATCGTCCATGAGAAAGACCAGCATTTCCCGGAAGAAGCGGTAATTTTCCGCCTTGGGCCCCAGAAACAGGGCTTTCACGTGGATCGGGTCGTCCATGCAGTGCCTCCTTCCCGTTTTTCTCCAAAAAGCGGTGTTGCTGACGCGTGAAATATCCGGCATGTGATGCTGGGAATATTAGATGCGAGTCTCCGGCATGTCAATGGCAAACAGGCGCGAAACGGTGCGTCCCGTGTCGCGCGACCGGCACGGGATCGAACTTTTCCGGTTCGCGGCGAACGGCGGAGGGGATTCGAAATGCATCAATCGGTCATTCTGTGATATGGTTTCCCTCCGGTCGGGATGCCCGGACCGAAATCCCGGGGAAGTTGGAAAAGAAGGCCTGCCGCCCCGCAAAGCATCCCGCCGCAACAGGTCCCATGGAAACGGAAAAGAAAACCGGCCCCAAGAGATGGAAACGTCCCCTTCTATTTTCGGCGGCGGCATTTTTTGTCGTCGCCGTATTCCTCGGGGCATACCTGTGGCATCTTAGCGCGGTCATCGACAAGCGATTTTCCTCCCGAAAATGGAGCGTACCCTCCACGATCTATTCGGACAGCACGATCCTGTTCCCGGGTCAGACGATCAACCGGGAAACGTTACGGGACAAGCTCGGACGCCTGGCCTATCGAACCGTCGCAACGGAACCGCGCCGGGCGGGAGAAATGCGGTGGCAGGAAACTCCTCTCGAAATCCGTCTCCGCGATCTCGACATGCCTTCAAAACAAAGGGAAGAATTTCCCGTAAGAATCGACTTCGAGGGCGACCGGATCGCATCCATCGCGCGCATCGACACCGGTGAGAATCTTCCCCTTCTGGAGATCGAGCCGGAGGAGATCATGCTCCTCTTCGGACAGGAACGGGAACAGCGTGAACTTGTCTCCATCGGACAGGTGCCCCTCTTTCTCAAGCAGGCCGTCATCGCGGCGGAAGACAATCGTTTTTACGAACACCACGGGTTCGATCCGAAGGGAATCCTCCGGGCCCTTTACACGAACCTCCGTCACGGAGAAATCCGCCAGGGAGGTTCGACCCTGACGCAGCAGCTCGTCAAGAATTATTTCCTCACGCCCGAGCGGACGTTGAAAAGAAAGGTCAGGGAATTCTTCATGGCCGTCGCGCTCGAACTGAGGTACACGAAAGACGAGATCCTCGAGATATACCTGAATGAAATTTACCTCGGCCAGAAGGGGTCCATTGCCGTGTGCGGCGTCGGCGAAGCCTCCCGATTCTATTTCGGAAAATCCGTGGACAGGCTGTCTCTCGACGAGGCGGCCGTCATCGCCGGCCTGATCAAGGGCCCCAACCGGTATTCTCCTTATGAAAACGCCGAACGATGCCGGGAACGCAGGGACTGGGTGATCGCTGAAATCCGCCAAAACGGGTGGATCTCCCGGGAGGCGTGCGACGCCGCCCTGGCGGCGCCGCTGGAACCCGTGGGCTATGCGGCGTACGGCAAAAAGGCCCCCTACTTCATCGATTATCTGCTGGGTCAGCTTCCCGTCTACTACGCCCCCGGGGATCTCGCTTCCCGGGGTCTTTCCCTGTTTACGACCCTGGACACCCAGGTCCAGGCTGCGGCGGAGCGGGCCCTGGAAAAGGGCCTCGAGCGGCTGGAGAAGAATTATCCGGCCTTGAAACGCCCGGAAGAGGAAGCGAAACTTCAGGGCGCCGTCGTCGTCATGCAGCCCAGGACGGGTTACATCCTCGCCATGGCGGGGGGACGGGATTACGCCTCGAGCCAGTTCAACCGGATCACGCAGGCCAGGCGGCAGCCGGGAAGCGCCTTCAAGCCCTTCGTCTACCTCGCCGGTCTGGATCGCTTTGCCCCGTCTTACCGCCTGTCCAACGAACCCAGGTCCTACGAGATCGACGGGGTGACGTGGCAACCCAGAAACGTCCATCCCGTGGCCGAGAACGGCCTGACGTTGCGTCGGGCCCTGGCCGGATCGGATAATCTTGCAACGGTCGATCTGGCCGTTCAGACGGGACTCCTGACGGTCATGAACACCGCCATGGCGTTTCGATTCTCGACCCCGATGAAACCCTGGCCGTCCCTCGCCCTGGGGGCCTTCGAGGTCATCCCTCTCGAAATGGCCCGGGCCTTCTGCACCTTCGCCGCCGAGGGCGTGGAGCCCAACCCGCTTTCCATGCGTGCCGTGGTGGATGAAAAAGGGAGTCTCCTGGAGAAGCGGCACCTGAAAATCGAGAGGATCATTTCTCCGGAAAAAGCCTATATGATGAACAGCCTGCTCTTAAGCGTGGTGACGGAGGGAACCGCCCATTCCCTTCAGTCCATGGGCATCTCCTTCCCGGCAGCGGGGAAGACGGGAACCACGAACGACAACCGGGACGCCTGGTTCATCGGGTACACGCCGGATCTGCTGGCCCTGGTCTGGGTGGGGTTCGACAACGGAGACCCGATTTACGCAGAAGGATCGACGGCCGCACTCCCCATATGGGCGGAGCTGATGCAATCCATTCCCCAATACCTGTCGGGGGGCTGGTTCCGTCAGCCCCCCGGCGTGGTCGCCCGGACGATCTGCCGGGAGAGCGGGCTGCTTGCCGTACCCAATGCCTGCCCCGGGACGATGGAGGAGGTGTTTCTGTCGAAAAACGCGCCCGTCGATTCCTGTCCGGTCCACCGGGACGTCCGCGGCGACGGGATCGAAAGGGGGAGGGGATGGTGAGAGACGCGCTTCGTCCGCTCCACCGGTGGCTGACGCTCCTTCTTGTCTGTGTGGCCGTGACGGGATGCATGGCCCCCGGCCTGCCGCCCGCGGAGACGATTCCCGTGAAGACCGTGCCGGTCCCGGAGGAACAGCGGCTGCCCGTGACCGAAGACCCGAGGGAAAGGGCCTCCCTGGGCCTGACGGAACAGGGGCGGGTCCTTCTGAACGACGGCAGGGTGGACGAGGCCATCGGGCTCTTCGAGCGGGCCCTGAACATTTCACCGGCCAACGGGTGCAATTACTTTTTTCTCGCCGAGGCCTGGATTCTCAAGGGGGACTATTACCAGGCGAAGGAGTGGAACGGACTGGCGGAGATGCATCTCCGGGGGGACGAAACCTGGATCGGGAAGGTTCTCGAGCAGAAGAAGAAAATCAAGCAATGGATGAGATGACGTGCCGTTGCCCGGACGGGCGGCTGAAGCGGCTCTCCCCGGTTCCGCCCCGGTCGGCCCGTCGATGAAGACCGAAATGCGTCCCGGCACCGTCCCGTTCCCGGGGGGGGAAACCGGCGGACGGGTCACAACTCCGAAATGACCGCCTTCGCCGCGGCTTCTCCGGTGGCGAAGGCCCCCTCGGTGCACGCCACGAGGAACAGGTATTCGCCGGCCAAGTGGAGGCCTTTGACGTCGTTCATGTGATTCCTCACGAGTTCGTGGATGGCATTGAACTGTCCGGGGCTTTCTTCGTTGACGGCCCGGTCCCATCGGACCGTTTCCACGACTTCCGGCTTGTCCGGCATGCCGGGCAGATATCGCTGCACCTCCCGGATCACGGCTTTTTCCCGATCCTCCGGTGAAAGCCCGGACCAGTAGGCGTCGTGCCATCCCGCGGTATAGGCCTGAATCACGCTGGAACCCTCGGGCTGCGCCCCTTTCACATGCCCTCCCGTATCGAAGATGACGGCCAGTCTGGGGTCGTCGCTTCTCCTGAAGGTGATGGCC
>Ga0209604_1003579_pt1 | contig 10604 bp, 10 predicted proteins | sample AD_UKC097_MetaG_FD_184405 | JGI IMG/M metagenome (GOLD analysis project Ga0209604, IMG submission 184405) | Active sludge microbial communities of municipal wastewater-treating anaerobic digesters from USA - AD_UKC097_MetaG (SPAdes) (version 2) | ecosystem: Engineered > Bioreactor > Anaerobic >... | reverse complement strand
CAGGGCCTCCTGCGGTGACATGGCGTCACTCAGTTCTCTGACCGAGAAAGGGTGCAGCCGGTAGGGATAATAGCGGCCGGCAAGGGATTCCCCCGACTGGCGGAACGTGTCGAGCCGTGCGCTCCCGGTGACCAGCATGGACCGGCCGGAAGGTCGGGTGTCATATGAACCCTTGATGAACCCTTTCCAGCCCTTCATCTTGTGGATCTCGTCGAGCACGAGCATGTCCGATGTCACGGACCAAGTCTGGTCCCGTATGATCCTGGCATCCTCAATATTGTCGTAGTTCAGGTACTGCGGCCTCTTGAACTCCTTCATCAGGGCCTTGGCCAGCCAGGTCTTGCCCACCTGCCGCGGCCCGGTCAGGATGACCATCTTCTTCAGGAGGTCCTGGTGGATCGGCGCGTAGAGATAACGGTCCATAAGCGACTAAATGAAACATGTTTGCATAAAAGTCAAGACTATTGTGCAAAGCTGATACTAATAGACCTGAGCCTGGCCCCGGTGCTCGTGCAGCTCATCTTCGAGACCATCGGCCGGATCAACCGCGAGAGCAACACCACCATCTTCCTCGTGGAGCAGAACGCCAACATGGCCCTGCGCATCGCCCACCGCGGCTACGTCATGGAGAGCGGCGCCATAGCCCTGGAGGATACTGCGGCCAACCTGCTCAAGAGCGAGAAGGTGAAGGCGGAGTACCTGGGGTTGTGATATCCAAGATCGATTCTTAAGAAAGGGTGGGTGGGGGTCAGTCCTCAGCCGTCTTTCTCAAGCCTGAAGTTGTCGAAGTACACGGTGCGGGGCTCCTTGAGCTTGTACGAGAAGATGCACAGGATTGCTATGTGGTCCATATCCATGAGGCGACCTTTGGGGGTATGCTGCACTTCGGAGAGATCTATGATTATCCTATTCGACCCTGGCATTAAGGTGAAAGTTTTATTGTAACGGTCTTCAAACTGATCGTTGTGAAGCAGATCATTGATGCGCACTGTAATAGAAAGGGGATCCTCCCCCTCGAGAAAGGCATCGAAGCACAGAGAGTAGTAGTCCTGCCAGGTGAAGCGGGGATTAATGAAAGAGGCGCCCGGGTACATACCGGGGGTCAGATTCACCTGTAGTGATCGTTTGCCGTGCGTGGCATGCAGTGTTGAGCGATCAAAGCTTCCCTCGGAAATCCATCGTTTCATCTCCCACCTGGTCTCGAAGGAGGCAAGCAAGGGGAAATCACGTTTTGTACGTAACTCCTCCACGAAAGAGGTGAGCACGGGTATACCTGCACAAAGCAGCAGCAAGCATGCTACGCCAATTATAGCCAGTCTGCAGCCCTGTTGCATGTGCCTCTTGTATTGGTAGAAAATCAGCAGAAACACCGTACTCCCTACGAGGTTGCTGGCGATGTCCCTCATCTCGAATGATCGACCAGGAACGAACTGCTGGAATATTTCCGTGAAAAGCGACAGGACAATGGCGATGGCGCCTGCAAGGATGTAGTTCTTCAAAGACGTGACGGGCCAACTCCTCCAGTCAAGGACCCACAGCACCATGGCCGTGATCACCATGAACAGGGGTATATGCCCGAAGTCCAGGATGCTTGAGATGAAAAGGGAACGGGTCTTGTCAAAATCATTGAAGAGCAGAAACAAGACAGCTGCCATGCACGCCATAAGGAGGAATAGGGCAGGTCTGGACGGTAATCTCGGCATGGCCAAGGTCTTAATGAAATTGACTTGTCATGGCAAGTGAAATATTATGAGATAATTCTCAATATGCTTTAAAATAGATTGTTATGTTGGGGGGTTCTGGAGTAGATTTCCATTAAGTTTAGGTTGGGTGCTGACGAACAATTATTGAACATATCAATGACCATGAACGGATTTGAGTGCTGTATTTCTATTGCCATATCACCAATGATGGCGGAGCTGCATGTGCCAGTACATAATATATGGATGATTTAACTTGAGCCGATCGGGTAAATTATTCAAGAATAAAATTAATTTGTTTGGAATTATAGGCTGTTTCCTATGTGTTGGTGTATTGTATTATCGAGTTTTCGAAAATCTTGTACATGACTGGGGTCAGCTTCCGGATTTCTCCCATGGTTTCCTCATTCCGTTTGTAAGCCTTTATCTGGTTTGGGATCGACGCCAGATATTGGGAAAACTCAACGTTCGGCCAGATGCGACTGGTTATCTCATTTTGCTAACTGGCATTTTTTTGTTGTTCCTTGGGAATCTGGCACATGAAAATTTTATCATGCGCATTTCCTTTCTGTTTGTTATCTCCGGGATAATGATTGCCTTGCTCGGGTGGGCTTATTACAAGGCGTTCTTTTTCCCCATTGCTTTTCTGATTTTCATGATACCCATTCCATCAATACTCCTCCAGAAGATTACCTTTCCTTTACAGCTACTCGTCTCTCAGTCTTCTCAGCAGGTCCTTGGTGTCATAGGTGTTCCTATGCTCAGAGAAGGAAACATCATCATACTATCGAATGCAAGGCTCGAGGTAGCCGAGGCATGCAGCGGGATTCGTTCGCTCATGTCACTCCTTGCCCTTGGTACCATCGTTGCCTATTTCACACAGAAGGATCGACTTAAACAGGCAATCATCATCTTTTCATGCATACCACTCGCAATAATCGTCAATGTGATGAGGGTTGTCATTACTGTTATATTGACCGAGAGATACGGGAGTTCTGCCGCTGAAGGTTTGTCCCACAGTTTTGGCGGCCTCATAACCTTCTTTGTGGCGTTAATCCTGCTCCTTCTTATTGGGGCCCTTCTCTCTCGGCTCAGTCGAACAAGCGACATCAATGCATAAACCATGAAGAGATATCTCATAGTTATAGTCATACTAGTTGGTGCCATCATTGCCAACGTAACACTCTCGCGATCTGAAAATCCGGCAAGCCGTACTGCCCTCGAGTTCTTTCCAAATACCCTCGGGGAATGGCAGAGTATTGATGAACAGACTATTGATGAACGATCCATGAATGTCCTCTTGGTTGATGACTACATCATGAGATCCTATATCAATAAAAATAATCACAAGATCATCAATCTCTATATAGGATATTTCAAGAGTCAGAGGGAAGGGAAACAGATTCATTCGCCCAGGCAGTGTCTTCCCGGAGCGGGATTCTCTCTTGAGGGCAAGGAAATAATCGAAATAGTTATGGACAATGAAAACACCGAGAAAGTGCCGGTGAATCTTTTTATCATGAGAAAGGGAAATGAAAGGCAGGTCTTCCTTTGGTGGTATCAGGGCAGAGGAAGGATCTATGCCAGTGAGTACATGAATAAATGCTACCAGGTAATTGATGCCATGAAACACAGGAGGACAGATGGCGCATTGGTTCGTGTAGGTATGGCGGTTGAGGGAGATGTACATACTTCACAGGAGATTTTGACAGAATTTGTTAAATACATATCACCTTTCCTTCACCTGTATATACCGGATTAAGGTATGTTCGCCCTTAACGATTATTTGCAAGGGACCAGGGGGATACTATGATGAACACAACGGGACGTAGGGTAATCCTAGTGATCGTGTTTCTCGCGTTTGTATATGCATGTACAGGGAGTGAAGAGATGGGCAAGGTAACTGATACACCCGCATTGGTTGATGTATCTGTATGGGAAAACCTCCATAAAAAGAAGATAGTTTTTGGCCATCAGTCAGTCGGTTTCAATATTATCGAAGGGATTCGCGATCTTCAGGAAGCGAATTCGAGTACTAAGATAATTATCAACAAAGTCGACGAGGAAACGGACGACATCGGTGTAGGCATCAACCACTTCACGGTCGGTTCAAACAAAGACCCGGTTTCAAAAATCAAAGGCTTCGAGCAGTTCATGATAAACAAGAAAACAAGTGAAATAGATATAGCTCTCTTTAAATTATGCTACGTTGACATCACGCCTGAAACGAACATCAATGAGATTTTTGCCCTTTATAAGGATACCATGCAGAGATTGAAGACAGGGTTCCCAGAGGTTACCTTCATTCATGTAACTGTGCCCCTTGGCACCAGTGTTACTACCTGGAAGATAAAAATCAAAGAACGATTAGGGATATCAATTTGGGGATACGAGAACAACATTGCCCGGAATCAATACAATGACCTCCTTAGGCAAGAGTATTCAGGAAAAGAGCCGATTTATGACCTGGCAAGGGTCGAATCAACATATCCCAATGGTTCACGGTCAACCTTCAGGAAAGCCGGGAAGGAGTACTTTTCTATGGCACCGGAATACACCTATGACCACGGCCACTTGAATGAAGTGGGCCGCCAGAGGGCTGCAGGGGCTCTTTTACGGTTGCTTGCTGAGAATATCTAATTGGATATGATCAAAGCTGAAGTAATCGAGATATCTTATCGGTATTCATATATGGGGCAGCAGCCGGGGAGATAAGACAGGTAGGTTTATATGGGCGTGGTGGCTGGTATCTTTTCTAAAAATCATAATGGCAACCTCGAACATACGCTAAAGGACATGCTTTATTCTCAGATCCATAGAGGTAAGGGTGTTCCCGTAACTACAGTACGGGATGATATTGCACTTGGGATGATCAACAAGCACGATACATTATTCTGCCAACAGAATGAATACCAAGGAAGAAGTAATGAGATCAGAAGTAACTCAAGTGTTCATTCTTTCGTAGATGGGATTGTTCTGAATGCCACAGGCCATAGGAAATATTTCGAGAGTATAGGGATTCCAACTCCCTTTCCTGCAAGCTCAGCTGTTGTCGGGTCTGCATACCATGCCTGGGGATATGATTTCATGAGTCACCTCGAAGGGGACTTCTCTTGTGCCCTGTGGGATGAGAGGAAAAACATCCTTGCATTGGGAAGAGATCCTTTTGGACATAAGCCGCTACACTATTATCAGGACAAGGACAGAATAATTTTTTCATCTGAGATCAAAGGGATCATCAAGGCAGGGATTACTCCAGAGATAGACCTTCTGAGTCTGAGTGATTTTCTGACACTGAATTGTGTGCCTTATCCCTCAACAATTTTCAAAAACATCTATCAGGTCCCGCCAGGCAGCTTGGTAATATTCAATGGGGACAAGACCATAGTGCATAGATACTGGTACCCAAGTATGGCGTTTGACTACACATTGTCTCTTGAACAATGTGTTCATGATCTGGAAGAATCCATAAAGAATGCGATCAAGAAGAGGTTGATCACGGATGACGTGTACTGTTTTCTGAGCGGCGGTATCGATTCCAGCGCTGTTGTTTCTTTTGCTTCTGAACTGTCCGGAAAACCTGTTCATGCGATAAGTGTAGGTTTCCATGAAGAAGAGAGGAATGAATTAGACGATGCAGCTCTCATGGCAAGGCATGTGGGTGCTGAACACCACCAGGTTATCGCAAAACCTGATTCTTTCTTTGACATGCTGGGCCTGATGACGAGGCATCACGACGCTCCTTTCACTGATACCTCAGCCTACCCAACCTATTATGCTGCCCAATGTGCATCGGGGTTTACGGACATCATATTGACTGGCGATGGCCCGGATCAGATCATGGGTGGAAGCGGTCACCACGTATTCGCTGCTCAGCATAATATCTTTTCAAACAGAAATTCGCTCGTTCGAGGCTTCTCTGGTCTAGGGGCTTCAACAGCTCGGCTTCTTGGAGGTGATCCGACCCCGACATATATTTCTAAGGTTCATAGAAAGCTCTATCGGGAATCCCTTTCTCCAGTTCATGCTGCCTATGACCTTAGGTCCTATTTCCCGGATATAGCAAAGAAGTTCCTATGCTGTGATGAGTTATGGAATATTCACACCAATGACAGCCCCTATCGCCATCCTGAAGCTTGGTTTGAGGTAGGGAAGAACTTGGATGATATCAACAAGTATCTCCTTGCCGATATGCTGTTCTATCTGCCTGATGATCTTATGATAAAAGTTGATCGCATGTGCATGGCCCATGGGTTGGAAACACTGTCACCTTTTCTCGATACCGGCATATCCTCTGTAGTGAACAGGATGCCGGGTCGTTACAAGATATTTGAATCAGGTGATTCTGGGATCGTGACAAAATACATTCTAAAGAAAGTAATTGAGGATCGGCTTCCGCACCACATATACAGGAAGAAGAAACAAGGGTTCGGAGTTCCGTTGAAGAAATGGCTGTCAATGAACAACGGGGAGAATCTTAAGGAAATATTGTTGGACCCGAAAACGATGAATCGGGGATATTTTAAGAAAGAATCTTTATTAAAGCTCGTGGATGTATTCATAGGGAATAAGGGTGATTATTTCTACCCAAATCCAAATGGTATTGTTGGTCTTATAACATTAGAGTTGTGTCAGAGATATCTATGTGACAGCTAGGAAATCAAAACCGTTTTCTAATAAATATGACTCCCGATCTCTTCAGCTTTTTTATAGTTTACTCAATACTTTATCGTGTAACAAAATAGCTCATGGGAGCATGCATGCAGAGAAGAGTAGCAAGATTGCTTAAAGATCATGAAGACAAAAAGAGCATCGACTTGATGAGAGCTGTTTTTGTCGAACAGAAAATGGACAAGCAGCACATATTCAATAGAGACTTCTGGAGCTGGCAAAACAAAGGGCATCCACTGAAAAACTCGTCAATCTGGGTCGTGGAAGACGATAATGGCATGGAGATCATCGGGCAGTACATAAATTGGCCCGTTCTTATAAAAATCAATGACAGAGAACTTTTGGGGGGGATAACCATTGATTTGTTAATTGATGCATTACATAGAAGCAAAGGCTTGTTCTCAGTGCTTGGGGAACAAGCCAAAATGGACCTTGATAGTGTTGGGATGCATTTCCAGATAACCTTCCCGAGAAGAGAGCACGTTCACAATTCCTTTATGAAGAAATTGAAATGGATAAAGATCGGTAAATTGCCATTCTTGGTGAAAATGTTACTCGTGGAAAGATTACAGCATAGAATATGCAGTATCTTCGCCAGCAGACAATTAAGCGGGGTAAAGGATTCAATAAGACAACCACATAACGACAAATCCCATAGTGGAAAGACAATCACGTTCAAGATTCTTGATACGCTCCCTGAAGACATAGATAACGTGTGGGACATTGCCAAGAATGAACATCAGATCGCAGTTGTGAGAGATAGGAAGTACCTTGAATGGCGTTATTTTCTGAAACCGAACGGTGGTTATTCAGTAATAGCAGTATACAACGATAATGTGCTGGGCGGAATAATCGTACTGAAAATAAAGAAGATGTTCTCATTAGCGATTGGATTCATAGTAGACATTCTGTGTGCACCAGACGATGAACTGATAATGGCTCTGCTTCGAAGGGCTATTGAGGAATTTCAACAGAACAGAATAACCATATGTGGCTGCGTTATGACAAAAAATAACAGATACTATCGTTCATTGCTCGATTGCGGCTTCGTCTGTGTGCCAGACGTCATAAATCCGAGGACATACACCCTAGATGCTTATATTGCTTCAGACTCTGTAGATGGTAAAGCTTTTCTCAACCTTGATAACTGGTTCATTACACTGGGAGATTGGGATCTGATATAGCAGAGAGGGCCGTGATATGGACATATCATTCGTTATTCTAACATGGAATTCCAAAGAGTATATCAGCAGATGCTTGAGCAGTTACATTGATTTGTTAGAAGATGAGAAATTAAGCGGTGAAATCTGGATTGTCGACAACGGCTCAAGTGACGGAACTCCGACATATATACAAAAGGAAATCATTCCGACTATACCTCAAAGACATTGTATTAATATTATTCAGCTCGATAAGAATATGGGAACAACAATGTCGAGAAACATGGCATTAAGGCAGGTCAATGGCAGATACATTGTTGTCTGCGATTCGGACACCGAATATTTTGAAGGATCGATAACAGATGCTTTACATATGTTGGAATCTCAAAAAGAGATTGGCCTCATAGCTCCCTTGCTATTATGGCCTGATGGGGAACCCCAGCCCTCTGTTAGAAAATTCCCGACTATCTTAAGCAAAGGGCTCAAACTGATCGAGATTATGACCAATATAAAACCTGGAATCAGTGACATGTACCATGGGTTCCCATGGAAAGATGTCAGGCCGGTACAGACAGCGGCCTCGGCTTTCTGGATTTTTAGAAAAGATATGCTATCCACAGTGGGTTACTTTGACGAGAAGATATTCTACTCTCCTGAAGATGTAGATTATTGCTTGAGAACATGGAAACAAGGACTGAGAGTGATCTTCTTCCCGACCCTTAAGATTTATCACCATGCACAAAGGATCAGCAGAAAGAAACCATTGAGTCGACATGGATTGAGCCATATGGTCAGTTACCTGTATTTCTTTAAGAAGCATGGCTACCTGCTCGACCCAGGGGAATTTCTGAAAGAAATTTAGATCATGAATACCAAGCCGATAATTGTTTGCCATATTGTTAACAGCCTTGATACAGGTGGCATGGAAAATGGTGTGATAAATCTCTGTAACATGATTGATCGGGATCAATTCAAGCCAATAATATGCTGTTTGAAAGAAAAAGGGACAATGGCAACAAGATTAAAATCAGATGTTGACATATATAATATACAAATAAATCAAAATAACAAAATAGCAGCAATATATAAGGTAGCTAGACATATAAAAAAATTATCTGTTCAAATAGTGCATACTCATGCATGGGGTAGCGGATCTTTGTATGGTATATTAGGAGCGAAACTTGCACATGTGCCCGTGATAATTAATGGTGAACATGGAGCTTTTTTCGATACATGGTATCAGATCCTTATACAGAAGCTTTTATTTAAAATTTGTGATGCCAATCTTGCTGTATCAGAATCATTAAAAAATAGTGTTAGCAAAACAATAGGAGTTCCGCACCATAAGATCATTGTTGTTAAAAATGGTGTTGATACTGATATTTTTTCCGGTGATTATTCAAGATCTAAAGTTATAAATGGATTATTGGAAGAGGGGTATGCTTTAGAAGAGAGATCCATTTTGATTATGAATATAGGTAGCCTGAAGCCACAGAAATCACAGATGATGCTTGTGAATGCTATAAAGAATATCATACGAGATCGTAAAGAACTTGATATACATGTATTCTTCATAGGTGATGGGCAGGACAGATCATACCTTGATAAATATGTTCACCAAGAAGGCCTTCAGAAGTCGATTCATTTCCTAGGAAACAGATCTGATATACCAGAACTTCTTAGTATATGCGATATCTTTGTCTCGACGAGTATCCCTGATTTTGAAGGACTGTCTAATGTGATACTCGAAGCTATGTCGTCAGGTGTTCCTGTTATAAGCACAAGATCTGTTGGATCATCGGAGTTGGTGCTTTCAAATACAAATGGAATCTTAGTTAACCATAATGATATTGATCAACTTGAAAATGCTATAAGAAAAATGATTGATGATGAAAAATTAAGAGAAGAAATGGGGAACAATGGTCGAAAAATAATATCACAAGATTACTCAATTAATGAAATGATAATGTATTATGAAAAAATATATAGAAGAATATTAGAGCAAAGAATGGCAAGTGCAAAGTGATGTTTAAGATAAAATGATAATGCATTTCAATTAATAATGAGGATATTTGATCTGAGATAATTAAACACAAAGATATCAGTAGATATACAATCCGAAAGATATTCAGAAATAATGAAAATGATGTAAGATTAGATTTAGATAACCTGAGACCTTTGCACAACCCTTCGGTAATAATGAGCAGATCTGGAGCTGATCTTCAGCGATAATGGCCATTAACCAATTGATAATATTGATCATATATGGTAGTCTTTCCCCAGGATTGCATGAATAGGGGAGGCGCCATGGGGTTCAAGGAATACGAGAAGAACATGAGCTTTCTGGACATGGAACTGAGTAAAACCCTGGGAACCTCAAGGACACAGCGTGTTCTTAGGGAGATCCATGACCATATCAGGTGGGAACCTCTGGAGAGGATCCTTCTTGCAGAGTATCCCGTGGGAAAGTCACCAGTGGGCAATGCGGCTTATCCCCCGCTGATGCTATTGAAGGCAGTGCTGCTACAGAAGTGGTTTGGGATCAGGAGCGATCCTGAGCTGGAGAACCAGATCAATGACCGGGTATCGTTCAAGGTGTTCATGGGACTGCCGCTTGGGGATCCATCCCCTGATCACAGTGTGATCAGCCGGTTTCGGGACCGAGTGGGGAGCAGGGTCATGGAGCGTGTCCATACCGAGATTCTGAGGACAGCAGCTGCAGGAGAAAGGGTTTTCCATAGATGCAGGCCTGGCAGTGGATGCGAGGCTGGTGAAGTCGGCATCGACGCCGGTGAGCAGGGACAAGATCGAGGAGAAGAAGCTGGAGCGTGAGCAGAGGAAGCAGGACCCCACGAAGAAGCCCATGAGGTTTGGACGTGATCTGGAATCTGACTGGACGAGAAGAAAGGATGTTCCGTTCTATGGGATGAAAGAGTATGCGTCAGTTGTCAATGGGCATGAAAAAGTAGGCCAAAAATCTGCATGAGAATTAGGCCACATGATCACTGTCCCTGTTCATAGGATTTCTCTCCTTCCTTTGGTAGTTTTCCCTTAAGGCGGTAGCTGTTGCCCC
>Ga0209604_1003574_pt1 | contig 10613 bp, 9 predicted proteins | sample AD_UKC097_MetaG_FD_184405 | JGI IMG/M metagenome (GOLD analysis project Ga0209604, IMG submission 184405) | Active sludge microbial communities of municipal wastewater-treating anaerobic digesters from USA - AD_UKC097_MetaG (SPAdes) (version 2) | ecosystem: Engineered > Bioreactor > Anaerobic >... | reverse complement strand
TTGGGGGCATATTCTGACCCTTTGCCCGCCGCACCTAGGATTCATGCGGGTTTCCGGGCTGTCTTTGGGTGCGGCCTCCGCACCACGAATAAGCCCGTGAAGACCCAGGTCTTCACGGGCTTTGTTGTTTTCGCAGAATGCGAGCCGATCCAACCGGGCACCCAATTTATTACCCGGGTTAAATGAAGCAACATTAAATCCGGGTAGAATTGACTTGTCTATTTTTACCCGGATTTTTTCATGCTCACACTGGACACTCCCTGCACCGGCTTCCAGAACGGAAGATGCCTGGCCAGCGGCCGTCTGGCCGACGTGGCGTTGCCGATCAAAGCGGCACTGGATGCGTCGGCGCACTGCCCGCATGCGCCACCGGTGCTGCTGTTCGACGACACCACCGCCGAGGTCATCGACCTGGACTGGCGCGGCACGCCCAGGCAGGTTCTGGAGCGCCTGAACGCGACGGTCGCCGCCGCGCGCGAACCGGCCACCGCCGGGACGCCCCCGGACAACGGCCTTGCGGCTCCTGAGTCCGGCGCCGTACCGGTGCGCGGCCCGGGTCGCCCCCGGCTGGGCGTGGTGGCGCGCGAGGTCACGCTGCTGCCGCGGCACTGGGACTGGCTGGCCAGCCAGCCCGGCGGCGCCTCGGTGGCGCTGCGCAAGCTGGTCGAGGTGGCGCGGCGAACGTCCGAAGCGGCGGACCGGGCACGCCAGGCCAGCGCCGTGACCTACCGCTTCATGTCCACCATCGCCGGGCACGAACCCGGCTTCGAGGAGGCCAGCCGCGCGCTGTTCGCCGGCGACGCGGCGGCCTTCGAATCGCAGATTGCCGGCTGGCCGGTGGATGTGCAAGCCCATCTGAAAAAGCGGCTGGCCGAGATCTGGCCGCGATGAAGACACCACCCGCGGGGGTCGCCGTCAAAGCATCGCCAGCCCCGGTTTTCGGGAACCCTGTCGCGGCGGCCAGCGCCGACAACGACGATCCCATGGCGATCGACCGCCGATCCCGTCGACCTGTGTCCCTCGCCGCCGTCCTACGGCTTGCGTTCCTTCAGCAGGTCGCGCAGGCGCTTGGGCGCGGGGACCAGCGGGGTACGGCTGCGCGTCCAGGCGCCCTGCTCGCTCGGCGACAGCGCCCGGCCGCGGCTCATGAACCAGGAGGCCAGCTTGTACAGCCCGCTGCGGCTGTACACCTGCGCCCAGGCGCCCCACACCGCGCTTGCGGCCGCGGTGCGCCCGGCGCCACTGCCGCGCAGGGTTGCCTCTTCGCTTTCCGGCTTCGCCTGCGATTCATTGCGCAGGCGCACCAGGATATCGGTGATCGGGATCTTCACCGGGCAGACTTCCACGCAGGCGCCGCACAGCGTCGAGGCAAAGGCCAGCGGATACGTGGCGTCCAGGCCCAGCATGTGCGGTGAAATGATCGCACCGATCGGCCCGGGATAGGTCGTGCCGTAGGCATGCCCGCCGATGCGGGCATACACCGGGCAGTGGTTCATGCAGGCGCCGCAGCGGATGCATTTGAGCGTCTCGCGCAGCTCCCCGTCGACATAGGCTTGCGTGCGCCCGTTGTCCAGCAGGATCAGGTGCACCTCTTCCGGGCCGTCCTTTTCGCCGGGCTTGCGTGGACCGCTGATCAGGTTCAGATAGGTGGTCATCGCCTGCCCCGTGGCCGAGCGCGACAGCAGGCTGAACAGCGGGGGCACGTGTTCGAGCTTCTCCACCACCTTCTCGATGCCGGTGATGGCGATGTGGACACGGGGCACGGTGGTGCACATGCGGCCGTTGCCTTCGTTTTCGACCAGGCACAGGCTGCCCGTTTCAGCGACCGCGAAGTTCACCCCTGACAGGCCGATATCGGCATCGGCGAACTTGCGCCGCAACACCTTGCGGCCAATGCGGATCAGCGCATCGACGTCCTCGGTGTAGGCCACGCCGGGGATTTCCCGGGCAAACAGCTCGGCAATCTCCTGCCTGGTCTTGTGGATCGCCGGCATGATGATGTGCGACGGGGCTTCACCGGCGAGCTGCACGATGTACTCGCCCATGTCCGACTCCAGCGCCTCCAGGCCAGCGGCTTCCATCGCGTGGTTGAAACCCACTTCCTCGCTGACCATCGACTTGCCCTTGATGATGCGCTTCGCATTGACCCGTCTGGCAATGTCCAGGGCAATCGCGTTGGCCTCGCCGGGGTCCTGCGCCCAGTGCACCTGAATGCCATTGGCGGTGAGCCGGGCCTCCAGTTGCTCCAGCAGGCGCGGCAGATTGGCCAGGCTGTAGCGGCGAATCTGCGAGCCCAGTTCGCGCAGGCCCTGCAGCTCGTCCTGATCGGGAAACTGAGCGCGCCGCTTGGCCTGCAGGAAGTCCATCGCGCCGCGGAAGTTCTTGCGCTGCGCCGGGTCGTTGAGCACGCCGCGGCTGCGCTCCTTGAAATCGTCCATCGGATGGATCTTGATGACCTGGTTCATTGGAAAACCTCCGTGCTGCGCACTGCGGTGCTATTCGCCTTGGGAGCGGCCCGGCGGCTCATTCCGCTTCTCCCGGGTTGGCGGGCTCTGCGTGGCGCAACAGCAGGACCAGTTCTCGCGGCCCGTGCGCGCCGAAGGCCAGCGTCTGCTGGATGTCGGCCGTCTTGGACGGGCCGCTGATCAGCAGGGCATTGGTCGGCAGACCCTGCGCCCAGCCCTCCGCGGTGATCGCGGAAAAAAAGTCGGCATGGATGGTGGCCACGTCCAGCAACACGAAGTGCACCGAGGGCACCAGCGACATCAGGCGCGGCTCGGCGGGCGTGGGCCACAGCACCAGGGCGCCGGTTTCGGCAATCGCGCTTTTCGCCAGGGTGAGCGCGGCATCCACGTCGTCGAACAGCACGTCGCGCCAGCCGTCGATGGACTCGCTGTAGCGCTTGAGGATCAAGTGGGCGGGCTGAAGTGCCTCCAGTTGAGCGCCATGCGGGGTGTCCGATCCGATCAGCAGGTTGCGCAGCCCTTTGGCCGCGGCCAGGCGCAACAGCAGATCGGGCCATCCGTCGGCGGTGGTGTCGTGCACCTCAGTCTTCATGGCCTGCATCGCGTTGCGCAGGCGGCTCACGCGCTGCGCGGTGTCCTCCTGCCGCTGGCGCGCGTCGAACCAGGCCTTGACGTCGGGCAAGGGCACCGCCTGGGGCGTGGCCGCGGCGCGCAGTCGCGACAGGATGCTGGCGCGGGCGCTACCGTCAGGCGCAGGGGTGGGGTTCAAGCGGGTGTTCATTGCGTGACCTCCGTGCGCCGCACCGCGGTCCTGCCGGTCTGGGGAGCGGCCAGGCGACTCATGCAACTTCTCCGGTGTTCGATTGCGCCGTGGTTCTGCGGTACAAAAAGCTCGCCAGGTGTTCGCCTGGCAGCGTGGGGGCGGTCACACCGGCCAGTTCGTCCTGCTTGGCAGCACGACCGGTGATGTTGAGCAGACAGCCGCAATCGGCGCTCACCACCCGGGCGGCACCCGTGGCGCGAATGGCGGCCACCTTGTCATTGACGATGGCCTCGGAGATATCGGGGTAGCGCATGGCGAACGTGCCGCCAAAGCCGCAGCATTCCTCGATGCGCGCCTGCTCGACCACCCGGACCTGTGCCAGGCTGTCGAGCAGCGCGGCGCTGGTCTCGTGCGCGCCCATCTCCCGGCGGGCATGGCACGAGGTGTGCAAGGCGACGGTGCACGGCGCACCCAGGTCGGGATGGCTGAAACGGACCACATGCACCAGAAACTCGCTGAGTTCATAGACCCGCTCGGACAGCGCGACGGCCTGGGCATGCAGCACCGGGTCGTCGGCAAACAGATGCGGATAGTGTTTGCGGATCATCCCGCCGCAGGAACCCGACGGAATCACCACCGGCCACGGCTCGGTGAACAGATTCAGCTGTTGCAGCGCCACGGCGCGCGCCTCGTCGGGAAAACCACTGCTGTGCGCCGGCTGCCCGCAACAGGTCTGCTGCTCGGGGAAATGCACCCGGATGCCTTCGCGCTCCAGCAAGCGCACGGTGTCCAGTCCGGCCTCCGGCGTGAACTGGTCGATCAGGCAGGTCGCGAACAAATACACGTCCGAGGGCCGGGAAGGGTAAGCGCGCGCCCGCTGCGGGTCTGAGGTCATGCCGTGTCTCCTTGAATTGAATCACTGGATTTCCGAGCGGTAGGATGCGGGACCGCACCATGTCGGGCATCGGGCCTTCACCCGACGCTTACGCCCACTGAACTGATAACGACAATACCAGTTCGCCGACACCCGCGAAACCGCGATGCAGACAATTTCATGCCCGAAAAGCATGTTTCAAAGGCAGGCTGCCACGCCGCGCCGTTGCTGGCAGCTGAGTCACGTCACCGCGCGAGCGTGCCGGGTTGGCGCACCGCGGCCGCTCAGGTCTGGCCGACGCGTCAGCGACCGGGCCATTCAGCCCAGGTCGCTGACGGTCTCGGGCGGCATCCAGCGGTTCAGGTGCAGCACATTGCCACCGCGGTGCGCCTTGCTGCGCGCCAGTTCGGCGCGGGCGACGGTGCGCAGGTGCACCTCGTCCGGCCCGTCCAGAAAGCGCAGGGCCCGGCCCCAGCTCCATAAGGCCGCCAGAGGCGTGTCCGGGGTGAGCCCCACCGCGCCGAAGACCTGCATCGCGCGGTCCAGCACGCGGGTCTGCAGCTGCGCGGCCACCAGCTTGATGGCCGACACGTCCACCCGCGCCGCCGCGTTGCCTTGGCTGTCCATCAGCCAGGCGGCGCGCAGCACCAGCAGCCGCGCCTGGTCGATCTCGACCCGGCTGTGACCGATCCAGTCCTGCACGTTGGCGAAGTCAGACAGGTGCCGCCCGAAGGCCATGCGCTCCAGCGCGCGCTCGGCCATCAGCTCCAGAGCCAGCTCGCACTGGCCGATGGTCCGCATGCAGTGGTGTACCCGCCCCGGCCCCAGGCGCGCCTGCGCCAGTGCGAAGCCGCCACCCTCGGCGCCCAGCAGGTGGGTGGCCGGCACGCGCACGTTTTTGAAAACCATTTCGCAGTGGCCGTCGATGGCCTGATGCGCCATCACCGGTATGTTGCGCACGATCTCCACGCCCGGCGCATCCATCGGCACCAGGATCATGCTGTGGCGCTGGTGCGCCGGGGCATCCGGCGCATCGTTCGACACGCCCATCACGATGGCCAGCCGGCAGGCCGGGTGCAGCGCGCCGGTGATGAACCACTTGCGGCCGTTGACCACGTAGTCGTCCCCGTCGCGCCGGATCCGGGTGCTGATGTTGGTGGCATCCGACGAGGCCACGTCGGGCTCGGACATCGCAAAACAGGAGCGGATCGTGCCGTCCAGCAGCGGTGCCATCCACTGGCGCGCCTGCTCCGGCGTCGCAGCCAAGTGCAGCAGTTCGATGTTGCCGGTGTCGGGCGCGCTGCAGTTGAACACCTCGGACGCCCAGGGCACGCGGCCCATGATCTCGGCCAGCGGCGCGTACTCCAGGTTGGACAGGCGCAGGCCGGGCTCGTCTTCGCGCAGGTCGGGCAGGAACAGGTTCCACAGGCCGGCGGCGCGCGCCTGCAGCTTCAGCGGCTCGACCACGTCGCTCGGGTAGTAGCCGGCGTCGGCGTAGCGTTGCCAGTCGCGGTTGGATGGCAGCACCAGGTCGTCCATGAAGCGATGCACCCGGGCCTGCAAGGCCTGGATGCGGGGAGAGAAGCCAAAGTCCATGGTCGGTCTCCGAAGGGTCGCCGATGACTGTACGCCCGTGGAGCCTGTTTGCCGCCGCGGGCCAGTAACCTGCATGACAGACGCGCTCGCGACAGCCCGGACCCGTCCTCCAGCCTGCCGCAACGGCCTCCAGGGCCATTTTCTGGGCCAGAACGGCGCTTCCCCAGCGCCGGATGGCCACCAGCAGCTATGCTTTTTGAACCAGTCCGGCCAGCACCTGCGGGTAGCGCAGGCGCAGCCGCAGCTCGGTTTTCATGCGCGCGTTGTCCAGGCGCCGCGACTCGCTCATGAAGCTCAGCAGCATCAGCGGCAAGGTGGCCTGCGCGGCGTCGCGCCGCACGCGGGGCGGGCGTGGCAGGCCGTAGAGGTCGGCGGCCAAGTCGAAGTAGTCGCCCATCTTCAGCGCCGTGTCGTCGTTGACGTTGAACACCCGCTGCGGCCGTCCGCGCCACAGGGCGGCCACGCAGGCGCGCGCCAGGTCGTCCGAATGGATGTGGTTGGTGTAGACGTCGTCGGCCGCGTCCAGCACCGGCGTGCCCTTGAGCAGGCGACCGCGCGGCGTGCCGCCCTCGCGATCGGGCGCGTAGATGCCGGGGATGCGCAGGATGCTGGCACGCACACCGGCGGCGCGGCCCAGGTGACGCACCAGACGCTCGGCGTCAACGCGCCGCTGTGCGCGCGGGGTGCGGGGCGCCACGGCGCGTGTCTCGCTCACCCGGTCGCCGCCACAGTCGCCATAGACGCCGCTGGTGGATCCGTACACCAGCGACACCGGCGGCGTTCGCACGCGCAGCACGCGCGCCAGCGCCCGGGTGCGCGGGTCCAGCCACCAGACCGCATGACCTTCGCCCGGCGGGGGCGCCAGGTGCACGACGCGGGTGGCCAGGCCGGCCAGACGGCGCAGGCTGGGCGGATCGTCCAGGTTGCCGGCCAGCGGTGTCAGTCCGGCTGCGCGAAGGGCAGGCTTTCGTTCGGGCGACGAGGTCAGGGCCAGTCTGCGTACGCGCGGCCCCAGGTCACGCGCCACGCGCAGGCCGATGTCGCCGCAGCCGACGATGAGCACGCGTTCGCGACGGAAACGGGACGGCAGGGCCCCGAGGGAGGCTTGGTTTGAAGGCAAAATCGATGGTTCAGCGGAAGTTCAGCTTCCCCCGAGGATACTCAAGCCATGACCTTCACCATCACCGTGCAGCCCAGCGGGCGCAGCTTCACCACCGAATCCTTTGAGACCATCCTCACCGCCGGCATCCGTTCGGGCGTCGGCCTGCCCTATGGTTGCAAGGACGGCGCCTGCGGATCGTGCAAATGCCGGAAGCTCGAAGGCACCGTGGTGCACCGCCCGCACCAGAGCAAGGCCTTGTCGGACGAGGAAGAAGCCGCCGGCTTCGTGCTGACCTGCTGCGCCGTGCCGCAGACCGACGTGGTGCTGGAATCGCGCCAGGTCTCCGAGGCCGGGGCGTTCCCGGTGCGCAAGATGCCGGTGCGCGTGGCGAAGCTGGAGCGGCTGTCGCACGACGTGATGGGCCTGACGCTGCAACTGCCGGCCAACGACGTGATCCAGTTCCATGCCGGCCAGTATGTCGAATTCATCCTGCGCGACGGCGCGCGCCGAAGCTACAGCATGGCCAACGCACCGCACACGCTGATGCGCCCGGTGCCGGGCGGCACGACCAGCGCGCCGATGGTGGAGCTGCACATCCGCCACATGCCGGGCGGCCTGTTCACCGACCAGGTGTTCGGCTCGATGAAGGAGCGCGACATCCTTCGCGTCGAAGGCCCCTACGGCAGCTTCTTCCTGCGCGAGGATTCCGACAAACCGATCATCCTGCTCGCCTCAGGCACCGGCTTTGCGCCGATCAAGGCCGTGATCGAACACCTGCAGTTCATGGGCAGCACCCGCCCGGTGACGCTGTACTGGGGCGGGCGCCGCCCCGCGGACCTGTACCAGGACGCCTGGGTGCGAGAGCAGCTCGCCACGATGCCGAACCTGCGCTACGTGCCGGTGGTGTCCGACGCCCTGCCCGAAGACGGCTGGAGCGGTCGCACCGGTTTCGTGCACCGCGCGGTGCTGCAGGATGTGCCCGACCTCAGCGGACACCAGGTCTACGCCTGCGGGGCGCCCATCGTCGTGGATTCGGCGCGCAAGGACTACACGGCCCAGGCCGGCCTGCCCGACGACGAGTTTTTTGCGGATTCATTCACCAGCGAAGCGGACAAACACCCATGACACGCCGATCCCTCCTCCTTTCGAGCCTGCTTGCCGCCGCCCTCCTCGGCGGCGCCGGCACAGCCCCGGCCCAGACACCGGCCAAGCCGATCCGCCTCATCGTGCCCTATGCGCCGGGTGGCCCGATCGACGTCACCGCGCGCCAGCTCGCCGAACGCGTGAAGGATTCGCTGGGCCCGGTCATCATCGAGAACCGACCGGGCGCGGGCGGCAACATCGGCGCCGACGCCGTGGCCAAGGCCGCGCCCGACGGGTACACGATCGGCATCGCCGCCGTGGCCACGCACGCCATCAATCCCTGGCTGTTCGCGAAGATGCCCTACAACGCGGCCACCGACTTCGCGCCCATCACCCAGATGCTGCGCGTGCCGAACGTGTTGGTGATGAACGCCGACACCGCCGCGCGCCTGAAGATCAACACGCTGGCCGACCTGATCGCCTACGCCAAGGCGAATCCGGCCAAGCTCAACTACGGTAGCGGCGGCAACGGCAGTGCCGGGCACCTGGCCGGCGAGATGTTCAAGCGAGACGCTGGCATCTTCGCGGTGCACATCCCCTACAACGGCGGCAACCCGGCGCAGCTGGCGCTGCTGTCGGGCCAGGTCGATTTCAACTTCGACAACCTGGCCACCGCCGCACCCAACATCAAGGCCGGCAAGCTCAAGGCGCTGGCGGTGACCACGTCAAAGCGCAGCCCGGCGCTGCCCGACGTGCCAGCCGTGGCCGAAACACTGAAGGGCTTCGAGGTCGACACCTGGTGGGGCCTGGTCGCACCCGCGGGCACGCCGAAGGACGTGATCACGAAGCTGAACCAGGCCATCGTGGCCGCTTTGAACTCACCCGAGACCCGCGCCCGCTACGCCGCCCTGATGGCCGAGCCCGCGCCCGACACGCCGGAGGCCTTTGGCGCCTTCATGAAGCGTGAACTGGCCAAGTACGAGCGGGTGGTGAAGGCCTCCGGGGCCAAAGTGGACTGATTTTCAGGGACTTTTCATTGGCGTCCCAGCGCCGGATGGCCATGGGCAGCTATTGATTCGATAGCGATGGAACACGGCCCGGTCGGTGCCATCGGGTTCAGACGGCGCCCAGCGCCTCGCGCACCGCGGCCAGTTGCCGGCGCGACACCGCCAGCGCTTCGTCCACCCCCTGCAACCGCACCGCCCACCCGTCGCCCTCGACTGCGTCGTGGTGTTTTTCCAGCGCCCGCATGGCTTGCCGGGCCACCAACGCGTTGCGGTGCACGCGCAGGAAACGCGCACCGAAGCGCCCCTCCAGATCGTTGAGCGAGCCGTCCAGGATGTGGCAACGCGTGGCCGTGCGCACCGTCAGGTATTTCAGCTCGGCCTTGACGTACAACACCTCGTCCAGCGGCACGCGCTCGGTGCGGCCGCGCTCCTGGATCAGCAGCGCCTCGTCGGCGGCTTCGGGCGCCTCGCGCGTGGGCAACTGCCGCTGAACCTTTTCCAGCGCCGCCTGCAGCCGCTCCTTGCGAACCGGTTTGGTCAGGTAGTCCACGGCCTCCACCTCGAAGGCCTGCAGCGCGTGCTGCGCATGGGCGGTCACGAACACCACGCGCGGGGCGTCCACCTGCTCGCGCAACAGGCGCGCCAGCGTCAGGCCGTCGGCTCCGGGCATGTGGATGTCGAGCAGGATCAGGTCGAAACGCTCGCGGCCCAGCCATTGCAGCGCCTCGGTCGCGTTGGCGGCCTCGGCCCTCACCTCGGTGGCCGGTTCCGGGCATTCACCCAGCAGCCGGCGCAGGCGCGATCGCGCCAGCCGCTCGTCGTCGACGATCAGCACCTTGAGCGTCATGGCGTTCCCCCGCCGGTGGCTGGCACCTCGATGCGCACCTGGTAGACCCCGTCGATCAGCCCGGCCCGGAAACTGCCGTGCAGGTCGTGCAGCAGGCCGATGCGGTCGCGCACGTTGGCCAGCGCCAGCCCGTGGCCGCTCGCACCCTGGCCCGCCGGCACGGTGTTGCTCACCTTGATCACCGCCAGGTCGCCGCGGCGCTGGGTGGCTATGCGGATCTCGGCGCCGCTGTCGCTGGGCTCCACGCCGTGCTTGACGGCGTTTTCCAGCAGCGGCTGCAACAGCAGCGGCGGCAGCCGGGCGCCATCGGCGGCCTCGTCGAGTTGCCACTGCACACGCAGCCGCTCGCCAAACCGCGCCTGTTCGATCTGGAGGTAATGCCGAGCCAGCGCGATCTCCTGCGCCAGCGTGGCCGAAGCACCCTGCTCGGCCAGCGCGTGGCGGAACAACTCGGCCAGGTCTTCGAGGATGGCCTCGGCGCGATCGGGCTCGTCGCGCACCAGCGCGATCGCCGTGTTCAGCGTGTTGAACAGGAAGTGCGGCCGGATGCGCGCCTGCAATTCCGTCAGCCGCGCGGTGGTCGCCGCCGGCGTGCGACCCTTCACCCGCCAGACCAGCGCGGCCACCAGCATCGCCGCCAGCAACCCGCCGGCGCTGGCGCTGGCCAGCCAGGGCGCAGGCTCGGCGAATCCGGCGAGCGCCAGCAGGCCGCAGCCGTACAGGCCGGCCAGCGCACCCAGCGTCACGCCCGCGGCGTATTGCGCCGCCAGGCGCTGGCGCGCCAGCAGCCGCTTCAGGCTGCACGCCGCCACCAGCCAGGCCAGCGTGGCCGGCAAGGCGCCGCCGATCACCAGCGACGCGCGCGCCAGCCAGAAG
>Ga0209604_1003571_pt1 | contig 10616 bp, 7 predicted proteins | sample AD_UKC097_MetaG_FD_184405 | JGI IMG/M metagenome (GOLD analysis project Ga0209604, IMG submission 184405) | Active sludge microbial communities of municipal wastewater-treating anaerobic digesters from USA - AD_UKC097_MetaG (SPAdes) (version 2) | ecosystem: Engineered > Bioreactor > Anaerobic >... | reverse complement strand
ATAATTCGCCCTTTTGGTCAGGATCGGGGACAGGTTCCGACGTAAGGGCGAACCGCCTATGCCAGGGGCGAATGTAATTCGCCCCTACACGGGCGGGTCTGCACGAAACCCTGCGGCTCGTAGGGGCGAATGATAATTCGCCCTTTTGGTCAGGATCGGGGACAGGTTCCGACGTAAGGGCGAACCGCCTATGCCAGGGGCGAATGTAATTCGCCCCTACACGGGCGGGTCTGCACGAAATCCTGCGGCTCGTAGGGGCGAATGATAATTCGCCCTTTTGGTCAGGGTCGGGGTCGGGGACGGGGACGGGGTCCGACGTAGGGGCGAACCGCCTATGCCAGGGGCGAATGTAATTCGCCCCTACACGGGCGGGTCTGAACGAAATCCTGCGGCCCGTAGGGGCGAATGATAATTCGCCCTTTTGGTCAGGATCGGGGACAGGTTCCGACGTAGGGGCGAATGAAAATTCGCCCTGTCAGGGCGGGATCAGGCGACGGGCGGGCGGACGATGCAGTCCTTCAGCCAGGCCTTCTTTTCCATTTCACGGACCAGGGCAGCCTCGCGTTCCTTGTTGAGATAGTCGGCCTTCTGGAACGGGTAAACGAAATTCGTGTGTTCGTCGTAGGTGCCGTTCATGATGGCGACGGTGTCCTCGATGATCACGCGCTCCTCGTCGGTCGGGATCACAAAAATCCTGACCGCCGAATCAGGGGCGCTCAGCTCGCACTCGGCCGACCTGGTCTTGCACGGGGCGTTCTTTTTGTAGTCCATCCTGATGCCCATGCACTCGAGGCCGCGACAGACGTTTTCACGAATGTACGGCGACATCTCGCCCACCCCGGCAGTGAACACGATCGCGTCCACGCCGCCGATCGCGGCGATGTATCCGCCGACGTACTTCTTCAGCCGATGAACCTCGATGTCCAGCGCAAGCTGCGCCAGCTTGTCGCCGGCCGCGGCCGCGTCTTCCTCGTCGCGACGATCGACGTACTTGCCGTCGGTCAATCCCAGAACGCCGGACCTCTTGTTCAACAGGTTGTTCATCTGGGCCGGCGTCAGGTTCATGCGATCCATCATCATCAGGTCGATGGCCGGATCGTGGTCGCCCGCTCGAGTGCCCATCACCAGACCTTCCAGCGGCGTCAGGCCCATCGAGGTGTCATAGCTGACGCCGTTCCTGACGGCGTTCGCGGACGCGCCGTTACCGATGTGAAGGGTGACGATGTTCGTGGACAGCGGGTCCTTGCCCAGCAGCGCCGCGGCGCGCTTGGCGCAGTACAGCAGCGACGTGCCGTGGAAGCCGTAACGACGGACGCCGTGCTGCGTGTACCATTCACGCGGCAGGGCGTACATGAATGAGTGTTCGGGCATCGTCTGGTGCCACGCCGTATCCACCACCATCACATGCGGGACGTTCGGCATTACTTCACGCGCGGCCTCGATGCCCAGAACGTTCGGCGGGTTGTGCAGCGGCGCCATGTCGAAAAGCGATTTGACAACCTCGACGACCTCGTCGGTGATCAGGACGGACTTCGTGAACTTCTCGCCGCCGTGCACCACGCGGTGCCCAACCGCCGCGATCTTATCCAGGCTGTCTACTACGCCATGCTCCTTGCCGGTGATAGTGCCCAGCAGCAGCTTCATCGCCTCTTTGTGGTCGGGGCATCCGTGCTCGATCTTCACGCTTTCGCCGCCATAACGGCTGAATTTGATGAAAGATCCGTCGATTCCGACGCGCTCGATGATGCCACTGCACACGGTCACGCTTTCTTCGTAGTCGAAGAGCTGGAACTTCAGCGACGAACTGCCTGAATTAAGGGAAAGGATCAGCATTGCGAAAACCTCCGATAAGACCGCCGGATGCGGCCACAGAAACCGGCGTCGGGTGGCGCCGGCGACAACACACGCGAATCAGTCGACTCCGCCGGCCTGGACCGCCGTGATGGTAACGACGTTCACGATGTCCTCGACAGAACAGCCGCGCGAGAGATCGTTGACCGGCTTGCGCAGACCCTGCAGGAAAGGACCGATCGCGGACGCCTTTGCCAGACGCTCGACCAGCTTGTAACCGATGTTGCCCGCCTGCAGATCCGGGAAGACAAGGACGTTGGCCTTGCCCGCAACCGGGCTGCCGGGCGCCTTCAGCGCGCCTACCCTGGGCACCATCGCGGCGTCGGCCTGGAGTTCACCGTCCAGATCCAGGTTCGGGGCCAGTTCCTTCGCGATCCTGGTCGCCTCGACGACCTTGTCGACCAGCGGGTGCTTCGCGCTGCCCTTCGTCGAGAAGGAAAGCATCGCCACATGGGGCTCCATGCCGCAAAGGACACGGGCGGTCTCGGCAGACGATATCGCGATTCCGGCCAGTTGGGTGGCGTCGGGACAAGGCGTGACCGCGCAATCCGCGAACACGAACAATCCGTCGTCGCCGAACTGGCAGTCCGGCACAACCATCAGAAAGGCGGAGGACACCGTCGAGATGCCTGGCGCCGTCTTGATTATCTGCAGTGCCGGCCGAATCGTGTCGCCGGTCGAATGAATCGCGCCGGAAACCAGCCCGTCCGCGTCACCGGCGTAGACCATCATCGTGGCGAAGTAGACCGGATCACGCACTATCTGATCCGCCTCGACCATGTTAATCCCCTTGGCCCTGCGAAGTTCGTAGAACGTCTGGACGTAGCCCTGGAGCAGGTCGGAAGTATTCGGGTCAACGACCTGTATACCTTTGATGTTGGCATGCTCGACGGCGGCAACGCTCCGGACCTCGTTCTCGTCACCGACCAGGATGACGGTGGCCAGCCGTTCCTCGGCGATGATGGCCGCAGCCTTCAGCGTGCGAGGCTCGGCGCCTTCGGGCAGCACGATCCTTTTGATGTTGCGCCGCGCGCGCGACTTGAACGCGTTCATCAATTCGAACTGAAGCATTGTTAACCCCTCGTAAAGCCACGGAGCGTTCGAACGCGGTGGCGACTACCGAAAAACACCGCGGGAGTTTATCAGATAAGCCGCCGGTCGGTACCCCAAAAACAAACGCTCCAAAGCCTCCGTTTGGCTTTACAACTTCTTGACACGTGCAAGCAGCCGTTGTCAAATGCTGGCGGAGCATTTTACCCAGGGGGCATGCCCAATGAGGCGACTGGTGATTTCGATCTTTGTGGTGGCTGCAGCGGTTATTCCGGGCTGCTATTCGTACGAGAGCCAGACGGCTGATCTCGCGTTCATGGATTCCTTCTTCGCCACGGACACCCCGGCGACGGATTCCATCGAAACGCCGGACACGGCTGTCGACCAGGTAACCGGCGACACTACCGTCGCCGACGCCACCGATGCGGTCGAATGCACGTGCAGTTGTTCCCCGCAGCCGTGTACATGCACCTGCACGCCGGGCGGCGAGTGCGTGTTCGACCCGACCGACGTGCCGGAAAAGAACCGCACGTCCGGCTTGCCGTGTGACGCCGACACCCAGTGTTACACCGGCACCTGCGCCACGACTGCGCTGCTCGGCACGGTCTGGGCAGGGGCGACCGTTCCCGACGGCATGTGCACGATGCTCTACTGTTACGAAGACGCACAGTGTGGCGACGGCGCTTTCTGTCTCGATCCGACACAACTGGATCCCACGGTTCCGAAGCTGTGTGGAATGCCCTGTCAGGAAGACATCGACTGCCGCTGCGGCGTCGATTACGTCTGTCTGGACAGCAAGAACGTCGACGACTTCGGCGATCCGATCAAGGCATGTCTGCCCAGGAGCCTCGCTAACCTGCTTAAATGCGGCGCCGCCGTCTGCGAAGGGGAGGCACAGTGACCATGAAGAAACTTCCGATGGCAGTGACGCTGATTTCCTTCGTGACCGTTCTCGCGTTCCCGATGGCCCTGATGGCCCAGACGGATGATAATGCCCCGGCCGCGGTCGATGTCGATGAAGGCACCGCCGAGCCGGCGCCGAACCTCGACCTGACCGTCGACGGCGCGAAACCTGACGCTGTCGCAATCGCCCTTGCCGATGACCCCGAAAAGCCTCTGACCCCAGGCCAGAAGTATAAGAAATTCTTTGAAAAAGAGCTTGAGGCACTTGGCAAGGATGACCGCTACGGCGTCACGGCCCAGCTTCCGAAACGCTATCTGTCGATCAAGTGGGACTACTCCCAGATGACGGTCGACAGCCGTTTCAACGACAAGCACAAGAAGGGCCCCGCCATCGCCCCGATCGCGATGCCCGGCGGCTTCCTTGACCTTGGACTGAGCGGTTACGGCTCCGGCCATGTTTTCCAGGCGTCCTACGGCATCCTGGGCAACTTTGACTGGTATTTTGAGCTTCCCTACCAGTCGATGCATGTCCGCATCGATCCGAAGTTCCTCGACTCGAACAAGTTGCCGATGGTGAACCCGAAGGATCCATTGGACAAAGCCTACGCGGGCCGCATGGGTATCGCCAAGCTGTATGAGTTCATCCCGCAGCTCGGCCGTCCGGTTCCGGCACTGCGCTACGACGCCGACTGGGTCCTGGCGGACATCAACACCGGTTTCTCGTGGAACCCATGGCGTACGGACCGCATCTCGACCTCTCTGACGTGCCGCGTCTTCATGCCGACCGGCCGTGTAGCCGCCGCCAATGCAAACCTGACCATGGCCACCGGTCCGGAAATCGACGTCGGCACCGGTTCGTGGGGTCTCGGGTTTACGAACGGCTGGGATTTCCGCATCTTCAAGTACAAGTACTGGGTCGACATCATCTTCAGTTCCGAGTTCTCGATGGCGTACTACTTCCCGCAGAAGCGCGACTACCCGACGAACTTCACGACCGAGCCGAACAACTCGCTGCTGCAGATGTTCAACGACCCGAACGTGTTCGCGCAGTTCCCCGACCTTCGCCACCTCGAAGGTCAGTACACCTACACGCCCGGTTTCGGCATCAGTTGGATGGGCCAGCTCCAGATCCAGGCTGCGCTCTTCGAATTCAGCGTCGGTTACGGTGTCCTCCACGGCCAGGAACCCGAGATTCAGGGTGACTGGAAGTTCCAGCAGATGGTTCGCAGCCTGCAGCTCCTCGGCCAGAACACGGTTCAGGCCGTCCAGCTCGGTGCCAGCGTGTCGCTGATTCCGCTGATGATTCCCGTCGATGTCGGATTCTCCTGGCGCAAGATGGTCGACGGCTACAACAGCCTGGCCATGGAAGACTACTGGAACGTCGTCGTGAAGGCTTTCATTCCTCTCAAGTGGTAGAACAATCCGCCAGTTCCGCGGGGAACCTTCCCCGAATCATCGACAGCACCCGGGGAGTCTCCGAGCTGGCCGATCGCCTCATGTCCGAGCCGGTCATCGCGATGGACACCGAGTCGGACAGCATGTACCACTACCGTGAGAAGGTCTGCCTGATCCAGTTGTCGTCGCCCGGGACTGGTTCGGTCATAGTCGATCCGCTCTCGGACGCGGATGTCTCCCCGCTGGGAGTCGTGATGGCCACGCCCGGCATCACCAAGGTTCTTCACGGTTCGGATTTCGACATCACGTCGTTGAAGCGCGACTTCCGGTGGGAATTCGCCGGACTCTTCGACACCGCGATTGCCGCCAGGTTCCTGGGCCAGAGGTCGTTCGGTCTGGCCGCGGTCGTGGCCGCCGAACTTGGCGTTCGCATGGAAAAAGGAGAGCAGACATCGGACTGGTCCATCAGGCCGCTTCCCGAACGAATGCTCAGATACGCGTCCGGCGACGTCGACTACCTTGTCGACATCCACGCGAGGCTGGCGGCGCGGCTGGCCGGGATGGACAGGCTGGAATGGGTAATCGAGGAATCCGAGGCGGTTGGACGGATCCACGCGGCGTCCGAACTCCCGGCGCCGGCCGACTTTCTGAAGGCCGGCGGTTCCAGGGACCTGGCTCCCGAGCGGTTCGCGGTCCTTCGGGAACTGTTCGCGGTGCGGGAAGCCATCTGCCTGGATCTGGACAGACCTCGATTCAAGCTGGTATCCGACGACGCGCTTGTCGCGATCGCCGCCGCAGCTCCACGAACCGTCGACCAGCTTCGCGCGATGCCCCGTGTACCGCACAACATCCTGGCCCACCCGTCGCGGTGGCTGAAGGCGGTTGCGGTCGGGCTGGAATCGCCGCCGGTCCAGATCACGCGCCCGCACCATAGATGGGCGGCGGATCCGCGAGTCTCCGCTGCTGTCGAACGACTGCGGTCATTCAGACAGGCGGCCAGCGAACGGCTCGATCTGGAGCCGGGGTTGCTGCTGCCGAACAGACTGATTTCGGCGATCGCGCTGGCCGGGCCGACCGACGTCCAGGCGCTTTCCACTATCGATGGAATCCGTCAGTGGCGTTGCCGCGTCATCGGAGACGAACTGGTCGCGGCCGCAACGGGTCTGAATGGTGCGAAATGAAGTCGATGGAAGGGCTTTTGGGTTGACAATGCCTGCCTCGGGCAGGTACAAGGTTTGCGGCAATTTCGTATGATTCCGCCTGGCGGATCCACGGGCTCCGTCCGGCGGTTGGCGAGTTCGTTCGACAAGAGGGATTAATCAAAATGAACCGAAAAAGCATCACTCTGGTTGCGGTGGCAATCGCCGCTTTCCTCGTTCAGGGCTGTGGCGACACAGATCCGGTCCCCGACAACGGTCAGGATGCCATGATCGAGGATTCGATTTCCGACGTGGGAGACATGGACACGGTCGAACCGGACGGCGTGGTCGAGGACGCGACCGACACGTACCAGCCGCCCTGCCCTCCACACCAGTGCATCAAGGATGGGGACGGAAATCTGGTCGTAAACCCGAACCCGGGCTGTGTGGGTGACATATGTGCCGCGGGCCCGGATCACACCCCTGATCCGACGGTCTTCGGTCCTTACCCGGTCGGCATCCGCCAGTTCGTCTACACCGACCCCAACCCCGAGAACAACAACGAGGACGGGCAGCCCAGAGTCCTGAAGATCGACGTGTGGTTCCCGACCGAGGAGGAATTCCGCGGCCAGGAGCAGTTCGTCTATGACGTCAAGGAAGAATGCGGCCAGGCGGTCAAGGACAAGTACGCGGACGTGGAAATCGGACGGTTCCCGGTCGACGCCGTTCTGGATGCCCCAATCCGCCACGGTGAAGGCCGGTTCCCGGTCGTGATTTTCTCTCACGGCGCCTTCGGAATCCGTTTCCAGAGCATCTTCTTCACGATCCAGCTTGCCTCGCACGGTTACATCGTAATCTCGGCCGACCATCAGTACAACACACTCAACGAAATCCTGGTGGACGGATACGATTTCAACGAACTGGTGGTCTCTGCCCAGCACAGGCCGCGCGACGTCTTCGCGATGCTCGACTGGATCGAGGCGAAGGGCAACGATGAGGCGGACGAGTTCTATGACCTGGTCGACATGGAAAACGTCGGCTGCGCGGGGCACTCCTTCGGCGGACTCACTTCGTACGTCGTCACGGTCGACCCCAGAATCGACGCTATCATTCCGATGTCACCGGCAGCCGACATGGTCAACGCGTTCTGCCTTATGTTTGGCAATACCCCGATCGAGGAACTGTCCCTGCCGACCCTGATGATGGCCGGAGAACAGGACAGGACACTCGAGTACCAGTCCCGGCAGCGTGACCCGTTCAACCTTCAGCCCGCGCCGAAGTGGCTGCTTTCGCTGCCGCGCGCCGGCCACTACACGTTCACCGATTCATGCAGGATGAACCTTGAGGAGTTGCAGGATTACTGGGCCGACGCGGACGACGCGCTTCGCGACGGCTGCGGACCGGACAATTTCGACTGGCACGAGGCTCACAAGGTCATCAACCTCTACGGTATTTCCTTCCTGAACCATTTCCTGCGCCACAGCCCCGCGGCCGGCGCAGTCCTGGTTCCGGAGTCCGCCGCCCAGTGGGGCGAGGAAGTCGAATTCTTTCCGTTCCCGGAATAGTCTCTCCCCTTTGCCCGCAACGGAAATCACCCATCCCGAGTCCACGGAGCCATGGGAACGGCGTCGACGATTCGTCGCGCGGATGCTATCCTTGGGCGGTTAAAACCGAGGTGTCCCCGGGGATGGCTTCCCAGCAGATCGCCGAAAGGGCGGCATGGCTCAGATCCGAACTTGCCCGCCACTCGCGCCTTTACTACGAAAAAGACTCACCCGAGATTGACGACGCGGAATATGACAGCCTGTTTCACGAACTGGAGCGGATCGAGGCCGAGAATCCCTCGCTGGCCACGCCTGACTCTCCCACAAGGAAGGTAGGCTCCGCGCCCTCGCGGCAGTTCGCTCCGGTCACGCATGGCGTTCCGATGCTTTCGCTGGCGAACGCCATGAATGATGGCGAGTTCCTGGCGTTCGACGAGCGCGTCAGGCGTGCGCTGAACCGCGCCGTAATCGAGTACGTCGTCGAACCCAAGATCGACGGGCTGTCGGCCGAGATAGTGTACCGCGACGGACTGCTCGTGCAGGCATCCACCCGAGGCGACGGAACCACCGGCGAGGACATCACGGCCAATGTCCGCACCATCAGGTCGATCCCCGCCACGCTCGTCTGTGACTCATCCACCATGTCCGCCGGCCAGGATGACCTGCCGCTTTTCGGAACGGTTGACCAGTTGCCACCACCGGCGCTGTTCGAGGCACGCGGCGAAATCTTCATGCCGACCGACGATTTCAGGAAGATGAATCTCGAACGCGAGGAAGCCGGCCTGGCTCCGTTCGCGAATCCACGCAACGCCGCTGCCGGTTCGGTCAGGCAACTGGATCCCAGGGTGACAGCTTCCAGACCGCTGGACTTTCTGGCTTACACTGTCGGCAGACTTCAGGATCCTTCGATCGACTCGCAGTGGGAACTGCTCGATCGCCTCCGACGTTACGGCTTTACCGTCTCGTCGCTTGTACGACTCGTCCACGGCTCCGACGAAGTCCTGGCCGTATTCCGGGAACTGGGCGCGACACGCGACGACCTTCCGTTCGAAATCGACGGCGCGGTGGTAAAGGTCAACTCGTTCGATCTGCAGCGGCAACTGGGTGAGATCTCCCGCAGCCCCCGCTGGGCTATCGCCATGAAATTCCCGCCCAGACGGGCTCGGACCACGGTCAAATCGATACTGGTGCAGGTTGGACGCACCGGTGTTCTTACACCCGTGGCCGACCTTGAACCGGTCAAGGTCGCCGGAGTCGTTGTCAGACGCGCCACTCTTCACAATGAGGACGAAATCCGACGCCTTGACCTTCGTATCGGCGACAAGGTCGAGGTCCAGCGGGCGGGGGACGTCATCCCCGAGGTTATCGAGGTTCTGACCGCTGAACGTGACGGAACCGAGGTCGGTTTCGCGATGCCGGCGACCTGCCCATCCTGTTCCGGGGCTGTTTCCCGGGCAGAAGGCGAGGTGGCCTGGCGCTGCATGAATATGTCGTGTCCGGCCCAGTTCCGCGAGCATGTGATCCACTTCGCGTCCCGGCGCGCGATGAATATCGAGGGCCTTGGAGAGAAGCTGACGGATCAACTGATAGAAGCCGGCTTGATACATGATATCGCCGACATCTACTCGCTGACCCGGGCTTCCCTGACCTCGCTGGATCGGATGGGAGACAAGTCGGCGGCCAACATCATCGCCGCAATCGAGGCTTCCCGGTCGCGCCCCCTTGCCGCCGTGCTGAACGCGCTTGGCATCAGACAGGTGGGCGAGTCGACAGCAAGAGACCTGGCTGCGCACTTCGGTTCGATCCAGGCCATTGCCGAGGCACCGCTCGATGCGCTGACGTCCGTCAGCGATATCGGCCCGGTCGTTGCGGCCAGCATCCACGACTTTTTCGCCTCGGAACGGAACCTGGCGACCATTGATCGCCTTGCCAGTGCCGGTGTCACGATGCGCATGACGACGGACGCGCCTGGGCGGGGGCCGCTTGCGGGCAGCACCTTCGTGTTCACGGGAGGTCTGTCTTCCATGACGCGCGATCAAGCCTCGGACCTGGTCATATCCCTCGGAGGCCGGGTCTCCGGCTCCGTCTCGGCGAAGACCACCCACGTGGTCGCGGGCGGGGATGCCGGTTCCAAACTCGAAAAGGCCCGCTCGCTGGGGCTTGAAATTCTCACCGAGGAACAGTTCAAACAGATGGTGACGGGAAATGGCGAATAAAAGTCACCTGATGGGCAACATAATCGCGCTGCTCTGCTCGGCGCTGGTCGGCCTGTCGACCTCCCTGCCCTATTACCTCCTGAACGAGAACGCTCCCGGTTCAATGGTCTTCTCGGGCATGTCGACAAACATCCCGGACGAGGCCAGCTACCTGATGTGGTCGCGTCAGCACGCGGATGGCGAGTTCCTGACCACCAACCACATGACCACCGATCCGCACGACAGGATCCTGCCAAATCCGGCGTGGCTCGCGGTCGGCCTCCTCGCGCGCGTGACAGGCTCGGATGTGCTTGTTTCCTACCATGTCGCCCGGACCTTCTTCTCCTTTCTGTATCTGTTCGTGCTGTGGCTGCTGCTTCTAAGGATAATGCCGACGCGAAACGCGGCCAGATTCGCGTGGACCGTGATCGCCCTGGGTGGCGGGCTGGGCTGGCTGACGTTGACAGGTCTGGACATTCCCTCCGCGGACTGGATCACCGAGCTGTGGTCGTGGCCGTCGATGCTGCACTACCCGCACT
>Ga0209604_1003570_pt1 | contig 10621 bp, 12 predicted proteins | sample AD_UKC097_MetaG_FD_184405 | JGI IMG/M metagenome (GOLD analysis project Ga0209604, IMG submission 184405) | Active sludge microbial communities of municipal wastewater-treating anaerobic digesters from USA - AD_UKC097_MetaG (SPAdes) (version 2) | ecosystem: Engineered > Bioreactor > Anaerobic >... | reverse complement strand
TAATGATCGCCGGTTGGGTGGTGCTTGACCGAGACGGTCCTGATGAATCGCATCACTCTTCCACGGCCACGATAATGATCTCGACCTTACCTTTCTTGACTGGTCTGACCTCGATTGCTACCGGCCCACCGGCCTTTAAATTGAGTGCTTCGGCCACTTGCGGTGGGATGCTTAGTGCATAAAAATCGCTTCCCTGCGCCGTGACTCGATGCTGTAGTGTTCTTACAAATCGAACCATAAGCCCTCAGCTTTCAAAGAGTCCTGCTTCGGCCACCGCAGCTTTTAGCCTTCTCTTAGCCAAATCCTCTACTTGCCTGTCCAAATCGATGCTGTCGATCTGACGTGAAAAGGGGTCGATGTCAAGCGATGAATACGGATTCTTTTTCCTGTATTCCTCACCCACTTCTATCCGAGCTTCGGATCTTAGCTTCTCCATAATTATTGCTTCGGGATCTGTAAGACCGACCTTTGGCGCATCCATGCCTCCGAGAAAGTTGTTTACCTGAAGGACATGCCGAGCTGCGGCCAAGGCGATCTTAGGATCACTGCTTTCAAGCTGACGACCAAGCACATCCACTGCTTGACCTGTTAGAGATTTCAGACGTTCCCGCGCCTCCGCCCACAGCTCGATACGCTCTTTGTTCAAGGCGGCAATGAAGATGACATCTTGATTACGCCACTCGTTTACCGTCTGCCTAGTCACACCTATGGCCTCGGCTACGGCTCTATCGCTCTTGCCCTCCATGATAAGCCCGATGGCATTCATCTGCTGCTGAGAAAGTTGTCGGAATTTGTCGGGAATTGTCGCCTTAACCATATTACTACCGTAGTATTACAGTATATTTAAGGTACATGGCCTAAAAAGAGGGTAGGATATGCAGAAAAAGATGCGATTTGGTGCGTTTCGGTGCATCTAGAGGGGTGTTTCATGCTATAACAATGCGCCTCTGCATATTTGTATTCGGCCTAATGGGGTGGTCCATTTCCAGGAATTTCCGCGATATTCCGCGATATCGTAATTGTTTTCTACTACCAATTCCAGGATCGATTCATGGCTAAATTACAGGATATGTTCTCCTCAGGCAATTATAATACGGATAAATCAGAAAACGGCTACCTCCCTCTTTACGAAGAACTTTTTCACTCTATGCAAAATGATCCAGTCAAGATTTTCGAATTAGGCATATTTAAGGGTGAATCTCTCAGACTCTGGCGAGATTATTTCCCCAATGGCACCATAGCTGGATTGGATCAACACGATGTCCAAATCGAGGGCGATCGCATTAGAACCTATAAAGGCGATCAACAGGACCGAAGTTTACTGGATCACATAACCAAAGAGAACGCCCCAAATGGATGGGATATAATCATTGACGATGCGAGCCATATGGCAGCTCCGACCAAGATCAGCTTTTGGCACTTATTCGGCAGCCTAAAACCGGGCGGGATATATGTTATTGAAGATTGGGGCACAGGTTATTGGTCTGCTTGGCCAGATGGAGAGACGTATCATAAATGCCATTACGCCGGTATGGTAGGACTCATAAAAGACTTGGTTGATGAGGTAGGAATTCGAGACATAACACATCCGAAACGCGGCAAACTTCCACACAGGGAAAGTGCGATAAAAGAACTTAGGATTCAACCAGGCATGGCAGTATTAGTACGAAGCTCTGATCCTATAGTTCCACCTTCAGAAAAAATGGAAGCCAAAAAAGTGAGTTTGCTGCAACGAATCAAGTTTAGATTAAGTTCGTTATAATATCCTGATTTGTAGGAATCCAGGTTATAACCATGAAAACGTCCTATATAGAAAAGGCAGCGAAATGGTGCGTTTTGGTGCATCGAAAGGGGTGTTTCATGCTATACCAATGCGTCTCTGCATATTTGTATTTGGCCAAATGGGGGGAGGGTCGGATATTCGAATATTCCGCGGATTTCCCCGATATTCTTGCGATATAATTGCGATATCCCGCGATATGAGTGCAGTTAAGGCCATTATTCTACCCCTCTTATGAGCCGGTACATATCGAATTGTGGCTTACCCCTCCCCCCTCTCGCGCCCACAGAGATGATGGCGTTTTTATGCTCGTACGTACGAGAATGCTAACCTTTCCATGACTCCGCGCCTGTTGATCTCGATATTGCTTGGAAAGACTTTATTGGAAAGGATCTTTTTTATCGCTGATTGATCAGGTGATCCAAGACTCTTTTTTAGCGTCGGACGGTCGCATAGACGAGACTCTTTTTTTATGGTGGAACGTTCCAAGCCTGCACCGTCCACAGCTGAGAAATGCTGCGGTATGCTTCGGTATCTTTAAAAATCGATATCAAGCATAAAGTTTCAAATCTGCATGGCCTCTTGATGTTGATTCCGAGATGAAACTTTTCGATTGAAACTTTATTTTTTAACTTGCATCGTTGCATCCATGTCCAGGTCTTTTTTATGGTCGATTGATCGAGATTGCGACATGTTACCTTTCGATTGGGTAACATGCAATAATTGGGTAACAGAAAAACGGTATCAAGCAACCTTTGTTACCCTGTTACCCCTGTTACCCCACATGTATAGGTATCTCTAAAAGCTAGCTATCTCTCAACATTTTAAATTTATTACATAACCACATTTACAACTATAGAAGAGAGAGAGAGAACAGGTAAGATATATAGATATTATTTGTATTTGGGGTAACAGGGGTAACAAGGTAACATATAGTCAATACATATCGGTTTTAATGTTACCCAATCTGTTACCTGTTACCCAATTGAAGCAAGAAAAAAAAGTTGGTTTACTTCACGATTACAGCTTTCTTTAAGCGAGTGTTTAGGCTTGCTGCTTTCTTCCGTTTCTCGATGTCTTCCGCAGCCTCGCCCGTCGCAGTAGATAAATCTACCACATCCATAACTCCGTCATCCATGAGGGTATCTTTCTTAAAAACTAGGACTTTGACGATCTTAGATCCGGCTCTTTTAGTGACAAGTCTTTTACCTTTTTCACTACCGTCTGTTATCATTCCGGCCTCGGCCAATTGACGGTATAACGTCTTGGGTCCAACTTCCTGCGCCATCGCCTGTGGCCCCATCACGCGCCTAACCGCTTCCATCGCAAGCCTGGGCAGGATCGCCACCTCGCCGGTACCTTTGTCCTTATCCCGCAGTTTCCACCCAATTACATTGGGTAAGGTTAGTTCTTGGCCAGTATGGACTCGGTCGAGGATAATGCACCTGCCGGACGAGATCAGTTCCTTGATAGTGTCCACGAATCGAGATGCTTCGGTAGCATCCTCCGCAGCCTCGGCAGTAGTCTGGATTAAAGAGACGAGTCCTTTCTCGAAGTCCGATGAGTAGTCTTGAAGGACTCCACCAAGCGGTGAGTTCAATGCCATCTTCCACACTTGCCGGAGAATGGCTACCGTAGTTCCTATACGGCCTGGGTTGATGCTACCGGCCTCTTTAGCCAGAGTGACTAACTCTGATCGGCTCTTTGTCCATGCATCGAAGTCGATATCTGCGGTGGACAGATACCTGCACCACAATCGGCCTACTGCGGGCAGGTGGGCGGCAATGGCTTGCAGTTCGGTAAGCTTCTCAAAGTTCGGTGGGGTGGACCACTCCTCCGGCAACAATCTCGCCACCGTGGATGCTTCTTCGGGCAGGTCTTCGCCGGTGACTATGAGGGTGGAAGCATATTCCCTCGTCTCTCGAAGCTCTGCATTTCTGTTAAGCCTCTCTCTTTCCCGGCCTTCAAGAACGGTATGGACCATTGAGACGAACTTACTTGGTCCGTCTCGGTGGGTTGCTTTGTAATTGTCCACACCAGCTGGTAGGCATCCACAGGCGGATGCAATACTTAGCATGGCATTGGTGGTGGCACCATCGCCCCATCTCAATAGTGCTTCTTCAGAAAGGAATCCTGCGCCGTAGATCGCCAACAATGCCTTTAGCATCTCGGTTTTTAATCCGCGTCCCGTGGTGCCTATCATCGCCAGCCCGAACCGATCTCCTTTGAACCATCTCCCACACACGGGCGCGGCCAAGCTTGCCGTAGTCAGTACGGTTGCTTTCTCTGCCGGCCATGTCTCGAATATCAGCCTGAGTGCTGCAAGTCCTTTTTCATCCTCGCCTGCGGACAGGTCAGCTGGCACCCTGGGGGATAGGCGGAATTTGAACCCTGTACCGTCGAGTCCCGGTATGGCTAATCTACCATCGATCCATCTGGGGGATTTTATCAAGGTCAGCTTCTTGACATCGAGTGTCAGGCTTTGGATTATATCGCCGGTCAGACCTTTTACTTGATTGCGTGCGCCGAAGTATGCCACCAATGCGGCTTTTAGTTTCCTTTTATCGGAAAAGTCCCGGCCTGTGATATCAAACACGAATTCATGGCCGTCTCGGCTACCTCGTCCTGCAATCGTAAAGGTAGCCTCGCCCGCTTCGTCTCTGGTTTCCTCGGTTATGCAGCAATAGCCGTCGCAAACCTTGGTCTTGACGTAGATCTTCTCTCCTTTCTTGTTGGTCTTTTCCGCTCGGTGATAGATGATACCGTCCTTGTCCACGCCTGGGACACCGGGAGAAAGGTTATCGGCCCATAAGCGGAGTCCTGTTGGCAGGATAATTTCTCCCACAGATGGTGGTGTATCAGGCTGATAGACCTCGGGGGTGCCTCTGCAAGCCTCATCAATGGTCTTCTCGCCGTAGGTCTGCCGTCCTCGCTTCTCGTCCCACTTGTCCCGCATCAGCTTACTAGATCTGAAGATGCGGTCCATCTGCAGCCGGTTCTTGGCGCAGTAAAAGGCGAGGTGGTTGCATAAGGCGAGATCTGCGGCGGAGTCGTCCCGGTCATGGCCGGATGTATCGCCGTTTAGGAGTCGTTCAATTGAATCAGCATTGCTGCTGCCAAGCATCCTGGCAATGATCGCCTCGTCCGACAGTTCTCCGGCCTGGGTAGTGGTGCAGTCCTGGCCTGCCGCAGGGGTGGTCTTGGCCTCGTCCCTGGCCGTCCTGCTGGTCTGGCCGGTATTCCCCTCGACCGGACCGAAGATCTCCGTGTAGATGGCCTGTAGTACGTCCTGGCGGTCCTCCACAATCCGAAGATCTCTGTACGGGAGGTTGCCGGTCATGGTGAAGTACCTGCCTGCGGAGTAGATCTCCACCGCAGCGTCCGGCTTGAAGCCATCTCCCTTTAGAAGCTTCTTCTTGCCGTCCACGCCTTCAGGCAGAGTGCCTTTGACGAGTATATGCACGCCTGCGCCGCTTGGCGAGACCTCGGCGTAACTGGCAAGTCGTTTTATAATCATCCATGCCCACCCATCTAAACAGCCTGTGGACGGGTCACGGCAATGGTCCAGGTCCACACCGGTGATGCCTGTCTGACGGGTAAAGACGAATCCCACGCCTTGACCTATGCCGCCTTCAAGTGCTTTCTTGGCCTCTTCCAGGTGGCACCAAGTGTGAGATGCGGTCGAGGAAGCTGGGCGGTCGTACTGGTCATAAGGTATCTTGGTCCATCTCTGGTCCTTTTCTTTCCATACCTTCTTCCACAGCACCCAATTTGGGAGGATTCGGCAGGCGGCAGGCAGGTTATCCCATATCGGAGGAGAGACGGTCATTAAGACCGCCTCACTCCCTGGTAGTTGTCTGCCGTATCGATCAGTCCAAGGATATCGATGTCATACAACAAGTCTGATCCTTTACTGAATCCCGGCCAAGCCGCACTTGCGATGTCCTCAATCGGCATGCCGGTCAGGTGGTTGAACTGGTCTTGTAACCACAATCCGGGTACGCAGAATAGCCGTCTTTCTTTGTGGCCGGTTGCTGTATCGACTATGGTAAGCTCCCATGCCATGAACAGGAACCTGCGGGTATCTTGCAGGTATGTTACTAAGCTTGGCTCGCCTCTAGCATATCCGTACAGTTCTCTGGTCGGATACACTTTGCCGCGTCTGCTCTTGGTTCCGGTCCAATGTCGGCAGTCTAACGACAGGCTTCGTCCGCAGGTATTGAGATATATATCCGGCTTGGTTCGCTTCTCAGTCGAATCATTTAGGTGGACAGTCCCGATCAAGCCTTGTCCGATTAGTGACCTCTCAAGGCTCTGCTTGACTAGGAGCTCTGTCTTGCGGCCTGTAGAAGGATTTAAATTGCATATCTGCCATTGACTTAGGTGGCAACGTTGAATCTTCTCCACGGCGGACGGCACGGCTCAGACCTCCGCCTCTGGATTCTTTTCTAAGAAGCACCTGACTTCATGCTTCGTCTTTTCTAGCCGAAGTTCCTTTTTAAGTCCAAGCGCCCGGATTCGTTGCCTGAGTACGCTCTCTGATCGCTCCGTTAGAAATGGCTTAATCGCATCAAAGACGCTACATCCCGGATTTTTAGCAACTACATGCTTTATTCCAGTGTCGATTGCATCATTCTCTCGCATCATGGTCTTTACCTCGCTGAGAGAAAAGAGCCAAACCACGATGGCAAGACACCTGCTTAGTACCGTACGTTAACGTTATAGTACAGTAACCGTCTTATACAGGATATACCAAGTATATCCTTGTTACCCGGTGTCTTTAGGTCGACCTTTCTATCCTGCTAAGATTCAAGGTCGACCTTTAGCCCAATTTCTCTTCTACTTCTATTGATAATACTACTCGCCATATTAAAGTTTCCCAAGCGCACCCAACCACGAATGAGAAACTCATTTTCTACTGCTTCTTAGATTTAATATTTAATATAGCTGATGCCAAGTTGATAAGTCTCTGCTAGGATGTGAAAGTAATATCCTGCTCCAATAACCGGCCTGGATTGAACCTTCAGCTTGAAAAATAATAGACTGGATACGATTTTATTGCCAAGTATAACTTTAGTAGCAACAACAGAGACATCTCTTTAGACTGTTGGCTGCTCATTTTAGCCTGTGGGAGATGCCCATTTTACTAGGTCGATCATTTCAGGCACTATAGGAATGTGCCAAGTACTCCGCTCAAACGTATGCTTGTTGGCCTAAAAAGTATCTTCAAAGAAGCTTTTCTACTTCGATGCGTCGCTTGATATCGATTGCCTGCATATCGATTTAGGCATGAATCCACAGGTGAAGAGTGTTACGCAGGCAGATATAGGACCATAATCGCTTTAAGAAGTAGATTAATATAAAAATTTGTTGTAAAAACCCTAAAAAGAATGCGGTGAACCAATTATACCTCTCGGCGCGAGATCTGTCAGATTTGGCCTTCTTACGCAGTCGTTTTAGGTCGTTCTTGAAGCTCTTCTTTGGCTATGAGACGCTCAATGATACTGCTCACCGTCTGCCTCTTCCCGCCAACCTGACGCGCAATCTCTGCGACAGGCAGATCTGTACTTGCCCACAGGTCTTTGATTTGCGCGACCTTGGCCTCGTCCTTGACTAACTGCTTATGCGCGCCGGTTGCCTTCGGTGGACTCTTTGGCGGTATGCTTAGCTTTGGCTCTACGACCTCTGCGGTTGAATAGGTCTTATGGTCTAGGACCATTATAGCCTCTTTGGAAATATGGCTTAAAATAATATCGGTGGCAATCTCCCTTATGGTCTTAGACTTTAGGACCGCTTCAATTTGCAGACCATCATAGGCTTTCTGGTCAATCTCGATTCTTGGATATTTTCTCTTGTCTGCCATAGGACCATAATAGACCGCTAACCTGTATAACTGTAGTGGTCCTGTGGCACTAGCTAAATCGTGACAAAGAAACGCAAGTATCTAAAGTTTATTGTAAAAAAGAAAGAGATCCAACTTCTTAAACGCTAAAGGAATATAGTTTCTTCGCCTTCTAATGTCTCATTATTTGGAGTCGTAAAGTAAAGCTTAACTTCTGCCATTCCAGAATCGCCTATGTATTTTTCCACGTTGGACTTGGGAATTATACCAATATTATATATAATAGCTTCATGCTCGAAATTTCCCATACCCAACTTTGCTTTTTGGAATTTAGAAGCGGTTACGTTATTTTTTAGAGAATAATACCCACTGCCCTTGCTTATCACTATCTTAAAAGATCCATCTGACGTCGTCTCTTGCCCGTCTTTATCGGCCAAAATAAAGTATGTCTGATAACCAGAAGCGTCCTTGATAACAGATATGTCCTTAATACGCTCTGGCGGATTATTGTTTAAGCTGCTCCCAATACATCCGCACGCTGCGAGAATCGACACCATCCCTATGATACATACTATCTTCTTTATCACTCAAATTCCTCCTTAAGTCAAGGTTGAAAGATCTACCGAAAAACCTTTGCTTTTCTGATGAAGTTACCATCTGCGCCGCCTCCTGCCTCGCCTGCGCGGATGCACCTTGTTGAATCCCGCAGTTAGCCACCGAAGAGATGCTCGGATCTCCCGCAGGTCTTGCCGCCAATCTGTGATCTTCCCGCATCCCCACGGCTTTGATGGTCCAAGAGTCCTGGGCGGTACAGCTACGGCCTTGTTTGTCATGCCTGGGTGCAATGGATCAAAGAATTGCTCACGCCAAGCAATCCCGCTGTCCCGGTAGGCTTGCAGCTGGACATGGCCTTTTTTATGGGTGTTAAATTTGTCAACTTTGATGCTCACGAGTCCGCCGTCTTGCAGGTCAAGAGCCTGGGCCACCACAGGTGGGATGGACAGCTGATAATGATCGCCGGTTGGGTGGTGCTTGACCGAGACGGTCCTTAAGATCCCGTCTCGCAGGAGTTCGCGGGTTCGAATCCCGTACCCCGCATCGTTCGCTGCGGCGAACACCGATTTTTTATCGCATCTCTTTCAGATATAAAATGGGTTTAATATCTTCAGAGATATAAGTTTTCGTGAGACATGGACAACAGTCCAGTCGCAAGTCCCGCGCCTTTACCAGCTGCTGCGGCAGCCTAGCGTCGGCCTGCTGGCCTCCGCGACCAGCTTGGCAAACCCCGCCCGGCAGTAATAGCACAACTGAGCGCAAAGTACCTTGTAATTTTATGAATCAAGGTCGTGCCTTTCTATAAAGGGCGATTTAAGGCATCTTATTATGCTACCGCAATTCTGACCTTCTGATAGGGAGGATATCTGCTTTAGAAAAAGCCTGAGCTATCAAGAGAGAGTTTGCGATGTTCGCGAACCGTATCAACCGAGACAATCCACAGAAAATGTTCTATGACATGCGTTCTATAATCCCGATCGGTACATATAATTGCTAAGTAACTTCTATCTTAAACAGAGATCCCTAGGGCCTCTGCTTTCATCTTTCTAGCCTTCTGCATGGCAGCCTCGGCATCCATCTTCATGCAGCTCCCTATGTGGACATTTCGCACTCTATCGCCCTCTCTCCATGAGGCCATCCAGTAGCCGTATGTCTTGCTGCCCTTCTTTGTGGTCTTGGCCTTCTCCATCACCCATACGGAGAGATCTTCCAGCCTGGCAGCTCCCTTAAGGGCCTCTGCTTCGGCCTTCAAGCTGCTCGCCTGGCCTTCCAGGGCGTGGGCCTTCTTCCTGGCATCAGGCAGGGTCTTTTCCGCCTTCCTGGCCGCCTTAGCATCTTTGGCCAGCTCCAGGGCCTCTTCCTTCAGGGCCTTCCTCTTCTCACCGGCGGTGGTCTTGTGCATGGTAAATAGTTCTATGGCATTTTACTTAAAACTTTCGATAATGTCATAGAACTATTTTAGAAGGGGGGAGGCGGGGCAGAGCTTACAGCTTTGAGGGCTGAAGTCCGGGGCCTTCGGGAAAAGTGGCCGCCCTGGAGAGGCTACAGATAGCAAAGGGTTTCCACCAAAAGTCTTTTAGTGAACCAGGCTAATTAGGTTTCGAGGAGGAAAACACTGTGAAGTGTCTCGGATTAGCAATACTTATCCTTATGTCGGTCGTTGGTGCTTCATATGCATTCCCGTTAGCAACTTCAGATGGCATAATAAAAATCTATGGCATGATTCCTACACAAGATGGATTTGCTCTCGATATCTTCTCGCCTTATACATATCAGGGCTCTAATATTGCACCTAGCCTTAAGGTTGATATAGTTGATTCTGAAGACCGATTTATTAAATCGGAGAGGGTGGAGGACGTCTCCAATCCAGGATATAACGATCGAGCCCTGTATTACTTCGGATTTGACCAGCCAGTGACGCAAATAAAAAGAGTTCGTGTTGAAACACCTGCAAGTGATGTCTATAGCATCTCTTGGTCTGGTGTTCCCGAAGCATCAAATGGCAATATTACGTTAAAATTATATGGAATAAAAGATATATCTTTAACGAATTCATATTCTGAAATGCGGTTTAAGCAATATGAATTTGAAGTGAAGATCACAAATAATATGGCACAAGGAATGCTACTCTCACCAAAGTATTTCTGGCTGCTTGATCAATTCAACTACGGATATGAGGTTAAAGCAGAGGAATATAAGCTACTGCCCAATGAATCTGTCAGATATACTCTTCAATCTCAGAGGATTTCCCCGCTGTCTAGACCCCAAGGATTGACCTTCCTTCCTGAAAACTTCACAATAGATCTAGAAGGATGGTATTGAAATCAAAAAGAAAAAGTGATTACATCTAAGCTAAGATATAAGGTAGCATCATCCCATCGATGGCAATCGGCTCATTCAAAAATGGAAGTTTATAGGATTCTCTTTCTTCCTATTTTTTTTTC
>Ga0209604_1003568_pt1 | contig 10628 bp, 9 predicted proteins | sample AD_UKC097_MetaG_FD_184405 | JGI IMG/M metagenome (GOLD analysis project Ga0209604, IMG submission 184405) | Active sludge microbial communities of municipal wastewater-treating anaerobic digesters from USA - AD_UKC097_MetaG (SPAdes) (version 2) | ecosystem: Engineered > Bioreactor > Anaerobic >... | reverse complement strand
GATCTTTGCGAGTCTGCTTTCGTAGTATATCTTCACGATGGCGCCGTCTTCCTGCGCCTGTGAGATGTCGTAGATGTCGACATAGTTACCAAAGACAGCTGGAGTGTTTCTATCCTCTTTTTCTATTGGTGTACCCGTAAAACCAATATAGGTGGCATTGGGCAGGGCATCCCGCATGTACTTGGCAAAACCATACACGGTTTTTTTGCCAACCACGTTTCCCTGTTCATCCTTTTCGTCTATCGTCTTTGCCCTGAAGCCATACTGGGTTCGATGGGCTTCATCGACGATCACCACAATGTTCAGTCTATTGGATAGCCGGGGGTATATGTTGCCCTCTTCAGGCTGGAATTTTTGGATCGTGGTAAATACCACACCGCCAGATGCGACGTTGAGCAGTTCTTGTAAGTGTTCTCTATTCTCCGCCTGAACAGGATCCTGCCTGAGGAGTTGTCTTGAGGACGCAAAGGTATCGAAAAGCTGGTCATCCAGGTCGTTCCTGTCGGTAATGACTAATATTGTTGGATTATCCAGCATTTGAATGATCTTACCTGCAAAGAACACCATGGAAAGCGATTTTCCGCTTCCCTGCGTGTGCCATATCACGCCTCCCTTATGATCTCCCGCAGGCTGAGTACGCACACTGGCAAGTCCATAATTTTCAGGGGCTTCTTTGACACTACCGGCCTCCTTTACGGCGGCATACCCAGACGCCCGCAGGGTAGACTCCACAGCCTTATTTACCGCAAAATATTGATGATAGTAGGCCATCTTCTTGACAGTCTGAATGGATACGATACCAGTTTCTTTATCCTCTCTTTTAGATTTTTCAAACACGATAAAATGATGAATAAGGTCAAGAAGCGTTTTTTTGTTCAGCATGCCTCTGATAAGGGTTTCGAGCTGGCTTACCAGCCTGGATTCGTCCTTTGTGCCATCTATTGATTTCCACGCCATAAAATGACTGTAACCAGAGGAGATGGAGCCTGCCTTTGCCTCGAGCCCATCGGAGATCACGATGAAGCCGTTATACGTAAATATGCCCGGTATCGTCTGTTTATAGGTTTGAATCTGGTTAAAGGCGGATCGCACCGTTGCCTGTTCATCTGCCGGATTCTTCAACTCCATGACGACAAGTGGAATGCCATTGACAAATAGGACGATGTCAGGACGCTTGTTGTTGTTACCTTCTATGACGGTATATTGATTGACCACTAGAAATTCGTTGTTTTCTGGATTCTTATAATCGATGAGCCATACCAAATCTCCTCGTTCTACACCACCCCTTCTACACTGTACCCGTATTCCTTCCGTGAGCATCCGGTGAAAGGCTTCGTTGTTTACAATGAGTTCTTGCGACCTGAAGCGCTGAATCTGCTTGATGGCATCGTCCTGCGCATCGACAGGAACGTCCGCATTGATCGTCCGCACCGCCCTTGTCAGCCGATCCAGTAGAAGCACATCCTCAAACGACTTCCTCTCCGCCCGCTCCCCATCCGGCGCAATATCGGGACCGGCACAGTACCCGTAGCCCTGGTTTTTTAGAAGCTCAATGGCAAACGCTTCGATGGAAGATTCGGTGATTCTGGAAGCCATTCCACCCTCTTTTTGTCTCATCTGTGAGACATATTGCATTTTGTGTCTCACAAAACGCCATTTATGAGACACAAACAGTTTTGCGTCTCACGGGTGAGACACAAAAAGGTTCTCTCCTTCGGTGATAGCAAGGAGTTCCCCAAAAGCGAATATCCCTGCTCTCCGGCCTTTTCCTTCACGCAGTGGACTGATGAATCCCCTGTCAGCGAGCACATTAACAATCCGTGTAGCAGTAGGTTTAGGAATTTCAGAGCCATTTATGAACTGGGGTGTTGTAAATATTGGGAATCTAAAAATAAAATCTACTGCTTTGATAGCATGTTGACTATGGGTTGATACTGGAACGGCAATCTTGATTTTATTGTAAAGTTCGAGGATTTTTCGCGCTTTTTCTTCATTCTCGTCTGCCTGTGTACGAATACCCTTCAAAAAAAATACGCACCATTGCGTCCAGTCATTGTCTCGCGAAACGATCCGCATACGCTCGATGTATTCATCCCTGTTTGCCTCGAAATATCCACTCATATAAAAATCCGGACTTTGAAGTAATCCCCGTTGAAACAGGATTAAAGGAATTATCATGCGTCCAAGCCTTCCATTTCCATCCTTGAATGGATGCAATGCCTCGAATTCCAGATGAATGATGGCAAGTTGTACCAGAACATCGGGTTGAGATGTGTCATTTACATATTGTTCCCAGTTATCCATCGCAGGCTGTAATTGCTCCGGTGATATTGGTATGAAACTCGCTGTATCTATCGTAGAATTTCGTTCTCCTATCCAGTTCTGTTCGGTTCGATACGATCCCGGTGTTTTATCTTTTCCACGCACACCTTGCATCAAAATAGAATGAGCCGATCGCAGAATATGTTGAGAAAAAGTCCGGTTTTGTAACTCTGCAACGCAATTTAACATCGCTTTACGATAGTTTAAGACTTCTTCAGCATCTCCACGTTTTGTTTCCGGCATTGAAGAACTTCCAGCTTCATATTCAAATACCTCGCCAATCGTAACATGCGTACCTTCGATCTTCGATGAAAGAACAGCTTCTTGAGCAATTAGAGGGGACAACAATACATGCTTATTTGGAATAGCAGTAAGAAATGCATCATAACGCCCAAGAGCAGCATTTGCCGGTCCAATGAGAGGAATGAGTTTCTGCCATTCAAGCTCAAAAGGAGGAAACTTTCCCAGGTGGTAGCGAACAGGACTCATTTTTGCACCTCCGAATCAGTAAACCTCACCCTGACCTCTCCGCTCATCAGTTTGGGCAGCAAAGTGTCACGAAGTTTTTCGAGAGTGCGGATTTGCATTTTGTTTTGGCATATCCTCTGGAAAAATGGAGATACAGAATCCTCAAATTCATTTATTTCTGTATTGCTCGGAATCGGCACTTCACTATCTCTAAACGTGGAAGTTGTTATCGTATCAAAAACACAGCCATAAGCCGATGCTCGCAACTCTTCTACCAAATGGTTAATCAAAAGATATGTAAAGAAAAAGCAACCTTCGATTTTTGGTAATATTCCATAATTCGTTTGGCTGAATGCCATCGGTTGAGCAAGTAAACAGTATTTCCCCACAGTCCCTCTCGCAGATATTATGGTTGCATATTTTGGTAATATTTTTGTCGAACTATTGTTCAATCCATCTTCCGTAATCATTTTCTCTGTGTCGGTTACGAATGTTTTATGATTCGAGGATATATCCTTTCCAGAAAGCCAAGGAATTGACCCGTCCCAGTATTCGGCTATTGATGTTTTTGGAGTGCCACCACCAACCAATTCAATTAATTCTAGAAGGCTTCCTTCCTCCCACTCCTCATCCGCCTCTTCAATAAACCACTGCCGGAAGATCGCCTCTGCCATCTGCTCCAATGTCTGGTTTTCCCGATTAAGCAAGTCTATCTTGTCATCAAGGCTCCCAAGCACAGAGGCGATGGCGCGCTGCTCGGGAAGGGGAGGAAGAAGAATAGGAATATTTATTAAATCTCTAATAGGTAATTGCGGTTGGGCACTGCCAGTAGCAAAAATATTATATTCATATTTAAGATTTTTTAATAGTTGATATGTATATTCAGGCGAAATTTGCTCTATTTTAGGACGAATTATTACCATACCTGAATTAATACGAATATTATTAAATGGTATTGCATCACTATAAAATGCAATATTCCCAACAGTACCTCGCGTCGTTAAAACAATATCATTCTTTTGTAGTTTGCCTTTTCCTAATTTACCATCTTTCTCTTTTGTTATAAAATAGCATTCTTCAAAAACAAAGCCATTAGATGTTACATTTTTAGTATTTAAAAATAAACAATAACCAGTTTCGTTAAACTCATTTTGCTTTGGGTAATTTATTCCTCTATCTCCATCAATAATATCTAAAGGGGCCTCCCCCAGCTTGCATTCCCTCCACCCCTCCGGTATTCTGTCAGTCATCACGCCTCTCCTTCTACACGCAGATCCAGGTCGAGTACCGACAGTCTTTTTCCTCCGCAGGTGCTGTCCAGAGTTCCATTGCACTGGTGGCAGTAGTAAATGGTCTTCAGGTATTTCTTTTCAAGAAGCTCTGGGATGATGTCTGATGTGTTTTCATCGGGATATAGCTCCTCGTAAAAGTGGTACAGTCCCTTCGTGCCCTTCCTAGAGTTGCAGATTCTGCATGCCCATATCTGGTTGTGTATACCCTGGATCCGATCGCAGGTGGAGCAGCGTTCGTTGATATGGAGTGAACCCGGGACGATATGTTCCCAGCTCAAGCCGCTGGTACTGCCGCAATATATACATCGTTTTTCCATTTCCACTAGCTGCCGGTCTTCCCGCAGTATTTCTGACCATTTCTTTTCATCGTTTTTCAATTCGCGAAATGTTTTCTTGATAAAACCATACGACGTTGCCTTTGCATCTGGACCAAAGGCGCTCTTTGCGATGATCTTTGCATATTGATAGTAGATAAGGTCTCGTATTGTCTGTACTTCTCTATCAGGCATCCAGCGCCTCCAGCTGAATATGTTTTATAGGGCATGCACAGCGCCTGTGCATTCTCCAGAGGGTATGCACAAATTTATTACTTTTTTGTGCACTCTTGATATTTTCTATCATTTTGTCACCTTGAGCTTTGCAAGCATTTCAACCGCTCCTATATCCATCTTTGAGAATGCAAACCATTTTTTGCCAAGGTCTTTCAGAGAGGCACCAAAATGATAGAGGTCAGTTTCGTCTATGATAATGAACCGATCATGTGCTGCGCTAAATTTCTTAAATTCAATAGGTGGATATTGCTCATTGAATTTTTGCACATCTTGAATCAATGATTTTGAAGGATTCTGAGTATATAGGATAACTTTGACACCATTTTTTCGTTTCGTAAGAAGAATAATGACAGTCTCATCAAGATAGTTGTCAATGATAATTATTGACTTTTGTGCGCTCTTAAAGAGATTAGTAACAAAAATATAGGCATCAAATATTTGCCCATCGTAAAAGATGCCTTGCTTTGGTTGCAAACTTTTATTCTCGATAGCGGTAAGAACAATGTCTAATTTTTTATCAGTTTGTATTTGCTTTATTTCTAATGTATCAAGCCGTTGAAATACCTGCGCATTTGAAAAGAGGAATTTCCGCATAGCAACAAAAGCATTCATAATTTGAATACTAACTTTTATCGCTGTTTCACTATGCAGAACAGTGGAAAGCATTGCTACACCCTGCTCTGTAAATGCGTAGGGAAGATAGCGCCTACCGCCCCAACTTGAGGTCACAAATTGTGACCTCAAGATTTTCATTTCAGATTCATTAAGCTGAAACATAAATTCAACAGGGAATCGTTCTCTGTTTCGTTTTACTGCTTGATTCAACACCTTCGTTTCTACACCATAAAGCGCAGATAGATCTTCATCCAGCATCACCTGTACTCCACGAATCGTGTATATCCTGTTTTGAATATCTTCAACGGACACAAGTTCGTTTTCACTCATTTTATCTCAACCTTCTTCAAATTTTCCATTATGAGCCTGTTTAGTCGTTCTTCCTCTTTTAGCTCCTCCTCGAACTCTGCCTTTAACGCCGTAAAGCGCTCCTCAAAGTTAAAATCGTCTTCTTCATCGGGGAGCCCCACATAGCGGCCGGGAGTGAGTACGTAATCTAGCTCTCGCACCCTTTCGATAGACGCAGAATTGCAGAATCCCTTTACATCCTGGAATTTGCCATTGGGATTTCGCCAGTTGTGATAGGTTGATGCAATCTTTCCTATGTCTTCGCTAGAGAACTCGAGCGTTCTGCGATTAATAAGGTGTCCCATGTTTCGGGCATCGATAAACAGAATCTCGTCGGTACGGGTACGATAGCCACCATTTGCCTTGTTTCTGCTGATAAACCATAGGCAGGCAGGTATCTGGGTGTTCAAAAATAATTTTGGAGGAAGGTTAACAATGCAGTCAACGAGACGATCTTCAATGATCTGCTTCCGTATCTCTCCCTCACCCGATGTCTTCGAGGTAAGCGAGCCTTTTGCAAGTACAAACCCGGCAGCGCCGCTCGGGGCAAGATGATAAATGAAGTGCTGCACCCAGGCGTAGTTTGCATTTCCTTCAGGCGGTACGCCATACTTCCATCTTCCATCTTTCCTGAGTAACTCCCCACTCCAGTCACTGTCGTTAAAAGGTGGATTGGCAAGCACATAATCCGCTTTCAAGTCCTTATGCGCATCGTTTAAAAATGAGCCTTCGTTGTTCCATTTGACCTGTGAGCTATCTATGGCTCGTATGGCGAGGTTCATCTTGCAGAGCCGCCACGTGGTGAGATTGCTCTCCTGACCATAGATAGAGATATCATTTACTCTGCCCTGATGTTGGGCGACAAATTTTTCTGACTGCACGAACATCCCGCCAGAACCACAGCAGGGATCGAACACCCTGCCTTTGTAGGGTTCGAGCATCTCGACGAGTAACTCTACAACGCTCCTGGGAGTGTAGAATTGGCCTCCCTTCTTTCCCTCTGCAAGGGCAAACTCGCCAAGAAAGTACTCAAACACATGGCCCAGCACATCGGCGCTTCTGGCTTTTGCATCGTGCATGGCTATATTGCTGATAAGGTCGATAAGCCCACCAAGGTTCGCAGGATCAAGATTGCCCCGGGCATACACCTTTGGCAGCACATCCTTGAGCGATGGATTCTCCTTTTCGATGGCATCCATGGCTTCATCAACAATAATCCCTATTTTTGGTTTCTTCGCCTCTGCCTGCAGGAATGCCCAGCGAGCCTCAGGAGGAACAAAAAAGACATTCTCTGCTCGATACTCATCCCTATCTTCGGGGTCAGCCCCCGCATACTCCCCTTCGCCTTTTTTTAGCTTCTCGTACAGGCTTTCAAAGGCATCCGATATATACTTGAGAAAAATTAAGCCCAAAACGACGTGCTTGTATTCCGCGGCATCTATATTTTTCCTGAGTTTGTCAGCGGCTTTCCAAAGCTGTTTTTCAAGTGGTTCTTCCTGCCAATTATCGTTTTTCTTTGCCATAGTACACTCTATAATGAAACAACTTTTAATAACTGGCAACCAGACATCTCGAAAATTCTGTTGTTCCTTAGTTTTGTCCATAAGCGGTATCAAGGTCACTTTTAATTTCTCGTTTTTGTCTGAAGCGAATGTGAATTAGACTAACCTTGGAAGCTGATGATGAATGTCAACAAACTTTATGAATTCTTAAGCCAGTTCAAGGCGAAACTGAGTAACGGCATACATGAAGAAACAACCCCACGAAAACTCTTGGAGTACCTAGGCGTATCAAGAAGAGGTGCAAATATCAATGCAGAGATCAATGAACTCTTAGACAAGTATAACCTTACTACCGAACCAAATTTCGAATTGGCATTTGTTGACAATGCTATCTATATTAAGAAAAACAGTGTTATGACATATGATCGAACTGTCAAGGGCGTTGTAACTTGGAAGTCTATTGGAAGCAAATTGTTTGAAAAGGAAAAAAGCCTAATATTGAAAGATGTGATGGATAAACCAATAATCATCGATAATGATGAATCATTATTCAAAGCCATTGAAAAGATCAGTTTTTATGACTATGTGCTAATTAGAGCACGAAAAGACTTTTCAATTAAAGGAATAGTAACATCAAGCGACCTAAGCCAACAGTTCAAGAACCTTTCAGAACCGTTCCTGCTTATTGGCAGACGCGAAAACCTCATGAGGCTCTTTCAAAACTCTCTAAGTGAAGTATTTTCTAATTCAAAGCGGGGACGAACCTTGTATAATGGAATCAATTAGGAAACCAAAGATAGAAGGAAGGAGTCCCCGCAATGAAAAGTATAACAGAAGTTCTTGGCTCATTGCAATTGCTGCTACCCTTAGATTTCGATCTTCAAGAAGTATTTGAATCCTATCTCACTAAAGAACACAAAGGCTTTCTTTCTCTATTGCGGGTGATTGAACCATTTGTAGAAATGCTACCTGAAGGGAATCAGCACATGGGAAGGCCTTGCTATAGTGTCTTACCATTTCTTCGTGCAGCTTTAGCGAAGCGGTATTTCAAGATAGTCGCCACAAGCGACCTAAGGGCACGACTCTTAAGTGATGCGAAGATTATCTATCAGTTTGTTCTCGACAGAGGCCGGATTCCGAATAGCCTCATCTAAAGACGAATATCTTAAGCCATAAAAGCTCTCATGACCCATCGAAGAGAGCTATAAGCTCTTACTTCGCAAAAGCTCACTTAAAGCCCTTTTTCTTTATTTTTTGTACTTGTTAATCCTTGTTCTATGTGATTTATCCTGCAAAATCCTGTCCCTATTTCTTATTCCTACAATTCATGCCAGAATATTCTTGAACTTTTGAAAGAAGCTCAATCGTTATAATTTGCTTGTTTGTGCTTTTTCCCACAATGGGAGCCTGGCCTGAGAATGGAGAAGCGCAACCAATCTCTCCCGAGACCGTTCGTGAACTCTTAGCGAGCCAACAGAATATTATTCTCATCGATGTGCGTACTCAGATCCTTCTTAACCTTGGACATGTGAATGTATGGAACATGGGGGCCTTTCCAAATAGCCTTTTAAGATAGAACAGGGAGAGCCGTTGCTGATCCCTTAACTAGGCTTGCACAAGTTATAGTACCAACGCTTTTTATTAGGGGAATGCCTTACTAGCTTTCTTCTGAATGAGCTTAATAAGAACTATGATTGCTCCTTTTTACTCTTGCATAGGCACGACAGAGCGCGCTATGGTGAAAGAGTTATGATACATGTGCCTGCGCTTGTCAAAATATTCGTTATTTTTGCACTTATTGTGATTGCTGCGGCGAAGCACGTGCACTTAGGGCTCGCAGCAGCGATCGGCGGAATTCTCATTGCCTTATGGCAGGGTATGAGTGCTGAAGGGATTGTCAACTCTGCATTGGGGGAACTTACTAATCCTGATTTGATATTGCTGGTGCTCCTTTTGGCAGCTATTATGACTTTTTCTGAAGCAATGAAGGCCTCGGGAGCGATGAATTTGTTTTCCAATACAGTTGCCAAAGCAATTCCTTCGCGCAGGATAGCGCTTGGGGTGATTCCATTGCTCATAGGAACCCTGCCTATGCCTGGCGGAGCAATCATTTCGGCTCCGCTTGTCGGCGCATTGAATGATGATAATTCGCGCGGTCCAGAGGTGCTCTCCGCAGTGAATTATTGGTTTCGGCATGTGCTCGAGCTTGCATGGCCACTTTTCCCTGCCTTTATCTTGACCTCTGGACTAGCAAAGCTTCCTACTCTCACACTAATCGGTCTCAATATCTATGCGCCAATTGTGCTTTTGATGTTGGGTTTTCTGTTTGTGCTGCCAAAGTCAAGGAAAAAGTCTGATGTCGTTCATGGTTTGACAAATGCGAAGCCTCTCCAGAACGCGATTCCCTTATCTATGGCAGCACCTTCCAACAGTGAAGGGGCTTCAGCGGATAGCCTTTCTAGGAACTCGATCTCTATAAGGGAAAAACCATCTCTTGGAGAAGTGCTTAATGGCATCGCGCCACTTGGGCTCGTGCTAGGTTCATATATTGTACTCGATGTAATTTGGGAAGCGCTGACCAAGAATATATCGCTTAGTGCTGACATAAAGGCGCTCTTGAGTCGCTATGTGCCAATCTATATCGGGCTTCTTATCGGCTCGTGGTATCTCATTAAAACCTCAGTTGGAGCTTGGATATTCAAGCATAGCCTCACAAAGTCGACGGTCGACCTCATTGCAGTGGTTATTGGTATTCGCGTCTTTTCTGCGCTGATGACTTCGGCGAACCTCGCGCATGAAGCTTCTTTGGAACTGGCAGATGCTGGAATTCCTGCGCTTATCGTTATTGCGGTTCTGCCATTTATTTCGGGGATTGTCACCGGAGTGGGGATGGGTTATGTCGGTTTATCAATGCCTATCGTACTCGCGCTCATTGCATCGTCAGGAACTCCATTAAAGGCCGGGGTGGTAATTGCGAGTGCCTTTGGTTACACAGGAATGATGCTTTCGCCACTTCATGTCTGCATGGTGGTGACTGCTCAGCACTTTAAGTCGTCACTGATAAAGGTGATTCGAAAATGTGTATTGCCGCTCGCGATTTTTCTCGTCATTGCAACTGCCTATGGCGCACTATTGATGGCAATGATGCGATGAGGTTTTAAGTGCATTTGAGCGCGGGGAAGACTAGAAGTGCATCGAGGGCTGCTCGGTGGCTTTTTCGCGCAATCTCAGAAGCGAAATCAACAAATCAGCAAGAGCGCGAAATATTATTTCTGGGATGTGAGAGTGAGAAATGTGGCTACCAATTTGGAGTGAAGATTTGCAACGAAGCGCTTACTCTTTCCTCTAACGCAGATAAGCCCTTGACAGAACCACCGCTTGAATGAGATACTAAATAGATATCAAAATGATATCAGCAATTTGAAAAATGGAGGCCCTTATGAATCAGAATCCCATAAATGAAGAAAAATCGGCGCCAAGCTTCAATGGCATGACGATGCTTATCCTAGATATCCTTCTTATGATCGTGA
>Ga0209604_1003562_pt1 | contig 10635 bp, 3 predicted proteins | sample AD_UKC097_MetaG_FD_184405 | JGI IMG/M metagenome (GOLD analysis project Ga0209604, IMG submission 184405) | Active sludge microbial communities of municipal wastewater-treating anaerobic digesters from USA - AD_UKC097_MetaG (SPAdes) (version 2) | ecosystem: Engineered > Bioreactor > Anaerobic >... | reverse complement strand
GACTGTATTGCCGCAACTTATGCTATAGATATTTTTAATTCTAAAAAATTACACCCATCTTTACGTTGTAAAACACATAAAATTGTTGTTTGATTTATTTTTAATGTTTAGCTTACAGGCTTATTTAAAGGATCAGACACTAATACTAAATTGTACAACTAAATAACAGATACCATGAGAACAACAATCTTTTCATTATCAATTATTCTATTCATTTGCCTTAATAATGGGGGAGCCATTGCCCAAACCACCAAAACGGTTGGCAGCGGGGGCGATTACGCGACACTTCATGCAGCAATTTACGATGTTGCCACCGGCAACTTAAATGGGGATATAATTTTTAATATTATCTCCGATATTACCGAAACAAACGCAAGTATTATTGAAAAATCGGGTGTGAGTAGTTGGAATTATAATTCCATTACAATAAGACCTTCAGGTGGTGTACGAAAAGTAAATGCAGGTCTTACCGAACCAATTCTATGTGTTGCCGGTAGTAACATTGTTATAAATGGAAGAGTAAATGGCATTGGTGGCAGCAATCAACTTACATTCAGCAATAGCTCCGGCCCGGCCATTAATATTATAAACTACTATGGAGTTGATAATATTGCCTTAAAATACCTCAATCTTGAAGGAGTGATCGAAAGCACCACAGCAGGTATTGTTAATGTACTTTCCTATGTAGCCTCAGCAACAACAGGGATAGTTATTGAGAATTGTAAAATTGGAAATCCAAACGGAAACGCTGCCAACGGAATCTATGCTAAGGCTTCTGGCAGTGGAAAAATCGGGGCAACCGTTCAAAATTGCGAAATAGCCAACGTCTGGCATCCGGGACTATCCTCAATGGGTATTAGTATAAACGAAGGTTGCGAAGCCTGGACCATTACCTCCAACAGCTTCTACCAGACCTCTACCCGAACGGCGACTGCCGGCAACACGCATTATGGTATTTATATGAATGGAGGAGAAGGTCATACCATCTCAAATAATTATATAGGTGGTTCCGGTCCCCTTTGTGCAGGAACGGCATGGACCATTGCAGGAGATCATGCCAATAAATTTGTGGGTATTTACCTGAACGTCGGTACAACCAACCCGGCAAACCTTGAGAACAATATTATCCACAATTTCAATCACACCTACCACAGCACAAGCCATGCGACTTCACTACCCGGTATCTGGTGCGGGATATACCTGGGCGGGGGTGATGCCGATTTTAGCGATAACATTATCGGCTCAAACACGAAAGCCAATTCAATTATCGTTAACTCAACCGGCACCTCGAATGTCGCAAGCTATGGAATTGGAATAAACTCGGCCGTTTCAACTGCCGATGTTGACAGCAACCACATCGGTTCATTTACCTTAAACTCTTCATCAACGGCCAATGGGCATAGCTTTACCGGCATTCATGTTGGTGCAGCCGGCGACCTTAGCGTTAGGAATAATACCATTGGCCATCAAACCATTCCAAACTTCATCATCAGCACTAACCCTAACGAATCTACCGGAAATGAGCAGAATGTAAGAGGAATTGTGAATGGTGCCAATGCAAACACCAACATCAGCAACAACAACATTGTCAGCTTAAGCAATAACACGATTGGCAAAGGCGATGTAGTCGGCATTTTTTGCAACAAGGGTGTAAACAAAATAGTTGGCAATTCCATAAGCAAGCTGGCGAATGCCTCAAGCTCAAGCTACATTCAGTTTAATATATACAGCATTACGACCGGTATATCACTGGAATCAAATCTTGATGGGCAGCTGGTAAAGAGCAATACCATTCATCATTTATCAAACACCTACAATGGTTATCCCCAAACAATAGTTAGTGGTATATTGATGAAAAGTGGTTCCGGAACAATATCGCATAATACGATTTACGATATTTCATTACCCTCCGGGAACCTTGTTATCGGAAATGGTATTTGGCTGCTTGGTGGTAAGTCAATGGTTATGAATAACGCCATACGTTTGGGAGTGGGTGAACCCTTCAATGTCTCGTTCGTTGGAATAAACTCCTACGGCAATAACACCATTCTGGGTAACACGGTTTATATTGGCGGAACGGTAACAGAAGCCTATAATGTAACCTATGCATACCGTAAAGACTATCCGGTAACCGACAAGGTGTATAATAACATCTTTTACAATGCCAGGACATCTGAATCAGGGTGGTTTGAACATTACGCCATAGGAAAATCTGCCGGATCATCACTTGAAAGCAATTACAACAATCTATACAGCGTAAACGCGAGTGCTGTTGCCGGTACTGATGTAGATAATAACTACTATCCGAATTCTTCTTGTTCGTTGGAACAATGGCAAACTGCTACAGGGTGTGATGCCAACAGCCTAAGCGCCGACCCGCTTTTTGTTGGAGCCGATGACACCATACCCGACCTGCATATCACAGCCTCATCGCCCATGATAAATAAGGGAACGTCGCTTTCCCCGCTTGTAGTTGATATTGACGACGATATTCGCGACCGGCTACCTGATATTGGTTACGATGAGTTTTACACAGGATCGGTAGTGATTGGCGAAGGACAAACTTACACCACCCTTAAGCAGGCTTTTGATGCCATTAATGATGGGATAATAACCGGAAATATTTCTATTAATTTACAATCGAGCACTACGGAAACCGCCACTGCCACGCTATACGAAAGCGGCTACAACGGAACATCGGACTACACCGGCGTATCTATTGGTACGGCTACCGAAAATATTAGCGTTTCGGGAAATATTACAGCACCAATTGTTTCCTTCAACGGGGTGCATGACGTAAACATGGTTAACCTTACCATTCAGAACGAGAACGCCGATGGCTACTGCATCGAGTTTACCAATTCGGCAAACAATAACCGCATTGCGGGTTGTAATCTTGTGGGCAATACGCAGCTTTCCAATAAGGGGCTTATCACTTTCGGTGGGGCTGGTGATGGAGAAGGAAATAACAATAATATTATTGAGAATTGTATTTTTGGGAATGGCACGTCAAGCTATCGGTACGGGCTGGTATCGGCAGGTACAGTCAATGTTGGAAATAATAACAACACCATTACCGAATCGAAAATAGTCAACTTCTGGAGCAATGGCAACGCATCGGCCGGTATTTACCTCGATAAAAATAACTCCCATTGGGACATTACCGAAAATCACCTATACCAGACCGGAGCCATTACAGCAACCGGAGGCAATGCACACTTTGGTATCCGATCGCTTTCAACCAAGAATATTAATATAACCCACAATTACATTGGTGGATCCGGCGAGGAGTGCGGTGGAACAGCCTGGACCCTAAGCGGTGCATTTGCCAACAGTTTTACCGGAATATCCATCAGCGGGGAGAACACGGACGAATCCACAGTAAGCGGAAACACCATAAGTAACTTTAGCTGGACTGCCGCTCCCGATTCAAGTATGTACGAAGGTGCCGGTGTATGGACTGCCATTGCTTATGGAGGTGGGATAATTGATATAACAGAAAATACCATAGGTGCTTCAACAGGCACTAATAATATTGTTATTAAAACCACTACCGACTACCACGTAGCCAGTTATGGAATAAGAGGGGGAATGGATGGTGACAGCATAAGCATTTCGAACAATACAATCGGTAGCATTGATGTATCGACCGGTAGTTTTGACTACTCGCATCTTTTTACGGGCATACAGAACGATGGAGCAACGAAGATTACCATAAACAATAACTTGATTGGAAGTGAAAATACAGCCAAAAGTATACATGCGTCTACCGAATGTACGCATAGCGCAACAGGACAGCATGTTATCGGAATTGTCAACAATGCTAATACAACCACTTGTAATATCCGGAGCAATACGGTGAAAAATCTCCATAACTCAACGATTAGCAGCTGGTCAAATTTTAATTCTTCGCCACATGGGCATATGGTTATAGGCATTGCCGCCACAGATGGAGCAAATGTAGTAGACAAAAACACTATTACCAATCTTACCACTACCTCGACAGACACCCGGGTCGATCAGGTAATCGGAATATATGCCAAATCGGATACGTTGGAACAGGAGATTACCGGCAACTTAATATTTAATCTTAAAACCGATGCCACCAATCAATATACAAAGCTTTCGGGTATTCGCTATGTAAGTCCCGGAACCGGAAATAATCGGGTTGCAGGTAACCGTATTTATGGAATTACTTCTTCCGGATCCGGTGCCGGCACAGCATCGGAAATCAAAGGAATTTATTCCGATAATGGCGAAGCTACAGACTTTTACAACAATATGATAAGTCTTGGCAGTACTGTAACTGCCGGGCACAACATATACGGAATATATAACACACAAAAAGGTAACTTCTACTATAACAGTGTTGTAATATCGGGAAGTGTTACAACAGGAACTCTTGATGGAGGAAGCTATGCCTTTAGACTCAATTGGGCTTCGACAGAAGCAGTTGTTATGAACAATATTTTTGTCAACACCCGTACCAATGACAACTACAATAATAATTATGTGTTCTTCCTGAGCCATTCCGACGACGCTGATCTTATGACGCTTGATCACAATGCATACTGGGTATATGGCACAGGAACGGTACTAGCCTACAATGGAAGCGCCGATGTGACAGAACTGCCTATACTAACGGGTAAAGATGAAAATTCAATTAGTTCGGAAGTACTTTTTACTGATATTGCCACTGCCAATCTGCATACCGGCACCGCAGATGTAAATGCGGCAGCAACTCCTATATCCGGTATCACAACCGATTTCGATGGCAATACCCGTAATCCGCTATACCCTGATATGGGAGCAGATGAGTTTACGAAACCGATAATTATTGACCCCGTGGTCGATCTGGATTTTGATTCGACCTATGTGTTAACACCCACCGCACCGCAATCGTACTCATTAGTTGGCATCGACCTGTCAAACAACATGGTGGTTACTGCACCCGCGAACTTCCAGGTATCGTTCAGTAGCGATGAGGGCTTTGCTCAGTCTATTTCAGTTCCGCACACCCATTCCAATGTGAATACAACCATATACGCCCGCTACCTTCCCGATGTGGAGGACTACACGCATGGTGATATTACCAATGCAAGCTCCGGCCAGCAGGTGACGGTACATGTTGAGGGTAGCGCACGCGCAATTTTACCTGTAATGGAAACAGGATCTGTATCTCATCTAACGCCTGATACGGTAAAAATCAATGCTGAGATTGTACATACCGGTGGAAGGAATGTCGTAAGCAGAGGCATCATTTACTGGCCATACGATGGGGAGGATAAAGAAATTGGCGATACCATTGTTATAGATATAAGCGAAGCAGGTTCGTTCGAAAAAGGAGTATTCTCCTTGACAATCGAAGATCTTGACATTAATACCCGTTACAATTATCGATCGTATGCAAACAATGGCGACCATAAATACGGGGGAACAGGATACGGCGAGACGCTGGATTTCTGGACTCACGCCGAAGCTCCCGGTGCACCCATAGTTGACGAGATCACCACATCAACGGTTCGGATTGAGCTAACCGAAGATGATAACCCCGCCTATACGGAATATGCCATTTACGAAACAACAACCGCCAGGTACATTCAGGATGATGGCTCCATGAATAATTCTCCTGTTTGGAAAACTTTGGAGGATTGGGGTGAAAAAACGGTTTCGCTTTACGCAAATTTAGGATTGACGGGAAACAGACAATATACCTTTGGGGCAATTGCCCGAAATGGGGCGACTGTTCAATCAGAAATTGGTGAAACCGAAAGTATTCTCACGCTGGCACATGTACCAAATCCAACCTGTTTGGGGTCCCTGACAGACAGCACAGTGAACATTTCGGTTTATTCAAGCTCAATGGATTTCTCACTCAATACACCTGAGACTGAGTATGCCATTATGGAGAATAATTTTCAAAAGTTTGTTCAGCTCGATGGAACTTTGGGACCGGATACAGTGTGGGCGACAAGAGGTGAAACCGGTACTACCCTGACGGGTTTATCCATAGCTACAGAATATTCATTCAGCTCCATTGCCCGAAACGACGACGGTATTGAAACCGAACCAAGTGTTCCCGTCATCTGTTATACTTTAGCCGCCTTGCCTGGAGCACCATCGGTAACCGACCTGGGCAATTCTGAAGTGAAAGTTACCATCGATCCGGGTAAAAATCCCGATTATGTTGAGTTCTGCATTATTATTGGAGACATTTATAGCAACAAATATGTCAATACGGATGGTACTCTTAGCTATGGGCCGGGTTGGCAAACCAAAGCCCTTTGGGATGAAACCCTGATCACTGCTTTTAATCCCAATACAGAATATAGCATAACCATCAGAGCACGAAACGGTGGAGGTGCCCAAACAGCCAGCTCTGAAGCACGTGAGTTTTTAACAACTGCCGCTACTCCTCCACCTCCTTACCTGCATGTATCTGCCGGATCATCCGACCATTTTACACTGTGGGAGGCAAGACTTGGCAATAATCCGAATAACACTGAGCTTGCTTTTCAGGATTCCTTATCGGGACGGTTTGTTCAAACGGATGGTTCATTTGGAATTGATGCCGCATGGCAGCTTAAGGATAGCTGGACAAGGATGGTTGTTGAGACAGATCCTGAAACCAGTTATGCCATAAGGGCAAAAGCGCGTAATCGTGATAGCATTGAAACAGCGTATAGCCTTACATCAAAAATTACCACATATGCATTTCTTGAAGTTCCGGAACTTATCAGTCCTGCAAATGAGTCCGAAGATATGCCTAGCGATGTTTCATTGAAGTGGAATTGGACCGGCCCTCCTGCAAGTTTTTCTATTCAGGTTGCAAAAGATGAAGGTTTTGAAAATCTGATAGTTGATCTGGTTAACTATGGCTCTACAGAATATTTCCTGTGGGGACTGGACAATAACACAAAGTATTATTGGAGACTAAGATCGTCAAATGAATCGTCGATAAGTAAGTGGTCCGGTGCATGGTGGTTTAAAACCCGTGGCGGCTCGTCTGTTCATTCCGGAAATATCATTGATATAAATATCTTCCCAAATCCGGTTGGCAACGTGCTTTATATTACCGGAGACGATGTTGACAGGATCAGCAGGATTTCGATTGTTTCCATTTTGGGAAAAATCTTGATACTCGAACCCCGGGCTACAAGAACTATTCATACCGCCGGCCTTACGCCCGGTGTTTACATGCTCAAAATGGAAACAGCTGAGGGAATTGTTATTAAACAATTCGTTAAGCAGTAGTATTGCTTAATAATGTATGTTGTCAGGCCAATTTCCAACGGACACTTTAAATTGCTGTATAAAAATCATATAACACTAAAAACACATAAAAATGAAAACCCAAAAACTATTTACATTAATTGTTGCAATAGCAACTGCAATTACCGTTAATGCTCAAAAAGTAGCATTACATTCTAATGGAACAGTACAGCATTTTGAAGGTGCAAGTGCCTTTATTGATGCGTATAACACAAGTGCTTCCGGTGATACCATTTATTTACCGGGAGGTTCGTTCAATCCGCCTGCCGAATTTACTAAAACGCTTAGCATCATAGGGGCAGGGCATTATGCAGATTCAAGTGTTGTAACCGGAAAGACCTTTATCAACGGAAACATTGTTTTAAGGGACACTGCCGACTATTGTTTGTTTGAAGGAGTGCACATAACAGGCACGTTTTCTACTGCGAACAATGAAGCTGTAGATTATTTAACGGTGAAATCTTCTTCGATTGGTGGCACTATATCATTTCAGGGAGATTTATCAAAACCTTCAAAAAACATAAGTTTTATCAGATGTGTTGTGAGACATTGTAATTTGGAAAATGCACAAAATGTTTATTTTGCCAATTCTGTAATTTCAAACAGTTGTATAAATAACTCTTCAGGCAATTTATTTGAGAATAATATTATAATGTATGAACCTGCTTATAGCACTTTTGTGTTTTTTAACGGGGGAAACAATATTATTAAAAATAATATAATAGTAACGGGAGGTGCTTATTCCAGCCATATAAGCAATGCTATTGGAAACACTTTTTACAACAATCTGTTTAATGTTTCAAATCCTTCATTAGGCACTAATGCTGTTGCTTCGGGCAATTATCCAGGTGTGGCAACCAATAGTATTTTTGTAAACCAAACAGGTGTAACCTTTAACTACTCGCATGATTATCATTTGAAACAGCCTGAAGTTTGGATAGGTACCGACAACACACAAATAGGTATTTACGGCGGAACATTCACTTATAAGGAAGGAGCCATTCCATCCAATCCGCATTTTCAAGAAGAAAACATTGCTCCGACAGCAACAGGCGGACAACTGAATGTACAAATCAAAGCGGCAGCGCAAGATAACTAGTTTGTCGAGAGTTCCATACGACAACTAAAAAATAAAATTTAAACGTATGAAATTAAAATTATTGATTGCTTTTGCATTGCTTGCGGGCATAGTTTCAGCACAAACCAATTTGGTTTCTTACGAATATTGGTTTAATAACGATTATGCGAACGTGCAAACCGTTAATATTGCACCTACGCAAATACACGTATTGAACACCAACCTTGATGTTTCGGCTTTGCCAAATAACGTAAACTTGCTGCATATCCGGTACAAAGACGAAAATGGGAAGTATGGCAGTACTTTGAGCAAGTTGTTTATGAAACTACCTGTGGCAGAAATTCCGGGTACCTCCAAATTGGTTTCTTATGAATACTGGTTCAACAACGACTACGCAAAAGCGCAGACCGTCGCCGTTTCTCCATCGCAGACACATGTATTGAACGCCAATCTTGATATTACGGCTTTGCCAAATCATATAAACTTGCTGAATATAAGGTATAAAGATGGAAACGGAAAGTACGGCAGTACTTTGAGCAAGTTGTTTATGAAACTACCTGTGGCAGAAATTCCGGGTACCTCCAAATTGGTTTCTTATGAATACTGGTTCAACAACGACTATGCAAACGCGCAGACCATTGCCGTTTCTCCATCGCAGACACATGTATTGGACGCCAATCTTGACGTTACGGCTTTGCCAAGTCATGTAAACTTGCTGAATATTCGCTACAAAAACGAAAATGGACAATATAGTAGCACTTTAAGCAAATTGTTTGTGAAATTACCGGCGGCAGAAGTTCCGGGTACCTCCAAGTTGGTTTCCTACGAATACTGGTTTAACAACGACTACGCAAACGCGCAGACCGTTGCCGTTTCTCCATCGCAGACACATGTATTGGACGCCAATCTTGACGTTACGGCTTTGCCAAACAATGTGAATTTATTGAATATCCGATACAAAGATGGAAACGGAAAGTACGGCAGTACTTTGAGCAAATTGTTTATGAAACTGCCTAATGCTGAGATTGTTGATAATAAGTTAACAGATTATATGTACTGGTTTGACGATGATTTTGAAAATGCGATCACAGTGACTTTGCCGGAAAACGTAAAAACTCACCATTGGGCTGAATTATTGACTTTGCCGGGTAATATGGCAGGAGGAGATCACGAGATAAACATCCGTTTCAAAGACAGTTTGGATATGTGGAGCATTCCATTTACGAAAGCATTTGTTAAAGATTATAACCCAAGGGCAGAATTTGACGGAGTGGAAAGTGAGTTATGTTTGGGTACAATGCTCGAAATAACGCCTGATGCAATAATTGATGCCGACAGCATCTATTGGGATTTTGGAGACGGAACAGAAATCAAGGGAAAAACTGCCACAAGCCTTGTACAACATCTCTATGCCTCAGCCGGTACTTATACGGTTACCGCAACAATGAAGCATACAACAAGCGGCGTTTCCAATGACACAACCTTGGCAATTACCGTTCATCCTGCTTATGGCATTTTTAAAATAGTTACAGAAAACTTGGAAACAACTACCATTAGCAATCTTCTTCCTGAAGTCAATTTGTCGATTTGTGAATCGGAATTGCCTTATAGTTTTGGAAGTCAGAGTTTGACGGCAAGCGGTACTTATACCGAAATATTCCAAACCGTTCATGGCTGTGATAGTACGGTAACATTGAACTTAACGGTAAACAGTGTTGATGTTTCTGTAACTCAAATAGATGAATCAACATTGAAGGCGAATGCGGAAAATGCAGCTTATCAGTGGGTAGATTGCAACAATGATTATGCTCCAATTGAAGGAGAAACTAATCAATCCTTTACCGCAACTCAAAATGGAAGCTATGCTGTTGTTGTCAGCCAAAACAATTGTACGGATATGTCTGATTGTTATGATATTACACTTGCCGAAATTTTGGAAAATACTTTTGACAACAACATAACTGTTTATCCAAATCCAACTGACGGCATTTTGATAGTCAATTTGGGTGAAACCGTGTCGGAGTTTGCTATTAGCATAACAGACGTAAGCGGAAAATTGCTAAAACAATCGACTTACAAAAACACACAAAAGTTTGAATTGAATCTGGATGTTAAGCCGGGCTTTTATTTGTTGACAATTCAATCGAAAAATAAAAAGGCAATTATTAGGTTGATAAAGAATTAAGGTTTGCTAATATGGAAAAATTCTATCTATTAATTTAAAAACTGTTACTATGAGAACACTTGCGATTATTTTAACTTTATTTTTGTTTCTACCATTACTG
>Ga0209604_1003556_pt1 | contig 10650 bp, 5 predicted proteins | sample AD_UKC097_MetaG_FD_184405 | JGI IMG/M metagenome (GOLD analysis project Ga0209604, IMG submission 184405) | Active sludge microbial communities of municipal wastewater-treating anaerobic digesters from USA - AD_UKC097_MetaG (SPAdes) (version 2) | ecosystem: Engineered > Bioreactor > Anaerobic >... | reverse complement strand
CCTGGAGGAGCAAGGAGGGGCCAGAGAGTTGCTCGACGTCGCGCTGCTGCTTCGGGAGAAAGGATCGCACGAGCCGCTGTACCCTGTTCGCGTGGCCGAGGAGGGCCGCGATTCGGACCAGCAGGTAGCCGCAGCGGAGAAGATCCTCGCCCATACGGTCGTCCGCACTATGGCGGCCGGCATCCCGGTGACTCCCCTGACCAGCGTGGACATCAGCGTCACCTCGGGCATCCTGCGGACCATCCGAGACAATCGGATATCCATGGTCCTGCTGAACTGGGATGGGCAAGTCGGCTTCAAGACTCGTACGTTCGGCCGGATCATCGATGCGGTCGTCGAACAGAGTGTTCAGTTCATCCTGGTCAGCCGTTTCCGCAAGCCGGTCAGCACCACCGGCAGGATCGTGCTGGTCCTGCCGCCCCTGGCGGAGCGCCAGGGCGGCTTCGAGTCGGTCATCACCGCGGTCAAGACGTTGGCCAACCAGGCGGGAACCACCTTGCTGGTCCGTTGTTCCGTCGAGACCAAGGCCGCCGCAGAGGCGTTCGTCACGAAAACGCCGCCTTCGGTGTCTACGTCCATACGGACCTTCGGCGCGTGGAAGACCGTGCAGGGAGACCTGGCCGACGAGATCGACCCGAACGATTGGCTCATCCTCATGAGCGTGCGAAAGGGAGAGGTCGCATGGCAGCCCATTCTGGACCGTCTGCCCGGTCATCTGGCCGGGCAATTCCCCAACACGACGTTCTCCGTCGTCATACCGCCGACCCAACGGTGGGACAGCCAGCAGGCGGCTGACAGGATCCTCGATTCCTCCTACATCTTCTCGACGTTCACCCGCGAGAGAACAAGGTTGCAGATGGACGTCACGAGCACGGAGCAGGCGATTCGAGAGCTGCTGAGCTGCCATTTCCGCGAGGGCTCCGACGAGGCGCGTGCGATCACCCGCCTGCTGCACACGATGAGCCAGCAGGAGCCCGTGGAACTGACTAAGGACGTCGTTCTGCTCCATGCCCATGTACCGCAGGTCTTCGGGTCGACCGTCTTCCTTGGAGTCTCACGAAGCCGCCTGGATGTGCCGCTTGCCTCGGGTGAACCCCACATTCTGATCATCCTGTTGGACCCGGTCGGACAGGACCCGGCCAGGCACCTGCGGGCTTTGGCGGACATCGCCCGGATCATTCGCCTGCCCGACATGGTCCAGGTGCTTCGGACCGCGAAGGATTTCGACAGCCTGGTCTCGGACATTGCCCTGCGAACGATCGGCAAGAGGTAGAGCTGGACACGGCGGCCCCGGACTGCAGAATCCGGGCGATGGCGGCCCGGAGAGCGGAAAATCAGCGGATTCTTGCCTCCTGCGACCCTTGACTTACGCCGGTCTCGGTGGTAGGTTATAGGTTTTTGGGAACCCTGGCCAGGGACGGTGATCGGTATTTGCACGGGTGTGTCACACCTTTTTTTTGAACAGAATCCAGCGCGGCCGCCGTGCTTGGCGACTTGACCCGAATTCGGACCAATCGAGATAGAAGACATGACGAAGGACGTGGAACAGCCCCAGGAACGCTTTGAGGATATGCCGATTCTTGAGGAGCTCAAGAATTCATATCTGAACTACGCGATGAGCGTGATCGTGTCGCGGGCCCTGCCCGATGCGCGGGACGGCCTGAAGCCCTCCCAGAGGCGCATTCTCGTCGCGATGAACGATCTGAATCTGGGACCACGAAGTACCCATCGAAAGTGCGCCAAGATCGTCGGCGACACGAGCGGCAACTATCACCCCCACGGGGACCAGGCCACTTACGGGACGCTTGTCCGCCTGGGCCAGGACTGGAACATGCGGTACACGCTGGTGGACCCGCAGGGCAACTTCGGCAGCATCGACGCCGACCCGCCCGCGGCCATGCGATACACCGAGGCCCGCCTGGCGGCGCCCGCCATGGAGATGCTCCAGGACCTCAACTACGAGACCGTCGACTTCATTCCGAACTACGACGAGACGCGGGTGGAGCCGGTGGTGCTTCCGTCGCGGTTTCCGAACCTGCTGGTCAACGGCTCGACCGGGATCGCGGTCGGGATGGCCACGAACATCCCCCCGCACAACGTCAAAGAAATCTGCGACGCGCTGCTGCTGGTGATCAACGACCCGAAGTGCGGATTCAAGGACATCATGAAAGTCCTTCCCGGCCCGGACTTCCCCACCGGCGGCATCATCTGCGGCAAGAAGGGCATCGTCGACGCCTACACCACCGGCCGCGGCCACCTGAAACTGCGGGCCAAGACCGAGGTCGAAACCGACAAACGCGGACGGGAGCGAATCGTCGTCACCGAGATTCCGTACACCGTCATCAAGACGGCGATCGTCTCGAAGATCGCCGAGTGCGTGCACGGCGGGACCATCCCGGAGATCGCCGACGTCCGCGACGAGTCCGATCGCCACGGGCTGCGCATCGTGGTAGAGCTGAAGAAAGACTCCGATTCCGAGGTCGTGCTGAACAAGCTGTTCCGCTACACGCCGTTGCAGACCACGTTCGCCATCGCCAACATCGCGCTGGTCAACAATCAGCCCGAGACGCTCAACATCCGCGAGATGTTGCAGTGCTTCATCGACCATCGCAAGAACGTCATTCGCCGGCGGAGCCGGTTCCTTCTGCGACGGTGCCGCAATCGGGCCCACATCCTCGAAGGTCTGATCCTGGCGGTGACGGACATCGACGAGATCATCGAGATCATCAAGAAATCGCCGGATGCGCCGACTGCCAAGCTGAACCTGATGAACAAGCCGTTGCGGCTGGCCGAGATGGCGACGCTCCACAAGCTGCTGCCCGCCGCGTTCGTCAAGGCCAAGAGCCGCGGGGACCACTTCCTCACCGGCCCGCAGGCGGACGCGATCCTGACGATGCAGTTGCAGCGGTTGACCGGCCTGGAGATCGAGAAACTGGCCAAGGAATACGCCGGACTCATCGAGCAGATCGAAGGCTATGAAGCCATCCTCTCCAACGAGAGCGTCCTGCTCGACATCATCCGCGAGGACCTGCACGAGATCAAAGAGAAGTACGGGGACCGCCGCCGCACGCAGATCGCCGGCGCCGTCGAAACGCTCGACATCGAAGACCTCATCGCCGACGAAGACGTCATCGTCACCGTCAGTCACATCGGCTACATCAAGCGCATGCCCACCGACACCTACCGTCGCCAGGGCCGGGGCGGTCGCGGCGTCATCGGGTCCGACACAAAAGAAGGCGATTTCATCAAGCACCTGTTCATCGCCTCGACGCACGACTACCTGCTGGTTTTCACCAACCGGGGCAAGTGCTACTGGCTGAGGGTCTACGACGTGCCTGCCATGAGCCGCCAGAGCAAGGGACGCAGCATCGCCAACCTGCTCAACCTCGGCAACCAGCAGATCGCCTCGATCATCGCGGTCAGCAGCTTCGAGGACGAAGAGGGCGGTCCCGAACGGCAGCTCGTGATGGCGACCAAGAACGGCGTCGTCAAGAAGACGCGGCTGAACGCCTACGGCAACCCGCGCGCCAACGGCGTGATCGCGATCAACCTGGACCCGAACGACGCCCTGATCGGAGTGGCCCAGACCACCGGCGAGAACCACATCATCCTGGGCACGCGCGACGGGATGACCATCCGCTTTGACGAAGGGGAGGTCCGCTCAATGGGCCGCGCCTCTCGCGGCGTTCGCGGCATCCACCTGCGCGGCGGCGACGAGGTCGTCGGGATGGTTATCGTCGAAGAGAAGTCGGCGCTGTTCACGGTTTGCGAGAACGGCTACGGCAAACGCACGGGCATCGAGAACTACAAGGCCCAGTCGCGCGGTGGTCTCGGCCTCAAGAACATCAAGACCTCGGACCGCAACGGCAAGGTCGTGGCGCTCAAGGCGGTTCAGAGCGAAGACGACCTGATGCTCATCACCGCCAACGGGATGATCATCCGCACGGGCCTCGACGAGATTCGGTCGATCGGGCGCAACACGCAGGGCGTGCGGCTGATCAACCTCAAGGAAGGCGACAAGCTGGTCGCCGCCGAGAAGATCGCCGCCGAAGACCTCGAGGACGAAGGCGAAGGTGAAGGTGAAGCATGAGCCGGCCGGAATCATAGCGTCTTACGACGCCACTACAAACGAGGTCAGGACCCGTCCATGGGCGAGCAGATCTACGTCATCGCAGGCAAAGAGGAACCGCTGGTCAACGCCCGGTGCCAGGAGCTGATCGATCGCCTGGTCGATCCGCAAGACCGGATGACGGGACTGCTTTCGGCTGACGGCGATCAACTCTCCATTTCCGACGTGCTCGACGAACTGCGCACCGCGCCCTTCCTGACCGGCCGGCGCGTGGTGGTCGTCAAGGGCGCCGACGAGTTCGTCTCGAAGAACCGTTCAGCCCTGGAAAACTATTTCGACAAACCGTCTGCGACCGGCATTCTCGTGTTGACCGTCGGCAGTTGGCCCAAGCAGACGAAGCTGGCCAGGAAGCTCGCCAAGGTCGGCACGCTGATCGAGGTCATTCCACCGAAGCGCTACGAGCTGCCGAAGTATCTCGCCGAATACGCGCAGCGAACGAGCAAGATGAAGCTTGACCGCCCGGCCGCCGAGATGCTGATCGAGCTGGTGGGAGAAGACCTCACGCTGCTCTGCAACGAGATCGACAAGCTGGTGTTGTTCGCGCGCGACGAGAAGGCGATCACCAGCAAGCACGTCGAGTCGCTGGCCGGACACAATCGCATCTTCGGCGCGTTTGAAGTGATCGAAGCGATGATCGCCGGCGATCCGCTCCAGGCGATCCGGCGGCTGCGCAACATGTTCGAAGAGGACAAAAGCGCCGAGTACACCGTCGTCGGCGCCTTCGCCTACCACCTGCGCCGCATGTTCAGCGCCAAGGCCCTGCTCGAAAAGGGCGCCGGCCCGGGCGACGTCGCGCAGAAGCTGCGGATCTGGAACAACAAGGAGCGTTTCTTCACGCAGTTGCGACAGACGTCGCTCGAGCAGTTGGGCAAGTACATCGAGCAATTGGCCGCCATCGACTACGCCGTCAAAACCGGCCAGGCCAAAACCCAAGTCGCGATGGAACAGCTCGTCCTCCGCCTGGCCGGGTAGCGCCGATTCTTTCAGCCCGGCAACTCCGCGATCCACGCGTCGGATTGCTCTTTCGTGAAGCCCAGGAAGGCGGAACCGGGGTCATGGTGTTCGAAGGCCCAGCGGGCGGCGGCTTTGTTCGCGTTGGCGTAGCAGTAGACGCAGCCGTGCGGGCAGGTGTTGTAGGTTCCGATGTCGGCGCTTTCGGTACAGCCGCATTCCGGCCTCGTGCCCTTGTCCCTGTACGGCGTCTCGCCGGGGCCAAACAGTCGCTCGATGAGAGCCCCATCGATGCAGTGGGCCTTCTGAATCCGCTCGCCGAGCAGGTAATCGCCGCAGCAGGAGTACATCGTGATGCCGTGCTCCGCAGCCACCTCCGCAAGCCGGTTGGCCAAGTCGATCCGCACCTCCTCGCTCGGCTCGGCCACCTGAATGCCTTGGGCTCTCTCCAAATCCTTGAAGTCCCGCCGGACTTTGCCGTAGAACGCAACGAAGCTGAAATAGCACCGCTCGACGAGTCCTTCCAGTTTGCTCGACAAAGACTCGAACGCGCGGAGATAGAACGCCTCGTCGCTGATGCTCGACAGGATGATCGGATCGAACCGCCAGTTGATGTGCGTGGGCGAGTAGCGTTCGGCCAGATGCTTCAAGGTGCGCAGGGCCGCATGCTTGTCTACGTCGCTCTCGAAGACCGACGGCAGCGCCGTCAGAGTGTAGTTGAAGTAGGATCGGTAACCGAGGCGATCGAGGACTTCGAGGGGCGCGATGAACGGCGTGAAGTCTTTCGACCAGAAGACGAAACAGTCCACATCGTCGGGTCTCAGAGGCACGTGATATCGCCGGCCGCCGAAGGGATTGATCACGCCGGCGAATCCCTCCTGAATCCGTCGCATGAACCACTCGCCATAGAAGGCCGGAATGTCGGTGCGTCGTGAAGCCGAAATGATTCGTCTCATCGTGCTTGGCGGAACCTCATCGCAGCCGTAACTGAGCCGCACGCCGGTGTCCATAAAAAGGAAGACGGAGTCGCCCTCCTCCGGAACGACTCCGTAGCTTCTGGGAAACCGCGATCGGCCCCGCGCCTGCTGCCTCGGGCCCAACCTCGGCTCTTGCCGTAATAAAAGGGCGGGCGGTACCTCCTCCTCGTCAGATCGGCGTCATGTCAGTTTAGGACGGCCCGCCCCGGGTTTTCGGAGATCCGCGCCCACAGGGGGCTGCGGCCCTGTTCGCCGCACAACACCCTGCGACCTACTGCAAACAACGTAACCAGTCTTTCGGCCAATGACAAGTACCTATTTATTCCATTCCAGCTATTTTTTCCAACACCCCCAGACCGCCTGCCCCTTCGAAACATAACTGCCGAGCGTATCGCAACTAAGAGCTCTCGCGGTCATCGGGCCGATTCTCGCGCGAACCGGGGGAATGCGAACCGGAGTGGACCGACTGGTGGCGGAATCAATCTACTGGTCTGCTGCGATGTGTCTGACGTTGGAGATGCGACCGTTCCACCGGCACGACCAGGAGCCAAAGAGCGTCATGCTCCCCGCCGGCTTCTGATCGATGCGGAAGATGGTGCCCCTTCGCCATTGGACGATCTCCTCACTGAATCCCTTGGCGACGTACTCGGGCAGATCGAACCGTGACATCTCCAGGGGATCGGTTCTCAGGCGGAACAGCGAGACCCTGTTCTGTTCCGGCTCGTAGACGAATTTGTTGCCGTCCTGGACGAAACCGGAGGGGCCCTGCTGCATCCAGCCGGCAAAATAGACTTTGCGATCTAAAGGCAATGGCCCGAGGGCATCGTCGCCGTCGAAGTCGAGTCCGGCGACCTCGAATCCGAGCAGACTCAGGATGGTGGGCACCAGATCGACGGAACTGACGGGACTGGCGATGCGCTGTCCCGGCACAATCAGAAGGGGCGCCCGGATGCACATGGCGATCCGCAACACCTCCTCGTAGGCGACGCGTTCGTGCCCATGGATCCGGTGCTCGCCGAAGGCTTCGCCGTGGTCGCCGACGACGCAGAAGATCGTGTCGTCCGCGAGCCCGAGGCTGGCCAGCTCGACATCCAGGGCCTGGATGAACTTGTCCGTGTAGGCGATCGTCTGCCGGTAGCGGTCGGGCAGCGTCCCGGCCATCTCACCGTACCAGGACGGGACCTCGTAGGGATCGTGGGTCACCGAGCACATCACTGTCAGCAGGAACGGTTTGTCATCCGACCGGATCCAGTCGCGGATCGGTTCGAGCAGGGCGAATTCGTCGGCGCCGAGATAGCCCACGAACGCATTCGGATCCTTGAGGTCCTCGCGGGCATAGAATTTCTGATACCCGAGGTTGTGAACCAGTCCGGCGCGGGACTCGAATGTCCCGGTGGGCGACTGGAAGAAGGCTGTTCGAAAACCCATTCCCTTTTCGAGGATCGTCGCGAGGCTGGCATAGGGCTGTGCGACGGGAACGGTCTCGCCGATGTCCTGGCAGGCGCCCGGCCGCCGGCCCGTCAGCAGGCCAAACAGCGCCTTGGTGGTGTGCGTCACAACCGAGCGGGCGTTGGTGAAACAGACCCCTTGCGAGGCCACGGTCGCCAGATACGGAGTTGGATCATACCCATCGCCATCGCTTTGCAGGTGGTTTGCCGCCAGGGAAGTGCACCTGTACTGGACCCCCTCCAGGACGACGATCACGACGTTGTGGTTGACTCTGCGCGGTTTGAACGCGACCTCAACGTCTGTGGCATACGGGATCCGGCGTGTGGCATTGCTGAAATCGTCGCGGACCAGGTGCCGATACTCCGGCAGCAGAAAAGAGAGGATTGCCCGCGCCTGGCAGTTGAACCGCAGCCCGGCCGCCGTAATCTGGGCGGAACCCAGACGAGAGGCCGCCGCTATGCCAACGATCGCCACGACAATCGCCACGAGAGAAAAGACGATCTTGGTGCGGAAGGTGCGGGGTTCATACGCCGGGGGCAGCGGCCTGGCCAAAGCGGAGAAGAAGAACGCCAGCGCGACGGCGCTGGGCAGCAGCAGCGCGGCGGCGGCCACGGGCATACGGATCAGATTCAGACCCACAAGCTTGGTGATGTTGATCGGGTCACGGAGCCACGGCAGCAGTTCCATCGGCAGGATCTGCGTCCCCGTGCGGATCAACCAGCCGGCGTTCATCACCGACCACGTACAGGTGATCGTAGCGACGATCATGGCCGCCCGCCAGACCGCCTTCCGAGGCCAGCGATAGCAGGCCAGTGCCAGAACCACTTCCAGGCTCAGGAGAATGGCGATGTCGGTCAGAATCCAACTGGGGTACTCACGCAGCAGCCCATAGCGCAGCGCGTGGTACAGCTTCACAGCCAGACTGCAGAACAGCGCCGCAAAGACGATGACGCTCCATGCCCGCGGAGCCAGCAGGCCATAAACGCGCCGGATGAGCCGGAACCGCTCGCGCGGAGCACCAGGTTGTAGACTCTGCTCATTCATGGGGCCACAATAGTAGTGTAACCGTCTCAAGACCGCAAGCGGGATTGGACCGTCGCGGGCGTTCGTGGCCGATCCGAGATCGGGCGGAGAGGCCTTGCGTCTGGGTTTCTATTACGGAGCGTCCGGTGACGTTCCGTCCGCGAGCTTCTCCCATGGCTTGCCTCGCAATGCCTTATCGAGTCCATGAGTCTCCATCGTGAAGAAGGCATCGAAGCCGGGCAGGCTGTGGTTGAGCATCTGTTTGATCGTGTTCACGGTCTCCGCGGAATAGCACGACACCTCCGCAGCCATCCTCTGGATAGCCGCATCCAGCTCCGAAGGGGCGACGACCTCGGTGAGCAGGCCCCACTCGCACGCGGACTGCGCCGACATCCGGGCGGTTCGCATCACGATGTCGCCGGCCCGGCCCAGGCCGACGTAGGCCGGCAGCAGATAAAGCAGTCCGGTGCCGGGGGGCATATCCAACTCGCGTCCCTGGTTGTGGAAGACGGTGTCGGAGGTCGCGATGCGGAGGTCGCAGGCCAGTCCGATTCCGAGAAACGCCAGGGATACGTCGCCCTGAAAGACCATGATCACGGGCCTGCTGACCGACCGCAGCCAGCGAATCAGGCCGCCGAACACGTTCTCCTCGCGCGCCATGGCGAATCCGGCAAGCGGGCTGGTGAATACGCGGCGTCCTTCCAGCGGTCTCTGCATGTCGCCAAGCTGCCGGAGCAGTGCGCTGCATCGTTCCGGGGAGAAGCAGCGACTCGTGCCGCAGAAGACGAGGGCTTTGCCCGGATGATGCGCCAGTTCCCTCAGCAGACGCCGAAAGCTCTCGATCGCGCTCGGCGTCTGCGCGATGCCAAACACATCATCACGAAAGCGCACCAGGTCTGCCCATTCCAATCGTTCTACGGACAGAAAGGGCTCCAAGGTCGAGAGTTCGGTTTCGCCCAACATGGTCCGTTCCCCTTTTGCGCTGCAACGGTTTGTGTGCTTGCATCGGAACCAACCGCTCCAACCGGCTTTGTCGAAGCGTGCAAATAGAATACCCGATATGCTCTGTCAGCCAAACCTTTTGCCGGGAGGCGCCGGTCACGGTCAGGGCTCAGTCCCGTCGGGCACATCACCCCCTCCCCCCAAGGCGGCATAGAGCCTGACATGATTGGCGAGCTTCGCCAGATGCCGGTAGAGCAGTCCCTGTTGCGCCGCATAAAGGGACCGCTGCGCATCGAGGACGCCGAGGTAGCTATCCAATCCCTTCTCGTAACGGGCGCTGGACAACCGATAGGTTTCCGTGGCGGCATCGACCAGAGACTTCTGCGCGTCGATCTGCCGGTCGACCGTGCCGCGAACCGCCAGCGCATCAGCCACTTCGCGGAAGGCGCTCTGAATGGCCTTCTCATACTCGGCAACCGCCACGTCCCTTTGCACCTGGGTGACTTCGTACGCCGACCAGGTCCTCGCGTCGAAGATCGGCATCGCCGCCTGCGCCGCATAGCTCCAGGTGCCCGTGCCCGAATCGAACAGGCCGGAAAGCTCGTCGCTGGCGGTGCCGAACAGGCCGGTCAGGGAGATGCTCGGAAAGAAGGCCGCCCGGGCGGCGCCGATATTGGCATAGGCCCCTTGAAGCTGATGCTCGGCGGCGATGATATCCGGCCGGCTCAGCAACACTTCGGAAGACAGGCCATAAGAGATCTCTGCGAGCGGCTCGATGCCGGCCAGGTGATCCGGCAGAAGACTCTGCGACACGCCGGAACCCGCCAGCAGAGACAAAGCGTTTTCGTCCTGCGCCACCAGTTGCGTGTAGTGGGCCATGTCCGCGCGGGCCGTGTCGACAGGCATCTGGGCCCGGCGAAGATCCAACTCGGTCGCGATGCCGATCTCGTACTGCCGCTGCACCAGGTCGTAGGCGGCTTTCTGGGTCTGAAAAGTGCTCTCCGCCAGCGCCAGGGCTTCCCGGTCGGCGGCTAAGGCCAGATAGGCGTTGGCCACCGAGCCGATCAGCATGATCTGCGTGCTGCGGCGGGCCTGGTCGGTGCCGACCTCGAAGCCGGAGGCGAAGATCAGGCAGTCGAGCTCGTAGTGGTCGTCGTCGACCCACACGCCGGTGGCGTC
>Ga0209604_1003555_pt1 | contig 10654 bp, 6 predicted proteins | sample AD_UKC097_MetaG_FD_184405 | JGI IMG/M metagenome (GOLD analysis project Ga0209604, IMG submission 184405) | Active sludge microbial communities of municipal wastewater-treating anaerobic digesters from USA - AD_UKC097_MetaG (SPAdes) (version 2) | ecosystem: Engineered > Bioreactor > Anaerobic >... | reverse complement strand
CATTAGGGCTTTCGCTTCCTCCCGGGACAGAAAGCGGATCCGACGGTTGTCCACCTTTTGGATCTTGATTTCGGTAGTAGGGGAGGGTGCCGAAACAAGGCCCTTCTTCCGCGCCAGGTTCCAGACCTGGCGGATCGTCGCCATGGCATACTGGACAGATCGCGGGGCCTTTTCCTCCTCGATCATGGACCGCTTGATCCGTTCACAATGGAACGGTGTTACATCCTTCACCGGCACATCCTCCAGGACGGCCTTGATCCATTTCTTGTAAAGCCCCTCTTCGGCCTGCCATGACCGCTTTTTCTTTCCGGTTTTCGATATGGGGAAATAGGTGTCCGTCCAGAATTTACTGAAGGTGACGGCTTCCCGGACGGCCTGTTCCTGTTCGGCCTGTTCTTCTGCCCGGCGTTCCTCTTCCAGTTCTCTTTTCTCATTCAGGGTGTAAGGTCGTTGTCCGGCTTTGTGGTTCTTCCGCAGTTCCGAAAGGAGATCGTAAACGGTCTTGACGGTCCACCCCTCGGAGGCCCAGCCGACAACCTCTTCCGTGGCCTTCTTTATGTCCTTGCCCTTGTCATTCTTTTCACCCGTAGGGACCTTGTAGCGAATGGTGAAATACTGGTCCCTTTTCACCCCGTGTTTTCGGGTCGGGTGTTCCCGGAAGCGGACCCCGGGAAAATTTTTCGCCTTCTGCCATGTCGCCATGACTTTCCCCCATTTCTTTCAATTACTTATAACGGTTTTGTGGGACAATAATGGGACGGATCGACATTTTTACCAGATTTCTTCTTTTTAATTAGTCCGTCAAAAGTTGTCCCACCCCTGTCCCACTTTTTTTGGTGAAACGGTATGTTTTTATGTGATGTCATGGGAAAGATGATATTCCTCAACTTCTTGAAAGTCAAGGGAAAAGGGTAGGTAAGTGATGTTATGGGAAATGCTACAAAATTGACTCTTAATCAGTAGGTCGTCGGTTCGAGCCCGACAGGGCCCACCAGTTACAAGGCCTCCCGCAAAGGAGGCCTTTTTTATTTTGTCTACGGTTGTCTACAGAACAAAAGTTCCGAAAAATGATATTTATGTTTTCTTGGGTACGGAATATGAATTTATGCCCCCCTGCTCTCAAGGCGGTTTCAAGGGTTTTGTAAAATCATAACTTATTGATAATATCGATTACAAGACTCCGAAAATTTCCTGAAAAACCGTCTTTTGGCCTCAAATGGTAGACAGATGGTTGACAATCTCCTCTGTGAGATTATATCCACTCATCTCATGACATACAGATCAACCGCCACCGCCACCGCCACCACCACCGCCACCACCGCCGCCGCCACCGCCGCCGGACAGGATGATATCGACGTTCAGGACTTCACCGGCCTTTAAGTGCACGGTCTTTATATATTCCTTGTAACCAGTCTCCAAAATGCGGATCTTGTGCTCTCCCGGTTCAATATTGTCAATTCCAAGGGGCGCACGGCCCCTGTAAATCCATTCATAGTATGGGATAAATCCCAACTTTTTTTTCACCTGATCGATATATACCAAGGCACCATCAATATTGCAGTATATCGAAAGGGCGGCGCTGCTTTCCAAGGCTGGTTTCAGCGGAGCAATGGAGGCATGTGAAGGCTTTACAGTCACTGCATTTTCCGGTTTCGGCCTGGCCTTCCCTTTTACCTCTTGAGTCGTTGCCGTTTTTAGGAGGACTTCCTCCTGGGCCTTCGCCTTCTCCTCCGTCTTCATGAGGTTTTTTTCCAGGGTGGCCTTCTTCGTTGCTTCCTCGTTCTTCGTTTTTTCCAGATTCTCCAGTTTTGCCAGAAGCTCGTTTCGTTCCTCTTCCGCTGCTTTTAACTCCTCTTTACGGGCCTTGCTCGACTTTTGAATTTCCTCTTCCAGTTGTTTCTTCTCTCTTTCAATCGCCTTCAACTTCTCATCCGTCAAAGACTTTTCCTTAGCAATTGCGCGCACTTCGGCAAGGAGCTTCTGCATCTCCTCCCGCTCCTTCTTCACCTTTTCCAGTTCCTCGAGTATCTTTTTCTGAGTTTCCTCCTCCGGATCTGGACCACTACTATTATTCTGGGCGGGAAAAACAAAATCCCCCCTGTCCAGTTCAGGGTTGTTGATCTTCCCATACTGGGGGTGCTGCATTTTCCGGGTGTAGGTGACCACTTGATCCGAAAGGTACATCCCAAGCTCGGAGGCGGTTACGTACCCGTCTTTCGTAAGATCGGCGTCCCCCTCAAGGCCGATCAAAAAGCATCGTTTGAAGGTGCTCCTGTCGGGAACCGTTTCGTCCTCCCTCCCCGCTGTGATGAACTGACGGACAGGAAGGGCCGCCTTCTCTGAGATGACGTTGGGCATGGCCCGGGAAAGATTGAAAATGGATCCCGAAAAACAAAAGTCAAACACCATCAGAACATGCTTCGATCGGATTTTCTTGGCAATTGTCTCAATGCTGTTCATGCTCACAGCCATGCTGGAAAAGCCCATGGGATCCTTTTCAAGATCAGGACAGTCCCGTGGAATGATGTATCCCATCCGGGTCTTGTCCGCCAGGGTCTCCGTCTCCCCATGGCCGGCGAAGTAGATGAGGACAGCCCTGTTCTCCTCAGAGCCCACCCGGTAGACAATCTCATTCAGACCATTCTTCAATTGCTCCGACGTGGGGTCAAGCAGGGTCTTTACCTCGAAACCAAGATCCGTCAATCTCGCCGAAACCTCCTCGGCATCTTTACGGGCATAGGGCAACTTGGGCCAGTACTGGTAATCCTGGATACCGATGACGAGGGCCTGATAATCCTTATAAAGATAAATATCCTTACCTTGCTTGGCTATTACGTGGACTCCCCGGTTCACGGACCAGGCGGGGGAAAACAAGAAAAGAAACACAAGGGAAACCGACACGAGAACAAGAAGGACTTTTTTCGCCATGCCATGCCCTCTCTTTTTCTACGGGATAATGCCCGTGCCATCCTGTTAAGCCATTTGTCCAATGTATACGGGTTGGTAACACGGATTTCGTAAGAAGTCAAAAAAATTCTTGAGCTGTGCTCATGTTGATCCCCGCGTCCTTGCGTTGAGCTTTTTTTAAATCCCATAGTGGGAGAACAGCGGCCGCGGTGATCTTGTCCTTTCGGGGGAAACCCGACAGGGGATTCAATGTCGCACAAAAAAGCGTTGACAAATTATTCATTTTTTCTGTAGTTTCTCACAAGTTAGCTGGTCAGTTGGATCAGTTGCATCATTCTGATGACCGAAGCGATCATCTACAAAGTTATCGAATCCGTAATGACAACCAAAAACTATTATAGGTAGATCGCGTGATGAGAAGAACCTGTGCGCCTTTCTATACCATCCTTTTTTTCTCCATCCTTCTTTTTTTTGTTCCGTTCAAGGTGGATTTATCGGGGATGATGAACTCGTTAGCGGGATTCGGCGTCTGGAATCATGCCGAAGCTGAAGATCCCGGCCAGGATCTTTTTGAGGAGGCCCCCCTTTCAGATGAAGAGCTCACAAACGAGGTCGGCACCACTGAAGTGTACCGGGAGGGCATGGATGACAACAGCTACTCATACTGCATTCCCTATTACATCTCTAACAGCGGCTACTGGACAGGGGTGGGCCTCAAGAATGGAAACACATCTTCTTCTGCGTCAGTAACCGCCACGGTATACGACACTTCCGGGACAGTTATATCCACTGAGTCGAAGACAATCCCGGCCCGGGGCCAGGTGTCCTTCATGGTGGGGGCTGGGAAGAACAAGGAGGGCTGGGTGGGAGTGACATCAAGCCAGCCGCTCACGGGGCTAGCTTTTGTTACTGAGAAGGAAGGGGATGCCCTCATGTTCGACATCCCCTTTGTTTCAGAACTGACAAATACATTGTATATCCCGCACGTTGCCCAGGATACGACTTGGGACACTATCGTCTACGTCTGCAACCCTCACGGGTCGGCAACAACCATGTACCTTACCTTTTTCGATTCCGACGGAACGCTGGTAAAGGTCAGCAACGGATACATTCTCCCGGTGAACGGAAGCGGGAAGTATCCCCTTTCGGATTTACTCGGAAAAACCCACTACACCAGCGGGAGCGTTCGGATTACGGCGTCCCAGGGGGTGGCGGCCTTCGCTCTGTATCACAACACGAAGATCTCATGCGACCCGAACATCCTTGTCACCAAGGACTATTGGACCCTCAAGTCCGGCTACCAGGCAAATTATGACAATGGAGAAACGGTTAGTATTACAGAGCAGCCTTTCACTCCTCTTGGACAGGATTCGATCTTCCAGACGGCTTTTTCCGGTTTGGGCTCCCAGCTTCGAAAATATGACACCCAGGGAAACCTGATCCACTATGGTTATGTATGGGATAACGGGTATTATTACATCGTCGACAAACCTGTTTCTCTTCTTCCGTCGACCCTGGAGTTGAACAAGGTGTATGAGCGGGACTTTCTCCGGTCGGAGTATAATCGCTTCGATCAGAAACAAGGAGACTATACAAGCACCTACACGATGACCGTAACGGGACCGGAGACGATTCCTTCCCTGGTTCCAGGGTATGCCTCTTTCCAAGTCTACAAGCTTCACCTCGTAGATTATTCTATGAATCCCAACGGCTCTAACGAAACGAAAATCTACGATTACTGGTTGGCCCGGAAGATCGGGATTGTGAAGATGACTCGGGAAGGATCGACCAGTTCCATGACATCCTGTACAGAGCCCTATGATCCTGGGCAGTGTTTCAAGAGCCTGTCTTATGCGGGGATCAGCGCCGTGATTCCCCAAGCGGGGGAAAAGGGTTCCTACAATTATTACCTGCCTTACGTTTTTTCCAATAAAGCTTACTGGACGGGAGTGGGCCTCAGGAACGGGAGTACCACGGACAGTGCCTCGGTCACCGTGACAGGTATCAAACAAAATGGTTCGGCATTCGACTCTCAGGTGAGGACGATCCCTGCACAAGGCCAGACAGCCTTTATGATGAAAACCGGTGAGGGCTGGGGGTTGGTAACGTCGGACCAGCCGCTTACGGGGCTCGGCTTCATCGCCATGGCCGGCGACGACAAGCTCATGTTCGACATCCCCTTTGTTTCAGAACTGGCGAAGACGTTGTATGTTCCCCATGTGGCTCAGGACGCGACCTGGGACACCATTGTCTATGTCTGCAATCCTCACGGGTCGGAAACTACAATTTATCTCACCTATGTGAAACCCGACGGCACAGTGGTAACGAGCAAGAAATACACCCTTTCAGTAAACGGGAGCGGGAAGTACTCCCTTTCTGGGGTTCTCGGCAGCAGCAAATATACAGGGGGGAGCATCGAGATCACGGCGTCCCAGGGGGTGGCGGCTTTCGCCCTGTACCACAACACGAAGACAGGACTCCGGAGTTACGCAGGGATCAATGCGGTGGTGCCGGGAGAATCCTGCGCTTACAGCATCAATCCGACGTCACAGTCCTTCGATTCCGCTTCACATACTGGTTCAGTGGCCATTACCTCCTCCTCATCAAGCTGCGCTTGGACGGCGGTAAGCAATAATGCCTCGTGGCTCCATGTTACTTCAGGCTCCAGCGGGACCGGGAGCGGGACGGTATCCTACTCTGTGGATGCCAACTCAAGCACGTCAACCAGGACAGGGACGCTGACCATCGCCGGGAAGACCTTCACGGTCACACAACCTGGGAAGACATCCTGCACCTATAGCATCAGTCCAACCTCCAAGTCCTTTACATCAAGCGCTGGCACGGGTTCGGTTTCGGTGACGGCTTCCTCATCAAGCTGCGCCTGGACGGCGGCAAGCAACAACGCCTCATGGCTCCATGTCACCTCTGGATCGAGTGGCACGGGTAGTGGAACTGTCTCATATTCAGTCGATGCCAACTCAAGCACGTCAACCCGGACAGGGACACTGACCATCGCCGGGAAGACCTTCACGGTCACACAGACTGGTAAACCCGGTACTTTCACGAACTCCATCGGGATGACCTTTGTACCAATTCCTGCGGGAACCTTCATGATGGGGAGTCCCACGAGCGAGTCCCTGAGGTATAGTAACGAGACTCTGCACCAGGTGACGCTGACGAAGTCTTTCTATATGCAGACAACGGAGGTAACCCAGGGGCAGTGGAAGGCGGTCATGGGGAGCAATCCCTCGTATTTCAGCAACTGCGGCGACAACTGTCCCGTGGATACAGTTTCCTGGGATGACTGCCAGTCATTCATCTCAAAACTGAATCAGAAAGAAGGAGCAACAAAATACCGCCTTCCCACGGAGGCGGAGTGGGAGTACGCCTGCCGGGCCGGGACGACGACGCCCTTCAGCACGGGGAGCTGCCTTTCCACCAGCCAGGCGAATTATGACGGAAATTATCCTTACACAGGGTGTCCTTCGGGGACGGACCGGAAGGCGCCTGTTCTCGTGAAAAGCTTCTCCCCCAACGCCTGGGGGCTTTACGACATGCACGGGAACGTCTGGGAATGGTGCTCCGACTGGTACGGAGATTATCCCGGTAATGCCGTTACGGATCCTGATGGGTCGAGTAATGGCACGGCCCGCGTCCTTCGCGGCGGCTGCTACATCAACCTTGCGCTGTACTGCCGCTCCGCGAATCGCAATTGGCGCAAGCCTGGCTTCAGCGACGACGGCCTCGGGTTCCGTGTTGCAATTGACTCCTCATCTTTCTGTGTTTACACCATCACCCAGACCTCGAAGTCTTTTACGGATGCTGCGTCGAGTGGGTCAGTCTCGGTGACCACTTCTTCTGGCTGCGCCTGGACGGCGGTAAGCAACAACTCCACATGGCTCCATGTTACGGCAGGCTCCAGCGGGACCGGGAGCGGGACAGTATCCTACTCTGTGGATGCCAACACAAGCACCTCATCCCGGACGGGGACCCTCACCATTGCAGGAAATACTTTTACCGTAACCCAGTCAGCAAAAGTCACTCTCACCGAAACTGTCAGTTTATCTAGTGGGGATTCCTTTGATTTCACTACAGGAATAAAGGGACAATACACAGGAGGAGACTTATATTTTATAAATCAAAACGGACAAAAAGCTTTCTGGGCCAACAATTTGAATCAGAAGGGTCTAGTTGATATCGGTAACATTGGCCAGAAGGCTCTTAATGATGTCATACCACCTGAGTCAGGATATTATCGATTTGGAGTGAGTTCAGTTGTTGGTCATACTTACGTTTCCATGCTTCATGAAGGGTATGAATTAGAAGGCAAAAACGGATATGTGATATTTAAAGTCCTGGATCAAAGCAGAGTCACTGTATACCTAGAATATTTTATCAAGATACTACCTTGATATATCAATATAATTATAAATATTGTTATCTCTAGTTTAAAAGAAAGCTATGAACTCATTTTTTGAATATAGTGTAATACAATAGAACAGAGTGACTTGAACCACCCCCTCCCACCTGAAACAATCGGGCCATGCAGGAGGTACTTGCATGGCCTTTTCTTTACAGAACCTCAGGCTTGCCTCGGAAAGTTGAGTCATCTCGCTAATCTATAGAAAGGTGCAATAAAACAATCTAACTTCGATTCATTGATAACAGGAAGTTAGGAACTTTTTGCAGGTACGCAAAAAACGGTTCGAGCCCGACAGGGCCCACCAAAATCAAGCCCTCCCGCAAGGAGGGCTTTTCTTTTGGTGTCTACGGGTCTCTACGGAACTTACAGTTCCGACTAGCCTGATCCCATTTCCTCAATCACTTAATAATGGGATCAAATGAACAGTGGATATGTGATCATGGACCTGTGTGATTGCAATACCTGAATGACTCACACACTGTTGAACCTCCGGTACAGGCACCACGGGTCCTGCTATCCTGACCCAACTGCTTCATTTAAATACTCATTGACAAATGATCGTTTTTGCATATCCTGGAAATGCCTATTGACATTAGAAAATCATTTTGGGACCTGAAAATGTGTTTCTAAGGCCTTCAAACTGCTCCTCATTGGAGATATATCTAGATATATAAATATGTTATCTTGGTCCGACCCCAAACGTCCGAACGACCGAACGCTGCTCATGAGCGTGGGGACGCCATGAGGCAGGGAACATTCAATCTGTGATCTTTAAGATTTCATAATTTAAATTGAGCAGTTTTGTGTTTGAGGTTCCGGATCCATCTAATTGGATTTAACGATATTCCGGCTGATCGGCAAAATTGTCTGGGTAGGGCATGAGGTGAAGTAAACTTATACGCATAGGAGGCGAAACATGAAGAAGGAGCAAGAAAAGAAGAAAGCCTACATGAAACCGGTCTTGGTCAAGCAGGGTAAATTAACGGGGATCGTAGCGGGGTCAGGGCCAACCTAAATTGAAACACCGTCGCCTTTCCAGATAATCTAACCGGGATCCGGGGTCCACTGGAGGTGGACCGGGAGAAATGTCTCAAAAGCTCCGGGAAGCTGGTTAAGCTCCGTCTCATTAGCGTGGGGATGCCATGAGCGGGACATTTAAGCTGTAATCTTTAAGTTTTCCTTTTGAGTAAGTCGTTTTAAATTAAAATTGCAGAGGTAATCAAATATGGAGATCAAATACATCAATCCTGAAAATATGTTGAAACCGAGAGGTTACTCTCATGCGATTTCTGTTAGTGGGGGAAGGAAAACAGTTTATATCGGCGGGCAAAATGCAGTTGACGAAAGTGGTAATCTGATTGGTAAAGGGAATCTAGGACAACAAACAAAACAAGTTCTTACCAATATTGAAAAAATTTTATTGAATGTCGGAGGTACGCTTGGAAACGTTGTCAAATTCAACATTCATATTTTGCATGGGCAAAATCCACTTGAGGGATTTCAAGTGTTTCAAGAAAAGTGGGGAGATAAAAGTAATTTTCCGGTAATAACCGTTATTTTTGTCACTGGTCTGGTAAATCAAGCATGGCTCGTTGAAATTGATGCAGTAGCGGAAATACCTGATGAAAATAAATTGTAAAAATTTGCCACCGAAAAAATTTTTGAAATCATCCAATCTGAAAGGGATTGCTTCCGCGGGCGGGCGGAAGAGGGGGCGTGTATCAGAGATAAGATCCTGTTGACACACAAGCTTAACTTAACGATCTTTGCCAATTAAATCTATGTTTGAATCCCAAAAATAAACTGAGAAGCCCGTCCTGTCGAAGTTCCAGAAGCTGACGGACATCCTGGCGCAGAGGTAGCATCAGTCGGGTTGAGAAGCTACAGGCCGGAGGAGGGGAGGGGGATCTCCAGGGAGCATATCGTCTGGGTGGGGCATGAGGTGAAGTTGGGCTGACCATGAAAAAGAGACAGTAGAGGATGACCATTTCTGAAGCCATAAGACAACGGAAAAGCATTCGGGACTTCAAGCCTGATCCTGTTTCCCAGGATGTACTTCGGGAAATTCTGGAGACCGCCTGCCGGGCACCGTCGGCGATGAACACGCAGCCTTGGAAGTTCGTCGTTGTCACGGGAGAAGCCTTGGAACGCATAAAAAGAGAGAACATTGAAAAACTGAGGGCGGGTGAAAAGTTCAATTCCGAATACTGGGCGATTGGATGGTCCGGGGACAGCGTCTATCGGCAGCGCCAGGTGTCGCTTGCCAAGCAGATCTTCCAACTCATGGACATCAATCGGGAAGATGCAAAGAAGCGCTCCGAGTGGATGGAGAGGGGTTTTCGATATTTCAACGCTCCAGCGGTTATCATCATTTTGACGGACAAGATGCTGAAAGAAAGTACCCCATTTCTTGACATAGGGGCCGTCATGCAGAATATTTGCCTCGCGGCACTGGATTACGGTCTGGGAACCTGCATAGGGGATCAGGGCGTCATGTATCCGGAGGTTTTGAGGAAACACTGCGATATTCCTGAATCCGACATGATCGTTATTTCCATAGCGGTTGGTTATCCGAATCACGGTTTTCCGGCGAACAAACTGCAAAGTTCCCGTGAATCTTTGGATACGTTAACGAAATGGTGCAATGATTGAGAGCGTAAATTGGCCTCCTGAAAGGTCTAACAAAAGTGGACATAACAGAAATAAAATCTCTTGAAGGCGAATACTTGTCATTATTGGACAGCATTCTGGTAAGCCCCGTGACCAAATGGCTGAACCCCAAATTAATTTCCATCGATCATGCAAAAATGGAGTGCGAGTTTGAGGTCAGACCGGATATGCTAGATCCGATCAATGTGCTGCATGGCGGTATCAGGGCAGCAATGTTGTCTGATGTTCTTGGAATCTTTGCCAACTGCCAGGGAGACAAACTGCCGGCAATTACAACGAGCATGAATATTGATTTTATCGGCAAAGCTTATGTGGGCGAGAAAGTCAGGGTTATAGCTGAGATAGTAAAAAAGGGTAGCAGTCTAATCTATATGTCCGGAATGATATTCAATGAAAAAAAACAACTCGTGGCAAAAGGATCTACATCCCTTTTGGTACTGAACAGAAGATAAATCTTACATGTGAAGCATATGGCATAATCCTTCGCTCGTAGAAGCGATGGACTTTATCTGTTCTTTGGGGAAAAGGGGGGGGGCTATACCGTGGACAAACAGCAGTCGATCGTCCCAATCCCAAAGCTGGACTTATTCACGCCACAAGCCAAGACCCGCTGGAACAGCATCGAGAAGAAAAACCAGGCCAGGATCCTGACAA
>Ga0209604_1003553_pt1 | contig 10654 bp, 6 predicted proteins | sample AD_UKC097_MetaG_FD_184405 | JGI IMG/M metagenome (GOLD analysis project Ga0209604, IMG submission 184405) | Active sludge microbial communities of municipal wastewater-treating anaerobic digesters from USA - AD_UKC097_MetaG (SPAdes) (version 2) | ecosystem: Engineered > Bioreactor > Anaerobic >... | reverse complement strand
CCGCCCCGGGGGCGGCGCCGCCGCGAGCCCCGCCGCCAGGTTGAGTGTCGCGAACAGCGCGATAATGCGCAGCCGGATTGCGACCATGGTCGCCTCCATCGGATCGGGATCAATCGAAAGCCGAATACTCGCCACCTGATTGTCGTTGCATTCAGTATATACGAATCGACCGGTTTCCAACCAGAGCCGAATCGAAGCCCGCCGTCCAGAAAGCGCTTGGACCGGATTCGTTCTTATGCTGAAATGGACCGCATCATCCACGGGGAGGCTTGATCCATGCAGGTGCTGTATCTCAACTCGGATCAGATGGGCGCCGGCGACGCGGAACTGGGCCGGAAACTGCTGCCGGGCTTCTTGAAGAAAATCGTGGACTCCGAGATTCCCCTCGACTTCGTGGTCTGCGTCAACTCCGGTGTCTTCCTCACCACCGCTGACGGCGAAGCGCTGGAGAGCATCCGCGCCCTCGAATCGCGCGGGGCGAAGGTGGCCTCCTGCGGCACCTGCCTGGACCACTTCGGCCGCCGCGCGGCGCTGCGCGTCGGCGTCGTCGGCGCCATGGCCGAGACCGTGGAGTTGCTCGCCTCCGCCACCCGCGTCATCCGCCCGTAGACTGTTCTCGTCATCGTAATCGTAATCGTAATCGTAATCGTAATCGTGCTCGTAATCGCACGTGTGATCTGCCGTTCACAGGTTCACGGATTTCAAGTTTCTGCCGCCGGTGCTGACCCGCGACGCAGTCACTGTCCGAAAACTCACCACAGTGAACACGGAGGGCACAGAGAGCGTCGAGAGTCTAGGATGAGTCTCTAGCCTTGAGTCTCGATGACGATCACGGTTACGGTACAATTACGATCACGATTACGAACTACGATCACAAACCCTCGACTCTCAACCCACAACCCTCAACCTCTCCCGAACCTGCGAACATGTGTATAATGGACATAACGTAATCCGGCTGTTCATGAATCGAAACGATCATGTTCCCCGAGGGGTGGCGATGATCGGCCGGAAAGTGTCCCACTACCGGATCCTGGAAAAGCTCGGCGCGGGCGGGATGGGGGTGGTGTACAAGGCCGAGGACACCGCCCTGCAGCGAACCGTGGCCCTCAAGTTTTTGCCGCCCGAGCTCACCCGCGACGCGGAGGCGAAGCAGCGCTTCCTGCACGAGGCGCGGGCGGCGGCGCGGCTGGACCACCCCAACATCTGCACGGTCTACGAGGTGGGGGAGAGCGACGGCCAGCTGTTCCTGGCCATGGCCTGCTATGACGGGATGACGCTGCGGGAGAAGCTCAAGGCAGGGCCTCTGCCCTGGGCCGAGGCGGCGGCGCTGGCGATGCAGGCGGCGGCCGGGCTGTCGGAGGCGCACGCCCACGGCATCGTCCACCGGGACATCAAGCCGGCGAATCTCTTCCTCACCGCCAAGGGACAGGTCAAGATCCTGGACTTCGGGCTGGCCAAGCTCACCGGGGCGTCGGTGCTGACCCAGACGGGGACGACGGTGGGGACGGCCCACTACATGTCGCCGGAGCAGGCGCGGGGCGAGGCGGTGGACGCCCGCTCCGACCTCTGGTCGCTCGGCGTCGTGCTGTACGAGCTGGTGGCCGGACGGCCCCCCTTTCGGGGCGAGTACGCCCAGGCGGTGATCTACGGGATCCTGAACGAAGCGCCGCCGCCGGTGACCGAGTTTGCGCCGGACGTGCCCCCGGCGCTGCAGGGGGTGGTGGCGAAGTGCCTCGCGAAGGACCCGGCGGCGCGGCCGGCGGCGGCGGGGGAGCTGGCCGACGCCCTGGCGGGGTGCCTGGGGCTGGAGGCGCCCACGGCGCCGGTGAGCTACAAGGCGGCGCGGCCGGGGTGGCGGCGATGGCCGGCGGCAGCGGCGGCGCTGGTGATCCTGCTGGCGGTGGCGGGGATCGTCACGTGGCGCAGCGGCTGGGATCCCTTCCCGGCGCCGGAGCGGGCGGTCCGGCTGGCGGTGCTGCCACTGGCGAATCTGAGCGGCGACCCGAAGCAGGAGTACCTGAGCGACGGGCTGACGCAGGAGCTGATCAACCAGTTGGGGCGGCTGCACCCGGCGGGCTTGAGCGTGATCGCGCGCACGTCCATCATGCAGTACAAGAAGAGCCAAAAAACCGTGGACCAGATCGGCAAGGAGCTGGGCGTCGATTACATCCTGGAGGGGAGCGCCCAGCGGGAGGGCTCGCGCATCCGCATCACGGCGGAGCTGATCCGGGTGGGGGACCAGGCGCAGTTGTGGGCGGACGCGTTCGAGCGGGAGATGGCCGGGATCCTGGCGCTGCAGAGCGCCGTGGCCCGCAGGGTGGCCGGAGCGCTGGCCTTGAAACTCTTGCCGTCCGAGCACGCCCAGTTGGGGAGAACCCGCCGGGTCAATCCCGAAGCCTATGATGCCTGCCTGAGAGCGAATAATTATCGTCAATCAATAACCAAGAGCGGCTACGAGGCTGCGGAGCGTTTCTACTATCTTGCCCTCAAGAAGGATCCGAATTATGCGGCGGCCTGGGCGGGGATAGCCAGAATCTGGACTGGGCGCCAGCAGATGGGTATTACCCCGACGCGGGAAGCCTCTTTCAAAGCCAAGGAAGCCGTACGCAAGGCGCTGGCCTTGGACGAATCCGACTGGGAGGCACATCGCTCCCTGGCCGGAATCCTGACCTGGGGAGACTGGGACTGGCCGGCGGCCGAACGGGAATGGCGGCGCGTGGTCGAGCTTAACCCCAATCATCCCGAAGGACTGCAAGGATATTCGCATTTTCTGATGCACATGAATCGTCCCCATGAAGCCATGGCAGCGATCGAGCGTTCGATCGGATTGGACCCGTTTTCCGTGAGAAATCAAAGCTTCTATGCCTTCGATCTCCTGTACGTTCGCCGTTACGAGGATGCGATTCGGGCGGCCCAAGCGGCGCTCCGCCTCCAACCTGACACCGTGATCGCCCAAAATGCGTTGCAGGATGCGTTGATGCTGACCGGCCGATTCGACGAGGCGCTGACCCTAGACCGGCAGCGCTTTGCAAACGACCGCGAACTTGTCAATTCGTTGGACCGGGGCTACGCAGAGGGGGGGCACGCCGGGGCACTACGGCGGATCGCGGAGACCTTGACCGCCCGTTGGGGGCAATCGGACGGCGTGACGAGCTACGTCCTCGCCAATCGATGGCTGTTTGCAAAAGATTATGACCACGCCATCGAATGGCTTGAAAAAGCATATGAAGCCCACGATCCCAATATGCCGTATCTCGGCCTGCCGACATACGATCCCCTGCGCCAGGATCCGCGCTTCCAAGCGTTGTGCCGTCGCATGAAACTGCCCCACGCGACCAGTGTTCCTCCGAATCCTTGAATCCCGATTTTTGCAGTCGTCACCGGCAACAGCGAGCGAGCCACGTCCGCGGTTGTGAAGCCCCGGATGAAACCCATAGACTGGGACCCAGTATCCAACCCCACCCAGCCGCCTCAATCCCCTTGAAAACTTCCGTTGCCCCGTTAGGCCCAGCGGTTTAAATTAGAGTGTCCACATTTCCTGGAGGCAAAGCCATGAGCGACGACCTCTCCACCCGCCTGGTGCGCCTCGGCGACCGGCTGCCCGAGTCGGCCGCTCCGCCCGAGAGCCTGCCCATCGTGCCGAGCACCGTGTACGCGTTCGACGACCTGGACCAGCTGGAAGCGGTCTACACCGGGGCGGCGCCCGGGTACATCTACGCCCGGAACGGGCAGCCCAACCACGACGCCGTGGCGGCGCTGGCCGCCGGCATCGACGGCGCCGCGGGCGCCCGGGTTTATGCCTCGGGCATGGCCGCCATCACCCTGGCGATGCTCGCCCACGTCTCGGCCGGCGACCACGTGATCGTGAACCTGCCCGTGTACGGCGGCACGTTCCAGTTCCTCCGGGCGGAGCTGGTCCGCCGCGGCATCTCGATCACCTACATGTACCGAACCGACGACGAGCTGATGCTGGATGCCTCGTTCCAGCCCGAGACGCGCTTCCTGTTCATCGAGACCATCACCAACCCGCTCATGACGGTGCCCGACATCGGCCGGCTGGCGGCCATCGCCCACCGGCACGGCGCCCGGCTCATCGTGGACAACACCTTCGCCACCCCGGTGGTCTGCCGGCCGCTGGCGCTGGGGGCCGACACGGCCGTCTACAGCGCCACGAAGTACCTGGGGGGCCACAGCGACCTGATGGCCGGCGTGGTGGCGGCCGACGCCGACACCATCGCCCGGGTCCACGACCTGGGCATCCTGTACGGCCCCACCCTGGGGGCGGGGGACGCCTGGCTCCTGGCGCGCTCCTACCGCACCCTGGACCTGCGGGTCCGGCGGCAGTGCGCCAACGCCCTGGCTCTGGCGATGTGCCTGGCGCGCCATCGGTGCGTCCGCCGGGTTCACTATCCGGGCCTGCCGGCCAATCCCAGCCACGCCCGCGCCCGGGCCCAGTTCACGGACGGCCTGTTCGGCGGCATGCTCAGCTTCGAGCTGGCCGACGCCGCCGCGGTGGACGCCTTCGTCCGGGCGCTGGCGCACGTGCGGCTGGCGCCGAGCCTGGGCGGCTGCGCCACGACGCTGTCGTACCCGTGGGGCACCTCCCACCGGGCGCTCGGCGAGGCGGAGCGAACACTCCAGGGGATCACCCCGGGCCTGGTGCGCGTGTCGGCGGGGCTGGAGAGCGCCGAGGACCTGGTGGGCGAATTCACGGCGGCGCTGGACAAACTGTCATAAACCATTCACCACAAAGGCACGAAGGACACAAAGGACACGTTTCATTTGTCATTGATCGTTTTTCATTTGTCATTTGTCATTGAGAGCGGGAATTAGGTGAATAGGTGAGTGGATGAATAGGTGAGTGGGTGAATTGGGAAGGAGAGTGTTGGCCAATGTTTGTCGGTGAAGGGTCAGGGCCAGTCAGAAAGCCGACTGACGGATGCAGGTCCGTATTCAAAGGTCCAAATCCCGACGCCCGAAACCCGCAGCCCGATCCCCGAGTCCCAACGTCCGACACCCGATGTCCGATTTCCGATGTCCGAGGTCCGAAGTCCGTTATCCGCGAGGCGTGAACGAGCTTCGATTACGAGCACGATTACGAGCCCGATTACGATTACGATTACGATGACGAGCACGATTACGAGCACGATTACGAGCACGATTACGAGAACGAACGAGAACCTGTGAACCGGCGAACCTGCGAACCGGCGGGCATCGAGAAGAACGCCTCGAAGCGGCGGGAGAGCAGTGCCCAACGCCCGTTGGTGATACTGGCGCTGGCCGAGCTGCTGGCCATGACGGCCTGGTTCTCGGCCACCGCCGTGGCGCCGGCGCTCGCCGCCGAATGGCGGTTGGACGACGCCGGCACGGCTTGGCTGACGCTGTCGGTGCAGCTCGGATTCGTGGCCGGCACCCTCGCCGCCGCCCTGCTGAACCTGGCGGACCGGATCCCCGCCGTCCGGCTGTTCGCCGCATCGGCGTTCGCCGCCGCCGCCGCCACCGCGCTCGTCCCGCTGCTGTCGCCGGGCTTCACGGCGGCCGTCGCCCTGCGCGTGATCACCGGGGCCGCCCTGGCCGGCGTCTACCCGGTGGGCATGAAACTCGCGGCCGGTTGGACCCGGGCCGGCCGCGGCTGGGGCATCGGCCTGTTGGTGGGCGCGCTGACCGTCGGCTCCGGAGTCCCCCACCTGCTGCCCCTCGCGGGCGATCCGGCGGCCTGGCAGGCGGTCCTGTACCTGGCCGCCTCACTCACCGCAGCCGGTGGAATCGTCGCCGCCGTCTGGATCCGGGAGGGCCCGTACGCCGGGCCCGCCCCGCCCTTCCAGTGGCGGTACGCCCTCCGCCTTTGGCGCGACCGGGAGGTGCGGCTGGCCAACCTGGGCTACCTCGGACACATGTGGGAGCTGTACGCCATGTGGGCCTGGATCCCCATCTATCTGCGGGACGCATTCGGAGCGGCCGGCTGGGACGTCCGGTGGGCCGGGGTGGGCGCCTTCGCCGTCATCGCCGCCGGCGGCCCCGGCAGCCTCGCCGCCGGCGCCCTGGCCGACCGGCGGGGACGCACCGCCGTCACCATCGCCGCCCTGGCCGCGAGCGGCGCCTGCGCCCTGGCCGCCGGCCCCCTCGGCGGCGGGCCGCCGGCGCTGGTCCTGGCGCTGGCCTTGGTCTGGGGGGCCACGGTCGTGGCCGACTCGGCGCAGTTCTCGGCGGCGGTGACGGAGCTGGCCGATCCGGCTTACGCCGGCACCGCCCTGACCGTCCAGACGTGCGCCGGCTTCCTGCTGACCGCCGCCAGCATCCGCCTGGTGCCGGTCCTCGCCGCGCTCGGGGGCTGGACCGCCGCGTTCGCCTTGCTGGCCGCCGGACCCGCCGTGGGCATCACCGCCATGGCCGCCCTGCGCCGGTACCCGGCGCCCGCCGGTTGGCGGGCGGCCGGCGTTGACGACGTCGGGTGAAGGATAATCACCAGTACTGTAGCCCCGGATTAGAGAATAGTCTACAACCCGCCTGCCCGCCAAGACTCCGAACACGCCCCAACATACTGAAAAAAAGAATGTTGTCATCATTGGCATCCGTCTTGTACTCACTTTGTTCCGAGAAGGAGTTCAACCCATGAAATGCCGGTTGCTCATCATCATCATTCTTCAACTGGCTGGTGCGGCCTGTTTCCTGGCGGCCACTTCCGGGACGGCCGGGCCCGCATCCGGACAATCTTCCGATCCAGTGGACGCGCTCGCCGCGGACGCCGTGGCTCACAACCCGAGCCTCCAGGCTCAACGGCAAGCCATCCTGGCCGCCCGCCAAGCGATGGTGCGAGCCGGCGCGCTGCCGGATCCCACCGTGGAAGTCGAGTGGATGAACATCCGCCTGCCGGTGCCCGATCCCGTGGACGCCCTGACCACCGGGGTCGGCGTGGGGATCAGCCAGATGCTGCCCGCCGGCGACAAGCGGCGGGCGGAGCAGGAAGCGGCGCGGGCCGAAGCCGCGGCGACCCGCGCCCGCCTGGAGGAGATGGAGGCGACGCTGGCCGCCGACGTCCGGGAATCCGCCTACCGGCTGGCGACGATGCGCCGGCTGCTGGAGCTCCAGGACCGGCTGGACGAGGCGTTGGCCGGAGCCGCCCAGGCCGCCCTGGCCGCCTACTCGGTGGGGCGCGGCAGCATGGCGGACGTCCTGGCGTCCCAGGCCGCGGTCACCCGCGTCTCCATCACCCGGGAAGAGCTGCGCCGGCAGGAGGCGGTGATCCTGGCCCAGCTCGACGGCCTGACCGGCCGGCCCGCCCACCGAGAAACCGTGGACGCCGTCCGGCTGGGCGATCCGTCGGAATTGCCGCCGCTGGACGGCCTGCTGGCCCGGCTGGACCGCGAGGCGCCGGCGGTGCGCCGGGCCCGCAGCGAGGCCGGGATCGCCGATGCCGGGATCGTCCGCGCCCGAGCGGATTTCAAGTCCGACACCATGGTGGGGGTAGGCGCCCGCTTTCGTGATATGAGCATGGGCGGCGACAGCTTCCTGGCGGTCCGCCTCGGCTTCACCCTCCCCTTTCTTCATCGGAACGACCGGTACCGCCCGGCTCTTGAAGAGGCGCTCCGCCTTCAGACCGGAGCCCAATTGGAAGTCCGGCAAGCCCTGGTCGACGCCCGCTACCGCCTCACCGCGGCTTGGCAATCGGCCGCCAGCTCCCAGCGGACCGTCTCCCTTTACCGCGACGGCCTCCTCCTGCAAGGCCGGCTCGCCTACGAATCCGCCCTGGCTGCCTACAGCGCCCAGCAGGTGGATTTCGACTTCCTCGTCCAGGCCCTGACCGCTTACTTCGAATGGCAGGGGATGGAGATCATGGCGCTGGGCGGCTATCAGGAAGCGATGGCGCGGGCGCAGGCCGTCCTGCCGGGGCTCCGGACCAATTCGCCCGCCGAACCCGCGCCGCTGCCGGCACCTGCGGGATCGGCAATCCCCTTGGAGGTTTCACCATGAAAACTGTGTTCTGGAACCATAGACGCTGGCCGTACGCCGCGGTCGGCGCAGTCATACTAGCAACCGCCCTGGTCATTCTGACCGGATGCGGCAGCACATCCGTGGAAGCCAAACAGTACCACTGCCCCATGCATCCGACGGTGGTTTCCGACAAACCCGGTGAGTGCCCCATCTGCGGCATGAACCTCGTCCCCATCCACGAATCCGAAGGGGCCGAACACTCCCCCGCCGACCACACCGAGCGGCCGTCCGAACAACCGGCGCCGGGGACCATTGCAAAAAAGGGGCTGTACGCCTGCCCCATGCACCCGGAGATCACCTCGGACAAACGCGACCGCTGCCCCAAATGCAACATGTATCTGGAAATTGTGGATGAGCCGGATGCAGAGCCGGGGCAGCACCAACCGTCGCACCCTCCCGCCAAAGCGCCGTCGGAGCACGGACACGAACCGGCGGCCCTCCCGGCGGATCCGGCCGCCGTCGACCTGCCCGCGGGACTGGCCCCCGTCTCGCTGAGTCCGGAAAACCGCCGCCGCCTGGGAGTCACCCTCGGCGAGGTGGAACACCGGCCCATCGCCCGGGAGACCCGCACGTCGGCCCGGCTGACCGCGGACGAAACCCGGCTCACCCGAGTCTCCACCAAGGTGGAAGGGTGGGTGGACACTCTCCACGTCAACGTCACCGGCCAGTTCGTGAAGCGCGGTCAGCCGCTGTTGACGGTGTACAGCCCCGAACTGGTGGCCACCCAACAGGAATTGCTCACCGCCCTGGCCATGTCCCGCCAACTGGCCGCCAGCCCTCTGGATTCGGCGGCCCGCGGAGGAACCGACCTGATTGAAGCCGCCCGCCGGCGGCTGCGGCTCTGGGACATCACGCCCGAACAGATCGCCCGGATCGAAACCACCGGGCAGATCGAGAAAACACTCACGGTTTATGCCCCGACCTCGGGTTATGTACTGGAGAAAACCGTGCTGGCGGGCCAACGGGTCATGGCCGGCGAATCGCTCCTCGTCGTGGCGGACCTCTCGAGGCTGTGGGGCCTGGTGGACCTGTACGAGACCGACCTGGCATTTGTCCGGGTGGGGACGCGGGTGGAGCTGAGCCTGCCCTACCTGGGCGACCGCACCTTCCGTGGCCGCATCAGTTTCATCGACCCCGTGCTGGATCCGCAAACCCGCACGCTGCGGGCGCGGCTGGAAATCGCCAACCCCGGCATGACCCTCAAGCCGGAGATGTACGCCGACGCCCGGCTCCGCTTCGACATGGGCGATCGTTTGGTGGTGCCCGACGGGGCGGTCATGCGGACGGGCACGCGGGACTACGCCTTCGTGGAGGCCGCCGACGGCCGGCTTGTCCCCCGGGAACTCCGGATCGGCGCCCGCACCGACGGCTACTACGAGGTGCTGGCCGGACTTACCGGCGGCGAACGGGTGGTCACCTCCGCCAATTTCCTGATCGATTCCGAATCCTCGCTCCGGGCGGCGCTGGCGGCCGTCACCCATTCGCATTGAGAGCCGGGAACAGGCTCCCGGGAGATGGATAAGTCATGATCGGACGGCTCATCGAACTCAGCGTCGAATACCGGCTGCTGGTGATTCTGCTGGCGGCGGTGGCGCTGGTCTACGCCGGCTATGCCATCCAGAACATCCCCCTGGACGCCATCCCCGACCTGAGCGACACCCAGGTCATCGTTTACTCCCGGTGGGATCGCAGCCCTGACATCCTGGAGGACCAGGTCACCTATCCCATCGTCTCCGCGCTGTTGGGCGCCCCTCAGGTCAAAGCCATCCGCGGCCTTTCCGATTTCGGTTTCTCCTACGTCTACGTCATTTTCGAGGACGGCACCGACCTGTACTGGGCCCGCAGTCGGGTTCTCGAGTACCTGTCCAAAATCCAGGGCAACCTGCCCGAGGGGGTGCGAACGGAACTCGGCCCGGACGCTACCGGAGTGGGCTGGGTCTTCCAGTACGCGCTGGCGGACCGAAGCGGCACCCACAATCTGGCCGAGTTGCGGTCCTACCAGGACTGGTACCTGCGCTACGCGCTGCAGAGCGTCCCCGGCGTGGCCGAGGTGGCCGGCATCGGCGGATTCCAGAAGCAGTACCAGATCACTGTCGATCCCAACCGGCTGCAGGTTTACAACATCTCCATCATGGAGATCGCGGAGTCGGTCCGCCGGAGCAACAACGAGGTGGGGGGACGGTTGCTGGAGTGGTCCGGCACCGAGTACATGGTCCGCGGCCGAGGGTATGTCCGGCGCCCCGAAGACCTGGAGCAGATCGTGCTGCGGACCGTGCCCGGGGGTACTCCGGTACGCCTCGGCGATGTGGCTGCGGTGAGCCTCGGCCCGCAGATCCGGCGCGGCCTGGCCGACCTCAACGGCAACGGGGACGCCGTGGGCGGCATCGTGGTGATGCGCCACGGCGAAAACGCGCTCGCCGTCATCGAGCGGGTGAAGCAGCGCCTGCACGAGATGCGCGGCTCGCTGCCGGAGGGCGTGGAGATCGTCACCACCTACGACCGCTCGGAGTTGATCCAGCAGGCCATAGAAAATCTCAAAGGCGACCTCATCCTCGAAATGATCATCGTCTGCGTGGTCATCCTGTTTTTCCTGTGGCATTTCCCATCGGCCGTCGTGCCCATCATCACCATACCCGTGTCGGTGGTGCTGGCATTCATTCCC
>Ga0209604_1003549_pt1 | contig 10661 bp, 6 predicted proteins | sample AD_UKC097_MetaG_FD_184405 | JGI IMG/M metagenome (GOLD analysis project Ga0209604, IMG submission 184405) | Active sludge microbial communities of municipal wastewater-treating anaerobic digesters from USA - AD_UKC097_MetaG (SPAdes) (version 2) | ecosystem: Engineered > Bioreactor > Anaerobic >... | reverse complement strand
TGGCTATCTCGGTGCGGACGAATTCATCGTCCAGCGTTCCATGCACCTCGGGCAGGTGCGAAACGATGTAAACGACGTGCCATCCAAAATTCGACCTGGCCGGCGGCATGAAGTTGCCCGGCTCGCCTTTCATTATCTGATCGACCAGCATCTGATCGATGTGCTGCGCGCCTCGTTGGAATCCGGCGGTCTTGTCGAACGCGAAGCTGAATTCCTGATAGCTCAGGCGATACGCGACCTTCTGGTACTCCGGGATCAGCATGCCCAGGTCCGGAGGAAACGGCCGGTCGCGAAGCAGCGACTCGTAGACCGTCCGCATCGGCGCCTCGCCTTCCTGCATGCACGCTTCGAACAAGGCCGGGTCGCAGTTCTTCGGATCAGTGCAGCAGATCCACTGGTAGCTCTGAACCTCGTACAGATCGTAGTGGTTGAACTTTGCCCAGATCTGGGGCATCGAAAATGCTTCCTGGAGCATCGCCAGCGACACGTCGCGTGGCGAGAAACCTTCGATCAGGTTCGCTTCGACCCAGCGGGACGCCAGCGCGCGTTCAAGAACCTTCCTGTCCGGAACGAAACCATCGTCGCCAGCCGCCTTCCTGGCAATCAGTTCCATGTCGATCACCAGGTCCAGCGCCTCTTCCACCGTGGTTCCGGCGGGAGCGCCCTTCAACGCGCGGCGGACACGCCAGGCCGGAATCTTGATGTCGTCGATCGTGGCGACTATCTGGTCGTCCCCGACCCCGTCCCATCCTGGCGACGATACCTGGATCCTTCCAATGGGAACGGTGGTCGGCTTCGCTGGTTCGTCGGAGGTGGAGCAACCGGACGCGAAACAGCCCGCGAACACCCCGGCCAGAACCAGTGCCGACGCGGCGCGAAGGTTGATGCAACGATACTGCCTGGACGACGGTTTCATGCGCAGGGCCCCCCGGGATGAAACATCAGTTCAGCGACAGACAGTCCGCCGACTGGCCGCGCTGGTCCACGAACAGGTAGGGATTGTAGCAGTAGGCGCCGGAGTATCCGGTGGTGTCCGGGGACAGCGTCAGGCGGTGGCGGCGGGCGAAATAGTACGCCGGATGCACATAGATGACGCCGGGATCGAACTCGACGTAGTAGTTGTAGGCATTCATGACCGCGGGTTCCCACGTCCAGTTCCAGGGGGTCTTTCCACCGGACTGCGAGGCGCTCGGCGAACCCTTGAACGTCGCGGGCAGCATCAGTCCGTCACCGGCCAGACCGTCCGGCGCGTTGAACTCCAGGAGCGACCCGAAAACGCCCTGGACACCGGTTGCGTCGCGACGAACCCACCAGTCGTTGATCAGCAGGCGAAGGCCGTATCCGACCTCGCTGCCTTCCTGATTGGAGTAGGGGAAGGGCGCTTTCACGGTTCCAGCCGTTCCATCGGTGTAGGAGAAGTGCATGATCTTCAAGGTGGACTTGTCCGCGACCGACAGCACGCACCTGAAATCCATCGAATCCTCTTTGTTGGTCTGGATCCAGGCGCAGGATTCGTGACTCTTGGTCGTGATGTAGTTTTGGAAGTGTCCGCCCGGGAACAGCTGATCCTGCGGGAAGACCCAGTTCACGTTGTAGTTCTTGCGATGCTCGTTGAAGTCGCCGTCGCTGTCGTCGTCCTTGACCAGACCCGATTCCTGGGTCACGAACGAGCGGATGTCCTGGTAGTCCGTCGTGCCGAAGTAGGTTTCGACCGCGATCGGAAGTTCGGGGTCCTTCTGCACCACGACCATGACGCCGCTGACCTGGTTGCCGAAACCGGCGCCTTCCTCGGTCTGGCGCGGGTAGAAGTAGTGGTATCTGATGTAGTAGTGGGTGTAGGTCTCGATCACGTCGTAGTAAACCCAGATCGGCGCCTGGGTGGCGGCGGTCCAGTTATCGACGTTGTTCACTCCGGCCCAGTCGCCGTCGAAGTTGAAGGCGGTCGGGTAGTCCCACTGCGGCGCGCCCTGGGTGGTCGCCTGGTAGATGCGCGGGGCGTACTTGATCGCCACGGGCAGGTAGGATTCCATCTTCTCGGGACCGGTGGTCGCGAATCCGAAGTTGTATTCGTCCATGCGGTTGCCGGCGCGGTCCTGGATCATCTCGGACAGCCAGACGCGGTAGGGCGACAGTTTCAGGAACGTCGCCGTCTCGGCCGGTGTGAACGTCACGGTGAAGGAAACCGGATCCCAGGCCAGGGTTCCGGGAATCTCCTCGTCGTGCATGTTGAACACCTTGAACGTGTTCTTGTTGACGGTTACGTCAAAACGGATTTCCTCGTTGAACGTGACGCGGATCTCGAACGGAATGGGAACGTCGGTTTCCTCGTTGGCCGGGTAGGTTGCCACGACGTACGGAGGATCCTCGTCGGGCGGGAGCTCGGGCTGACCCGGGTCGACATACGTGTCCACCGGCCCTTCGTCGTTCACGGTGTCGTTGCCGACCTGGTCGGGCGAGACATCGAAGTTGATGTCGGACGATATGATGATGTCGGGCATGGAGGTGTCGGTCTCGCCCGTGTCGGCGTCGGGAGCCGGTTCATCGCCGCACGCCACCGCCATGAGAAGGCACGTCATCGCGCAGGCCGTCATCAGCCGGCGAAAGGTATTCTTCAAGGTGTTCGACGTTTTCATCGCCAGAACCTCCACGTGGGACAAGAAGTCTGGAAAAGACTCTCAAAATCGGGGCCTGATGTCAATCCGGCGGCTCGTCGGCCGACAGGGAATTTTCGCACAATCGGCGTGGTCCAGTTGACTTGGGGGAAGGCATGATTATTTTCCTTCCCGTACCACCGGCCCGGGGCCGGCGATTGGGAGAGTGAAAGTCCCTGGAGGCAGCAGATGGAAAGAATAATCGGTATCGATCTTGGAACCACGAATTCGTGCGTCGCCGTGATGGAAGGGGGCGAGGCAAAGGTAATTCAAAACGAGGAAGGCGGCAGGACCACTCCGTCCGTCGTCGCATACGATAACAAGGGCAACGTGCTCGTTGGCCAGATCGCCAAGCGTCAGGCCATCACGAACCCGGAAAACACCATTTACAGCATCAAGCGGTTCATGGGACGCAGGTTCTCCGAGGTCGACCAGGAGACCCATCTTGTTCCCTACCAGATCAAGCGCGGCGCCAACGATAATGCCGTGGTGATGGCGCAGGGCAAGGAACTCACCCCGCCCGAGGTTTCCGCAAGGATTCTGCAGAAGCTGAAGAAGGCCGCCGAGGACTACCTGGGCGGACCGGTGAACGCGGCCGTCATCACGGTTCCGGCGTACTTCAACGATTCGCAGCGTCAGGCGACCAAGGACGCGGGCAGGATTGCCGGCCTTGAAGTGAAGCGAATCATCAACGAGCCGACCGCGGCGGCGCTGGCCTACGGCATGGAGAAGAAGAAGGATCAGGTCATCGCGGTGTACGACTTCGGTGGCGGTACCTTCGATATCTCGATCCTCGAGGTCGGTGACAACGTCGTCGAGGTCAAGTCCACTAACGGCGACACCCACCTGGGCGGCGACAATATCGACCAGAGGATCATCGAATTCCTGATCGACGAGTTCCGCAAGGAAAGCGGAATCGACGTCAGCCGCGACAAGATGGTGCTGCAGCGCCTCAAGGACGCCGCCGAGAAGGCCAAGGTCGAACTGTCCTCGATGATGGAGACCGAGGTGAACCTGCCGTTCCTGACGGCCGACCAGTCCGGCCCCAGGCACATGAACATCAAGATCACCCGGGCAAGGCTCGAGCAGCTCATGATGGACCTGATCGACAAGACCATCGAGCCGTGCCGCAAGGCGTTGGCCGACGCCAAGCTCAGCGCTTCGCAGATCGATGAAGTCGTGCTGGTCGGCGGATCCACCCGAATCCCGCTGGTTCAGCAGAAGGTCAAGGAGTTCTTCGGACGCGAGCCGAACCGTGGCGTCAACCCGGACGAAGTCGTGGCCGTGGGCGCGGCGATCCAGGGCGCGGTCCTGACCGGCGAGGTCAAGGACATGCTGCTGCTGGATGTCACCCCGCTCAGCCTCGGTCTCGAGACCCTGGGCGGCGTCATGACCAAGCTGATCGATCGCAACACGACCATCCCGACCCGCAAGCAGGAAACGTTCTCGACCGCGGCGGATGGCCAGGGCAGCGTCGAGATCCACGTGCTTCAGGGCGAGCGTGAATTCGCGTCGGGCAACCGGACCCTGGGCAAGTTCATCCTTGACGGAATTCCGCCGGCCCCGCGCGGCGTTCCGCAGATCGAAGTGACGTTCGACATCGACGCGAACGGTATCCTGAACGTGTCGGCCAGGGACAAGGCGACCAACCGTGAACAGAAGATCACGGTAACGGCGTCGTCCGGTCTGAACGAAAGCGACATCAAGCGGATGGTTGACGACGCGGCCCAGAACGAGGCCGACGATCGCAAGCGCCGCGAAGAGGTCGAGACCCGGAACCATCTGGATTCCGTCGTCTACCAGACCGAAAAGCTGATCCGCGAGAACCGCGAGAAGATTCCGGTCGGCGAACTCAGCGAGGTCGAGCGTGAACTGGACAAGGCGAAAGAGGCGTTGAAGGGCACTGACCCGGCCGCCGTCGCCAAGGCTCTCGAGGACGTGACCGCCGCTTCCCACAAGATGGCGGAAAAGATGTACCAGGCGGCGGCCCAGCCCGGTCCCGGAGCCGCGCCGGGTGCCGATTCCTCGTCCAGCGCCCCGGAAGGCGACGTGATCGACGCCGAGATCGAAGACAAGTAAACCCGCCCCTGTTTCGCCCCCAATGTAATCGTCAAACGTCAGCCGACATTCAACATCCCGCAGTCATTATGGTTACAGATAAATTCCGCCCACAGGACATGGCCTGGACGCGTTCCTGGAACAGGACTGTCGTGATGATCTGTCTGGATTAGAGCGGAGTGAAATCGCCAGGAACGACTACTTCGTGCCGGTCGGGGCCGGAACATTGGAGCCGGTCGCCGGGGCCGTCTGGGTCGGGGCGGTGGTCGCCGAAGCGCCGGTTGCGGTGGTCGGAGCCGGAGCGGCGCCGGGTGCGCGCAGCGGGGCGCCGGCCGGAACCGTCACACGCTGCTGCGGAGTGGCAACCTGGACCTGTCCCATCGGCTGGGCCACGTTCGGATTGAACCTGGTCGGGGCGATGGCGGCGGCGGCGCTGTTAGGAGCGGGCGGAGGAACGGCAACGGGCTCGCCCGCGGCGGCCTTCACGGCGGCCTGGGTCTGAACCGGCTGAGCGTTCATCGGGGCGACATCCACCTTGTCAGCGTTGTCGGCGGCCGGCTTCGGCTGCGCGGCGGCGGGAGCTGCCTCGGCGGGAGCTGCCTCGGGGGGCGGCACCGGCTGGGCTGCCTGCATCTTCGCCATCTGGGCCTCGAAGGCCTCGCGCATCATCCTGGAAAGGTCGATCTTCCAGCCCTTCTCGGTGCGAACCATCGGGGCGGAGGTCTCACGGCCTTCGGAGGTGAAGTTCACGCGGGCTTCGTCGCCCGTGACTGTCTCGGTGAATTCCGTGATCGTGGTCAGCTTGTTGAACGCCTTGCACATCTGCTTGAAGATGTCGAGGTCGTCGGGATTGGCCGCGTCGGACTTCACGAACTGCTTCATCTGCTCGCCCATCTGGGTGAACTGGGTGACGCTCTCGTCGGTCATTCCGGCCTTGATGTTTTCGACTTCGCACTTTTCGATCGCGGTCAGCCACGCCTTGAAGGCGTCAGTCGGGCCCGCTTCCTTCTTGCAGCCGGCGACGGCGATTACGCACGCAACGACCGCCACGAACAGGGTAACCTTTCTCATCTCTCTCTCCTCCGTCAGGGGCGTATTAAAGCGGACGCCGGTCAACCCTGGCGCCCACTCGCCGGGTCATTCCGATTGATGACCTCATCAATCAGTCCGTACTCCAGGGCCTCTTGGGGGCCCATGAAGTGTTCCCGGTCCGAGTCCTTAAGAATCTGTTCAACCGGTCGGCCGGTATGGCGCGACAGCAGTTGAACTACCTGGTTTTTCAGGAAAAGAATTTCACGGGTCTTGATGTCGACGTCGGTCGCCTGACCCGAAAACGATCCCAGGGGCTGGTGCAGCAGTATCCGCGAGTGTGGAAGCGCCCGACGCTTGCCCTTGGTGCCAGCGGCCAGCAGCAGGGCCGACATCGAAGAAGCCTGCCCGATGCAGATGGTTGAAACTGGGCATTTCACATACTGCATGGTGTCGTAAATCGCCAGTGTTGAATGAACGTTACCACCCGGGGAATTGATGTAAAGATAAATATCCTTGTCGGGGTCCTCGGATTCCAGGAAAAGAAGCTGCGCGATCACGACGCTGGCCAGGTTGTCGTCGATGCCCCAGCCCAGGAAAACGATCCGATCCTTCAGCAGACGTGAGAACACCGTCCATTCACGTTCGCCGCGAGCGGTGTTTTCGATTACGGTCGGCACCCACCACATACAGGCCTCCAACGGCAGTCCGGCAGAGCCGGGGATCACTCCTCGGCCGGGGCTTCGGCCTTCTTCGCCGTCTTTTTGGCAGTCTTCTTCACGGCGGCAGGAGCCGCTTCTTCCGCGACCGGCGCTGCTTCGTCCGCGGCAGGCTGTTCCTGGGCGTCCGCGGCGGCGGCCTTCTTCGCCTTGGCCTTGCGAGCCGGCTTTTCGGCGGCGGGTTCCTGAGCAGGAGTCTGATCGGCGGCGGGGTTCAGAACGGCGTTCTTCGCCAGCAGGTCCATCGTCTTCGACACGCGAAGCTGACGTCCAAGCTGCTCGATGCGTTCCTCGCCCAGGAGCGCCCTGATCCTGGGAACCGGCATGCCGTAAGCGGCCGCGGTTTCAGCGATCTTGTCATCGATATCGGCCTCGGTGACCTCGACGCCTTCCTTTTCCGCGATCGCCTCAAGAACGAGCGATCTGGTCAGGTTGCGTCTTGCCTCGATCAGCGACTGCTCACGCGGGACGCCCAGATCGAAGTTCTTGGACAGTTCGGCGCGGCGTTCCTCGGGGATCTGTGCAAGAACCCTGTCACGGGCTTCCTTTTCCGCCATCTCGGCCAGCCGTTCGACGGTCCTTTCGCCGATCTCGAACGGATTCGCGTCGCAGATCCTGGTCAGCAGGAGTTCTTCGGTTTCGTCCTTGATCCTGGACTCGCGCTGTTCCTCGAGCTGCTTCCGCAGCAGCGCCCTGAATTCCTCGACGGTTTCAACGTCCGCGTGCTGCTTGACGAACTCGCCGTTCAGTTCGGGCCGCTTCCGGAAGCGGATCTTGTCGACCTTGACGTCGGCGTCGACCTGAACGCCTTCCTCGGATTCCAGCTTCATTCCGCGCGCGGCGATGCGGCCCAGTCTGGCCTGCAACTTCTTCGATTCACCGGCCTTCATACCAAGGAGCACGCGGCCGATGCCTTCCAGGGGCTCGTCGTCGGTGCCCGCCACGATCCTGGTCGTGTGCTCGCCCTTCAGTTCCTGACCTGTTGCGATGTCGCGGATAACGACGGTGGCCTCGGCCATGTCGTCCGGCTCGACAACGCTGTCGTCCGCCTTGTCCTCGTACCTGGACAGCGACTTCAGCATCGATTCAATGCGCTCGTCGATCGCTTCCTCGGTCACTTCCGGAACGGACGGGGCCGTGATTTCGACGCCCATGTAATCTTTGATGTCGACAACCGGGAAGACCTCGATCTCGGCGGTGAAGGACAGTTCGTCCTCGCTGTCGCCGACCAGGTCGAACTTCGGTTCGGTCGAGGGCTTCAATTCATACTGATCGACCGCGCTCGCGAACGTGTCGGAGATCAGGTTTTCGCGGATTTCGTATTCCAGCTTGGGGCCCAGCGACTTCAGCACCAGGTCGAGCGGGGCGTGACCCGGCCTGAAACCGGGGATGCGGACCTGGGATGCGTACCGACGGGCCAGCTTGCGCCGTTCCTTGTCCAGGGCATCCCTGTCGACTGTAATGGACAAGCGGTGTTTAAGCCCGCCGAGGTCTTCATGTTCAATTTTCATCCAGCCACTCCTTGTTCGGACGTCGTGTGCCACAGAAACAGGCGGGGTAATCTAACAGCTTTACGGGAGCTTGGCAAGGCGCGCGGCCGCGCCCGCATTGATCCGCTCGGGCGTTCGCGGAAATGATGTTATGCTTTCGTGGTCGTGCGGGCGGGCGGGCCGCCCCGGAGGAATTCGATGACGTCAGACGGTGGTTCGGCATGGTCTGGTTCGGGTGACGTGGCCTCGCGTCAGGAAGCGTCCACGCTTCAGGCGGGGTGGGGCAGATGTGAATTCACCCCGGTCGAGCCGGTTCCCCTTGCCGGATACACGCATCTTCGAGACCGCATGTCCGCCCGTGTCAGGGACCCGCTGTTCGCGCGCGCCGTCGTGCTGCGTCAGGCCGGCGGCCCGGACGTGGCCCTGGTCGTCTATGACCTTGTCATCACCACCGAGGAACTTTACCAGGGCCTGCGAAAGGAACTGGCGGACACGGGCCTGGACGTCGTCTGCTCGGCCACGCACACGCACTCGGCGTCGGGTGGATTCTGGCGGCCGCTTCTGGGACGCGCCTTCCTGGGAAGGTTCCGCCCGGGCGCGCTCGAACGCCTGATCGAGGCGGGCGCGATGGCGGTCAGGGACGCCCTGCACAACATCGGGCCGGTTCGCGTATCGTCCGGCACGGTCCTGATTCCGGGACTGAACGGCAACCGTCGGGATCACCACGGCATTCTGGACGAGGAACTGCATGTCCTGCGGCTTTCCCGCGACGATGCGGACGCCATCCTTTTCAGTTACCCCGGTCATCCCGTGATCGTGGCGGAACGCGACCATCTGGCGGTTTCCGGCGATTTCCCCGGCGAGGCGGCCGTCAGGATCGAGCGGCAGTTCGATTTTGCGATGTATCTGGCGGGAGCGCTCGGCGGGGTGGATGTCAGGTTTCCGCATGAACCGGTCACGGTCGAGGAGAACCTTGAGATGATGGCCGGGCCGATCGCGAACGGGGCGGTCATGCTGGCCCGTTCGAACTCGGCGGAAACGGCGGTCGATTCGTCCATGCCCATTCTTTCCAGGGCCATGGTCGAACTGCGTTTTGAAAAACCGGATTCCTGCTGGTCCTACGACGACGATCACCGCCGCATGGACTGGTTCCTGAACCGCATCGCCACCCGCTTGATCAAGCCCGTGCCGCGCGTGGCAAGGGTCGAGGGCATCCGGATCGGCCAGATGGCCATCATCGGCTTACCGGCCGACATCGGCATCGGTCTATCCATGCAAATCAAGCAGGCCGGAAAGGAACGCGGCCTGGCGCGGGTCGTGACCATGTCCCAGACCGGCGGCTGCATCGGGTATGTGCACATGCCCCAGGACTACGCAGTGACCCCGGTCGACGAAGGCGACGCCATCACGATGGGCCGGTACGAAAACGCGATGAATTTCTTTGGTCACGACACCGGGACAAAGGTCCTTCAGGCGGCTGTCACGGTGCTGGACCGTCTGGTCGGCGGCAGATGAACGAAGTGGACAAAGCGGCCGCGCGCGTGATCTCGGCGATGAACGACCTGCTGGATCGGGTCGCCTCGGCGCAGGGATACCTGGATCTGGACCCGGCCATCATGGACGGCGTCACGATCCCGGTGGGCAACGGACTTGCCGGCGCGGGGGCGGGCCGGGCGGCGACAACCGCGCTTGCCGCCAGGGTGTGCCAGGTCGTCCACGACGCCGCGTCCTCGGTCGATGTATGGCGCGCGGACGGCGTTTACTGCCTTCAGTGTTCCAGCCCCGACTGCGCCCACGCCCGGCCCTCGTCGCTGGTCGAGGTCTTCGAGGGTTATCAGGCCACCGGCAAGCCGTCCTGGGTCGACTTCACCAACTTCTGCATCAATCGTGGCGTCGAGGGCTTCGAGACCTTGTTCGTGCCGCGTCCCGGTGTGGTCGCCGTGTCTCTGGGCGCCCGGGAACTGACCGGCGAACTGCTGGAAACGTTTCATGATTCCGGATACATGGCGGTTGGCGCGGTTCTGGCGGGCCTGATTCCCGTCGACTTCGAGCCTGCCAGGGTCGGCCAGGCAACGTTCGGGGTGTCGCTGGTCGCCGTGGCTCGCGTCCAGGGCGGTTCGCTGTCGATTCGCCTGTGTCAGGTGGGGATTGACCGCAACGAACTGGACCATGCCGCCGGAATCCAGGGCCATCGCGGTCCGGCCGAGCGCCTGCGCCGGCTGCTTGCCGCTACCCGTGGCCGCCTTGAAGCCGCTGCGCTGGCCGTCAAACACGACGCCGCGGCCCGCGAGTCAGCCGGCACCGCGGACGCCGCCGCGCTGATCCAGCGCCTTGACGCCGTGGTCGCGCCGGTCATGAACCGCCTGCGGTCCGACCTGGTTGCCGTGTTTTCCGGTGTCGAGGACCGCACCCGCCACGGCGAACACAGGTCGCGTTCAGGTGAACGTCCCACGTCGCCCGCCTTCGCCGACGCCGCCGCCGCGACCGACGAACGCCTGTTCTTCGACATAGTTGAAAAAACGGTGGTCGTCGCCGGTCCCCGCGGTCGCTGCCACGTCTTCACCCGCGACGCCCGCCACATCACTTCGCTGACCCTCGACCCCGGCGAACTGGACCAACGCCTCACCCGCAAACGCTGGCGCCCCCTTGAACCCGCCGCCGTCGCGTCCTTCCGACAGTCCCTTGCCCGCCGCAGGAGTTCGGGCGGGGGGGAG
>Ga0209604_1003546_pt1 | contig 10664 bp, 12 predicted proteins | sample AD_UKC097_MetaG_FD_184405 | JGI IMG/M metagenome (GOLD analysis project Ga0209604, IMG submission 184405) | Active sludge microbial communities of municipal wastewater-treating anaerobic digesters from USA - AD_UKC097_MetaG (SPAdes) (version 2) | ecosystem: Engineered > Bioreactor > Anaerobic >... | reverse complement strand
TCGTTCGTTATTGCCTCAACAAGCTGACGATACTCCTCGAGCGATTTGGTGGTTTGCGAAAACATGATGACGGGCTTATCGAAATCGATCTTTGCCAAATCGGCTAGGTGTTCCACCACTATGGCCGTATTTTGGGTTTGGCCCACCAAACCGTTTACTTCGGCATGACCGGATTTGCCGAAAATCAGGATTTGTGTCCCGTCGTTTTTGTGTTCCTGATAAGCCTTATGTACTCTCCTTTGCAAATTTAAGACTACCGGGCAGGTAGCATCGACCAATTCCAAGCCCTGCCGTTCAGCCGTTTTATAGGTAGAAGGTGGCTCGCCGTGAGCGCGAATCAGAATTTTTTTGTTTTTCAGACCGGCAAACTCATCGTAATGGACAGTCTTCATGCCTTTTTTTTCCAGGCGTTTTACCTCCATATTATTGTGCACGATATCGCCCAGGCAATAAAGTTCTTCTTTGCTGTCCAAGTGCTCCTCGGCCTTGGCAATGGCTTTGACCACACCAAAACAATAACCCGAATGTTTATCAATTTCGATTCTTGCCATACACCGCTTCATTAAAACGAGCCTCCAACCAGGCATCCTGTTCTTCTATACTCATCCGACCGTTATCCAGTTCAATGGCATCGTCGGCTTTGCGCAAAGGGCTGATTGTTCGGCTTAGGTCCATTTGGTCGCGCATTTCTATGTTATGGAGAATTTCCTCGTAACTGGCTTCGATACCCTTCTCTTTCAATTCCAGATAACGTCTTTCGGCACGAACATCGGCAGATGCCGTAAGAAAAATCTTCAATTCTGCTTCGGGGAAAACGGCTGTGCCAATGTCGCGCCCGTCCATTACTACGCCCTTGTTTTTAGCCAATGAACGCTGAATATAAACCAGATAAGATCTAACCTCGGGCACAGCACTGACCAGACTGACGACTCCGGAAACTTCCATACCCCTGATTTCGTTTTCGACCTCTTCGCCATTAAGACAGATACGGGGAAGGCCTTTGTCCGTAGTGCTGAAACTAATGGTGATGTCTTTCAGTCCTTCAACCAAAGCCTCCCGATCCAAAAGCGTGCCTTTGATCCAGCCCTTTCTGAGGCAATACAAGGCCACAGCTCTGTACATAGCTCCACTGTCGATGTAGAGGTAGTTGTGTTTCTGCGCCAATTGTCTGGCCATAGAACTTTTACCGCTCGAAGAATGACCATCGATGGCCACAATAATTCGTTTTTCCATTGCTTAAAAGATACCCAGGTTGGTAGAAAGGGTCATTTGTAAAGTATTGCCGGCAATATGGTATTGAGCAAAAGAAGCTCCTATGCGCAGTTTTCGCACAGACATGGAAAATCCTGCAGTAAAACCGGTCAAAATAGTCCGTTGAGCCAGCGATAATTCAGATTTACGCCGGACGTTGTATCCCAGGCTGAGTTGAAAATTATCGGAGGGCACAAATTCCAAACCTATCAACAAGTGTTTGAAAGCCTTTTCAACAAAATTATCGTTGTTCACTACCTGTCCCGTAGTCCCGTCCAAGTAAGGGTAGGACCAGACGTTAAACCCCCAGGCTGTAAGGGTAAACCGGAAAGGAGCATGCAACAAGCCCTTGGTAAAACCCAACTGGACATCCCAGGGCAATGCTTCGTAGCTCTCATCGTAAGGCTTGAACTGCGATCCAAGGTTTTTAAGCGTAAAACCCGCCCAGATTTTTTGTTCCGGATTGGCGTATTGAACACCCAGATCTACAGCCACACCCAAAGAAGTATAATGTTCCAGCACCGAATAAACCAGATGCATGCCGGCGCCTGCCCTCCAACGAGGAGAGAGCATGAAAGCATAGCCTCCGCTCATGGCCATGTCTTTGACAAAAAATTCACCCTCAGGCAAATTGTCTCCGGCACTAATTATGCGCCCGTAATCCACATAACGTAAAGCTGCCGACCAAATACTTCTTTCATTAATCTTGCGAGCATAGGCCGCTGTCCCAAGGTGAATATCGGCCACGTAATTCATATAACCCAAAGCCAGCTGGTTGTGCATTTCACCGGAAAGGGCTGCCGGATTATGTAAGCTTAAATTCAAATCGTTTTCGGGAGAAGATAGCACTGTGCCTCCCAGGCCTGCAGCATAAGAAGACACAGGCAGGGTCAGGAAGCGATACACGCCTTCCCCGGCCTGTATTCTTAACAGAGCGGCCGCGAGCATAAAAAGCACAAGCAACCTGCGTCGCATAATTCCCGGTTTTAAACCACCAAAGGTAGTAAATTTCCATAGCAACCCAGCCCCGGATTCTACTTTATGAAAGTAGATAAAGAGAAATTTTTGTTTGCCTTCTCTTTTTTATTAAAAATAATGTATCTTTGTCGGTCAACTGAATCCATATCTTTTTTACGTCTAAACGCCATGCAAGTAAAAAAATCATCAAGAGCCAATCTCGACAAAAACTCCACCAACAATTTTTTGATGGGGCTGGTCATTGCTTTGGGCTTCCTTTTCATCGGATTCGAATATTCCAACACCGAAGTTACGGTGCAGGATATATACGCTTCGTCAGGTGAAATCGAAGAAGAGATAATGATAGAAATCACCAGGCAATACATCCCCCCGCCTCCCCCTCCGCCTCAAACCGTACAAACTGACCTTATTCAGATTGTTGAGGACAATACCCTGGAGGAAGAAGTTGAATTCGCTACCATGGAAGATATTCCCGATGAAGCGGTTGTTATGACATACAGTAGCGGTGATATTTCGGAAGAATACGACCCCGATGGCGAAGTTTTTATGTTTGTTGAAGAAATGCCCGGCTTCCCCGGAGGAGAATCAGCACTGATGAAATTCATCAACGATAACTTGAGATACCCGCAGCTTGCGTTGGAAAACGGCATAGCCGGCCGAGTTATTTGTACCTTTGTTATAGATGGACGCGGAAAGGTTTCCGATATTCAGGTAATCCGCTCGGTTGACCCCAACCTCGACCGTGAAGCCACAAGGGTAATCAGCATGATGCCCGACTGGAAACCCGGAAAACAAAGGGGAAAACCCGTACGTGTACGTTATACCCTGCCTATAATCTTCAAATTACAGTAGCGGGATTTACCAAGCGACAATATAAATAACACACAAAATACATAGGTTCCCCCTTATAATGTATTTTGTGTGTTGTTTTTTAGTTTATAAAAACATGAAAAGTATTCAGGAAATCAGAACACTAATACAAAACAGTATCCGGGAAATCGATTTTCCTGACCAACCCTTGGGTTTATACGAACCCTTGCGATACGTTCTCTCCCTGGGAGGGAAACGTCTGAGGCCCCTGCTGTGCCTCTCGGCTTGCAACCTATACAACGCTGAAGCCCTTTCAAAAGCGCTACCCTTGGCGCTTGGCGTGGAACTTTTCCATAACTTTACGCTGATACACGACGATTTAATGGACCGTTCCCTGGTGAGACGAAATAGAGCTACCGTTCACACAAAATGGGACGAAAAAACGGCTGTCCTTTCGGGTGACGCCCTGCAAATTATGGCCTTTCAACAAATAGCATTGGCTCCCGAAGACAAACTCAAAGATTGCCTGGATCTGTTCAATCAAACAGCCAGAGAAGTATGCGAGGGTCAGCAACTGGACATGAATTTTGAAATGCTCGATAGTGTTCGTAAAGAGGATTACATCGAAATGGTTCGGCTCAAAACGGCCGTTTTACTGGGGTGTAGCCTAAAACTGGGCGCCATTATAGGAGGAGCCCCTGACAACGAGGCCGATTTACTTTACGACTTCGGTATCCACCTCGGCATAGCATTTCAAATCCGGGACGACTTACTCGATGTGTATGGAGATCCGAACATTTTCGGCAAAGCCATAGGCGGTGACATTGTCAACAATAAAAAAACGTTCCTCTGGATACATTCCATCGAGACAGCCGACAGCCATACACGCAGCCTCTTTTTGAATTGCATGAAGAGCAATTATATGGACAGGGAGGAAAAAATAAAAATGGTCACTCGCTTCTACAACCGGCTGGGGGCCAAAGAAAGTTGTGAACAACAAATGCTGGATCACCAGCAGTCTGCCCTTAAAGCACTTGAGGGCCTGGATCTCGACAAAAAGCGTTTAGTTACATTGAGCGAACTGGCCGGGAAACTGACCTACCGTCAAGTATAATAATTTTTTGTCCGATTATGCCATACAGAAGATTGCCCAACACCGACAGAGCACGTATACGCGCACTGAATGCTGCCACTAAACAAGGAGATTTAGTAGGCTTTCTTGACTTGGCTTATTCATACAAACTCAAAAACGATGCCCTGTTGATTTTGTCTCAAATTGAACAGGCTTATCACGAATACAACATAAATCTGGAGAGGCAAACCACCAGTAGCAAATCTTACCTGGCTCACCTCAAAACGGCCAGATTATACATTTCCCATTTTATACAGGTACTCAATCTGAGTGTCTTGCGCAACGAAATCAAAAAAGAGCATAAAAAACTTTATCGGCTGGATGTCAACCGACAAAGTATTCCCGATTTAAGTACGGAAAAAGCGCTGATCGACTGGGGGAAAAACATCATCGAAGGGGAAAACGAACGTATCCGTAGGGGAGGTGCTCCCATTTACAATCCTTCCATCGCCAAAGTTAAAGTGTTTTACGACAACTTTGTAGAGGCTAAAATTTCTCAAAAAATTCTCCAGCAGAATACTTCACGTTCGCTTGGCAAACTAGCCCGTCTCAGAGAAAATGCAGACGCCATAATTCTGGATATATGGGATCAGGTCGAAGATCACTTCAAAAACAGAAGTGACGAAGACAAACGCGAGCAATGCAGCCAATACGGTATTGTGTATTATTTTCGCAAAAACGAAAAAAGGGAAAAAGATGATTGATACACATACCCATCTTTACCTGCCTGAATTTCAGACTGATATTGAAGAGGTTTTAAAAAGAGCACAAGCGGCAGGCATTACGCAATGCTGGATTCCCGGCATAGACGCTGATAGCCTTAGAGCTATGGATCGCCTGTACAATTTAATGCCTGCGCCGGGTTTCTTCAGATTGTTTGCCGGCCTGCATCCCTGTGAGGTAAAAAACAATTTTCGGGAAGAACTCAGCCTGATTCGCAGCGCTTTACTCTCGGGCAAATACGACGGTATTGGCGAAATAGGCCTTGACCGGCATTGGGATCTTAGTTTTTTCGAAGAACAACTCGAAGCTCTTCGTACTCAGTTGGACTGGGCCCTGGAATTTAACCTGCCCGTACTTATTCATACCCGCGACGCTTTCGAACAGATGATGCCCATTATTCGTCCCTATTACGATAAAGGACTCAAAGGAATATTTCACAGCTTTGCCGGCACATTGGAACAAGCGCTGGAATTGACTAAAGAAGGCGGTTTTTATTTAGGAATCAACGGAAGTATCACCTATAAAAATTCTGCTCAAAGTTTGTTTTTGAACAAGATCGATTTGCGATATATTGTTACGGAAACGGACGCTCCCTATCTGAGTCCTGTTCCTTACAGAGGAAAACGCAACGAGCCCGCTTACATTCCATTGATAGTGGAACAACTGGCTCATATCTACAAAAAAGCCACGAAAGAGGTCAAAAAAATAAGTAGAAGCAATGCCAATTGTTTATTTAATTAAAAATCTAAGGGCAAAGCCCTTGTATCTAATTTTTTTTTTGTAATTTGCGCCGTTTTTATTCAACAATATCGTTGAACGAGGAGAGGTGCTCGAGTGGTTTAAGAGGCACGCCTGGAAAGCGTGTATACGGTGTGGAATCGTATCGCGGGTTCGAATCCCGCTTTCTCCGCCAAATTGCAAGTATTTAACAAACAGATAATTAAAACGTTTTAACTTAATCTTTAAATCATCAAACAATGAAAAAGTTATTTGCACTTTTGGCACTAGTAGGTATGCTTACGTTCAGCGCAACCCCACTTGCTTGGGCTCAGGATGCCCTTCAAACCCCCGACAGCACCCTGGCAGCACCCGACTCCACAGTTATTGAAGAAGAAGCAGAAGCAGTAGTAGCAGAAGAAACGTCTGCCATTGGAGGAGTATACAAAGCCCTTAAGATTAAATACATCGAAGGTGACGCTTTCTTTATGAGTTTCATCTCTTTGGCTTTAATTCTGGGTTTGGCTTTCTCTATTGAACGTATCATTTACCTGAATCTTTCTCAAATCAACACAAAGGAACTACTGAGCAAAGTGGAACAAGCCTTGCTGGTTGACAAAGATTTGGAAAAAGCCAAGGAAATTTGCAAAAATACCCAAGGCCCTGTTGCATCCATCTTTTATCAGGGATTGCTTCGTATGGACGAAGGTGTTGAATTGGCAGAGAAGTCTATCATTTCGTACGGTGGAGTACAAACCGGTCTGATGGAACGCAACCTCCCCTGGATTTCCTTGTTTATTGCCATCTCTCCTTCCTTAGGATTCCTTGGTACCGTTATCGGTATGATCCAGGCCTTTGATAAAATCCAACAGGTTGGTGATATTTCACCCACAGTTGTTGCAGGAGGTATGAAAGTTGCCTTGATCACAACCGTTTACGGTTTGATTTCGGCTATGATTCTGCAAGTGTTCTTCAACTACATCCTTTCCAAAATTGACGGCATTGTAAACGATATGGAAGATTCATCCATATCTCTGCTTGATATGCTGGTTAAGATTGAAGTAACCAAGACAAAAAAATAAGAGTCAATCCCCATTATTTCATACTACTATGAATAGATTTATTAATATACTCCCAAAACTAGCCCTATGGATATTGATGTTGATTTCCGTAGTTGCGACTATACTGGTCTTTGCCGGGGGGGTTGTAGATCCGGAAGCCGAATACAAGGAGCCTGTATTGCTGGATACTTTGTTGTATTGGATTGGAATTATGATAGGTATAATTGTACTAATCACTGTAGGCTTCAGTATTGCTCAGTTTGGTAAAAATTTATTTGCCGAACCGAAAAAAGCGCTGCTATCGTTGGGATCAGTTTTACTGCTGGCCGCTGTTTTCGTCATAACTTTCGTTATGAGCGACAACTCTCAACCTTTGGAAATCATCGGCTACGAAGGAGTACACAATCAGGGTGTATGGCTTTCTGTGGTAACCATGTTTATTGACACCATTGCTGTTGTTGCCTCAGTTGCTGTCCTCCTGATGCTATTCGGTGGCTTATTTAAAATGAAGAAGTAACCTAATTAGATTAGTTTTATTATTATGGCCAAAAGAGAAGTACCTCAACCGAATACCAGTTCAACGGCCGACATTGCTTTTCTGTTGCTGATTTTCTTTTTAATTACCACAACCATGGTAACCGACACGGGACTTTCGAGGCGCCTTCCTCCACCTGTGGACAGCGACGTAGAGCAAAAGGTCGAAGAACGCAATACTTTGGTGGTTTTGGTAAGTCAGGACAATAAAATAATGTGCCAGAAAAAAGAAATTGAGCTATGGGAGCTCAAGGATATCGCAAAGGAATTCATCGAGAATCCACACAACGATATTCATCTTCCAAAAAAGGTTCCCGTTACAATTGATTTTTTTGGCCAGGTTGAAATAACCAAACCACATGTCATTTCCCTGCAAAACGACCGTAGCACCAAATATTCCAAATACATTGAAGTGCAAAACGAACTGATTGCAGCCTACAATGAATTGAGAGACGAGCTTTCGCTCAGAACTTTTGGGAAATCATTTGCGGAATTGGACGAGGATCGCCAAAAAGCAGTTGCTGATTATTATCCTCAAAAAATTTCCGAAGCAGAACCCAAAGAATATAAATAACAATCATGGCTAAGTTTAAGAAATCCAGCAAAGGTGGTTCCCAGGAGATTAATGCTTCTTCGATGTCGGACGTTATCTTTATGTTACTTTTCTTCTTTATGACAGTAACAACGATGAAGGAAGTGGAGTATAAAGTTCAATTTCAACTTCCTGATGCCACCGAACTCACGAAACTGGAAAAGAAATCCCTGGTAACTTATATTTACATTGGCCCGCCTACGGCACAAAATCGTGCCCGTATGGGTTCGGAGACTCGTATTCAGCTTAACGATAAGTATGCTGAAGTTGCCGATATCCAAGATTATATTGCCCAGGAAAAAGGCAGTATGAAAGAGGAAGACCAACCCTATATGACTGTGTCCCTAAAAATTGACAAGGACACCAAGATGGGTATAGTCAACGACGTTAAACAGGCCCTCAGAAAGGCCTATGCACTCAAAATCAGTTATGCTGCCACTAAGGGGCATATTGAAGAACATCATTATAGATAAGGAGAGTAATCGATCCAAAAAAGGCTGAACAGCAATCTGTTCAGCCTTTTTTTATATGGATAATTAGCACAAATCTATGCCCATGATGTAATCGTTCATAAAATAACCCCGGCCAATATCAAAATCATCGGAACGCAACACCCTCATGCCCATCTTTTTATAGAAATCCACGGCCGGATTTTTGCGGTTGACACGCAATTCCAAACGACAAGGAGAGGGGTGTATGCTTTTTATGTATGCCAAGGCTTGCTCAAATAAAAAGCGTCCGGCTCCGGTCTTTTGGCATACAGGCAGTACATATATCTTATGAAGGTGAAACAGCTCTTCTTCTTGTTGAATGGACATATATCCACAAGGCTGGCCCTCGTCTTCCAGAAGAAAATAACAATGGCCCTCGTGCATCTGTCGATGAATATTGTCCACCGCGTACATCCATTCAAACATGAACTCGTTCTGCTCCGGCGAGAGAATTTCCCTGTACGTAAGAGGGAAAACTTCTTTTGCCAGACGGTTAATCAACGGGGCATCCTGAGCATCTGCCCTCCGGAGCTTAAACATCTTCGATTGTTGTTTTAGCGGGCACGAACAATTCCCATAAAATCTTCCACAGTCAGCGAAGCGCCTCCTATCAGACCTCCGTCAACGTCGGGGTTAGCAAACAATTCAGCGGCATTGGAGGCCTTGCAACTACCACCGTACAAAATGGAGCAGTCGTCGGCCGCCTTCTTGCCGTATTTGCCGGCAATAAGACCACGAATAAAGGCATGCATTTCCTGGGCTTGTGCAGCGGTGGCTGTTTTGCCGGTTCCGATGGCCCAAACGGGCTCGTAAGCCAGAATTATTTTGAAGAAATCAGCCTCGGACAAATCGAACAAAGAAGCTTCAATCTGTGAGCGAACCACCTCAAATTGCTTGCCGGCTTCACGCTCACTCAACACCTCTCCGATACAGAAAATAGGCTGCAGCTGCTGGTCCAGTGCAAGACGAACTTTAGTTTTGAGCATTTCCGGAGTTTCACCGTAATAGGTTCTGCGTTCGGAATGACCTAAAATAACATATTCTGCTCCGGTAGATTTGACCATCTCGGCCGATACTTCACCGGTATAGGCTCCACTAACATGATCTGCGCAATTCTGTGCGGCAAGGCCCAGTTTTTTCTTGTCTATTCGTTCACTTACGGAAGCCAGATGTATAAATGGTGTGCCTATAATCACCCTGCAGGAATTATTTTCCTTGGATAAAACTTCGTTCAGGGCAACTGCCAGTTGAATACCTTCTTGCAGGTTCTTGTTCATTTTCCAGTTCCCTGCGACAATTTTCTTTCTCATACGTTGGGTTTAAAATTGATAATATAACTACTTGTTTTGATGTATTTGCTTTTTCTTCTTTTTGTATTCCCACAACAGGGATGCCAGCCTGAACAGGTATAAAAAACACAAGGCGATGACTACCAGGGCAAAGAATTGAGATGCTACCACCAGACCCTTGTTGGAGGCGGCTTTAGACCAGGAGGTGTCCTCCAGGGGAAAATCAAGATCCTTAATAAGTGTTGACAAATCTCTCCAGGCCCATTTGTGCAGGATCTGCCCGTTGCTGATCAGCATAAGCCCCGGATTCGAACGAATCATGGTTTTAAGCGTAATCTCATCCACAGTACAAAAATCGAAGGGAATATCGTACTCATAAATCCATTCGTCGACGATGTCCTGCCCGGAAGCTGTCAAACCGTAAAAGGAATAACCCCTGTCTGCCGCGTAACTCTGTATTTGCAGGAAATCCTGGATGGCCGAGCGGTTTGCCTTTTCCAATTTATAGGAAATCCAAAAAAAAGTGTAGGAACTATCGCTCAGTACCGTCTCGGTAATATCTCCGTAAACCGGATGAAGTAATACAAAATCGTGAATGGGAGGCTCATAGCCTTTGCGAACGATTCTCTCTTTGCGATCTACAAAATGCCAGGTGGTATCTCCGGCCGGATAATTCTCCAAACCGAAAGATTGATAAACCCCGTCTTTTTCGTAAATGTATTCCATCACCACCGAATCTTGAGGAGCTCCCGGGGGAATCTGCATCAACTCAGGAATGGAATTACCTGTTTTATAGGGACGAAAATCCAACATGGGCAAATGACGCAAAGAATGGATAGCAACCAGAAGCACCATCAGCAGACAAACCAAACAGGCCCATTTTTGGGTCTTTTTTCCAAACACTTTATATAGGGGCTCTTTGAAGCTGATTAAAATAAGGGACAACAGAAGAAGGAAAATATTTTTTCCAAAGGTTTGCCAGTTGCTCAGCTGTAAGGCATCTCCAAAACAACCGCAATCGCTCACCGGATTTCCCAATGCGATCACCAAGGTGAACAAGGTCATCAGCGACATAAACACCAGGGC